>Ga0335085_10000264_pt1 | contig 163311 bp, 166 predicted proteins | sample Lox_Sample_45_FD_206712 | JGI IMG/M metagenome (GOLD analysis project Ga0335085, IMG submission 206712) | Soil microbial communities from Loxahatchee National Wildlife Refuge, Florida, United States - Lox_Sample_4.5 | ecosystem: Environmental > Terrestrial > Soil > Wetlands | place: USA... | reverse complement strand
TACGTCGGCCATGGCGCCGGCCATAGCCAGCTCGACAAGCTGAAGGAGGCCTTCGGCAAGGATGTGGAGGGCTTCCACACCTCGGACCCACCCGCCTCCCAGCTCATCGACCCGAAGAACCTCAAGCCGGGCGTGGCGGCGATGACCCAGGAGATGGTGAAGCGCTACAAGGCCTTCGAGCCGGATATCCCGGTCAACAACATCGCGCCCCACGTCTCCATGGGTTTCAACAACCTGTGGGTCCTGCTCAACGACGTGCTGCCGCGCGCCATCCAGAAGCACGGCGGCTTCAGTGCGGAGGCGCTCGCGGCGGCGGCCCGGGAAACGGACATCCCGGAGGGCGGAACCATGCAGGGCTACGGCGTAAAGTTCCTGGGCGAAGGCAACCCCATGCGCGGTCAGAACGAGCGTGCCATCGCCGCGGTGTACGAGGTGGTGGATGGCCAGTTCCGCCACGTGTGGCCCAAGATCATCGCAATGCCCAACCCTCCTGTTCTCCTTCCCGCCTCCTCACCCTGGGCGGTCCGCTGACCTAGACTGCGATCGCGAGGCGGGGGTCATCCGGCTCCCGCCTCGCCTCGTCGGCGCTTTCTGTGCTCACTGTCGACCGGCTCACGAAGCAGTTTGGTGGCTTCACCGCGCTCAACGCGGTGACCTTCGAGATCAAGGAAGGCGAGATCCTGGGCCTCATCGGCCCGAACGGATCGGGCAAGACCACCTGCTTCAACTGCATTTCGGGCGCCCTCGCCCCGACCGCCGGCTCCATCCGCTTCAAGAACGCCGAGATGGCGGGGCTCACCCCGGACGCGATCTGCCACCGCGGGCTGGCCCGCACCTTCCAGATCCCCCGCCCGTTCCGGAAGCTCTCGATCCTGGAGAACGTGGCGGTGGCCGCCCACTTCGGGGCCGCGCAGCGCAACACCGAGGCGGAGGCGCGCCGCCGGGCCCAGGATGTGCTGGCCCTGGTGGGCCTGCCGTCCGATCCCGGGGCGTCCACCGCGCTGCTGGGCGCGGGCGGGCTGAAGAAGCTCGAGCTCGCGCGCGCGCTCGCGACCGGCCCCAGCCTGCTGCTGGCCGACGAGAGCCTGGGCGGGCTCGACCCCACCGAGATGCACGAAGCGGCCGAGATGCTCAGGCGGATCCGCGGTGAGCTCGGGGTGACCATTGTGTGGGTAGAGCACATCATGGCCACGCTCCTGCGAGTGGTGGACCGTCTGGTCGTCCTCGATCACGGCGAGAAGATCGCCGAGGGCGGGCCCCGCGAGGTCGCGGAGAACCCGCAGGTGATCGAGGCCTACCTCGGCGAGAAGGTGGTGCTCGGATGACCCGGAGGGCCCGATGCTCGAGGTGAGCCAGGTCACCGCCGGGTACGGCGCCTTCACCGCGCTCTGGGACGTGAGCCTGCGGGTGGCCTCCGGCGAGGCGGTCGCGGTGGTGGGTCCGAACGGCGCGGGCAAGACCACGCTGCTGCGCGCCATCTCCGGACTGATCGCACCGCGCGCCGGCCGCATCACGTTCGAGGGCACGCAGCTGGCTGGCCGCCCCGCCTACGACATCGTGGCCCACGGCATCGCGCACGTGCCGGAGGGCCGACGGCTCTTCCCGCTGCTCACGGTGGCCGAGAATCTGAAGATGGGCGCGTTCCTCCCGTCGGCGCGCGCGCATTTCCGGGAGAGCCTCGAGCGTGTCCACACGCTCTTCCCGGTGCTGGCCGAGCGGCGACTGCAGCGCGCGGGCAGTCTCTCGGGCGGCGAGCAGCAGATGCTCGCGGTCGGGCGCGCGCTCATGTCGCGCCCCAAGCTGATCCTCTTCGACGAGCCGTCGATGGGCCTCGCCCCCGTGATGGTGCTGCGGCTTTTCGATCTGATCGGACGCGTGCGGGAAGAGGGATACACCATTTTGGTGGTCGAGCAGAACGTCCGCCAGGTCCTGAAGCTGGTCGACCGCGCCTACCTCCTGGAAGTCGGCCGCATCAAGGTGGAAGGCCGCGCCGCCGACCTCGCCGAGCAGGACTTCGTCCGCCAGGCCTACGTGGGGCTCTGAGCCGTGATCGACCCGATCTTCATCCTGGAAGCGGTGGTCAACGGCATCCTCCTCGGCGGCGTGCTCGCCCTCCTGGCCCTCGGCCTCAACCTGATCTTCGGCGTCATCGACATCGTGTGGATCGCCTACGTGGATCTCGTCGCGCTCTGCATGTACGCGGTCTACTTCCTGGTCGCGCTCTACGGCTGGCCGCTCTGGCTCGCCGGGGTCGGGTCGATCGGCGTCGGGGCGCTCCTGGGCGTGCTCGTGCACCTGCTCATCATCACGCCGATCCTGTCGAGCCCGCCCATCAACCAGCTTCTGGCCACCGGCGGCCTGCTGTTCTTCATCCAGTCGGTCGCGACGCTCCTGTGGTCCACCGACCACCGCTCGCTGCGGGTGGACCTGCCCACGATCGAGCTTGGCGGCATCTTCATCTCGTTCACCCGGTTGCTCGCCTTCGGGCTATCGATCCTGGCCATGACCGCGCTCTATCTCTTCCTCAAGCGCACCTACACCGGCACCGCCATCCGGGCGGTGAGCCAGGACCGCGAGGCCATCGCCCTGATGGGCGCGCGGCCGCAGCGGCTCTACCTGGTGACGTCCGCGGTGGGCGGGGCCATGGCGGGCGTGGCGGGGGCGCTGCTCATCATCCAGTACGCGGTGCATCCCTACTTCGGGGGAGCCTTCGGGCCCCTCACCTTCATGATCTGCGTGCTGGGCGGTCTCGGAAACATGGTGGGCGCGTTCTTCGCGGCCTTCATCATGGCCCAGATCATCTCGGTGGGCGGCGTGATGGTGTCGACCGAGATGGGCTACGTCATCGCGTTCGTCGTCTTCATCGTGCTCATGTTCGTCCGCCCGGGCGGCATCTTCGCGAAACGCGGATGACCGCGCTCCGCGTCGTCGGGCTCGTCGCGCTCGCGGCTATCGTCCTGGTGCCCTTCCTGCCCCTGGGGGCGGCCCAGGAGTACATCTGGCACGTCATCATCCAGATCTTCCTCTGGTCCCTCGTCGGCAACGCCTGGTCGCTCATGGGCCGCTTCGGTCTGGTCTCGCTCGGCCACGGCGCCTTCCTCGGCGTGGGCGCCTACGCGACCGTGCTCTTCTGGAACTTCTTCGGGATGACTCCGTGGCTCGGCGCCACCCTGGCGGTCCTGCTCACGGTCGCGTTCGCGCTCGTGGTCGCCTATCCCTGCTCGCGCTTCCAGGTGGTGGGCCACTACTTCGGCCTGGTCACGCTCGCGGTGGGCGAGGTGATCCGCCTCCTGATCGTGGCCGAGCGCGACTGGACGGGTGGCTCCCTCGGGGTGAGCCTCAAGACGGTGAGCACCGCGTCCGACTGGTGGACGCTGCAGTTCGCGGACAAGCGCGTCTTCTACTACGTGGGGATGGCCGCCTGGCTCTTTGGCCTCTGGGTGTGGTGGCGCGTGGACCGCAGCATGGCCCGCTCGGCCATGGAGGCGATCGGCGAGGACGAGACGGCGGCGGCCTCGGTGGGCATCCGCGTCACCCGCTTCAAGATGGGCATCACCGCGCTCTCCGCGGCCCTGACCGCCCTGGGCGGCGCCCTCCTCGCCCTGTACCTCGCCTACGCCAACCCGGACACCCTCTCCGGCATCGGGGTGTCGCTGCGCATCGTGTTCGCGGTGGTGCTCGGCGGGATGTACTCGCTGCTCGGCCCCTTCGTGGGCACCGCGCTGACCATCGCGCTCAGCGAGTACCTGCGCATCTACTTCGGCATCAAGCTCATCGGCATCGCGGAGACCATCTACGGCCTGCTGCTGATCATCTTCATCATCTTCCTGCCCGCCGGCATCTACGGCAGCATCGCGGACGCGCTGCGCCGTCGCCTGACCCGCTCGCCGGCCGTTGTCGCCCGGACGTAAGAGCGCCGCTCCGGCTCACTCGCCGTAGCCCACCAGCTCGACGTAGCCGCGGCCGCCGATCGGGCGGCCGGCGGCGGTGCCCTCGACCCGCACCGCGCCCTCCCAGTAGCGGGTGCCGACGATCAGCTCCTGGTCGGCCAGGCGCGGCGTGATCTCGACGCTGAGCGCCGCCCCGGGGATCGCGAGGCGCCAGCGGCTCGGGTAGCGCACGCGGCTCCTCGGGCTCGTCCAGTGGTCGAGCGCCTCGAGCGTCACGTCGGCGGGGGCGAGCGGCCGCGTGGCGCCGTCCGCGGCGATGAGCGCGCCGGCGCTGCGCGCGTCGGCCGTCCCGTCGCGGTGGCGAAGGCGGTACACCATGACGTCGCGCCCGTCGTCGAGCTGGAGCGCGAGCCAGTCCCAGCCGACCAGGTCAGGGCCGAGCGCGCTGGTGCTCCACTCCCGGTCCATCCAGGCGAGGCCGGACACCGGCAGCGACTCGCCGCCCGCGCTCACGGTGCCGCGGGCGCTCATCCGGGACAGCGAGTAGTAGTAGGACGCATTCCCCGGCTCCGGGCCCTTCTGGCTCAGGCCGCGGTCGCCCTGGAGCGCGACGGGCTTGTCGCTCGTGAGGATCAGGTCGATGGCGACGTCTCCTTCCGCGGCGTGCAGCCGAGTGGGCAGGCCGCCGGCGGCTTCGCTCTGCGCCGACCAGTCCTCGAGCCAGACGCGAAACGGGGTCGCCCGCGCCCCGGCCAGGCCGAGCGCTTCCCGACTGAGGCGGCTCCACGCGTGAAAGCGGCGGCCCGTGGTGTCGGTGACCGCGAAGTGAGCGAGGTAGAGCTGGCGTGACGACCACGCAGAAGCACGCTGGGCGGAGGCGCGGGCGGTGCCGCGGGCCGTGGGCGGCGCCAGCGCGGTGCGGAAGAACGTGAGCTGGAACCCGAAATGACGTCCGGTCGCGGTCTCGAGATTCCCCGTGTAGTACCACCACTCGGTGCGGAACTCGGGATGCGGCCCGAGGTCGGCGGGAAACGAGAACGGACGCGGCGCCACCGCCCGCGCGAACCCGGCCAGGTCGCCCGCGCCGAGCGCCGCGCTCACCGCCAGGCTCGCGTGGACGCCGTCGCCCCCTCCCGCGCCGTCGCGGTCGGGCCACCGGGCGAAGGCGAGCACCGCGCCCGCCGCGAGACCGGCCACCGCCAGGCCGACGAACACGCGCGTGGCCCTACTCATCGCGGAGCGCGTCGGCGGGCAGCGCACGCGCCATCCTCCACGCGGGATAGACCCCGGCCAGCACCGCCGCCACCACCGACAGCAGGACCCCCTGGAGCAGGATCTCCGGCGACGGATCGATGGGCATGGTCCAGCCGAACGAGCGCCGGTTGATGACGAACACCAGGATCCCCGCGAGCACGAGCCCGCCGGGCACGGCGAGCAGGCCGGCCAGCAGGCCCATCAGCCCGGTCTCGGCCGTGACGAGCCCCCAGACCTGACGCGGGGTGAGGCCGAGCGTCCTGAGCACCGCGATCTCGCGCGCGCGCTCGAGCTGGAGCGCCATGAGGGCCGCGAGCATGCCGATGAAGGCGACGGCGACGGTGAGCGTCCGCAGCACGCCCGTGATCGCGAAGGTGCGGTCGAAGATCTCGAGCGACGCCTCGCGCAGCGCGCGGTTCGAGCGGACCACGATCTCCTGGTCGCCAGCGGTCGCCGCGCGAAGCTCCGCCATCAGGGCCCCGAGATCGGTGCCGGGCACGACCTCGATGGCGACGCCCGAGACCTTGCGATCGTCCCAGAAGCGGTCGTACGTCCGCCGGCTCATCACGACCACCCCCGAGCTCGAGCCGTAGTCGTAGAACACGCCGCCCACCCGGAAGTCGCGGTCGCCCCGGTCGGTGCGAAGGCGGACGGCACCGCCCACGGGCGCGCGGTGGCGGTTGGCGTAGGGCTCGGACACGATCACCTCGGCGCCGGCCGCGACATCGCCGCCGGCGGCCCACATCGCATCCGCGCTGCCCTCGCGGAATCGCCAGCGGGGGGGCCGCCCCGGATCGACGTCGAGCGCGACCACCTGCACCGGTCCACCGGAGCCCGGGACCAGCACGCCGCGCGACGTGCCCGCGCGCGCCACCCCGGGCGTGGCCGCGAGGCGCGCCACCAGCGCGGGCTCGAGCGCCGCGTCCGGTCGGTTGCCCACCAGGCTCGGCGCCGAGACGTAGACGTCGGCGCGGAGCGTGCCCTCGAGCCAGCTCACCACCGCCTCCCGGAAGCTCGCGATCATGATCCCGACGCCGATGGCGGCCGACACCGCGATCATCAGCGCGGCGAGGGCGACCGAGGTGCGGGAGAACGCCGCCACGATTCCGCGGGTGGCGAGCCGGCCGAGAGTGCCGAACGCCGCCGTCGCGGGCGGATGGAGCAGGCGCAGCAAGCCCAGCGCGGCCGCGGGCGCGACGAGGGCGACGCCGATCATCAGCACGAAGAGGCCGGCAAAACCCCCGACGATGCCCACGGGCAGCGCCAGGATCAGGGCGCCGGCCGCGAGCAGCCCGAGGCCGAGCCACGTCGCGCGCGTCACCATCCGCCGCGCGCCGGTCTCGAGCGCGCCCCGGCTCATCACCACGCGGGGGGGCGCGCCGGTGGCCTCGAGGGCGGGGGCGAGCGCGGCGGCGAGCGTCGCGCCCACGCCGAGAAGCACGCCCTTGGCGAGGGCGAGCGGATCCATCGCGACGTCGCGCACCGAGAGCACGAAGTAGAGGTCGTTGATCGTGCGCGTCACCAGCCCGAGCAGCCCGCGGGCGAGCGCCCAGCCCAGCGCCAGACCGGCCGCCGTCCCCACCGCCCCGATCAGCGCGGCCTCGGCCATCACCAACGCGAAGATCTCGGCGCGCGTCACGCCGAGGGCGCGGAGCGCCCCGATGAGGGGGCGTCGCTGCACCACCGAGAAGGTCATCGTCTGGTAGATGAGGAACATGCCGACCACCAGGGCGAGGAGCGAAAGCGCGGTCAAGTTCCATTGAAAGGCGCGGATCATCTGGGCGGTGGTGCCGGCCCGCGCGCCCGCGGTGACCAGCTCCGCGCCGGGAGGCAGAGCGTGCGCGATGCGGGCGAGCAGCGCGCGCCCGGCCTCGTCGTCGGCGAGGATGAGGTCGATGCGGCCAAGCCGCCCGGCCGCGCCGAAGATCTCCTGGGCGCTCGAGACATCGGTGACGAGCAGGCCGTCCAGAGCCCGGGCGCTCGCCGGATCACCGGGGTCGAGCAGCCCCGCCACCGTCAGCTCGCGGCGGATCCCCGCGGCGCGCACGATGAGCCGATCGCCCACCGCCAGGCCGAGCTCGCGCGCGGTGGGCCGCGCGACCAGCACCCCGCCGGGGCGCGTGATGAGCGCGGCCACCGTGGCGAGGCGGTCGCGCGCGGGCGACTCCCGGCGCGCGCCGGCGAGAGCGGCGGACGCGCTCGACCCGCCGTAAGAGCCCGCCGCGACCCGGCCGGGCTCTTGACCCAGGTAGGGTCGGAACGGCGTCTCGGCGAATGGATCGATGCCGAGCACCGTGAAGGTCCGGCCTGGGGTGTCGACGGCGGCGACATCGCCGGACAGGACCGGCGCGGCGAGGCGCACGCCCAGATCCACCTTCAGCGCCCGGTAGAAGTCGTCGGGCAGGCCGGACGGGCCGCCGACGATCTGGTGGGTCGCGCGGCCCGTGACGGCCAACGTGGCCAGCGAGAAGGCCCGCCGCGCGCTCTCGTTGGCGAGGTCGATCGAGACGGCGACGGCCACGCCGAGGGCGATGCCCAGCACGGCGAGGCCGAGCTGCCACGGGTGCTGCGCGAGGTGCCGCAGGGCGAGCCGGGTGAGCTGCCGCCTCACACGCCGGCGCTCCGGGCCGAGGCGCCGGGCGCGGCCGGTTGCTCGACGAGCCGGCCGCGCTGGACGGCGAAGATGCGGTCGGCAACCCCGACGACCTCGCGGCTGTGCGTCACCATGACCACCGTCTTGCCGGCCTCCCGCGCGAGACCGTCGAGCAGCGCGAGCACCACCGTCGCCGTCTCCGCGTCCAGCGTACCGGTGGGCTCGTCGGCCAGGATGAGCGCGGGATCGTGGACCAGCGCCCGGGCGATCGCCACTCGCTGCTGCTCTCCGCCGGACAGCCGGTCCGGCAGGCTCGTGCCGCGGCCGCCGAGGCCCACGCGCTCGAGCAGCTCGCGCGCCCGCGCCACGCCCGCCGCGTCGGCCATGCCGTTCAGCTCCAGCGGCAGGAGCAGGTTCTCCTCGACGGTGAGGAGCGGGATCAGGTTGAAGAACTGGAAGACGAAGCCGATGCGGCGGCGACGAAAACGGGTGCGTGCGTCCTCGTCGAGCGCGGTGAGGTCGACGCCGTCGACCACGACACGGCCCGAGGTCGGGCGGTCGATGCCGGCGATCAGGTTGAGCAGCGTCGACTTCCCCGACCCGCTCCGCCCGATGAGTACCGCGATCTCGCCGGGCTCGATCGCCACCGAGACGTCGCTGAGCACGGCGCGCTCGGAGTCGCCTTCGCGGTAGGTCTTGTTGACGTGGACGAGATCGACGGCGGGACCCGGCATGCCCCGCCATTGTACAGGGAGTCCATGCACGGGCACGACCGCCGGGCAACGAAGCCCGCCGGCGCCTTGCACCCACGCGGGCGCCGCATGATAATCGCCGGCATGGCGAGGTGGCGGGTGCACCCGGAGGAGGAGCCGTCCAAGCAGACGGCGGCCCTCGCCGAGCAGGTCGAGCGGGACGGCGGCACGGTGCTGGCCATCTACCGCGAGCCGGTGGGCGACCACTGGCAGGTGTTCTGCCTGCTGCCGATGGACAAGGTGGAGCCCACCCCGTACCAGCGCGACCTCTCGCCCACTCACGTCAAGCGGCTGCAGGACGTGATCAAGAAGATCGATCGCTTCGTGGACCCGGTGACGATGATGTCGCCCGGACCCGGCCGCTATTGGACGCCCAACGGCAACCATCGGCGCGCGGTGCTCGCCAAGCTCAAGGCCAAGTTCATCCCGGCCATCCTGGTGCCCGAGCCGGAGGTGGCCTACGAGATCCTCGCGCTCAACACCGAGAAGGCCCACAATCTCAAGGAGAAGTCCCTCGAGGTGATCCGGATGTATCGCGGCCTCGTCGAGGAGCAGCCGGAGTCGGGTGAGGAGGACTACGCGTTCCAGTTCGAGTCCGCCCACTTCATCACCCTCGGTCTGCTCTACGAGCAGAACAAGCGCTTCGCGGGAGGTGCGTTCGCGCCGATCCTGCGCCGGGTGGACAAGTTCCTGAAGGGCCGCTTCCCCAAGACGCTCGACGAGCGCGAGGAGCGGGCCGGCCTCGTGCGCGCGGCCGACGAGGCGCTCGGTGTGGTGGTGGCGAAGGTCAGGAAACGCGGGATCAACCATCCGTACGTGAAGAACTTCGTCCTGTCGCGCACCACTCCGCTCACGCGCCAGCGCAAGACCCTGCCGGGGTTCGAGCAGACCTTCAAGAAGCTGGTCGACAACCTCGAAGCGTTCGACGTCTCGAAGGTGCGCTACGAGGACGTCCAGCGCTCCGCCGTGATGGCGGCGCCCGCCGCGGGTTAGCCGGATGGCTCGGCCCGCCCGCCTGTCCGATGCCGAGGTCTCGCGGCGTCTCTCCGGCCTGTCCGGGTGGGCGATGAAGGACGGCAAGCTCCACCGGGAGCTCACCTTCCGCGACTTCGGCGAGGCCTTCGCGTTCATGGGAGAGGTCGCGCGCGAGGCGGAGGCGCTCGATCACCACCCGGAGTGGTTCAACGTCTACAACCGCGTGGTGATCGATCTCACCACCCACGACGCGTCCGGCGTCACCACGCTCGACTTCGAGCTCGCGCGGCGGGCCGAGGATCTGGCCGCCCGCCGCGCCCGGGGCGGAACGTGAGCGGCGAGGTCGCGATCGTCACGGGGGGCACCGGCGCGCTCGGCCAGGCGATCAGCACCGCTCTGCTCGAGGCCGGCACAATCGTCGCGATTCCCTACGCGGTGCCGGAGGAGCGGGCCGCCCTCGAGAGCCGCCTCACGCCCGACCAGCGGGCGCGAATCCACGCCCTACCCGCCGACGTCACCGACGAGGCGGCGGTCGTGAAGTTCGTGCAGACGGCGCGAGACCGGTTCGGACGGGTGGACGCGCTGGTCAACGTGGTGGGCGGCTTCGCGGGCGGCGATCTCGTCTCGACCCCGCTCGGGGAGTGGGAGCGAATGATGAAGCTCAACCTCACCTCCGTCGTGATCACCTGCCGCGCGGTGCTGCCCGGCATGATCGCGGCCAGGTCGGGGCGCATCGTCAACATCGCGTCGCGCGCGGTCGTGCCGCCGCAGGGTGGCTTCATCGCCTACACCGTGTCCAAGGCCGCGGTGATCACGCTCACCCAGGCTCTGGCCCAGGAGGTCAAGCCGCACCAGGTCACGGTCAACGCGGTTCTGCCCAGCACGATGGACACGCCGGCCAATCGCCGCGCCATGCCCGACGCCGACCGCTCGGGCTGGGTCCGCACTCAGGACGTCGCCAGCGTCGTGGCCTTCCTGCTGTCCGACCGCGCGGCCGCCGTCTCCGGCGCTGCCATCCCGGTCTGAGCGGGAGATCCGCCATCGAACGATTCGATCTCGTGGTCATCGGCGGCGGCACCGCCGGCATCAGTGCCGCGAAGACGGCGGCCGACATGGGCGCCCGCGTGGCCCTCGCCGACCGGGGCCCCCTCGGCGGGCTTTCCATCAACCGTGGGTGCCTTCCCAAGAAGGCGCTCGTGACCGCGGGCCGCCTGCACCGGCTGGTCCGGGAGTCGGCGGGTTACGTCACGCGCCCCGGTGTCGCCACGCTCGACTGGGAGGCGGTGATGCAGCGGCAGAACGAGGTGGTCGACTCGCTCCGCCCTCCCGTGGGCGATCTGGAGAAGCGCGGTATCCGGGTGGCGATCGGGGTGGCCCGCTTCACCGACCCGCACATCGTGGAGGTGAACGGCACCCCGCTCGGGACCGAGCGCTTCGTCATCGCGGCGGGCTCCGAGCCCGAGATCCCGGATCTGCCGGGCCGCGAGCTGCTCGTCACCTCCGACCAGCTCCTGTTCGCGCCCACGTTCCCGACCTCGCTGACCTTCATCGGCGCCGGCCCGGTCGCGCTGGAGCTCGCGGGCGCCTTCGCGGACTTCGGGTCGCGCGTCACCGTGCTCGCCCGCGACGCCGAGATCCTCCCCACCGTGGACCCTGACGTCGCGCGCTATCTGAGAAAGATCATGGAGTCGCGCGGGGTCACGTTCCGGCTACACACCACCGTGACGCGCCTCGCCCCGAGCGCAGACGAGGTGCGCATCGAATTCGACAGCGCGGGCATGGCCAACGCGATGACGAGCCGGCAGGTGTGTGCGGCGGTGGGCCGGCGCTTCCACCCGCGCTCGATCGGCGCCTCCCGGATCGGGCTCGAGATGGGCCGGCTCGGCCTCCGCACGACCCCCTACCTGGCCACGTCGGTCCCGCACATCTACGCGGCGGGCGACGCTGCCGGCAACCGGCAGCTCGCGCCGGTGGCCGCGCACGAGGGCCGGATCGCGGCGGTGAACGCGCTCCGAGGCGACAAGGAGCGCGCCGACGAGGCGGTGATCCCCCAGGTCCTGTCCACCACGCCCGAGGTGGGGCTGGTGGGGCTCGCGTACGGCGAGGCGCCCGCGCACGGGGTCCATCCCGCGGTGGCGCGCCACGACGCGCGCGGCAGCAGCAACAGCGTCGCCACCGGCGAGGAGGGCGGCTACTTCAAGCTGGTCTTCGACCAGGACACTCAGCGGCTCGTCGGAGCCCAGATGGTCTCGCCGGCCGCCAGCGAGCTGATCCAGTTCTGCGCCCTGGCCGTCCGGTCGCGGGTGCCCGCCTCGCTGGTGGCAGCGCAGCTCGCGGTGCACCCGAGCCACGGCGAGCGCCTCATCCGGGCCTTCGGGCCCGAGCCGCACACGGTCACGCGACCCCTCGAGGGTGCCGGCGTAGTAGAATCGCGCCCGTGATCGCACCCCTAAGGCGGACGGCCGCGCTCTGGCTCGCGGCGGTCCTGCTGCTCGCCGGCTGCGCCGGCTCCGGCTCACGCTCCGGCGTGCCGTCGCGTGCGGGCGCCGCGGAAGCCGACCTGCCCGCGCCGAGCCGGCAGACGCTGCGCAACGGGATGCGCCTGATCGTGCAGGAGCATCGCGCCTCCGACATCGTGGCCATCTACCTCTTCGTCGGCACCGGCTCGCGCTACGAGGCGCCCGACCAGCTCGGCTACGCCCACTTCCAGGAACACATGCTCTTCAAGGGCACCGACAAGTTCGGGCCCGGCTACATCGACCGGACCGTGGAGGGCGTGGGCGGACGATCGAACGCGGTGACCTCGTTCGACTACACGACCTTCTACTTGATCCTGCCCACCGACGCGACCGCGACCGGCGTCGAGCTGCTCGCCGACATGGCCTTCCGATCCGCCTTCGCTCCGGCCGAGGTGGCCCGCGAGCGGGAAGTGATCTTCGAGGAGGCGCGCATCGAGCAGGACAACCCGCGCACGGCCATCGTGCGCCAGCTCTACGCGCTGGTCTTCGCGGGCCACCCATACGGCCGGCCGGTGCTCGGGACCCGCGAGACCATGAGCGCGGCGACCCAGGAGCGGCTCCGGGCCTTCAACCGGCGATGGTACGTGCCCGACAACATGACCCTCGTGGTGGCCGGGCCGGTCGATCCGGGGGCGATACGGGCCATCGCGGAGCGTACCTTCGGGCGCATGCCGGCCACCGGTTACAAGAGCCCACCGCTGATCGCCCCCCGGTCGCTCCGCGGCGCCGTCCGTCGCACGGTGGAACGCGACGAGCAGCAGGCCCACCTGGCCTTCGGCTGGCAGGCCCCTCGCTCCGACGACTCGGCCGGCGACGCGGTCGACCTGCTCACCACCATCCTGGCCGGGACCGAGAGCTCACGCCTGGCCCAGCGGCTGCGCGACCGGGAGCGCCTCGTCTCGAGCGTGACCATGAGCTACGCCGCGCTGATGGAGGGCGGCATCGTGTCCCTGCGGGCCGAGCTCGAGGCCAAGGACCTCGCGCGGGTGGAGGCGATCATCATGGAGGAGATCGCGCGGATCCAGGAGACCGGGCCCACCGAGGAGGAGCGGCGGCTCGCGCTGACCAAGTTCGAAGCCCAGCACGCCTTCGACACCGAGACCTCCGAGGGGCTCGCCTACGCCTACGGCCTCGCCGAGACGACCTGGAACCTGGAGGCGGAGCTGCGCTACGTGGAGCGGCTCCGCCGCGTGAGCCGCGAGCAGATCCGCGACGCGGCCCGACGCTACCTCTCCCGCACCGACTACGCGCGCCTGTCCTTCGTGCCGAAGGCGACCCGCTGATGCGTCGCCGCGCCGCTGTCTCGACCCTGCTCGCGGGCCTGCTGGTCGCGCTGCTGGTCGGATCCGGCTCGGCTCCCGCCACGGCCCAGAGCCCGACGGTCAGCCGGACCCGGCTGCCCAACGGCCTCACGGTGCTGGTCCGCGAGAACCCCACCGCTCCGGTGGTCGGCATCTCCTTGATGGTGAGGATGGGCACCCGCTGGGAGACCATGGACAACGCGGGCATCTCCAACCTGGTGCAGCTCCTGGTGGTGCGCGGGACCCCGACGCGCAACGGCGGTCAGATCGTCGAGGCGGCCGACGCCATGGGCGGGAGCATCGAGGCGGTGGGCGACGTCGACGCCTCTGAGATCGCGGCCACCGCGCTCTCGCGCCACTGGGTCGAGATGCTCGATCTCGTCGCCGACGTCGCGCTGCGGCCCACGATGCCCGACGGCGTGGTCGGCGCCGTGCGCGACTTCCTCCTCCGCCAGGTGCGCAACCGCGGCGAGAAGCCCTACGACGTGGCCCTCGATACGCTGACCGCGCGGACGTTCGGCCGCAACCCCTACGCCTGGGATCCCATCGGGCTCAAGGACAGCCTCGAGCGGATCGACCGCGAGGCGCTGCTCGCCCACTACAAGCGTCACTACGTCCCGGGTGGGATCGTGCTGGCGGTGAGCGGCCGCGTGAAGACGACCGAGGTCGTCGCGCAGGCGACTCGTCTCTTCGGCCAGATGCCCGCCGGTCCGGTGCCGGCCGCCTCGCCGCCGGCCCCGCCCGCCCCCGCGCCGTGGCGTGAGGTCAGGATCGTACCGGGGGCGCAGGCCCAGATCCTCATGGGCGCGCTCGCGCCCCCACTCACCGATCCGGACTACCCGGCCGTGAAGGTGCTGAGCACGGTGCTGGGCGGCGGCATGGCGGGTCGCTTCTTCTCGGAGCTGCGGGACAAGGAGGGGCTCGCCTACACCACCGGCACCCGGTATCCGGCGCGCGTGGACACCAGCTATTTCCTGGCCCAGCTCGGCACCGCGCCCGAGAACACCGCCCGCGCGGAGGCCGCGCTCCAGCAGCAGCTCGAGCGGGTGCGGCGGGAGCGCGTGACCGACAGCGAGCTGCGGGTGGCCAAGGCCTACCTGCTCGGGAACCTCGCGATGGATCGCCGGACGAATGCCCGGCAGGCGTGGTATCTCGCAGCCTACGAGGAAGCCGGAGTGGGGTACGAGTTCCTGGATCGCTACGTCGCGGCGGTGCGGGCGGTCACCCCGGCCGACGTGCAGCGGGTGGCGCAGCGCTACCTGGCGGTGGTCCGGACCGTCGTCGTCCAGCCCACCCCGCCCTGAGCCTCCACCCGGCTCAGGGCTGGCGGGTCATCTCGATGCGGACCGGGGAGTTGGTGTAGAGGAAGGTCCCGATCAGCCGATCACCTTCGAGGACGAAGGTCGCCGCGAACGGCCGGCGCGGCTCGCTGTTGTTCACCCACATCTCGGTCTCGTTCACCGAGATCTCGACCGGTACGCCGAGCGATGAGTTCTCCCGCAGCGCGATCGGCACACCCTCGGCGACCTGCGCATCGGTCAGCGCGAGACGGCCCCCGCCGGTGGCCCCCTTCAGCGTGAAGGTCGCGGTGGCGAGGCCGTAGCGCTGACTATGCAGCAGGCCGTAGCCGCGCCACTGCCCCTGCCAGTTGCCGGCCACGTTGGCGAGCTGCGCGTCGGATGGGATGTTGCGGCCCCACCAGCCTTCGATCTTGGCCTGCTGCACCATCTCCGGGGTGATTCGGGGGGCACCGGCCACCGAGTTGGTCATCGAGAAGGCAAAATGATTGTCGTTGGCGTAGTGCGTCGGATGCGCCCGCCAGGTCGCCCATTCGCGCTCGGTAGCGCAGCCGGTCAGCATGAACGAGAGCGCGATGCCCACCTGCAGCCAGATCTGCTTTCCCATGATCATTCCCTCCGCGCGCTTCTCGGGAGCAAGCGCGATACCAATCAAAACAGCCGTGGAATCACAGTCTTGCACACCGGGAATTTATCAGCCAAGCAATTCGATTGGACGGCGTCAGCCGCCTGACGGGCTCGAATCGGTCTCGAGCAGCTCCGGAAACGCGCGGACGATGCGATGCGGGACCACCCCGCTGGCCTTGGGCAGGCCGAGGCCGGGGCCGTCCACCCAGATCCCGCGCAGGCCGAGGCGCTGGGGCGCGGCCACGTCCCACTCGAGGTTGTCCCCCACCATCCACGCCTCGTCGGCCTTGATGCGGAGCTTGGACAAGGCGTAACGGTAGACGACTTCCTGGGGCTTGCCGACCCCCATCTCTCCCTCGATCACGATGACGTCGAAGAACCGCTCGAGATCGTGCTGGGCGATCTTGCGCCGCTGGTGCACGGTGTCGCCGTTGGTGACCAGGGCCATCGGCACGCCCCGGCCGCGCAGCGCCTCCAGCGCGTCGGTCACGCCGGGGAACAGCACCATCCGCGCCCAGCGACGTTCCGAGAAATCGGCTGCGATCGTCGCGGCCATCTCCTCGTCGGCCCGGCCGACCGAGGCGAGGGCGTGCGCGGTGATCCGCGTCCACGCGCGCAGCATGTCGGTGCGCTCGATGCGGTGCCGGCCGGGATCGCTCCAGAACCAGCGGCGGGTCTCCGCGATGGCCTTGACGAGGCCCGACGGGTCGATCCCGACCGGGCCCGCGTGGGCCTCGCAGGCGTGTTGCCAGCACTCGTCGACGCCGCCCGTGTAGTCGAGCAGGGTGTCGTCGAGGTCGACCAGGAGCGCCTTCACGAGGCCTCCTCTGCCGGGACCGATGCGGGGGCGAACGGGGCGAGGTCGGGACGGCAGATCGCCCGGAAGTTGCACCAGCGGCAGATCCGGAGCTCCTCCGTCTTCTCGAACCCCGACTCCTCGGCCAGGTTGCGCTCGGGATCCTTGAGATAGGCCTTCATCGAGCGTACCGACAGGCGGATGTGCTCGCGCACTCGCTCGAGGCTCGCCGCGTCCCACGGGTGCGCGGTGACCTTGCCTTCCCGCAGATTGACTTCCAGGAGGTCGACGCGGCTCAGGTCCACGCCGAGCACCTCGAGGGCGTAGAGAGCGTAGCCGCCGAGCTGCAGCGCGGCGCCGTCGCCGGTGCCACCGGTCTTCCAGTCCAGAAGCTGCAGGCGATCGGCCTCGTTCCAGTAGCCGAAGTCGGGTGCAGTGAAGACGCGTGTGCCCTCGAACGGGAACGAGCCGATGTCCTCGATGAAGATCCACCGCTCGGTCGGCGTGCGTCGGATCTCGGCCAGGACCGGCAGCCGGTGGAAGTTACGCAGGCAGCGCACCACGTGGTCGCGCAGCGCTTGCCATTCGCTGTCGCGGATCGGCACCCCGTACTCGTGCTCGAACAGCGACGGGCGCTTCGGGGTCTCGCGATAGACCCCGTTCCGGGAGCCCTTCCACTCCTCGCGCATCTGGCGCACGGTGTCGTCGATCAGCGAGGCCTCGCTCAGCCCGTGGCCGTCCCGCAGGGCGAGCAGCCAGCGCTCGATGGCCTCGTGGACGAGGCGTCCCGCCCACATCTGACGGGTCGCGAGCTGCTTCAGGATGTAGAGGCGGCGAACCAGCGGATCGCTGTCGACCGACCAGCCGCCCCAGGCGCCGTAGTACTGATAGTAGTAGCGGCGGCGACACTCCTGGAACACGTTGTCGCGGGTGCGCGACCAGGAGAATTCATTGGTGAGATCGGCCACGTCCACAGCATAGCATTCCGGCCGCGAGACCCTGGCGCGGGAGCTTTCCCCGGGCGCCCGGCGCCGCCCCGGCCCGGGTCGCGGTGGACACACTGGCCGCGGGAGGGCCGCAGACCGGCCTCCGATCCTACGAGGGGCTCCACGCCTACGACTGCTCGGCCGGGACCGCGAGGCGCGGGCGCTCGTCGAAGAGGTCACCCCGACCCGCAAGCTGAACGTGGACCACTTCGCGGGAGCGTTCGCCCTGGCGGCCAAGCCCGAGCCGGCCGGCGACCGCGACAAGGCCCGCACCGACTACGGGGGGTCGTGGCCCTCGGCCAGGGCGCCGACGGCGACCGGCCGGAGCTCAGGCAGGCGAAGGACTTCATCGCCGGGAAGTGGTCTCGACGCGATCGGCCGGGGAACCTCAACGGCCCCCGCGCAGTTTCCGAGCGCGAGGGCTTTCCGATGGCAGGATGCGCCTTGCCGACCGGATGGGGGGCGTGTTAGCCTCTGCCGGCCTCGCGGAACGAGAATCCAAGTCGGAACGACGGAGCGCGAGCTCGGATCAGCGGGCTCGCGCCGTCATCTAGGTCGCGGTGCTGCCGATGGACTCTCCACCAACACAAGAAGGAGGGATACCCTCATGAGGCGTTCGCACGACGTCCGAGCCGGCCTGATGGACCGACGTTCATTACTGCAGGGCATGGCGCTCCTGGGGGGACTGACGCTTTGCCCCCGGATCGCGGGCGCGCAGGCCGGGGCGGCCAAGGCCGGCACGATCATGGTGCGCTGGCTGGGCGGCGGCGTGGTCGAGCTGGCCACGTCGGACTACAAGCAGATGGCCTACATCGACGCCTGGATCTGGAACAACGCGGGCTGGTCGCGGTTCAACGTTCCCAAGCCCCCCGAGTACGCCTCGAAAGAGGGATTCGTGCAGTACGTCAAGGCGAAGTCGCCCCAGGCCGTGCTGGTGCTGCTCACCCATGATCACGGTGATCACATCGGCGACTACTTCGAGATGCTCGAGGCCCTCAACGCCGCGGGCCTGCCGGTCAAGACGGGCGGACAGAGCGATCTCATGCGCAAGGGCCTCGTCCCCGAGTTCAAGAAGGCCAATCTCGACCCGGCGCAGATCGTCCTCAACTCGGGCGGTAGCATGAACTTCGGCGGCACCTCCAAGCACGGCGACATGACCGTGAATCTCGTGCCGGCCGTCCACTCGACGCTGGCCGGCTACCCGTCGGCCGGCTTCATCCTCGACATCGGCGGAGTCCGCGTGTACGCGAGCGGCGACACCGACCTCTTCGGCGACATGAAGCTGATCGGCGAGCGCTACCGGCCCCAGCTGGGCTTCTTCTGCGTCGGCGACGGGCCGTACACGATGGGCCCCAAGGACGCGGCCCGCGCCTGTCAGATGATGGGCGTATCGCAGGCGGTGCCGGTGCACTACGCCCACAATCCCCAGGTGATGGGCATCCAGGCCGGCGAGGAGTTCCGGGCGGCGGTCGCGGCCATCGCGCCGAGCGTGAAGGTGCACGTGATGAAGCCGGGGGACAGCATCAAGGTCACCGCCTGATCCGGCCGGGCGCAGCAGCGGGGTGCAGGCGCGCAGCACCCGCCGCGGTCAAGGTGTTCCCGATCAACCCCGGCGCGAACCCGACGTTCCCATGACGCGGGCGAGCGGCTCCAGGCGGGGCGCGGCGCGGCGACTGACGCGCCGCGCTCTTGCTCGCTCGCGGTCGGGCGTGCTAGGCTCCCCGCACTTTCCGGGGGGCAATGGAGCGCCTCCCATCACGCCGGGGCCAAGGGAGACTCCGATGCCATTCGTGAACATCCGGCAAGCCCGGCGAGCGCATGGCCAAGAAGTGATCAGCAGTACCGTCACGCTCAGAGACGCGCGCTTCGCCCAGGTCGTGGGCTCCACGGTCGAGTTCGAGCGCATCGCCAGCGGGTGCCTGTTCACCGAGGGGCCGCTCTGGCATCCCGGCGGCCAGTACTTGCTCTGGAGCGACATGCCGGGCGACCACCTCCGCCGGTGGTCCGCCAAGGACGGCGTCACGACGTTCCGCAAGCCCTGCAACAAGTCCAACGGTCTCGCCTGGGATCGGCAGGGGCGCCTGCTGGCCTGCGAGCACGCCTCGAGCCAGGTCTCGCGCACCGAGAAGGACGGACGCATCATCCCGCTGGCCACCCACTACCAGGGCAAGCAGCTCAACAGCCCCAACGACATCGTCTGCGCGGGGGACGGAGGCATCTACTTCAGCGACCCGCCCTACGGGCGCGCCGAGTTCTATGGGGTCCCGCGCCCGCAGGAGCTGTCGTTCCAGGGCGTCTTCCAGGTAGGCCCGGATCCGAAGAGCCCGGTCCTGGTGGCCGACGACTTCGACCGGCCCAACGGGCTCTGCTTCTCGCTCGACGGCCGGCGCCTCTTCGTCAACGACACCGCCCGTCAGCACATCCGGGTCTTCGACGTGAAGCGCGACGGCACGCTCGCGGGCGGGAAGGTCTGGGCCGAGACGACGGGCGAGGGCAAGGGCGCGCCCGACGGCATGAAGATCGACTCCCGGGGCAACGTGTACTGCTGCGGCCCGGGCGGCATCCACGTCTTCACCCCGGAGGCGGAAAGCCTGGGCGTGATCCACGTGCCCGAGTACGTCGCCAACTTCGCCTGGGGCGACGCGGACCTCCGGAGCCTCTTCATCACCGCCTCCACCTCGGTGTTTCGCATCCGCACCGCCGTCGCCGGTCTGCCCGCTCTGTGAGGACCCGACCCGCAATCACTCGTCGCCAAAGGAGGCTTTCCATGATGCTGCGCGTACTCACGATGCTGCTGGCCCTGGCCCTGGCTATGCCGATGGCGGCCAGCGCCCAGAAGCCGATCAAGGTCGGCGTGCCCTTGCCGCTGTCGGGCCCGCCCGCGCTGTTCGGGGACCCCGCCTCCAAGGGTGCCCAGATGTACGTGGACGAGATCAACGCCAAGGGCGGCGTGCTCGGTCGAAAGATCGAGCTGGTCATCCGTGACTCCAAGGCGGACGCCAACGAGGCGGTGCGGGTCGCCCGCGAGATGATCCTGAAGGACAACGTGGACTTCCTGATGGGCACGCTGACCTCCGCGGAAGGCCCGGCGGTCTCGGTGGTGGCGAAGGAGAACAAGATCGTCTTTATCGCGCCGATCCCGAAGACCGACCAGCTCACCGCCGCCGACAAGCTGCACCCCTACGTGTTCCGCGTCGCGGCCAACACCACCATGGAGGGCCGCAGCGCCGCCGAGATCGTGGCCAAGTGGCCGGTGACCAAGGTCGCCACCATCGCCTTCGACTACGCCTACGGCCAGGACGTCACCAAGGCCTTCGTCGACCACATCAAGAAGCTCAAGCCGACCGTGCAGATCGTGGACCAGCAGTGGCCCAAGATCGGCGAGCAGGACTACAACCCGTTCATCAACGCCACGATGGCCAAGAAGCCGGAGGCCATCGTGTCGTCGATCTGGGGCGGCTTCTTCGTCACCTACGCCAAGCAGGGCAAGGCCCTCGGCATGTTCGACGCCGTGAAGTACAATTTCATCGGCCTGGGCGAGGCGGCGACCCCGGAGACCACCAAGGCGATGGGCGCCGACTATCCGGTGGGCATCTGGGGCAACTCCTACGACGCGTTCTACTGGGGGGAGACGCCCGCACACCGCGAGTACACCCAGCGGCTCTCCAAGTACCTGAAGGACGAGTACCCGTCGTCGTGGGCCATCCAGGGCTACATCGGCATGCAGTTCCTCGCCGAGGCCATCAAGAAGGCGGGCAGCACCGACTCGGACAAGGTCTCCAAGGCCCTGCTCGGCCTCACCATCGACACCCCGATCGGCAAGCAGACTATTCGAGAGAAAGATCACCAGGCGAACCGCGGCCAGCTCTACGGCAAGACGGTGAAGGATCCCAAGTACCCGTTCCCGATCATGAAGCCTATCGAGTACGTGGACCCGACCAAGTTCATGGACTAGCCTGTGCTGGCCCGCCGCGTGACGCCAGGGGCGGGGGGCATGCCCTTGTTCGATACCCCACTCACCGGGCACGCCCCCCGCCCCTGGCGTCACGCGGCTACCCGTTGCGTCCGACCATGAGCTCGATCGAATCCCCGCTCGTTAGAGTCATCGACTAGACCACGGCTCGATGGATCCGTCGTTTGTTTTTGCGCAGAGTCTGAGCGGCATGACCGCCGCGATGTTCCTGTTCCTGATCGCGTCGGGGCTGTCGCTGATCTTCGGGGTGCTGCGGGTGCTGAACTTCGCCCACGGCACCTTCTACATGCTCGGGGCCTACTGCGCCTTCCAGTTCGTGCAGTGGATCGGGCTCGACGGGGGGCGGTTCTGGCTGGCCGCGCTCGGCGCCGCGCTCACGATCGCGGCCCTGGGTGGGATCGTGGAGCGCTTCCTCTTCCGACATCTCTACGGCAAGGAGGAGCTCTACCAGCTCCTCTTCACCTACGCCCTGGTGCTGATCCTGGGCGACGTGGCCAAGCTCATCTGGGGCACCCAGCAGAAGTCGGTGAGCCGGCCGGCCGAGCTGACGGGCGCCTTCCACGTGTTCGGGGCCACCGTCCCACACTACAACCTGTTCATCCTACTGTTGGGCCCGGCGATCGCGCTCGGCTTCTGGTTCGTGCTGCAGCGCACCCGGGCGGGCCGGTTCATCCGGGCCGCCGCGCTCGATCGCGAGACGCTGGGCGCCCTCGGGGTCAACGTGGACGGCCTCTACACCTGGGTATTCGTGCTCGCGTCGTTCCTAGGTGGCCTCGGCGGCGCGCTGATCGCGCCGATGCGGGCCACCACTCCCGGCATGGATACCGAGGTGATCGTGGAGGCCTTCGTGGTGGTGGTCATCGGCGGCCTCGGCTCGTTCTGGGGCACATTCCTCGGCGCGCTCGTCTACGGGCAGGTGCTCTCCTTCGGCATCCTATTCTTCCCGCGCTTCTCGATCTTCTCGGTCTTTGCCCTGATGGCGGCCGTCCTGATCATCCGACCCTGGGGCCTGCTCGGCCGCCCGCTCAAGTAGCCCATGCTCGCCCGACTCCCCTGGGCCGTGCTCGTGCTCGTGGTCGCCTTCCTGATACCGGCGATGGGCTCGCGTTTCTACACGTTCGTGGCCAACGACATGGTCATCTGGGCGCTCTTCGCCACCAGCCTCAACCTGCTGGTGGGCTACACCGGCCTCGTGTCCTTCGGCCACGCGGCCTACTTCGGAATCGGCGCCTACGCCACCGGGCTCCTCATGAAGAAGGCGGGCGTCTCGTTCCTGATCGCGTTCCCCGCCGCGGGCGTGGTGGCCGGCCTGTGTGCGCTGGTCTTCGGCTTCTTCTGCGTGCGCCTCACCCGCATCTACTTCGCGATGCTCACGCTCGCGTTCGCCCAGATCGTCTGGGCGATCTGCTTCAAGTGGAACGAGGTGACCGGCGGCGAGCAGGGCATGCCCGAGATCCCCTACCCAAGCTTCGACTGGGTGGACCGGGTGGCCGCGGTGCTGCCGTTCGTGGGTGGCTACCGCACCTCCGACTACTACTACTTCACCTGCCTGCTCCTGGTCGCCCTCTGCATCTGGGCGCTCCGTCGGATCGTGGCCTCGCCGTTCGGCCGCATGCTCACCACGATCCGCGAGAACGCGGAGCGCGCCGAGTTCATCGGGGTCAACGTCCGGCGCTACGAGCTGGTCGCCTTCGCCATCGCGGGCGTCTTCGCGGGCCTGGCCGGCGGTCTCTTCGGCATCTTCAACCGCGGCGTCTACCCGGACTTCGCGTACTGGACCAAGTCGTCCGAGGTGCTGATCATGACCTTGCTCGGCGGCATGGGCACGTTCTACGGACCGGCGGTGGGCGCGGTGGCCCTCATCTGGCTCAATCAGCAGATCGTGTCCTACACCGAGTACTGGCCGCTCATCCTGGGCAGCATCCTGGTGATTCTGCTCTTCGTCTTCCCGGGCGGGCTCGCCGGCGCGGTCATCGCGCTCTGGCGGCGCCTGTCGCGGAGGCCCGTCCGTGCTTGACGTCCGGGACGTGGCCAAGAGCTTCGACGGCTTCCAGGCGGTGGGCGGCGTCTCGTTCACGGTGCCGCAGGGCTCGATCAGCGCGATCATCGGGCCCAACGGTGCGGGCAAGACCACGCTGTTCAACCTGATCACCGGGCACCTGCGGCCGGACGACGGGCGGGTGGTGTTCAAGGAGCGCGACGTCACCGGCATCCCTCCCCACGATCTCTGTCGTCTCGGGATGGGCCGGTCGTTCCAGCGCACCAACATCTTCCCTCGCCTCACCGTGTACGAGAACATCCAGGCCGCCTACGTCTCGCATCGCGGGCGCGGCTTCAACCTGTTCACCCCGGTGGAGCGGCTCTACCGTGTGGAGGTGGAGAGCCTGCTGCAGGCGGTGGGCCTCCTCGAGAAGGCGGGCGAGACATCGGGCTTTCTCTCCCACGGCAACCAGAAGCAGCTCGAGCTGGGCATCGCGCTCGCGCTCGAGCCCGAGATCCTGCTGCTCGACGAGCCCACCGCGGGCATGTCGGCCACCGAGACCCGCCAGTCGATCCGCCTCATCGAGCGGATCGCCGCCGAGCGCGGGCTCACCCTGCTCTTCACCGAGCACGACATGGAGGTGGTCTTCTCCATCGCCCACCGCATCACGGTGCTGCACCAGGGCCGGGTGATCGCCGACGGAGCCCCCGCCGAGGTGCGGCGCGATCCCGAGGTGCGCCGGGTCTATCTGGGGGAGGGCCACTGATGGCCGTCTCGCCCGGCGCGGCGCCCGACGCCATCCTCGCCGTCGAGGACATCTACACGTTCTACGGCCTCTCCCAGGTCCTGTTCGGCGTCTCCCTCCGGGTGGCCAGGGGCGAGTGCGTGTGCCTGCTCGGCCGCAACGGTGTCGGCAAGACGACCACCATGCGCAGCATCATCGGCCTCACGCCGCCGCGGCGCGGCCGCGTGGTGTGGAAGGGGCGCGACGTCTCGGGTCGCGCGCCCTACCAGATCGCCCGCGCGGGGATCGGCTTCATCCCGGAGGACCGGCGGATCTTCGCGGACCTCACGGTGTGGGAGAACCTCGACGTGGCCAGCCGCGGCGCCCGGAACGGCGCGGGGTGGACGGTGGAGCGCGTGTGCGATCTGTTCCCGAAGCTCCGGGAGCTGGTGAACCGCCAGGGGGGATTCCTGTCCGGCGGCGAGCAGCAGATGCTGACGATCGCCCGCACCCTGATGGGCAACCCCGAGCTCCTGCTGCTCGACGAGCCCTCCGAAGGCCTCGCCCCGCTCGTGGTCGACCACCTGAGGGAGCAGATCGCCCGCCTGAAGCAGGAGGGGCTCACGATCCTGCTCGCCGAGCAGAACATCGGATTCTCGCTCGAGCTGGCCGACCGGGTCTACGTGCTCGAGAAGGGGCTGATCCGCTTCGAAGGGACCGCGCGCGAGTTCCGCGACAACGACGCGGTCCGTCAGCAGTATCTCGCCCTGTAGCCCCGAGCGGGCAGGGGCGACGGCGCCGCCCGCGCCGCCGCCCCTGCGGAAGCCGCCTAGCCGCGGATCTCGGTCTCCTGGTGTCGATTCACGAAGCGGTCGTACTCCTCCGCCGCCTTTTCCCTCGTGTACCCGTAGCGCTGCTGGAGCAGGCCGACCATCTGCTCGGCGCGCCCCTCGGCGCGATCGAGCTCGTCGTCGGTGAGCCTGCCCCACTGCTCCTTGACCTTCCCCTTCATCTCCTTCCACTTGCCGGCGAGGATGTCCTTGTTCATGGAGACTCCTTTCTTGGTTGTTGCGTGCCCCCTATCACCACGCAAGCGGCGTGCCGCTCCCCGCGCGGAGATTTCCGGCCCGGCCCCGCGCGTTTGTCGCCGCGGCGGGCCCGGACGCCTTCCCGAGGGAAGCTCCTACCCGGTAGAACCTGGCGCGGCTCAGACCAGCGCGCCCTGTCGCCGCAGCTCGGCCTGGACCTCGCCCGCGGGCACGTCGCGCACCGCCTTGCCCGCCCGGGCGGCCAGCGCCGAGCACACCCCGGCCGCCTGGCCGGTGGCCATCGCGATGGGCATCACCCGGTAGGAGGAGTGCGCCTCGTGCGTGCCCGAGATGCAGCGGCCGGCGACGGTGAGCCGGTCCACGCGCTGCGGCAGGAGACAGCGCAGCGGGATATCGTACCAGTCGCCGGGGGGCAGGCGCACGAGGAGCGTGCCCTTGCCCTGCGGATTGTGGATGTCGATCGGATAGGTGCCGCGCGCCACCGTGTCATCCCACTTCTGCCCGCCCAGGATGTCCTGAGCGCTGAGCGCGTACTCGCCCGTGACGCGGCGGGACTCACGCACCCCGATAGTGACGCCGCTCTGGGCCACGTACGAGCGCTCGAAACCCGGCACGTACTTGCGCAGGAACTCGGCGATCTGGCGCATCTGCCGCCGCGCCTGCCACTCGGCTCGGGTGAGGTCCCACACGCTCGTGCCGAGCACGCCGGTGACGCGCGTGCTGTTGACCGAGAGCTCGCGCTCGTGCGGAGTGCCGAAGAAGAGGATGTCCTCGCGGGCCAGGGCGAGCTCCCCGGCCGCGCTGGCCTGCCGCACCAGGTCCCAGAGCCCGTGCACCCCGCGCCACTGGTCGGGGTGGGCCTGCCGGTAGGCCGCGAATGCAGTGCGCTCGAACTCCACCATGCGGAACATCAGGGTCATGGGCTGGACGAGGCCGTCCTCCGCGCGGCCGATCTCGAACGGCGCACCGGCCAGCGCCGCGACGTCGCCGTCGCCGGTGGCGTCCACCACCGCGCGGGCCATGATCACGATGGGACCCGACTTCGTCTCGAACACCACGCCATCGAGCCGGGGCGCGCCGATGACCGCGGTCGCGAAGGCGTGCAAGAGGACGTGAACGCCGGCATCGTCAATGAGATCGAGCGCGACCAGCTTGAAGATCTCCGGGTCGAACGGCACCACGAAGCCGGTCTGCTCGGACGGGCGCAGCGAGCCGCCCGCCGCATGGAGGCGCTCGAGCAGCCGTCGCAGCGCGCCCTGTACCGACGCCTCGCCCGGCCCGTGATCCTGGGGCATCAGGTCCGCGGCGGCGCCGGTGGTCGGTACCCCGCGCTGGGTGTGGAAGGACATGAGCGGCATCACCAGCGCGGCGGTGGCGTTGCCACCGAGGAACGCGTGCCGCTCGACCAGCACCACGTCGGCGCCCGCGTCCGCCGCCCCGAGGGCGGCTCCGAGGCCGGCGGGCCCGCCGCCCACCACCAGCACGTCGCACTCCGCGGCGATGGTGGCGGTGCGCGGGGCGAGCGTGATGGTGGCGGGATCCTTCGGGCGGAGCAGCGGCGGCATGGGGCTCAGCCCCTCGATCCGCGGCCGGCCTCCGCGTCCCGTCGCGGCCGCTGGCCGTCGAGCAGCTGCATCGCGATCTCGTTGGTCCGGCGCGCGCGCGCCTTAATCTCCGGCACCGCCTTCTCGAGCCGCGCCTGCAGGTTGCGGCGCAGGTCCCACCACCGGTCGATGTAGGCGATCAGCTGGCCCGCGTTGACTTGCTTGAGGGGCGGCATCGCGATCTCGAGATCCTCGAGGAAACCGGCCACCTTGCTCGAGTACGGCAGGGCCACGAAGGGCACACGGTTGAGCGCCGCGAAGATCAGGAAGTGCAGCCGCATGCCGACCGCGAAGTCGAAGTGCCCGATCAAGGACAGGAGCTGCCCCGACGTGTACTCGCCCTTGAGCACGGTGGCCCGGTGCGCGTACGCCATCTTCGAGACCACCGCGTGGGAATGCTGGGTGTCGTTGCGCCGCGGCTCCATGGGCACGAAGACGAGATCGGCGTCGAGCCGGTCGACCATGTAGTCGGCCGCGTTGGCGAGCAGGGCGTGGTAGTGGGTCTCGTCGATGTCGGGCGCGGCCGAGCCGGGCTCCCGCACCGAGAGGCCGATCAGCCGCCGATTCTCGTTCAGCCCTTCGCGCTGGAGCGCCTCGGGGGGAATCGGCTCGGGCTCCAGCAGGAAGGCGGGGTCGGCGGTCACCTCGATGTCGCGAACGCCGATCTCCTCCAGCAGCTGGCGGGCGCGACGCTCGCGCACGGTCACCGAATCGGCCCGGCTCAGGGTGTCCCGCACGAGCGTGCGGGCCACCGCATCGTGCAGCGGACCCGCGCTCACTGCGTAGACCAGCACCGGGACGTGGTGCTCCTGCGCCATCGCGACTTCCCGCAGATAGACCGCGGCGGCCTCGTCGTAGAGGATGCCGCCCCCGCCCAGGATCAGCAGGTCGAGCTCGACGACCTCGGGCAGCACCTCGTCACGCGAGAGGTCGCGCACCGGGATGCTCTTCTCGACCTTGTGCCGCGCCGCGGTGTCCTTGGCGTCACGCGAGAACACCGTGATCTCGCAGGGGGCGGCCGCGCGGAGCTGCGCCACGATCGACTGGAGGATCGCCTCGTCGCCCAGATTGAGCCCGCCGTACGAGCCCGAGATCCCGACCTTGAACACGCGCTCTCCGGGATCGATGGCCATGGGGCGAAGGGGTTCAACTCCTGTGCCATGAGCGGGCGCAGAGACGTCCGCTCGATCGCCCCCGTCGGAGGCCATCCGAGGGAGCCAGCCGGCCCTCACGCGTTCACACGCGGTCAGAACTTCCCGGTCGAAACTCCTCGGAGCCCGGCACCCCGTCGCGACCTGACCGCTGTCTACGCGCGGGCACGAGCCTTGCTGGCGAAGCTTGCCATGAGCACGGCAGGGACGACCTGGCGATCCCGCATGCCCGCGCGCCGCTGGCTGGTCGCGGTGAGCGCGCTCGTCGCGCTGCTGCTGGTGGCCTCGGTGGTCGCGCTCTTCTTCATCGACGAGCCGCTGCGCCGGTATACCGAGGCCAAGATGAACGCGAGCCTGAAGGGTTACTCGGTCACGATCGGGCGCCTCCATTTCAGCCCGATCAACTTCTCTCTGGACCTTCACGACACCGTCGTTTCCCAGAGCCAGCAGCCCGATCCCCCGGTGGCCCGCATCGAGCGCCTGTACGCGAGCGTGCACTGGCGGGCGCTCCTGTCGGGCCGCGTGGTGGGCGACGTCCTGATCGAGCACCCGATCGTGGTCCTGAACCTGTCGCAGGCCCGGGCCGAGATCGCCGACCCGACTCCGGTGAAGGACAAGGGCTGGCAGCACGCGCTGCAGGCGATCTACCCACTCAAGATCAACCAGCTGCGCGTCAGCCGCGGAGACGTCACCTATCAGGACGCCGGCCCGTTCAAGCCGCTGCACGTGTCGGACCTCGAGATCACCGCCTCCAACATTCGCAACGTCCACTCCGAGCAGGGCGTCTACCCGTCGCCGATGAGCCTGCGGGCGCGGGTCTTCGACGCCGGCTCGGTATCGATCGACGGGTGGGCCGACTTCCTGGCTGAGCCCTACGCCGCCGTCATGGCCGACATCACGCTCGACACCATCGCGCTCGACTACTTCAAACCGATCGCCAACCGCTACCACATGGCGGTGGAGCGGGGGACGCTCTCCGCCCGCGGCGAGGTGCAGATCGCCCCGCAGTTCAAGTCGGTCAAGCTCTGGTCGGCCACCGTGGACGGGCTCCGCGCCGACTACGTCCACACCCCGGCGATGGCCGGCGCGGCCAAGCAGGCCACCCGCGAGACCCTCGCGACCGCCGATCGCGCCCAGGATCCCGGCCTGGAGTTCCGCATCGATCGCCTGGACATCGTCAAGAGCACCGTCGGGTTCGTCAACAAGACCACCACGCCGAGCTATCGGGTCTCCCTGGCCGACACCTCCGTGACCCTGACCAACCTGAGCAGCCTGCCGAGCGGCGAGACCTCGGTGGCCAAGCTCCAGGGCGAGTTCATGGGCTCGGGTCCCGCGAGCGCCGACTTTAAGCTGCTGCCCACGCGGCCCGGTCCCGACTTCGACCTGGCCGCCCAGATCGAGGAGGCGGACCTCCGCACGATGAACGATCTCCTGCGGGCCCACGGCAAGTTCGACGTGGTGGCGGGCCGCTTCTCCCTGTACACCGAGCTGCACGCGAGGAACCGACAGATCACCGGGTACGTGAAGCCGCTCTTCCAGGACATGGAGGTCTACGATCCTGAACAGGATCGGGACAAGAGCGCGCTCAAGAAGGCGTACGAGGCGGTGGTCGGGGGAGTCTCGAAGGTGCTGCAGAACCGCCGGCGCGACGAGGTGGCCACCCGCGTCGAGCTCTCGGGCCGGCTCGACAACCCGAACGCGAGCATCGTCGACACCATCGTCGGCCTCGTGCAGAACGCTTTCTTCAAGGCGATCCTGCCCGGCTTCGAGGCCGAGCGCCGCCGCTCGCTCCGCTGACGAGGTATTTCTGGTAGTCTTGGGGCATGGCGACGTTCACCGTCACCTGCCCCTGCTGCGACGGGCGCCTCACCATCGACCCGGCGCTCGAAGCGGTCATCGCGCACGAGGCCCCGCCCAGGCCGAAGTCCGGTGTCGGTCTCGACGACGCGCTCCACTCGCTCAAGGGCGCGGCCGCGCGCCGCGCCGAGCGCTTCAAGGAAGAGCTCAAGGCCCAGGAGAAGAAGGCGCAGGTCCTGGACAAGATGTTCCAGGAAGGGGTGAAGAAGGCCAAAGATATGCCGGGCCGCCCCCTCAATCCGCTGGATCTCGACTAGGCGCCGTGGCGGGAGGCGATCTCACCACCGCCGTCCTCCGGCGGGTCAGCCGATCGTTCTATCTCTCGCTCGCCGTCCTCCCGAAAGCGGTCCGCCCGACCATCGGCCTCGCCTACCTCCTCGCGCGCGCTACCGACACCATCGCCGACACGCGGCTCATCGATCGCGCCTCGCGCATCACGCATCTCGAGACGCTGCGCGCGGCCCTCGAGGCCGGCGGCTCCGTCGCCGCGCTCGCAGGCGCGACTTCGGCGCCCCAGTCGCTTGCCTCCGAGCGGGCGCTGCTCGAGCGGCTGCCCGATTGCCTGAGCGCCTACCGGGCGCTGCCGGGCCAGGATCGGGAGCGGGTCCGCACCGTGCTCTCCACGATCATCGAGGGCCAGATCCAGGACCTGCGCGTCTTCCCCGGCGAGGACGAAGGCAAGCTCGCCGCGCTCGAGACCGCCGAGGATCTCGATCGCTACACCTATCTGGTGGCGGGCTGCGTCGGCGAGTTCTGGACCGAGGTGCACGTCGCCCATCGCCCGCGCCTCCGCCACTGGGACGTGCCCCGCATGCGCGCGCTCGGCGTCCGGCTCGGCAAGGGCCTGCAGCTCACCAACGTGCTGCGCGACCTGCCGCGCGACCTGCGCCAGGGGCGCTGCTACCTGCCGCGCCAGGACCTCGCGCGCCTCGGGCTCGAGCCGCGCGACCTCCTCGATCCCGCGCGCGGCGACGCGGTGCGCCCGCTCCTGGTGGAGTGGCTGAACCGGGCGCTCGATCACTACGAGGCGGGCTGGCAGTACACGTTCGCGATCCCGCGCCGCGAGGCCCGCATGCGCCTGGCCTGCGCCTGGCCACTGCTCATCGGGCTGCGCACGCTCGATCTCCTCGCCGCCGCGCCCAACTGGCTCGATCCCGCGGTGACGCTCAAGGTACCCCGCGTCGCGGTCTACGGCCTGATGGCGCACTCGCTCGGCACCGTCTGGTCCACGCGCGCGCTCGGCCGCCAGGCGCGTCATCTGCGCGAGCGCATCCGCCCGTGACCGCGCCGGTCCCGATCATCCAGGCCGACATCTTCACGACGCAACCCTTCGCCGGCAATCCGGCCGCCGCGGTGCTGGACGCCAAGGGCTTCGACGAGCCGGCCATGCAGCGCATCGCCGCCGAGATGCTGGTCCCGGGCACCGCGTTCGTCTTCGGGCCGACGGCTCCCGGGACCGACTGGCGGCTCCGCATGTTCACCCCGAAGCGTCAGGTCGCCTACTCCGGGCACACCGCGCTCTGCGCTACCCACGCGCTCATCGAGGCGGGCCGCCTGCCCGGCTCGCACGTGACCTTCGACCTACCGGCGGGCGTGCTGCGCGTGGACGTGGAGCGGGGCGACGGGCCCGCCCTGATGTGGCTCGAGCCGCCGCTGCCCGCCTGCCGACCGCTCGATCACGACCTGGTGGAGCTGCTGGCCGCGCTCGGGCTGTCCCGCGCCGGGCTTGCCGGCTGGGCCCGGCCCGCGGTGACACCGGATGGCGATCTCCTCCTCCCCCTGCCCGACCTCGCCACCCTGCGCGCGCTCCAGCCCGACATGAGCCGCCTGGCCGCGCTGCGCACCGCTCAGCAGGCCAGAGGCGTCTGCTGCGTCTCGCGCGAGACGGTGGAGCCGGGCTCGGCCACCCACAGTCGCTTCTTCGCCCCCCACTACGGCTTGCCGGAGGACATCGTCACCGGCTCCGTGCACTCGGCGCTGGCGGTCTGGCTGCTGGAGGCCGGCGCGCTCGCGCCGGCCGGCGACCGGGCGGCCTTCACCGCCGAGCAGGGCGACGGGCTCGGACGGCCGGGACGCCTGCGGGTCGAGATGGCAGTGGCGGGCGGGCACGCCACGCGGGTGCGGGTGGGCGGACAGGCCGTCACTGTGCTGAGCGGCAGCCTCCGGCGGGGGCCATGACCACCGCGCGCGTCGGTGTCGACATCGGCGGCACGTTCGCGCACCAGCCGGTCCGGGACGACCTCGGACGCTCAGTCCCGGACCGGTAGCACGTAGAGGTCGGGTGGGTTGATCCGCGCGCGGCCGAGCTGGGCCGCGAAGTGCAGGTGCGGGCCGGTCGAGCGACCGGTGGTGCCGACGGTGCCCACCGTCTGACCCCGCTCCACGATCTGCCCCTCGGTCACCGCCACCCCGTCCAGGTGGAAGTAGAGCGTGTAGAGACCCAGGCCGTGGTCCAGCGCCACCAGCCGGCCGGCGAAGAAGAACTCCCCGAGCAGGGCGACCCGGCCCCGATTCGAGGCCACCACCGGCGTGCCCCGGTCGGCGGAATAGTCGATCCCGGAGTGCGGCATGCGTGGCCGCCCGTTGATGATCCGGCGGGAGCCGAAGCCCCCACCGGGCTTGTGGCTGGCCACGGGCTGGGTGAAGGGGCCCCGCCAGAGCCGCTCGAGCGTGACCGTGTCGTAGAGCACCCGGAGCCGGGCCGCCTCGTTGGCGGCGCGCCGCTCGGACTCGGGGTCGAGGTCGACCATGGCGTTGGGGAGGGTGAGCCGCTCCACCGGGAAGCCGCCCGCCTTGACGGTGAGGCTCCCGGCAGCCTTCCGGGGCGTCCCGGTGCTGTCGACGAGCCCGATGCGCCACGGTAGCTTGCCGGGCTTCGTCTCGAGATCCAGGCCGGCCAGGGCCGCGTACTCGGCCCCGTAGGGAAAGAACGCGAGGTGCTGGCCGCCCAGGCTGCCCTCGACCTCGCGGGCCCCCTTGGACCCACCGACGAAGATCAGGACCGCGTCGCCCTGCCGGGGTGCCGCCGGCACCACGCGGACCTGGAGGGCTGCGACGGGCGGGGCCGAAGCGAGCGTCAGGAGGCCAGCCGCGAGCAGTGCCGAACGGACCATCCGGTAGATTCTACCGCGCCGCCCCTTCCATCCCTTCTCCCGTCGGCGGGAAGGGAATACGGCGCTAGGAGCCTTCGGGGCGCTGCTGCCGCAGGAACTGCTCGATCTCGGCCACCAGGTCGGCAGAAGGCGGCAGCTCGTCCCGGACCCCGGGGCCCTCGCCGGGGCCATCCGCCGGTGCCGTCGGCTCCTCCTCCTCGTCGAGGCCCCGTCGCTCGAGCTTGCGGACGTACTCGGCGATCTTGGTGTTCTGGGCCACGATCGAGCTCAGGTTCTGGTCGAATTGCTCCGCTGCCTCCCGGAGATCCGACAGGTCCGCCTCGGTGTTCAGCAGGCTCAGCACACGCGCGACCAGGGCCAGGGCGGCCCGCGGATTCTCGATCCCGGAGACGTAGTGGGGCACGTTGGCCCACAGGCTGGCGGTCGGGACGCTGGCCTCCCGGCAGAGCGTGTTGAGCACGCCGACGATGCCGGTCGGTCCCTCGTACCGGGTGGGCCGGAGGCCCAGGCGGGCGGACAGCTCGGGATCGTAGGAGCTGCCCACGAGACGGATGGGCTTGGTATGGGCCACCTCGGCCAGCAACGCGCCCAAGGTGAGGACCATCGAGGCCCGGGAGCGGCGCGCCAGCTCCAGCACCGCAGCGCAGTAGGTCCGCCACTTCAGGTGCGGCTCGATGGCCACACCGACCACGATGTCGCGCTCGAGCTCGGAGGGCTGGGCCAGGGAGAACTCCGTGGCCGGCCACACGATCTCACGCTCGGTCCGGGAGCCGGGCTTGAACCGCACGTAGGGCCTCGACAGGCCGAAGTGGTAAAACTCTTCCGGCTCGATGCTGGCGAACGGCCGGGACGACCAGAGCTGGCTCAGGTAGCGCGCGGCCGTGGTGGCCGACTCCGCCGCGTCGTTCCAGCCCGAGAACGCCATGATGATGATGGGCCGGCGCAGTTCTCCGGGCTCCTCGTGGAGCGTCAAGAACTCACTCATGGGCGGCGCTCCCTCCTGGGCGGGGCAATCCGTGGCTGAACGGAGCATGCCTGAGCGTTCCCGACGCCGCAACATCAAAAGCGGCGACGGGAAATGGAAGTTGACCTCCTGGGTACCCCTCCGTATGATTACGTCTCGTGCGAGAAGGACTCTCAAGGAGGCAAGTGCCCATGCGTGCATGGTTTTCGCTGGCTTCGTTCTTCGGGGGCGTGATGATGTTGACGGCGGCGTGCGCGACGTCGGAGGAGTGGGCCGAGTGGCGGAACCACACCACGCATTTCGCGTCGGGCGAGCACGGGATGTTCTCGCTGCGCAACAACAAGGACGGCTCCAATCCGCGGGTGACCCGTACCGACGTCGAGGCCGCGCGCCAGCAGAACTGGTGGGGCAAGGCCATCACGGTCGACCCGAGCCAGATCTTCCAGAACTAGAGTGCCGGAGCGAGCGCACGTATGACCTCACGATACTGCGTGACCGTCGGAGCCCTGCTCGTCATGGGCCTAGTGTTCACGGTGCCCGCATTCGCGGCGCCGGAGGACGCGCTGATGCCGCTGGAGAAATACACGACAGCCAAGGCCAAGAGCCTGGCCACGGCCCACCGCAGGGAGCTTCTGAAGTTCTCCGAGGAGATCTACAACTGCTTGCCCTGGCTCAGCGTGGCTCCGGGCCGGATCGGCTTCCCGAAGGCCAAGGACAGCACGACCGACGACCGTTATCTGTCCACCTGGGTGATAATCGATCAGCGCGAGGATCCCGCGTTCGCGGCGCTCCCGCAGGAGCGACGCGTGTCCGCGATGTTCTCACGCTACGGTGTCGACATGCTGCGGCGCATGGCCGCCCTGACCGACGTGCTCAACGACAGCGGTGTCAGCGGGCTCTCGGTGGTGCTGTCGTGGCTGAAGCCCGGGACGAGCCAACCCGGCCAGCAGCCGGTGAACGAGACATTCGCGCTGTTCGTCGACAAGGGCACCATCGTGGACTTCCTGGCCAAGCGAGTGCCACCCAAAGAGTTCACCAGCCGGGCGAAGTTCTACCTCTTCGACGGCATGGACCAAGTGGCGGGGCGCGTGCCTCTCGAGGTGTGGGAGGACTCATTCAACTCGACGTTCAAGGTCGCGAACTACGAGCCTCCGAAGGGGGCGCAGTGCCAGTAGCCCGCTGAGCCTGCCGTCCCGATCCGCATCTCCGCGGAAGTTCTTGAGACCTCCGAGCATCCCCCGACCGGGGCGTCTGTTTGACACCCCCAGGGGGTTCCGCTAGCATCGAAACCACACGATGAAGCTTCCAAATCGTCAGAAGACCCAGTTTTCCCTCGTCTATCTGTTCATCGCGCTGATGGTCGTCTTCGCGGTGCAGAGCTGGCTGCGTGCGCCCGTCACGGTGGACATTCCGATGAGCCAGTTCCTCTCCCTCGTCCGCGAGGGCAAGGTCCTGCGGGTCTCCCTGGGTGAGCGGGAGATCCAGGGCGTTCTGAAGCCGGGCGCCCTCCCCGCCCCGCCGCCGGGACCGGGGGACAAGCTCCGCCAGCTCCTGGGGGCCCAGCAGGGTCCCACCGTGTTCACCACGGCACGCATCCCGGCCACCGACGACTACCAGGTGGTGCGTGAGCTGGAGGCCGCGAAGGTGGAGTTCTCGGGACGTATCGAGTCCACCTTCTGGCGCGACCTGATCTCCTGGGTGGTCCCCCTGGTCCTCATGGCCGCCCTCTGGGTCTTCCTGATGCGCCGGATGGGCGGCGGGCCCACCCAGGCCCTGTCCTTCGGGCGGTCCAAGGCCAAGATCTACGATCGCAAGGAGCTCAAGACGACGTTCGCGGACGTGGCCGGCGTCGAGGAAGCCAAGGCCGAGCTGATGGAGGTCGTCGACTTCCTCAAGAACCCCAAGAAGTACCAGCGCCTGGGCGGACGCATCCCCAAGGGGGTCCTGCTGGTGGGGCCGCCGGGGACCGGCAAGACCCTGCTGGCCCGCGCGGTCGCCGGCGAGGCAGACGTGCCGTTCTTCTTCCTCTCCGGCTCGGAGTTCGTCGAGATGTTCGTGGGCGTGGGCGCCTCGCGGGTGCGCGACCTCTTCGAGCAGGCCAAGGAGAAGGCCCCCTGCATCGTGTTCATCGACGAGCTCGACGCGATCGGCAAGACCCGCGCGGGCAACACCGGCTTCCTGTCCGGCCACGACGAGCGGGAGCAGACCCTCAACCAGCTGCTGGCCGAGATGGACGGGTTCGACTCGTCCAAGGGCGTGATCATCATGGCGGCCACCAACCGGCCCGAGGTGCTCGACGCCGCGCTGCTGCGCGCCGGCCGCTTCGACCGGCAGGTGGTGGTGGACAAGCCCGACGTCAGGGGCCGGGAAGCGATCCTGCGCGTGCACGCCCGCAACGTGAAGCTGGCGCCGAGCGTGGACCTGCACGTGCTCGCCGCGCGCACCCCGGGCATGGCGGGGGCCGATCTCGCCAACATCATCAACGAGGCCGCGCTGCTGGCCGCCCGCAAGGGCAAGGACGCGGTCGACATGGCCGACCTCGAGGAGGCGGTGGACCGCGTGGTAGGCGGCCTCGAGCGGAAGAGCCGGGTGCTCTCGGAGAAGGAGCGCGACATCGTCGCCCACCACGAGATCGGTCACGCCCTGGTGGCCTCCTCGCTGCCGAACGCCGATCCGGTGCACAAGGTGACGATCATCCCGCGCGGGGTCGGCGCGCTCGGCGCCACCTACCAGCTGCCGCTCGAGGATCGCTACCTGCTGACCCGCAGCGAGCTGGAGGACCGGATCGCGGTGCTCCTGGGCGGGCGGGTGGCCGAGGAGATCATCTACGGCGAGATCTCGACGGGCGCGCACAACGATCTGGAGCGCGCCACCGAGATGGCCCGGCTCATGATCATGCAGTACGGAATGTCCGAGCATCTGGGGCCGATGACGTTCGGCGGCGGGCAGCAGTCGATGTTCCTGCGGGGGGCCGGGCTGCCGCAGGAGCGCGAGTACAGCGAAGAGAGCGCGCGCCGCATCGACGTCGAGACGCGCGCGATCATCGACCGTATCTACGATCGGGTGCGAGACCTCCTGACCGCGCGCAAGCGGGTCCTGGTGGAGGCCGCCGCCGAGCTGAAGCGAAAAGAGACGCTGGAGGGCGACCGGCTGAGGGAGCTGCTGGCCGGCGAGCCCCTGGGGGCACAAGGATGATCTCTCTCAAGCGCAGCACGCTCGCATTCATGGTCCTCGTCACGCTCGTGGTGGGTGCGGGGCTCGGCACCTGGGGTGCGGGCGCCGTCGATCAGATGAAGCCGTCCCTGTCCGCTCCGCCCGCCGCCCCCCTGCCCGCGGGCACGCAGCCCCGCGTCGTTCCCGCGGCCCTGCCCATTCCGTCGGGCAGCTTCGCCCAGGTGGCCGAGACGGTGGGGCCGGCGGTGGTCAACATCAACACGGTGACCCGCGTCAGCGGGCGCACCCCGGTCGAGGAGTTCTTCGGGGACGAGTTCTTCAAGCGCTTCTTCGGCGAGGCGCCCGAGCGCCAGCAGGTGCAGCGCAGCCTCGGCTCCGGGGTGATCGTGGACCCGACCGGCATCGTGCTGACAAACGCTCACGTGGTGGAGCGCGCGACCGAGATCGAGGTGGCCACCGCCGACGGCAAGAAGCACAAGGCCAAGCTGATGGGCGTGGACCGGAAGACCGACCTGGCCGTGCTCAAGCTGCAGGGTGGCGGCGTCTATCCGGCGGCCAACCTCGGCGACTCGGATCGGGTGAAGGTCGGCGACTGGGTGCTCGCGATCGGCTCGCCCTTCGGCCTGCAGCAGACCGTGACCGCCGGCATCATCAGCGCCAAGGGTCGCTCGATCGGCCAGGGCCCGTTTGACGACTTCCTGCAGACCGACGCGGCCATCAACCCGGGCAACTCGGGCGGCCCGCTCGTGAACATGTCGGGCGAGGTGGTCGGGATCAACAGCGCGATCCTCTCCCGCACCGGCGGCAACGTGGGCATCGGCTTCTCGATCCCGGTCAACATGGCCAAGCGGATCTACACCGAGCTGGCCGCCAAGGGCAAGATCACCCGCGGGTGGCTCGGGGTCTCGATCCAGCCGCTCACGCCCGATCTGGCGAAGGGCTTCGGCCTCAAGGAGCCGAGCGGGGTCCTGATCTCCGACGTGGTGCAGGACAGCCCGGCCGCGGCCGCCGGCGTCGCCTCCGGCGACATCATCATCGAGTTCGACAAGAAGAAGGTCGACTCGCCCCAGGAGCTGCAGAAGGTGGTGGCGTCCACCCAGCCCGGCCGCGCGGTGCCGCTAAAGGTCTGGCGCGACAAGAGCGAGAAGACGCTCGAGATCAAGATCGGCGAGACGCCGGACGAGAGCGTGGCCCTGAAGTCGACCAACAAGGGCAAGAGCCTGCTCGGTCTCGACGTGCGACCGATCACCCCCGAGCTCGCTCGCCAGCTCAACCTCCGCAATCCGGAAGGCGTGATCGTCTTCCAGGTCGACGAGGACAGCGCCGCCTCCGAGGCGGGCGTCCAGCGCGGCGACGTCATCCGCGAGGTGAACCGCCAGCGGGTGCGGAGCCTGCAGGACTTCGAGAAGGCGACCAAGGACGTGAAGGACGGCGACCGCGTCACGGTCCTCCTGCAGCGCGGACCCCAATCCTTGTACGTAGCGTTCACGGTGGTTCGCGGCTGAGGGCGGCGAGAAGGGTCCAGCTGCGAGGCGGCGCCCTCAGGAGGCGCCGTCGTAGGTTTCGCGGCGGCTCATCCTTCGCTGGAACTCCAGGTACCCCTGGCGGGTGAGCGGGGGCTTGGCTTTCGCCACGACCTCGCGCCCCACTGCGGCGCGCTCGGCCAGGAGGTCGATCACCATCGAGGCGAGCGCCTTCGCGTTGGTGAGATAGGTGAGCGCCGGGTCAACGATCTCGTAGTCGGCTCCGTGCGGCGTGCCCTTGGCGCCGCCCACGTACGGGTGGATGATCGGCATGACCTGCCCGAGATCGCCCATGTCGGTGGAGCCGGTGCGGTGCGCGATCGTGCGCACGTGGTCGGCGCCCACCAGATCGGCCGCGATCGCCCGGAAGCGCTCGACCATCAGCGGGTCGCAGCGCAGCGGCATGTAGCCGGGCAGCGTCTCGATCTCCACGGTGGCTCCGAGGGCCAAGGCACCCGCCCGCAGCGCGCGATCGACCTTCCGGTCGGCGTCCGCGATCGCCTCGAGCGACTTGCCCCGCACGAACGTCTCGAGCCGCACCTCGCCCGGGATCACGTTCACCTGCGAGCCGCCGTGGGTGATGATCGGGTGCACCCGGATCGTATCCTCGTCGCGGAAGGTCTCCCGCACCGCGTTGATGGCCATGAGCCCGATCTGCGCGGCGTAGAGCGCGTTCACGCCCAGATGCGGCGCGCCGCCCGCGTGCGAGGCCCGCCCGATGTAGCGCACCGTCTTCACGACGCAGCCGTTGTTGGACATGGGCACCGCCAGCTTGCCTTCCTCGCGGCGCGGGGTCGCGTGGATCATCATGCCCATGTCGACGTCGTCTAGGTGCCCGAGGCGCAGCATCTCGGGCTTGCCGCCCATGAACTCGAGCCGGCCCGCGTCCCGCTGGGCCACGCGCCACTCCAGGTCGCCGTACTCCTCGGCGGGCACCCCGATGAAGGCGACCCGGCCGGCCAGGTGCTCGAAGGCGCCCGCCTCGAGCAGGCCCATCGCGGCCCCCAGCATCGCGGCCACCTGCGCGTTGTGGCCGCAGGCGTGCGCCGCGCCGGTCTCCGGGTCCGCCACCGGGTGCCCCACCACCACGAGCCCATCGAGCTCCCCGAAGAGGCCGATGGTCGGCCCGTCGCCGGCTCGGCCGGAAACGTCGGCGCGCACGCCGGTCAGCGCGAGCCCGGTGCGGGGGGCGAGCCCCATCCGCTCGAAGGTCTGGGCGACCAGCTTGGCGGTCTTGAACTCCTTGAAGCCCAGCTCCGGCTGACGACGGATCGCCTCGCCGACGCCGATGATGTCGTCGCCCCGGCGATCGATCGCCTCACGTACCTTCTGCATCAGCTCGGCCTTGATCATGTCGATCTCCTCTCAGCGCCCGCCGGTCACGGCGAGGGTGTGCCCGGTGATGTAGGTGGCCTCGTCGGAGGCCAGGAACAGGACGGCGTCGGCCACCTCGGCGGGGCGGCCCAGCCGGCGCAGCGGCGTCATGCGCTCGGGGCTGTACTCCACCGTCTCGTTCAGACGGCGCAGGCCCGCGCCCACCCGCTCGGTGTCGATCGGTCCCGGCGCCACCGCGTTGACGTTGATGCCGTGTTCGGCCAGCTCGAGGGCGACGTCGCGGATGAAGCCGTGCACGCCCGCCTTGGCCGCGGAGTAGGCGGAGCCGCCCTCGTAGTAGGCCGTCCACGGCGTGCCCTCGCGAGCCCCGGAGGACAGGCACACGATGCGGCCGTAGCGCCGCATCATCATGTGCGGCACCGCGGCGCGGGTGCAGAGGAAGGTCGAGCGCAGGTTGAGCCGGAGGACGAAGTCCCAGTCCTCGGCCGTCATCTCCCAGATGCGGGCGTTGCGGCTGCCGCCGGCGTTGTTGACCAGGATGTCGAGCCGGCCCCAGCGCTCGACCGCCACCCCGATGAGGCGCCGGGCGGGCTCTTCCTCGGTCACGTCGCCCACGAACGAGACCGCCTGCCCCCCCGCCTTCGCGATCAGGGCGACCGCGCGCTCGAGCCCGGGCCCGTCGACGTCGCCGAGCACGACCCGCGCGCCCTCGCCGGCCAGCCGCTCCGCGATCGCGCGCCCGAGCCCGTTGGCCGCGCCGGTCACCACCGCCACCTTGTCGTCGACCCGTCCCATGGCGCGATAGTATATGCGCTCGCCCGTACGTGCGGACATCGGGAGTTGGGGTAGAATCCACTCGCCAGTCTCTCGACCTCCAGGAGGATTCGACCCCGATGCCGACCCGTCGCGACCTGTTCAAGCAAGCCGGAGCCGCCGCCGCCCTCGCCGCCCTGCATCCGGCGGCCGCCCGCGCCCAGGCCAGGAAGCCCGCCGTCACCATCGGCTTCCCGTCCACGCCGGAGACGATCGACCCGCACCAGTTCCGGTCGGTGCTGAGCGGCTCGATCATCGGGCTGATGGGCGAGGGCCTGCTCACCCGCGATCCCCAGACCATGGAGATCAGGCCGCTGCTCGCGGAGTCGGTGAAGAACCTGAACCCGAACACCTGGGAGGTGAAGCTCCGCAAGGGCGTCAAGTTCCACAACGGAGAGGACTTCACCGCGGACTCGGTCAAGTTCACGATCGAGCGGGCGATCGGCTCGAAGCTCAATACCCTGGCCAAGCTGACCTGGCCGCCCTCGTTCGGTCAGGAGATCGTCATCGTCGATCCCTACACGGTGAAGATCGTCACCAAGGTGCCCGACCCGATGGTGCCGAGCCGGCTCGCCGCCGAGTCCATGAACATGGCGCCCGCCAAGGGACTGGCCGAGTACAAGGACAAGTTCGTCACCGACCGCTTCATCGGCACCGGACCCTTCCGCTTCGGCGAGTACGTGGTGGGTGACCGCGTGGTCGTCGAGGCGAACCCGAGCTACTGGGGGCCGAAGCCGCCCGCCCAGAAGATCATCTGGCAGGTGATCCCGGACTCGGCCACACGGCTGGCCGCGCTCCAGCGCGGCGACGTCGACGTGATGCTGAACCTCCCCTTCCCGCTCGCGTCCACGGTGGAGTCCGATCCCAACCTGCGCGTGTACTCCGAGCTGAGCTCGCTGACCCACGGCATCCTGTTCAATGCGCGCGAGTCCGCGCCGCTCAAGGACCGCAAGGTGCGCCAGGCGCTGAACATGGCGGTGGACCGCGCGGCCATCCTCAAGGGGCTCTACTCCGGCCGCGGCGCGTTCCTCAACACCGTCACCGGGAAGAACGTGGCCAACACCATCGACCCGGGAGCCTATCCCTACGATCCCGCGCGGGCCAAGGCGCTCCTCGCCGAAGCCGGGTTCGCCCAGGGCTTCGAGCTCACCCTGTGGCAGTCGATCGGTCGCTGGGTGCTCGCCGAGGAGACCGCGCAGGTCATCGCGGGCTACTGGGACAAGATCGGGGTCAAGACCAAGGTGCAGGTGCTCGAGTGGGCCGAGTTCAACAAGCGCTCGGCCGCCTCCGCACACAAGGACTGCTTCTACTACGCCTTCATCAACGGGACCTGGGACGCCTCCTACACCGTCCAGCGCTTCAAGCCCGACTTCCAGACGTTCCGCTACTTCGACGCCTCCGGCGATCTGCTGAAGACGATCGAGGAGTACGAGCGGACGTTCGATCCCAAGCGGCGGAAGGAGCTCGGGGCCAAGGCGCTCACCGGCTTGCACGACGAGGCGGTGTGGCTCTTCCTCTGGCAGCTCGACGAGCTGTTCGGCGTCTCCAAGAAGGTCAAGGGGTTCAAGATGCGCCCCGACAACGTGCTCTGGGTACGCGACACCTACGTGGAGGCCTGAAGCGCTACCGTTCCTCCTCCGGAGACTCGGCCACGCCGGGATCGTGGCCATCGGGGTCTCGCTCGTCGTCTTCGGGCTGGTCCACCTCTCGGGAGACCCCGTCCTCCTGATGGTGTCGAGCGACGCGCCCCCCGACGTGGTGGCGACCACGCGGCACGCGCTCGGCTTCGACCGCCCGCTCCCCGAGCAGTTCACCGACTACGTGAGCCGGGCCGCCCGGGGGGACCTGGGCGTCTCTCTGCGCAGCAGCCGGCCGGTCGCCGGGCTGATCCGGGAGCGCCTGCCCGCCACCGTCGAGCTGACCTTCGCGGCCCTCCTGATCGCGGTCGCGGTGGCCCTCCCCGCCGGTATCGTCTCCGCGGTGAAGCGCGGCTCGGCCATCGACCGCCTCGCCATGGTGGGCGCCGTCGCGGGCCAGGCGGTGCCCATCTTCTGGCTCGCGCTGCTGCTGATCGCGCTGTTCGGCGTGCACCTGCGCTGGCTGCCCGTCTTCGGCCGCGGGTCGCTCGCCCACCTCGTGCTGCCGGCGGTGAGCCTCTCCACCGTGATCCTCGGCCGCCTCGCCCGCCTGGTCCGGTCCAGCATGCTGGAAGTCCTCGGGCAGGACTACGTGCGCACCGCGCGGGCCAAGGGGGTCGGCGAGGTCCGCGTCCTCGCCGCGCACGCGCTCAAGAACGCGGCGATCCCGATCGTCACGCTGCTCGGCCTGCAGTTCGCCCAGCTCCTGGGCGGCGCGGTGGTGACCGAGACGATCTTCGCGTGGCCCGGGATCGGGCGGCTCGTGGTCGAGGCGATCTTCAACCGCGACTTCCCGGTGGTGCAGGGCGTGGTGCTGGTGGTCTCGCTGATCTTCGTGGCGGTCAACCTGCTGGTGGACCTAGCCTATGCCGCGCTCGATCCCCGCATCCGCACCGAGGCCGCCTGATGCGCCGGGACTGGGCCTTCTGGCTCTCCGCGGGGGCACTCGCGGTCATCGTGGTGGCCGCGGTCTTCGCGGAGTGGCTGGCTCCCTACGGGCCCAACGAGCAGGACATCCTCACGCGCCTTCAGCCCCCCGATCTCTCCGCCCACGTGCTCGGCACCGACGAGGTGGGCCGCGACATCCTGAGCCGCCTGATCCACGGCGCGCGCGTCTCGCTGCTGGTGGGAGTGATCGCGGTCGGCCTCTCCTGCCCGCTCGGCGTGCTCGTGGGCCTGGTGGCGGGCTACGCGGGGCGGCGCGTCGACTCCGTGCTGATGCACGTCACCGACATCCAGCTCGCGATCCCCACCATCCTCCTCGCGATCGCGGTGGTGGCGGTGCTCGGACCCGGTCTGCCCAACGTCATCCTCACCCTGAGCGTGACCGGCTGGACCCTCTACGCCCGCCTGGTGCGGGGCGAGACCCTGGGCGTCAAGACGCGCGACTTCGTGCAGGCCGCGCGCGCCAACGGCGCGGGCGACGCGCGCATCATGGCCCGTCACGTCCTGCCGAACGTGCTCTCCCCGGTGATCGTGGTCGCGGTCTTCGCGGTGGCCAACATGATCGTGCTCGAGGCCACGCTCTCGTTCCTGGGGCTGGGCGTGGAGCCGAGCGTGGTGACCTGGGGGCGGATGCTGAACGGGGGCCGCCTGTATCTCCGCACCGCGTGGTGGCTCACCGCCTTCCCCGGCCTCGCCATCTTCGTCACCGTCCTCGCGGTGAACCTGCTTGGCGACCACCTGCGCGACTGGCTCGACCCGCGTCTGCGGGGCTCGCTCCGATCCGCGGAGCTCTGAGCGCGCCCGGCGGCTGCGACACGTGCTGGATGACGACCTTGGACGGAGCATGCAGCTCGGATGGTTTCAGGCCGATGCATCACGAACTTCCAACGTCCTCCGGGCCTGAACTCGAAGACTTCAAACGTGTTGGTGAACCCGTTTGTACCCCACCCATGTGCCAAGAGTTCTGGCCGAGCCAAAGCCTCAAAGACGGACTGGGGTTGGCCATGTCTTGCTTCGTCGGCTTGCTAACCGGCCTCCGGCACACCGTCGAAGAAATCAACGAGCCCGGTCTCCAGCGAGTACTCGGCACCGACGACCAGGAGTCTACCTCGCTGGATCAGCTGTTCGAGGACTTCCGATCCGTGCCGTAGATGGTTTGCCGAGACCCGGATGTTGGCCCGAACGGCGTGCCGCACCAGAGCATCCGGGTCGTGCCTGAGCTCTGTTGCCAGCAGCGCTTCCACGGATGGGCGAACCCGGTCGACGATCGAACGCAGATTCCGCGACTGGTGTTCCCTCGCCTGCTGAAGCTCCTCCAGGGTGGCCAGAACAGCCCCGCACTGGGAATGCCCTAGAACCACCACCAGCCGTGTGCCGAACCGCGCAGCGGCGAACTCGACGCTACCGACTTGAGAAGCGGCAACGATGTTTCCGGCAACGCGGATGACAAACAAGTCCCCCAAACCTTGATCGAACACGATCTCTGCTGGCACCCGCGAGTCGGAACAACCAAGAATGATGGCGAACGGCTCCTGACCTGCCGCCAATTCGTTGCGGCGAGTCTGGCTCGTGAGGGTGTCGCGGCTCCGAACCTCGGATACGAAGCGACGGTTGCCCTCTCGCAGGCGTTCGAGTGCTTCTCGCTCCGAGATCATCGACGCGCCATCCTCGTTCGGTCAACGACTTGGGTTCAGCCGCGGGCGCCGCCTCCACGAGCTTGCGGGTGGTCCGCGTCCGGTTGAGCCGCGTGCTAGGCCCGACCGAGTTAGATGTCGGACCTCAGCTTACTCTTGCCTGACGATATCGACCGAGATCTCCACCGCCGGAATCGTTCCTCTGTTCTCAAGCCAGTGTGTGGTGTTCCTATCCTCGGGCCAGCCCACTCCCGGCCCATAGTCCGTAGCGACTCCGTTTCGATGATCAGTGATCGTTCCTTGCAGTATGTAGACGGTGCCTGGTCTGTCTTTATGGTCGTGAATCGGGCCGAAGACGCCTCCAGGCTCGATGGTCACCATACGCATTCGAAGTTGGCGCCCGGCCATGCCCTCGATCTCAGGCCCTAGGTCAACCGTTGCAAGTAACTTCACCATGACACCTTTCTTCTCAGGTGCCACCGGTTCGTTGCTCATCGTGCTCTCCTCTCTGTACTTCCAGGGCCTAACAGCGCGGATCAGTCGCGAAACGAGGCGAGGGCGCTTCGTCAGCTTCATCCGCTTGTTCGACGGCCCCGCGGTCATTCTCGAACCAGGCTGTACATCACCGCGTCCGAGGAACCACCGAGGATCGTCAAGCGCCGGCGCAGCACGCCTTCGCGCATGGCGCCGACCCTCTCCGCTACCCTCTGACTCCGAACGTTCCCAACAGCACACACGATCTCCAAGCGCATGAGGTCAGTCCCCCGAAACACCTCGGCAGCAACAAGACGTGCAGCCGCGGGAGCCACGCCACGGCCCATCGCCGACGTGCGAACCCAGTACCCCAGGTCGGCGAAGCGATTCGCCTTGTTCACTTGATTCACGCCACATCCACCCAGGTAACGCCCGGCATCGTCGCGAATCGCGAATTCGTACGCTAGGCCTTGCCGCGTCAGCTCTTGCTGGCTTCGAATCCAGTCCTGCGCTTCATCAAGCGAGTAGCCCGGATGAAACCAGCCCATCCACCGCCCGACTTCCGCGACCGATTCCAGCACGGCGGCCACGAGGTCCTCAGCGTCTGCCAGCTCGTACGGCTCGACCTTGCAGGTGCTCACGAGTGTCCCCTGGGATCCGCCGAACTAGAATTAGACAGGTCTGGATAGTCCGCGGACAGTGCGGGCCCGGTCAGTCTATTCCGACCGGCTGTCCGATGGGTGTGTCGGTGTGGCCCTCTAGGACGCACGTTTGATTCATGGTCGATCTCGGTCACCATGCGAGCCCGAGGCGTACCGGCGGACGCCCACCCTGTACCACGCAGGGTCCTCGGGCATCTGATGGCTCGAGGCCGCAGGAGGCCGCGCCGGCCCCGAGCCTCAGCGCGTGAAGATCGCCTCCGGGATCAGCGCGGAGACCACGTAGTTGGGCACGTCCACCACGTTGCTGATGCGGAGATCCACCGCCACGCTCGAGATCACGTAGGCCTGCTCGCGGGTCCACCCGCGCTCCTGCAGCAGGTCGATCATGTTGAGCAGCGCGTTGCGGCAGGCCAGCGTGAGGTTCTCGCCCTCGTTGACGCCGTCCTCGCGGATCGGCATGCCGGTGGCGGCCAGGAAGCGCCGCGGCGCCGCCCACTCGGGCGGGGCGAAGTAGTCGCGGTGGCGGAATCGGGGGCCGCGCGCGAGCGTGCGGCCGGCACCCTTGAGGACCTTGAACTTCACCACCGCGGTGGCCCCCATCTCGACCGCGGTCACGCAGACCTCGCCGTCGCCCTGGGCGAAGTGCCCGTCGCCCACCGAGAACAGCGCGCCGTCCACCGCGACCGGAAGCTGGAGCGTCGCCCCCTTCGTGATCTGCTTGACGTCCATGTTCCCGCCGTTCTCGCGGGGCGGGATCGTGCGGAGGCCCTCGCTCGCCGCCGCGCCCTTGCCGGGCACCGCGCCCGCCGCGTCGGGGGTCATGACGAGCCCGCCGCGGCTCAGGAGGTCCTGCTCACGCCGGGCCCACTGGCTCACCTGCTCGCGCGAGGGAGCGACGCCGATCACGCCCATGAACGGCGCGCCGGGAATCCGCACGCCGGGTAGCTGCGGTGAGGTGGCCCAGCCGTTCGCGATCCGCCAGTGCACCAGGTACGGAACCGTGTAGAGGTCGCGCAGGAAGCCCAGGCCCGGGAAGATGCCGGTGAAGGCGTGCGGCTGCGGCAGTATGTCCACGAACTCGACCTCGAGGACGTCTCCCGGCCGGGCTCCCTTGACGAGCACCGGCCCGGTGATCGGATGGATGGCGCCCGGGTCCATCGAGCCCATCGCGTCCGCGGTGCATGACGGAGGGAACTGACCGTCACAGCCATCGCGGGTTTCCAGGACGACCTCCTCGCCCTCGCTCACCTCGACGATCGGCGGAACATCGGGATGCCACCGATTGTGGCCGGTTCGGGGCTGATCCAAGAGCCGCTTGCTGCGATCGATCTCGACGCTCTTCATGGTGTGCTCCTCATGCACCCGGGGCGGCGCGGAACGAGCGCCAGCGCTCCTCGGCCTGCGCGAAGCCCGGCCCGCGGTCGATCAGGGGCAGGTCGCGGGCGCGCTGGGCCCGCTCCTCCTGGGTCGCGGTCTTGTCCACCTCGAGCGTGGCGGCGTCCATCACCACTCCGTAGTCCTCGAGCGCGCCGCGGGCGGTGATGAAGCCGCGCGCCACATCCTGGCGCACCCGCTCCGGCTCGCGGGCGAGCGGATCGCCCCAGCCCCCGCCACCGCAGGTCTCGAAGCGCAGCAGGTCACCACGCTTGAGCACGATGCCGTCGCCGAGCGCGGGCAGCACGCGCTCCTCCGGGGTGTCCGGGTTCAGGACGATGCGCCCGGTCCGCCCCGCGCTCCCGCCCGCCACCCCGTAGGGGGCGACCATGGTGTTCTCCATGCGGGTGGCCAGCTCGGCGCGCTCGGCGAGCACGCGCACGTCGCGCACGACGCCGGTGCCGCCACGGTGCAGCCCGGGCCCGCCCGAGTCCGGCCGCACCGCGTAGCGCTCCACCCGCAGCGGGAAGTCGCGCTCCACGTACTCGACCGGGTAGTTCTCCTGGGCGATGTAGTAGATGACGTCCACGCCGTCCGCGAAGGGCCGCGCCCCGAGCCCGACGCCCAGCCCTTCGATGCAGAGGATCGGCCGCTGCCGGGCCGCGTCCCAGGCGCGGAAGTAGTAGAGCACGTAGACCGGCGAGCCCGCGGGCACCCGGCCGCCGTTGGCCTGGGCCAGGGTGCCGAAGATGCACGACATGACCCGGAAGCGCGTGTTGGCTCGCATGCCGAGTGGGGCCGGGAAGCGCGGCTTGAGCACGCTGCCCTCGCGGGCGACCCACTCGTCCAGGTTGTTGAGCAGGCCCTCGTTGACCTCGAGGTCGGCGTCGAGCGACTGGAGATAGCGGCCGAAGGCGATCCGCAGCAGCCCGGGGTTGGTGGTGAAGTTGATCGGGCCGCGCGCCTGGTCGTCGGAGTTGGTGCCGTCCAGGCGGACGTGGTCGCCCCGGCGCCCGAGCGTGAGATCGATGCGGTAGGGCCGCCCCTCGGTGCCGCCGTCGCTGTCGAGGAAGTCGTGGAAGCGCCACTCGCCCACCGGGATGAGCTGGAGGAACAGCTCGCGCGCGCGCGCCGCGGTCTGGGCGATGCACTCGTCGAAGGCCGCGAGCACGGTGTCGACGCCGTAGCGGCCGCACAGCTCGCCCAGCCGCGTCTCGGCCAGGTGGCAGGAGGCCATCATCGCGCGGGTGTCCCCCTCCACCAGGTCGGGCAGTCGTGAGTTGCGCAGGAAGATGCGGTAGGCCTCCTCGTTGAGCTGCCCTTCCCGGACGATCCGCACGGGGGGCACCAGGACTCCCTCGTGGTAGATCTCGGTGGCGTGCGGCGAGATCGAGCCCGCCCTCAGCCCGCCGATGTCCTGGTAGTGCCCGAAGGTGGTGGCGAACGCCACCAGCCGCCCCTCGTGGAAGATCGGCACCGCGAACACCATGTCCTGATGATGTTGCACCGCCCCGTCCGAGATATACGGGTCGTTGAACCAGTACACGTCGCCGGGCCGCATGCTCTCGAGCGGATACGTCTTCATGATGGCCTGCACCATGCCGGGCCCGCTGCCCGAGATGTGGCAGGCCACGATGCGTCCGCGGGTGTCGAAGATCCCGACGAAGTAGTCCTTCTTCTCCTTGATGAACGGCGACATCGCGCACCGCTCCATCAGGAGCTCCATGTCGCGGATGGCCGAGGCCAGGCTGCCCCGGATGATCTCCAGCGTGATCGGATCGACCATCGGTTCGACCCGTGGGGGCTCAGCCATGGGAGCGCTCCAGGAGGATGTTGTGCGCGGCGTCCACCCGGGCGTGGAAGCCCGGGGCGATCAGCGGGGTGGCGTCGCTCTGCTCGACGATCGCGGGGCCGTCGAAGGTCATGCCCGGGGCGAGCCGATCCCGCGCGTAGGAGGGCGTGTCCACGAAGCCCGCGCCCCGGAAGTGGACCGGGCGGCGGCCGGTGCGGGCGTCGGCGAGGCGGCCGCCCCCCGCGGCGGGCACGCGCGTCTCCCGGCGCGGCAGGGCGCCCACCGCGGTGAGCCGCAGGTTCACCAGCTCGACATGCGCCGAGGGCAGATCGTAGCTGTAGAGTCGCCGGTGCTCGGCGTGGAACGTGGCCACCAGGGCCTGCAGTCGACCCGCAGTGATCGGTCCGTCGCCCAGCGGGCAGGTCAGCTCGAAGCTCTGGTGCTCGTAGCGCAGGTCGGCGGCGCGCTCGAAGCGGTGGCGCTGACGCGGGACCTGCTCGCCCTCGAGCCAGGCCTGCGCCTGTCGCTCCAGCCCGGCCCACGCCGCCTCGAGCCCGGTCACGGCCGCGCCCGCCTCCGCGAGCCGGCGCTCGGCCACGCCCGCGGTCTTCACGAAAGTCGCGCGGATGTCGGTATCGAGCAGGCCCCACGTCGAGAGGACGCCTGGGCGAGGCGGGATCACCACCGTCGGGATGTCGAGCAACTCGGCCAGCCGGCAGGCGTGCAGCGGCCCGGCGCCGCCGAAGGCCACCAGTGCGAACCGTCGCGGGTCGTGCCCGCGCCCGACCGACACGGTGCGGATGGCGCGCGCCATCGCGTTGTCGATGATCTCGACCACCCCGGCCGCCGCCTCTTCAACGCCGAGGCCGAGGGGCCGGCCGATGCGCGCGGCCATCGCGTCGCGCGCCGCCGCCACGTCGAGCGGGATCTCGCCGCCCAGCAGCGCGGCCGGGATGCGGCCCAGGATCAGGTGCGCGTCGGTCACGGTGGGCTCGCCGCCGCCGCGGCCGTAGCAGACCGGCCCCGGCTCGGCGCCGGCGCTGCGCGGCCCCACCGTGAGCCGCCCGGCGCTCGTCACCGCCGCGATGGACCCGCCGCCCGCCCCGATCGTGTGGATGTCGACGATCGGGAGCTTGAGCGGGAAGGGCCCGATCATGCCGTCCTTGGTGACCTCGGGCCGGCCCTCGCGCACCAGGCAGATGTCGGCGCTGGTGCCGCCCACGTCGATAGAGATGATGTCGTCGAAGCCGGCCGAGCGGCCGACCGACACCGCCCCGACCACGCCCGCGGCGGGCCCCGACAGCACGGTCTGGACCGGCTGGCGCACGCACGTGGCGGCGCTCGTCACGCCGCCGTCCGACTTCATGATCAGCAGGGGCGCCTGCACCCCCTCGCCGTCCAGGGCCCGGCGCAGCACGCTGACGTAGCGGCTCACCGGCGGCATCACCGCCGCGTTGAGCGAGGTGGCCATGGTGCGCTCGAACTCCCGGAACTGGGGCAGCACCTCGGAGGACAGCGACACGAGCACCCCCGGATACTCCTCGGCCAGGATCGCCTGCATGCGCTGCTCGTGCGCGGGATTGGCGTAGGCGTGCAGGAACACGACCGCCACCGCGGGCACGCCGATCTGCGCGAGCTGGCGCGCGAGCGCCCGCGCCGCGGACTCGTCGAGCGGCATGAGCACCGAGCCGTCCACGTCGAGCCGCTCCGGGACCTCGAAGACGCGCTCCGGCGTGATGGGCCGCGTGGGCTTCGACCAGCCGTAGAGATTGCCGTGCCGGGGGATGTCGTGGCGGCCGATCTCGAGCACGTACTTGAACCCGGCGGTGGTCACCAGCGCGGTGGGCGGCGTCTTGCCCTCGAGGATCGCATTGGTCGCGGTGGTGGTACCGTGGAACACGCGCAGCACGTCGCCGGGTGCTCGGCCGGCCAGCGCGAGGACCTTGCGTACCGCGGTGATGAACCCGGCGGAGAGGTCGCCCGGCGTGGACGGCGTCTTCGCCACCCAGAGGGCGCCGGTGACGGCGTCGGTGAACGTGATGTCGGTGAAGGTCCCGCCTACGTCGATGGCGAGCGTGCAGGTCTTGGTCACGGGCGCGCTCATTGTAGACCCGCCCGCGGTGCGGGGAAAGGTGCCCGGCGCCGAGCCAACCCCGGATCCGTCTGCTACACTTCCACTAGCCGACCCAAGCGGCGCGGACTGGCGAGCCCGGCGCCGCTTCGTCGTCTAAATACATGGAATACAAAGACTACTACAAGACCCTGGGAATCGACCGGTCGGCCGACGACAAGGCGATCAAGACCGCCTACCGCCGACTGGCCCGCAAGCACCACCCCGACGTCAACAAGGGGAACGCCGAGCGCTTCAAGGAGATCAGCGAGGCCTACACGGTTCTCTCCGACCCCGAGAAGCGCAAGCGGTACGACACGCTCGGCCCGGACTGGGAGCGCTACGCGCAGGCCGAGGCCGGCGCCGGCACCACCGGGGGACGCTCGCCATTCGAGGGGCGAAACGTCCGCTTTAGCCAGGAGGGCGACGCGGGGGGGTTCTCGGACTTCTTCCGGACCATCTTCGGCGACGTGGGCGGCTTCCGTCGGGGCCAGCCCGGCGGCGGACGCTCCGCCGAATTCGAGTTCTCGGATCTGGGCGACCTCGGCGGCTTCGGCCCGGCCTTCGGCAAGGGCAGCGACGTCGAGGCCGGGATCGAGCTCACGCTGGAGGAGGCGTTCCAGGGCACGCGGAAGTCGATCTCGATCGAGCTGGATGAGCCGTGTCCCGAGTGCGGCGGCTCCGGCAACGTGAACCGTCGTCCCTGCCCGCGTTGCCGGGGCGGCGGCTGGACCAAGTCCATGCGGAACCTGGACGTCAAGATCCCGGCCGGCGTGGACACTGGCTCGCGCGTGCGGGTGGCGGCGGAAGGGCCGGGCGGCGGCTCCGGCCACCGGAGCGATCGCGGCGACCTCTACCTGCGCGTGACCGTGGCCCCGCATCCGCGCTTCGAGCGCAAGGGCGACGACATCCACACCGACCTGGCCCTGCCGGTGACGGTGGCGGCCCTCGGCGGTGAGGTGTCGGTGCCGACGCTGAAGGGGCAGGTCTCGATGAAGATCCCGCCCGAGACGTCGAGTGGGAAGACGTTCCGGATCCCCGGCTACGGCATGCCGCATCTCAAGGGCGGCGGGGCCGGCGACGAGTACGTGAAGGTGCAGATCCAGATACCGACCGGGCTCAGCCCGAGAGAGAAAGAGCTCTTCGAGGAACTGAAGCGGCTCAGAGCGGAGACCAACTGAGATGAGGCTCGACAAGCTGACCGTCAAGGCCCAGGAAGCGATCCAGGCCGCGCAATCCCTGGCCGACCAGGGCAACCACCAGGCCATCGAGCCCGAGCACCTGCTGCTCGCGCTCCTGCAGCAGCAGGAGGGCGTGGTGGGACCGTTGCTCGGCAAGCTGGGCGCGCGCCCGGACGCCCTCGCGCGCCAGGTTCAGGCGGAGATGGAGAAGTTGCCCAAGGTCCGCGGAGGCGGCGGACGGCAGTACGCCTCCCCGCGCTTCGAGGGCGTGATCGACCGAGCGTGGCAGGAGGCCGAGCGGCTCAAGGACGAGTACGTCTCGACCGAGCACCTGCTGATCGCGATCGCCCAGGAGAAGGGCGGCATGGCCGCCCGCCTGCTCGGCGCGGCCGGGGTGACCGCGGAGGCCATCTATCGCTCGCTGGTGGACGTGCGCGGCTCGCAGCGCGTCACCGATCCCAATCCGGAGGACAAGTACCAGGCCCTGCAGCGCTACTCCAAGGACCTCACCGACCTGGCCCGCAAGGGCAAGCTCGATCCGGTGATCGGCCGCGACGAAGAGATCCGTCGGGTGGTCCAGGTACTCTCGCGCCGGACCAAGAACAACCCGGTGCTGATCGGCGAGCCCGGCGTGGGCAAGACCGCCATCGTCGAAGGGCTCGCCCAGCGCATCGTGGCCGGCGACGTGCCCGAGGGCCTGCGCAACAAGCGCCTGGTCGCGGTGGACATCGGGGCGATGGTGGCCGGCTCCAAGTACCGCGGCGAGTTCGAGGACCGTCTGAAGGCGGTGCTGCGCGAGATCACCGAATCCAACGGCGAGATCATCTGCTTCATCGACGAGCTGCACACCCTGGTGGGCGCGGGGGCCGCGGAAGGCGCGGTCGACGCCGCCAACATGCTCAAGCCGGCGCTGGCCCGCGGCGAGCTTCGCTGCGTGGGCGCCACCACGCTCGACGAGTACCGCAAGCACATCGAGAAGGACCCCGCGCTCGAGCGCCGGTTCCAGCCGGTGCTGGTGCGCGAGCCCTCGGTGGAGGACACCATCGCGATCCTGCGTGGCCTCAAGGAGAAGTACGAGGTCCACCACAAGGTCAAGATCAAGGACGCGGCCCTGGTGGCGGCGGCGGTGCTCTCGCACCGCTACATAGCGGACCGCTTCCTGCCCGACAAGGCCATCGACCTGATCGACGAGGCGGCCTCACGGCTGCGCATCGAGATCGACTCGATGCCCGCCGAGCTCGACGAGACCCAGCGGCGCATCATGCAGCTCGAGATCGAGCGCGTCTCGGTGGCGCGCGAGTCCGACGACGTCTCGCGAGAGCGGCTGGCCCGGCTCGACGCCGAGCTCGCCGAGCTGCGGGAGAAGTCCGCGCGCCTCACCAGCCAGTGGCAGGCCGAGAAGACCGCGATCATGACGATCGGCAAGACCAAGGAGGAGGCCGAGGCGGCCCGGGCCACCATGGCCGACGCGGAGCGGCGGGGAGATCTCCAGAAGGCGGCCGAGCTCCGCTACGGCACCCTGATGGAGCTCGACAAGCGCCTCCAGGCCGAGAACGCGCGCCTGCAGGAGCTGCAGAAGACGGGCCGCATGCTCAAGGAGGAGGTCGACGAGGAGGACGTGGCCGAGACGGTGGCCAAGTGGACCGGGATCCCGGTCACCCGACTGCTCGAGGCCGAGGTGGCCAAGCTCGTGAAGATGGAAGAGCGTCTCGGCGAGCGCGTGATCGGCCAGCGCGAGGCGATCGTGGCGGTGTCCAACGCGGTGCGGCGGGCCCGCTCCGGCCTCTCGGATCCGAACCGGCCCATCGGCTCCTTCCTGTTCCTGGGGCCCACCGGGGTGGGCAAGACCGAGCTGGCGCGGGCGCTCGCCGAGTTCCTGTTCGATGACGAGAGGGCCATGATCCGGGTGGACATGTCCGAGTACATGGAGAAGCACACGGTCTCCCGCCTCATCGGCGCGCCCCCGGGCTACGTGGGGTACGACGAGGGCGGCCAGCTCACCGAGGCGGTGCGCCGCCGGCCGTACTCGGTGGTGCTCTTCGACGAGATCGAGAAGGCCCACGGCGACGTGTTCAACGTGCTGCTCCAGCTGCTGGACGACGGCCGGCTCACCGACGGCCAGGGCCGCACGGTGGACTTCCGCAACACGGTGGTGATCATGACCTCGAACCTGGGCAGCCAGTTCTTCCGCGAGGAGAAAGATCCCGCGCGGGTGCGCGCGCTGATCACGGACCTGCTCCGCCAGACGCTGCGGCCGGAGTTCCTCAACCGCATCGACGAGACCGTGATCTTCCAGCCGCTCGGGCGCGAGGACATCGCGGCGATCGTGGAGATCCAGGCGCGGCATCTCATGAAGCGGCTCGCCGACAAGCGCATCGCGCTCGAGCTGAGCGTGGCCGCCAAGGCACTGCTGGCCCGCGAAGGTTACGACCCGGTGTACGGCGCGCGGCCGCTCAAGCGGACCATCCAGCGCATGATCCAGGATCCGCTGGCGCTGGAGCTGCTCAACGGCACCTTCGGGGAGGGCGACACGGTGGTGGTGGACGTCGATCGGGACCGAATCGTGTTCCGGAAGGCCGCGGAGGCGAAGCCGGTCTAGGTCGCGAGGGCTACGACGAGGCGAGAATCGCGCTGACCGCGCGGGACAGGTCGTCCACCGCGAACGGCTTGAGCAGCACCTGCACCTTCGTGCCGTGCAGGAATCCCGCATACTCGGGCGAGTCGACGAAGCCCGAGATGAACAGCAGGTGCGGGCGCGTGTCGGGCCAGCGGCGGGTCAGCTCGAGATAGAGGCTGGGCCCGTCGAGCCCCGGCATCTTGAGATCGCTCACGATCAGGTCGAACCCCGTCTGCGCGTCGAGCAGCCGCAGCGCGTCGGCCCCGTCTCGCGCGGTCTCTACCGAATGGCCATCCGCGGAGAGCACCGCCGCGACCAGCTCCCGGACCGGAGTCTGATCGTCCACCACGAGCACGCGCTTGTTCGCCATGACGAGCACCGAGAGCCTGATGGAGCAAGCCCCGTTCCACCAGGTGAAAGCGTACCGGTTTCACGAAGTTGCGTGAAATTCCCGCGTTCTCGCATGGCGCGGCGTCGCCCGCCGGACGTTGCCGACGTCGGCTGCGCATCGCGTGAGTTTCGGTCATGCGCGGTCGCGCAGATCGTGCACACTGGCACCCACTTAGCGCGCGCGCCAGTCGGTGTGAGCAGCTCGCCGGGATCGCGGACTGAATCCCGCACCCACTGGCTTGCCATCCAAAGGGACACCGGACGAGCTGGTCCGGTTTTCTATCGACGAGGAGGAGCCGGTGAGGGCATCGCGCGGCGCGCTGCACTACGCGTGGGTTGTTCTGGGCGCCCTGGTCGTGGTCATGCTCTTGGGCTCTGGGCTCCGCGCGGTCTTCGGCGTGTTCATCAAGCCGATGGAGACCACGTTCGGCTGGGATCGGGCCTCCCTTTCTGGCGCGGCCGCAATCTCCCTGCTGCTGCTGGGCGCGGCCGGTCCGGTGGTCGGCTGGCTCGCCGACCGGTGGGGGCCGCGACGAGTCATCTTCGTGTCCGCGATCTTGCTCGGCGTGGGAACGCTGCTCTCCGCGCGGGTCACCGCCCTCTGGCAGGTCTATATCTCCTGTGGCGTCTTCATGGGGCTGGGCGCGGGTGGGGTGGGCATGTCCACCGGCGCGGCGCTGGCCGCGCGCTGGTTCGAGGCCCGGCGCGGTCTCGTGATGGGGCTGGTCGGCGGCGCGATGTCCGCGGGGCAGCTCGTGATCGTCCCGCTCGCGGTGTGGCTCACGCTCACCTACGGCTGGCGGACCTCGTTCACCTACCTGGGCATCCTTCTCCTCGTGGTCGCCTTACCGCTCACGCTGCTGTTCGTGAAGGACGACCCCGTGCAGAAGGGCCTCCGGCCGTACGGGGCCGGTCGGGCCACGCCGGCGGGCGCCCCCAAGCCCCCGCCGGAGGGCCGCACGCGGGTGGTCGACGCCATGCAGGTGCCGGCCTTCTGGCTGCTCGCGAGCACGTTCTTCATCTGCGGCTACACCTCGAACGGCCTCGTGCTGACCCACCTGGTGCCGCACGCCGCCGAGCACGGCTTCTCCGAGATGCACGCCGCGCAGGCCCTCGGCGTGATGGGCGCCATGAACATCGTGGGCACGGTGGCCTCCGGCTGGATCTGTGATCGCTTCGGCCGCAAGGGCCCGCTCGCCTTCTACTACGGGGTGCGCGGCCTCTCGCTGCTCTTCCTGCTCTACGTCTGGAACGTGCCCTCGCTGCACATCTTCGCGGCGCTCTTCGGGCTCAACTACATCTCCACCGTCCCGCCCACCACTACGCTCACCGCCAACATCTTCGGCCGCTACTCGGTGGGATCGCTCTCGGGCTGGATCTTTTTCGCGCACCAGGTGGGGGCGGCCCTCGGCGCCGCGATGGGCGGCTGGGTCTTCCAGGCCACCGGCTCCTACTCGTGGGCCTTCATCTCCGCGGCCATGCTGGCGTTTTTGGCGGTGCCGATGGCCTTGGCCATCCGCGAGGTGCCGGTCGCCCGCACGCCCAGCCCGACCCCGGCTCCGGCCGGGCTGCCCGCGGTCGCGAGCTAGACGCGGGCCGTTTGGACGCAGGAGTAGAATGACGGGCATGGACGAGCCACGGACGACGTCGCTGGCGGGGATGCAGAAGGACTTCCCGTTCGAGAGCCGGCTGAGCCTAGGGCTGCTCATCCGCTTCTGGGAGGAGCAGGCCAGCGATCCTTCCGTGCGCGGCGAGATGGCGCGCAGCGTGGTCGCCCGGCTGCGGGAGGTGCCCGAGCTGACCCGCCCCATCGACGACATCACGTTGCTCGACACCCACGGCCCGCTGGTCGACGCGCTGATGAGCGCGGTGTTCCCCTCCGCCTTCCTCGAGCGCGCCTACATGGGCGCCCTCATCCCGTTCAGCCTGCGCAGCGTGTACGGGACCCGGGCCTTCGACACGATCATGGGCCCGGACGGCGTGCTCTACGGGACCCTCAACCTCGAGATGCAGGCGCTCAAGGATTTCCGGCTGCTCAACGCCTACGCGCTCGCGCTCGAGCGGCTGTACGGCGTCGAGTTCCCGGTGGACTACCCGCTGATCCTCACGGTTCCGGAGCCGGGCACCGGGCTCGAGCGCCACTTCAAGATCCAGTTCGACGGCCGGTTCGTGGACGTGGAGCGGCTCCTCCCGATCCCACCGCTCTCCGACGACATGCGCCAGCGTCTGGTCGCGCAGGCCCTGGATCTGGACGGGCTCGCCGCCCTGATCCCGCCGGGCAGCGTGCGCTTCTCCGGGTTCACGGTGGTGAAGGCGGCGGACGTGACCGACCAGGAAGTGCTGTCGTCCATCAAGCGCGATCTGATCGACAAGGAGTCGATCGTCTCGAACGCCCGCTTCGAGAGGCTGCAGGCCAAGCTGCGCACCCTGTTCCGCCGCGAGAGCCTGCACCTGAGCCTGGCCGCCATCGACGGCGACCGGATCCTGGTGCTGAACTCCGGGCACCAGCTCCAGCACGGCAATGGCTGCATCTTCGCGGGCTCCGTGCACGCGAAGACGTCGGACTTCGCGGGCTCGGCCTACGAGCGGGCCAACCGGCGGGGCGAGCCGATCTTCGTCGAGGATCTGGCCGCGCTCGGCGGGCGCTCCCCCAAGGAGGAGGCGATCCTGCGCAAGGGCATGCGGAGCCTCGTGGTGGCCCCGCTGCACTACCAGGGCGAGCTCATCGGCATGATGAGCCTCACCTCGCCCAGTCCGGGCGACCTCAACCGGCTGCTCGCCCCGCGCCTGCGAGAAGTCCTGCCGCTCTTCACGGTGGCGGTCCGGCGCAGCGTGGCCGAACTGCACTCCCGCGTCGAGGGCTACATCAAGGAGCAGTTCACCGCCATCCACCCGGTGGTGGAGTGGCGCTTCCGCAAGGCGGTCCTGGAGGGCATGGAGCAGGGCGCCGAGGAGCGAGCCAAGAGCGGCGAGATGGACCCCATCGTGTTCCGCGACGTCCACCCGCTGTACGCGGTGTCCGACATCCGCGGCTCCTCCACCCACCGAGCCTGGGCCATCCAGGCCGATCTCCTCGCCCAGCTCGGTCTGGCCCGCGACGTGCTCCGGGCCGCCCACGATGCGCGAGCGCTGCCGATCCTGGACCAGCTCACCCATCGCATCGACGGGCACGTGGCCGAGATCGAGGTCACCCTGCGCTCCGGCGACGAGCTCGGGGTGATGAACTTCCTGAAGGCCGACGTCGAGCCGCTCTTCGATCACCTGCAGACTTTCGGCGACGGCGTCCGCGAGCGGATCGACGCCTACCGCGCCAAGGTGGATCCGGGCATCGGGCTCGTGTACGCGCGCCGCAAGGAGTTCGACGAGAGCGTGACCATGATCAACGAGGCCGTCTCCTCCTACATCGACCTGGAGGAGCAGGCCGCCCAGGGCATGTTCCCGCACTACTTCGAGAAGCAGAAGACGGACGGCGTCGACTACACGATCTACCTGGGCGGCGCGCTCCGCGAAGACGGCGGCTTCGATCCCCTCTACCTGAAGAACATGCGCCTGTGGCAGCTGATGGTCGCCTGCGGGGTGGCCCTCCGCGTCGAGCGGCTGAAGGAGCGGCTGCCGGTGCGGCTCGACATCACCAACCTGATCCTGATCCAGCACGCGCCGCTCTCGATCCGGTTCCGCTTCGACGAGAAGCGCTTCGACGTGGACGGCGCCTACAACGTCCGCTACGAGATCATCAAGAAGCGCATCGACAAGGCGATCATCCGCGGGACCACCGAGCGGCTGACCCAGCCCGGCAAGATCGCGCTGGTGTACTCGCACGCGAGCGAGGCCGCGGAGTGGCGCGAGTACATCGAGTACCTCCAGCGGCTCGGCTACCTCACCAGCGACGTCGAGGAGATCGAGCTCGACGAGCTGCAGGGCGCCCAGGGCCTGCGCGCCCTGCGAGTGGCGGTGGACCTGGCCAACCGCGAGCTGGATCCCCCGTCCAGCGCGTCCTCGCTGCCCCGCGTCGCGGGCGAGAGCGCTCCGACCGCCTAGTCGGCCGGCCGGGCTCATGCGACGCCTGGCCGCCGTGCTCCTCGCCGCGCTCCTGCTGACCGGGTGCGCCACGTCCGGCCCCGCACGCCCCGTCGTGTCGGCCACCGAGACGAGCCAGACGCCCCGGCGCTGCTCCCCGTCCGATCCCGACCGCTGGGCCTGGTTCTGCGTGGTGGGCCAGATCCTCTACGGCGCCGCCGCCTTCTTCACGCCGGTCAACGAGGTGACGATGCGGTAGCCGTCCGGCTGGCTCAGCTCCCCATCACGAGCCCGCCGTCCACGTTGAGCGCCTGCCCGGTCATGTAGTCGGAGTCGGGTCCCGCGAGGAAGGCGACCACGCCGGCCACGTCCTCCGCGCGCTCTGGCCGCCCGAGCGGGATGTGGCGGATGCGCCGCTTCCAGGCCTCGCCCTGCCCCAGACCTTCGAGGGCCCCCCACTCCTTGTCGATCTGCTCCCACATCGGCGTCTCCACCGCGCCCGGGCAGACGCAGTTGGAGGTAACCCGCTCGGGCGCCAGCAGCTGCGCGGCCGATCGCGTGAGGCTCACCACCCCCGCCTTGGAGGCGGAGTACGGCGTCATCAGATGGTTGCCGCCCCGGTACGACGCGATCGACGCGGTCTGGATGAGCTTGCCGCGCAGCTCCGAGCCCGGCATCAGGTCCTGCTTCACCATCCGCTTGGCGACCGCCTGCAGCACGAAGAACACCGCGCGCAGGTTGACGTCCATGACGCGATCCCAGTCGGCCTCGGTCACGTCGAACATGGGTTGCACGCGGATGACGCCCGCGTTGTTGAACAGCACGTCGAGCCGGCCCCAGCGCCGGTATGGCTCGTCGACCATGCGGGCGATGTCGTCGGGCTTGGTGACGTCGGCCCGCAGCGCGACCTGCCCGAGCTCGGCGGCCAGCTTCTCGACGCCGCCACCGTCCTGATCGACCAGCACGAGCCGGGCACCTTCACCCACCAGCCGGCGGGCGCAGGCCGCGCCGATGCCGCGGGCGGCGCCGGTGATCAACACCGTGCGTGCATTGAGCGATCCCATCGCGTCTCCTTTCGGTTCCCCGGTCATGGCACCCCCAGGAGCTTCCGGAACTCCTCCAGCTCCTGCTTGGGCACGTCGGGGTGGTCCTTGATGCGAGCGTACACGTCGGCGGGGTTGTCCTCGATGGCGCGGCTCACCTTGGCGAACACCTTGAGGAGCTGGCGGGCCTCACGGTCGGCCTTCTTCTGCACGAGCGGGCCCCCCATCTTGCCGATCACGCGGATGACGCCGCTCTCGATCTGCACGAACGAGATCAGCGAGGTCAGGACCTGCGGGCGTCCCGCCCCGGCGGGCTGGAACTTGTAGATGAGCGCCACCACCGCGCGGCCCTTGATGTCGGGCAGCGCGGACTGGTAGGCGCCCTGGGCGTACATGAGACGCAGCCCCGGCTCGGCGTAGGCGACCATGAAGGTACCCCGCACGCCCCAGCCGTCGTCGAGCCAGAGCGCGCCCGTGCTCGCGTCGCGCCAGATCTTGTAGCGGGCGGCCTTCAACGCCCGGGTGACGTGGCTGGCGAACTCGGGATGGTCCAGCAGATACTCGAAGATCTCCGGCCGGACCGCGTACGGCTCGCCCTCCTGCTGGGTCGAGGCGAACGGGCGCTTGGTGACCTCCTCGAGGCGATGGCGCTCCTTCGGGGGCAGCTGCTGAGGCAGCGGCAGGGTGGGCTGGGCCGCGAGCGGGCGCGCCGCCGCGCACAGCGTGACCCCCAGCGCGAGCAGACCGACTAGCGCGAGGCGCCGATGCGGCACAAAGGCGACGTGGCGCCTACCACCCGATGGCGTGGGCGCCACGGCGCGGGTCGGCTCCGCCGAAGCGCACGCCGTCGCGGCCGATGACCGACGCGCACACCGCGCCGGCGCGCCAGTCGTAGTCCGGCCAGTCGTTGATCACGTGGCCGAGCTGAGCGAGGGCCGCGCGCGTCTCGGGGGCGATGCGGGCCTCGACGTCGAGCCGCCCCGGAGAGTTGGCGTGGGGCCAGAAGGAATCGGGGAAGGAGCGCGTGGCGAGGCGGGGGGCGTCGATCGCCTGCTGCGGCCCCATGCCGAAGGCGGTCATGTTGAGCAGCACCTGGAGCAGAGCCTGCTGCTGCACGTCGCCGCCCGGGGTGCCGAAGGCCATGAACGCGCGCCCGGCACGCAGCACCATCGACGGCGCCGGCGTGAGGCGCGGCCGCTTGCCGCCGACCACCTCGCTCGCGTGCCCCGGCACGAGCCAGCCCTGCGAGCCCCGCGGCGATACCACGCAGCCCAGCCCCGGGATCACCGGCGAGTCCACCCCGCCCGGATCGCTGGGCGTGGCCGAGAAGGCGTTGCCCTCGGCGTCGATGACCGAGACGTACGACGTGTCCAGCGTGCCCGCGTGGGACGGCGCGCCCGACTTCGAGGCGCTCCCGTGACCGTTCCGCACCGCGGCCTTTCCTTCCGGATCGCCCGCGGGCGGCATGTCGGGCCACGCCCGATCCTCGCGGATGAGCCCGCGCCGCAGCTCGGCGTAGGCCTTCGACAGGAGCGCCTCGGCGGGCACGTTCACGAAGCGCGGGTCACCGTAGTAGACCTCCCGATCGGCAAAGGCCAACTTCATGGCCTCGACCATGATATGGAGCGCGCGCGGCGTGTTGTGGCCGAGCGCGGGCCAGTCGTAGGGCTCGATGAGATTCAGCATCTGGAGGAAGACCGGCCCCTGACACCAGAACCCGCACGCCGCGACCTCATAGTCGTGGAACGTGGTCCTGAGCGCGGGCGCCACCTCGGCCTGGAACTCGGTGAGATCCTCGAGCGAGAGGAGCCCTCCCTCGCGGGCATGGTAGTCCACGATGCGCCGGGCGATGTCGCCCTTGTAGAACGCGTCGCGGGCCGCGCGGATGGCGCCGGCCCGGCCCCGATTCCGGGCACGCAGCTCCGCGGCCACCATCTCCTTGATGGTCGCCGCGAGCTCCGACTGCACGAAGAGCTGGCCGGGGGCGTGCGGCTTGCCGCCGGGCAGAAACACTGCCGCCGAGGTCGGGAAGCGCTGATAGCGCTCGGCGTTGTTCGCCATGATCGAGGCCGAGAAGGCCGAGGTGGGGAAGCCGTGCTCGGCGCACTCCAGCGCGCTCGCCACCGCGTCGGTGAAGGACAGCGTGCCCCAGCGCTCGAGCGCCACGCACCACGCATCAGGGGACGCCGGCACCACCGTTCGCAACAGGCCGGCCGGGATGTCGCCTCCGTGCTTGGTCCGGAAATAGTCGGCGCTGGCGCGTCGCGGATAGGGGCCGACGCCCGAGACCTCGAACGTCTCGCCGGTCGAGGCCACGTGGACGAGGATCGGGGCGACGCCCGCGAAGCTCACCATGTCGGGATGGACCACTCCCAGCATGAAACCCGCCGCAACACCGGCGTCGATCGCGTTGCCGCCGGCGGCGAGGACGCGCGCGGCGGCCTGCGCGGCAAGCGGATGCCCGGCCGAGACGATCCACTGCCGTCCCATCACCTGCGTCATCGGGCCGGAGCCCGCCGGCGCTGCGCTGCGCTGGTACTGCGCGGAGTCGAGTGTCATGGCGCGTATGCTAGCATATCGCGCGCTTCAATGGTGGCGCGCACTTAGCGAGCCCCTCCCCCGGGTGTGCGTATGACTTGCCCGATATTTCGACTGTTTGACCTTGAGCCACTTGAGCGTGCGGCCAGGGGTGTACGCCGACTCTGGGTCCTTCGCGACCATGCCTTCCCATCCTCGGTGCACGACCTCCGTCCATGCCGCGAAGCCGTTAGGGCTCAGCCGGCGTGCGGGCAGGATGAGCAGCTGGTCCTCGAGGAGCGTCTCGAGTGCCCGGCGCCTGATCTTCAATGGCTCGCGTCGATAGTCCTTCCCGCTGAGATGAAGAAGATCAAACGCCATCAACATGGGCGGCGTGGCGAGGTCGCTCTGAGTGCGGTGACGAAGCCACTCGAAGCGAGAAACCAGGTTTCGGTCGAACACGACGACTTCCCCGTCGAGGGTGAAACTCTTCGGTCGGAGCTTGCTGAGCGCGGCGGCTAGATGACCAAATCGCCGGCTATGGTCTCGGCCGTTTCGACTGACGAGACGTACCGCGCCCTCGTCCTTGACAGCGAGCATGCGCCACCCGTCGTACTTCTCTTCGTAGAACCAACCCGGGATGTGGAAGGGGCGCGCGACTTGGGTGGCGAACATGAGCGGTAGCGGATTATCCATATGGAGTGAGTTCGTATCAGGCCCCGAGTTGGTACGAGTCAAGGCGTACCAGTGTGGGCCAGCCCCACGACGTTTGTGAATGGCCGACGATGAGGCTGGGCTGGCTGGCGAGAGCGGTGGCTCCAGCTACCTCGTCAGGATGAGTTGGCTGGCCCGCGCGCTGTCGAGTCGGTATCCCCCCGGACCGCCGTGGCTCGCTGCGACGCAACCTTGGCTGTCGGGCCCGGATCGGGCCGGCTGGCGATGGAGATGGCCGGTTGTCGCTGGCCATCACCGCTCCTGAACCCCCGTCCCCAGATCAGTCCCGCCGCTGTCACCAGGTAGGCGACGTACCCTATCGCCTCCAGCGCCGACGGGCGGGCGCGATACCCCACGAGCCCGGTCAAGAAGCTTCCCAGGACGGTCCGGTCGCTCAGCAGAGCCGAGGTGTCCCAGACCGGCTCCCCCAGGGGCAAGAACCCGAGCCCCTGGAGCCGACCGATGCCCGTGCTGAACAGCCCTGCCGCCAGCAGCAAGATGAAGACGGTGGTCACCGCGAAGAACTTCGACAGGCTCAAGTGCTTGCCACCGTGGAAGATCGCCCAGCCAAGGGCGGCCGCCGTGGCGACGCCCGTCGCGCCACCGAGCAGGCTTCCCCATCCGTCTGGCGAGGCCGCCTGGGCCATGATCCCCCAGAGGAAGAGGACGGTCTCCGCTCCCTCGCGAAACACTCCCGTGAAGGCGATGAGTCCGACCATCCACAGGCGTTGGGCCGCCCGCGCTTCGTCGATCCGGTGCTGCACCTGCCCCCGGATGGCCCGGGCGTGCTGCTGCATCCACCAGGCGTGCCAGGTCAGGAGCCCGACGGCCGCGAAGATCACGGCGGCGCCGACGAGATCGGGGCCCAGATCGAGCAGCGGGCCCGAGAGGTAGCCCACGCCGATTCCCATCCCCACGCTCACCAACAGTCCCAGCACGCCCCCCCAGGTCACATACCGGTAGTTGTCCCGGGCCTCGATCTTCTCGAGATAGGTGTAGACGATGCCAAGGATGAGCGAAGCCTCGAAGGCCTCGCGCAGCGTGATGACGAACGTGGCGCCCATGATGTGCGTGGGAAGCCGGTTACTCCGCGACGATCCGGCCCTTGGCCGTCTGCGCGTGATACTCGCCCACGAAGCCGTACGTGCCGGGCTTGAGCGCCGGCATCTTCAAACGGACCGTCTTCCCGGCGGGAATGACCTTCTCGATCCGGAGATCGTGGCTCTCGAATTCCTCGGGGCTCTTGTCCTTGTTGGTGATGACCAGCACGAACGGGGTACCGGCCTTGACCGTGATCTCCTCGGGCTGGAAGCGGTGGTTCTCGACCGTAAGAGCGATCTCAGTCTGGGCATCGGCAGAGAGCACGCCACCCCCGAGCAGCCAGGTGCCGGCCACTGCGACGCCTACCATGAGCGACAAGCACCGCGTCATCAGGCGCTCCTCAGTGTTAGGGATGTACCATACGGGACGTTAGGTTTACCTAACCAAACGAATCGTGTCAAGCGAAAACATCCGTTGGTGAGGGAGTGCCTCAAGGCCGACAAGAAGGTGGAGCGGACTCCCTCGGCGCGGGTGTAACGAATGCCCAGACGGCGCCAAGAAGTACCGACATACCTCCCTGGCGCTTGTCATGTCGCGCACCGGCGCTTGGGCGTATGGCGAGCGGGAAAAACGCCGAGGGTGCGCGCGGTTCCGTGACGTTGCCGCTGTGCTAACATATCGCCATGCCTCGCCGCGCCCCCCTCATCGGCGTCAGCACGTCGATCACGGTCGGCGCGCGCCCCGAGCGAGCGTACGTGAACTCGGCGTACCTGCACGCGGTCCAGCAGGCCGGCGGCGTGCCGGTGCCGCTCCCCCCGCAGCTCTCCGCCGCGTCCCTCGGGCAGCTGAGTGCCGAGCTCGGAGGGCTCCTCCTCACTGGTGGGGGCGATGTCGACCCCGCGCTCTTCAACGAGGCGCCGCACTCCACGCTCTACGACGTGGCGCCCTCACGCGACACCCTCGAGACCTCGGCGCTCGCGCTGGCCCTGCCGCGGGGCCTCCCCGTGCTCGCGGTGTGTCGGGGCGTTCAGGTACTCAACGTGGCGCTGGGCGGCACTCTCTACCAGGACGTGGGCACGGACCCCGGCACCCAGATCCCGCACAGCCAGACCGAGCCGCGGGAGCAGCCCACCCACAAGGTGAAGGTGACGCCGGGCAGCCGGCTGGCCGAGACGCTCGGCACCGACGAGCTCGAGGTCAACAGCATGCATCACCAGGCGATCAAGCGTCTCGGCCGCGGGCTCACCGCGGTCGCGTGGGCGCCCGATCAGATCGTCGAGGGCGCGGAGCTGGACGACCCGGCCCGCTTCGTCCTCGGCGTGCAGTGGCATCCCGAGGAGCTGGTGGGCCACTCCGAGCCGGCCCGGCGTCTCTTCGCCGCTCTCGTGGCCGCGGCCCGCCGGTCCTGACCCCGCTCGACGAGGAGCTCGGCCCGCCCGCTCCCGAGGCTCCCGCGATGGCTCCGGCCGTCGCGGTGCCCGCGCGCTACTTCTCCCCCTGGGCCACGGCGGTCTACGCCGTGCTCACCGCGCTGCTGATCGGCTTCTTCTACTCCTCCTGGGGCTCCCCGCTCGGCAACCTGCAACAGCCGGAGGAATCGCTCGAGCGCGTCGTCTCCCGCGAGATGGACCTGGAGCAGGCCTTCGCGCGCGTACCTTCGTGGGAGCGGCGGCTCTACGAGCTGATCGGCTCCGATCCCGAGACCTTCGACGACGCCATCGCACGCTTCGACGAGTTCGACGACGAGGAGCGCTCGGCGCGCGCGGATCTGAACCTGGTGGTGCTGCTCGGCGAGACCGGGCTGCTCGAACGGGCCACAAGCATGATCGAGACGCTCGAAGGCACGGACGACGCCGCCGCCGCCCAGTACGGGCGCTGGCTCGGAGCGGCCTACCTGGACGCGCCGCGGGCCGAGGAGGCCGTCGCGATCGCGGAAGAGATCCGGCGCGAGCTGTCCCGCGACTGGTTCACCGATACGCTGGTCCGCCGCATCGCCACCCGCGTGGACGACGCCACGCTCCAGGCCGACGCGGAAGCGTCCATCGAGGCGCGCGGCCACGCGATGCTCATGCGTGTGCGGCTGCTCACCGCGGCCGGGGTAGTGCTGCTCGCGCTGAGCCTGGTCGTGCTCTGGTGGCTCGTCCGCTCGCGAGATCGCGTGGCGGACGCGCCGCTGCCGCCGCCGTGGGGCGTCGCCGACGGCTTCGGCCTCTTCTTCCGCTCCGGGTCCGCCTACCTGCTCATCCCCGCCGCCGCCGTGCTGCTGCTGCCACACACCGCCGCCGTCACCGCCGTCATGGGCCTCGTCGGCGGGCTGCCGATGCTGTGGTGGGCGCGGCGCTATCTTCACTCGCGCGGCGAGACGATCCGCGGCACGTTCGGCCTCGATCCGCGGCCGGGGGCGATGCGTCGCCTCCTCGGCTGGGGACTCGTGCTGCTCGCGATCTCGATCGTGGGCGAGAGCCTGCTGGACATGGGCCTCAGCGCGGTGGGCATCAGCTCGCACTGGGCCGACGGCTTCCTCGAGGAGTTCCTCTGGGGCTCGCCGGCCACCGTGGCCGCCGGCACCATCGACGGCGTGGTGTGGGCGCCCGTCTTCGAGGAGCTGGCCTTCCGCGGCCTGCTCTTCCCCACCCTGCGCCTCCTCCTGCCCAGCTGGAGCGCGGCGCTCCTGAGCGCGGCGATCTTCGGCATCGCCCACGGCTACGGGATCCACGGGTTCGCCGCGGTCACCTGGAGCGGCATGGTCTGGGCGCTCGGCTACCAGCGCACCGGGAGCCTGCTGCCCGGCATGCTGGCCCACGCGGGCAGCAACCTGCTCGCCACCGCCGGCTTCCTCCTGCTCCTTCGCTTCTAGCGCGCCGTTCCGACGCTGGGGCGAGCGGCGCGTCAACCACGGCCAGGCGCGGACGGAACGATCCGGCCCGCCGCGCGTTGCGATGTTCGAGGGACGAGCGGCCCGGCCACGGGCGAGGAGCCGCGATGGCGGAGCGACGTGAGCGAGGCCTATGATCTGGGCATGGCGAGGTGGGGGCGGACCGACGCCGGCGGGCTCGGGCGCGAAGCCCTGGCCTACGCCGACACGCTCTACAACCTCGCCCGGTACCTCACCCGCAGCCCGACCGATGCCGAAGACCTCGTGCAGGAGACCTACGCGCGGGCCCTCAACGCGGCGCACCAGTACACCCCGGGGACCAATCTCAAGGCCTGGCTCTTCCGCATCTTACGGAACACGTTTCTCAGCCAGTACCGCCACGAGCGGCACAATCCCACCGTGGGCGGCCTCGACACGGTGGGACCGGCGTCACCGGGCCCGGAGCCGGCGCAGTGGCTCCGGGGCGATCTCGAGCTGGACCGCCTGCGGAAGGTCGTCGGTGAGGAGATCGAGCGCGCGCTCATGAGCCTCAGCGAAGAGGCACGCACCGTGATCCTGCTGGACCTCGAGGGTCTGACCGAGGCCGAGGTGGCAGTGGTCGTGGGCTGCGCGGTCGGAACCGTGAAGTCCCGGCTCTCGCGGGCCCGCGCTGCCCTGCGCACGCTGCTCAAGGATTACGCGCCATGACCTGCGAGGAGGCCCGGGAGCGTCTCCTGGACGCTCAGCGTGATCGCCTGACCCCGGAGGCGCACGCGGCGTGGCAGGCGCACCGGCAGACGTGCCCGGCGTGCGCGCACGAGGAGGCGGCGGAGGCGCTCCTGAGCGAAGCGCTCGAGAGCCGGCTTCCGCAGCACGGTGCGCCGCGGGGGCTCAAGCGCCGGCTGGCTGCGGAGTGGCCGGGCACGCCGGCGGCCGCCCCGGGCCTCTGGGGCCGCTGGGGGCGCTACCTCGTCCCGACGGCGGCGGTGGCCGTCGTGCTCCTGATCGCGCTGCCAATCGCGTATCAGGGGACTGCCGAGCGGGCCTCCGCGCCCATGGTCGCCGAGGCGGTGAACGATCACCTGCGGGTCCTGTCGAGTCAGCACCCGCTCGACATCGAGAGCGGCGGCATCCACCAGGTCAAACCCTGGTTCGAGGGTCGCCTCGACTTCGCGCCGGTCGTGCGCTTCGACGGCGACCAGGACTTCCCGCTACGGGGCGGCGCCGTCGGCTATTACCTCGACCGCAAGGCCGCCGTCTTCGTCTTCAACCGGCGCCTGCACACGATCTCGCTCTTCGTCTTCCGCGCCGAGGGGCTGCCGTGGCCTACCCGGGGGCTGCAGCGGGTGGGCGGAGGGCAGGTGCACGTCACGAGCTCCCGTGGATTCACTTCGGTGCTCTGGCGCGACGGTGAGCTGGGCTACGCGCTGGTCTCCGACGTGGACCCGGCGGACCTCGCGCGGCTCGCGGAGCGGTTGGCGCCGCCGTCCTGAGCCGTGGCGTACGCCACGACTCCGTCCACCATGGTGAGCACGGGGGCGAGGCCGGCGATCTGCTCCTCCCCGCAGGTGAACACGTCGTCGGAGAGCGCGATCAGGTCGGCGCGCTTGCCCGGCTCGAGCGAGCCCTGGTCGGCCTCGCGCCCGATCGAGCACGCGTTCCAGATCGTGAAGGAGCGTACCGCCTCCTCGCGCGTCATCCGTTGCGCGGGCTGCCAGCGCGGATCGGCGCCCTCGCGGGGCCGGCGAGTGACCGCGGCGTGCAGCCCGTGGAACGGGTTGGCGTCCTCCACCGGAAAGTCGGAGCCGCCCGCGATGTAGGCCCCCGAGTCGAGCACCGAGCGCCAGGCGTAGGCGCCCGCGAGACGCTCGGGGCCGAGGCGCTCGCCGGCCCAGCGCATGTCGGAGGTGCAGTGCGTCGGCTGCATGCTCGGCACCACGCCCAGGCGCGCGAACCGGGGAATGTCGGCGGGGGCCAGGATCTGCGCGTGCTCGACGCGGAGCCGCGGGGGCGGGCCGCCGCCCGCGAGCACGCGCTCGAACACGTCGAGCACGAGCGTGTTGGCGCGGTCGCCGATGGCGTGCACCCAGACGTGGAAGCCGCGGGAGGTGGCCTCCCGCGTGAGGCGCTCGACCTCGTCGGGCGGCACCAGCACGAGGCCGGTGTTGGCGGGATCGTCGCAGTACGGCGCGTGCAGCGCGGCGCCACGCGAGCCGAGTGCGCCGTCCAGCCAGAGCTTGATGGCACCGACGGTGAGGCGCCTGTCGCCGATCGACTCGGGCGCGCCCCGCTCGCGATACTGGCCCCACGCCTTCTTGCCCGAGAGCGCCGCGAACACCCGGAACGGGAAGCGTCCGCGGCCGATCAGCCGCGTGTACGAGGCCACCGCGCCGAGGTCGAGCCCGGGCTCGTGCGCGCCGGTGAGGCCCTTGGCCAGACACTCGGCGATCACCGCCTGCACCGCCTCGTCGAAGCGCTCCTCCGACGGCGGCGGCACCAGCGAGCGGATCAGGTCCTGGGCCAGGTCGATCAGGAGGCCGGTGGGCTCGCCGCGCTCGTCCTTCGCGATGCGCCCTCCCGACGGGTCACCGGAGTGGCGCGTGATGCCCGCGCGCTCGAGCGCCGCGCCGCTGGCCCAGGTGGCGTGGCCGTCCACGCGCACCAGCGCCACCGGGTGACCGGGCGCCGCGCGGTCGAGCGAGACGCGGGTCGGGAACCCCTGCCCCGGCCACCGCGTCTGGTCCCAGCCCCGCCCGCTGATCCACTCGCCCGGCCGCAGCCGTGCCGAGGCGCGGCCGACCATCTCGGCGATCTCGTGCTCCGAGCGGGCCGCGGCCAGGTCCAGCTCCAGGCGGGCCCGGGCGAGCAGCATCAGGTGGCCGTGGCCATCCACGAGGCCGGGCAGCACGGTGCGGCCGCCCAGGTCCATGACGCTCTCGCGGGCGGCCGGATTGATGTCGCCGCGGCGGCCCGCGAACGCCACGCGCCCGTCGCGGATCACGAGCGTGTCCACGACGGACGAGGCCGCGTCCATCGTGTGGATGCGTCCGTTGGTCAGCAGCACGGAAGCGCGGGCCGGGTGGGGCGGGCTAGAGCAGGGTCCAGCGCGAGGGGCCGCCCGCCGCGGTCTCCTCGCTCACCCGCCCGTCGCTCGCGAGCTTGCGCAGGTGCGAGTGCACGGACATGGCGGCGACCCGATGCAGGGTGGTGTTCACGTCGGCGTAGATGATCTTCACGATCTCCGGGATGGTCCGCGGGCCGCCGCCCAGCGTCTCGAGGATCTGGCGCTCGCGCAGCATCCGGTGATCGATGAACTCCTGGATCTTGCCGGGACCGTCCTCGATCACGGGGCCGTGGGCCGGATAGATCCGGCGTACGCCGAGGGCCTGCACGCGGCGCAGCGAGTCCATGTAGAGGCCGAGGTCGCCGTCCTCGTCGGGGATCACGGTGGTGGAGCCGTTCAGGATCAGGTCGCCGCTGAAGAGCGCCTGCTCTTCCTTCAGGAAGAAGCAAAGGTGGTCCGAGGCGTGACCCGGCGTGTGGACCGGCACCAGGGTTGCCCCGTCGCCTTCCACCGTCTCGCCGTCCTGCAGCATCAGGACGTCCTCGGGCAGGCCCGAGTCGCGATAGATCATCTTGGAGACCGGCACGCCCGGAAACAGCTCGCGCAGCTGGCCCACGCCGCCTAGGTGGTCGCGATGGCGATGCGTCAGGATGATGCGCTCGGGGCGCCGCCAGCCGCGCTGGCGGAGATACTGCTCGAAGAGCGCCGGGTAGTCCGCCTCCCCCGAGCCGGTGTCGACCAGGATGGGATGGCTCCGGCCGACCAGGTACGTATTGGTGCCCGGTCCGGTCATCATGCCGGGGTTCAGCCCGAGGACGCGGCCCACCAGGTCGCTCGGCGTGGCGCTGTGCGGGAAGCTCGGATCGATCCAGCTCATGGCCCCCGAGTGTAGCATCCCGCCGCGGCCCTTGCGGGCCCCGGCCCCCCGGGGTATAAGCGTGCCCAGACACCGCCGTCATCCATGCCGCCGGAGGCCGATCATGGTCCTGCGCATCGCCCTCGTCGTGTTCATCGTGCTCGGGCTGGTTGGACCCGCGCTCGCCCAGGTCGTCACCCTCAAGCTCGCCACCATCGTCGGCAACGACAACCCCTTCACCACCTCCGCGTACAAGTTCAAGGAGATCGCCGAGGCCAAGAGTGCGGGCCGGATCAAGGTGGAGGTCTACCCGGCCGGGCAGCTCACCAAGAACGAGATCGTGGCGATCGAGGGCATGCAGCTCGGCACCGTCGACATCGCGGCGGTGTCCCTGCCCTCCGCGGGCGGCAAGTTCGATCCCAAGCTGCTGGCGCCCGACGTGCCGTTCCTCTACCAGAGCCGCGAGCACGTGTGGAAGGTGATGGACGGCCCGGTCGGCAAGGAGCTGATCAAGTACTTCGAGCCGCTCGGGGCCAAGGGCTTCTGCTACGGGGGCGGCTTCGGCTTCCGTGGCGTGCTCTCCAACAAGCGGCCCGTCTTCGTGCCCGACGATCTCAAGGGCCAGACCATTCGCGTCCCGCCCATCCCCACCCTCGTCGAGGTGTTCAAGCAGTTCGGCGCAAACCCGGTGCCGATGATCTGGGGCGAGGTCTACATGGCGGTCCGGCAGGGCACGGTGGACGGGCTCGAGCTGCCGGTGACGACCGCGGTCTCCGACAAGTTCCACGAGATCACCAAGTACTACTCGAAGACGCTGCACTCCTATCCGGCGGCCGCGTGGCTGATGGCCAAGGCGAAGTACGAGGGCCTGCCCCCCGATCTCCAGAAGGTCATCGAGGAGACCATGATCGCCTCGTGCGCGCAGCACCGCCAGGACGAGCTCCGGGCGGAGGTCGAGGGCCTCGCGGCCATGAAGGCCAAGGGCGTGCAGATCAACGAGGTGAAGGACCTGCGTCTCTTCCAGGAGCGCGCCCAGCCGGTCTGGACATTCCTCCGGCAGAAGGCGGGCAAGGAGCTCGTCGATCGGGTGATCGCAGAAGCGAAAGCCACGGCCAAGTAGCGTCCCGCCTGGCGTGATCATCGACTGGATCTGTCTGGGGCTGATGGTGGCCCTGGTGGTCGACGTCTTCCTTGGCGTCTTCAGCCGCTACGTGCTGCACGCGACCTTCCAGTGGTACGACGAGGTCGCGCGGCTCTGCTTCGTGTGGATGGTCTTCCTGGGCGCCGCGGTGGCCGTCCGTCGCGGCGCCCATTTCCGCCTCCACCTGCTCATCGACCGATTCGGCCCCCGCCTGCGCCGCGCCACCGAGCTCGCGGTGGGCCTGCTCGTGCTGGTCTTCGGCCTGATCCTCGTGGCGGGGGGCATCGCGATGTATCCGGTGGCCCGGCGGCAGGTCACCGACTCGCTCGAGCTGTCCATGCTGTGGTTCCACGGCGCCCTGCCGGTCGGGGGTGCGCTCATGGTCCTCTACTCCCTGCCCCACCTCTGGCGCCTGATCCGCGTCCGATGATCCTGGTCTGCCTCGTCTTCCTGGCGCTGCTCGCGGTGGGGGTCCCGGTGGCGGTCACGGTGGGCCTCACCGGCTACGTGGGCGCCCTGCTCGCGGCGCCCGCGCCACTCGCGGTGACCGTGCAGACGATCCTCCACCAGGTCGACTCGTTCGTGCTCCTCTCGCTGCCGCTCTTCATCCTGGCCGGCGCGCTCATGGAGACGGGCGGCATCGCGCATCGCCTGGTGCGCCTCGCGGTGGCCCTGGTCGGATGGGTGCGCGGCGGCCTTGGCATGGCGGTGGTCGCTGCCGAGTACATCTTCTCCGGCATCTCCGGGTCCACCGTGGCCGACGTCTCCGCGGTGGCCGCGACCACGATCCCGGGCATGGTGCGGGCCGGCTACAGCCGGGAGCTCGCGGTGGCGGTGGTCTCGGCGGCCTCCGCGATGGGGATCCTGGTGCCGCCGTGCATCCTCATGATCGTGATCGGCTCGGTGGCGAGCCTCTCGGTGGCCGCGCTCTTCACCGCGGGCTTCCTGCCCGCGGTCGTGATGGCGATCGTGCTGATGGCCTACATCTGGCGGACCGCCGGGCGCGTGGGCATCGCGGCCGAGCCCAAGCCGACCGCGCGTGAGCTCTGGGCGGCCTTCCGGCAAGCCCTCATCCCCCTCGGTATGCCCGCCATCATCTTCGGCGGTATCCTCGCCGGCATCATGACGCCCACCGAGGCCTCGGTCCTGGCGGTGCTATACGCGCTGATCGTCGGCGTCTTCGTCTACCGCGAGATCAAGTGGAAGGACCTGCCCGCGATCATGATGAACGCGGCGATGATCACCGGCGCGGTGGGGTTGCTCCTGGGAACGGCGGGAGTGATCTCCTGGTTCCTCACCGTCCAGCAGATGCCGGCCGCCATGATCCGGATCATGACGGTGGTGCCGGGCAGCGGCCTGGTCTTCCTCTTCATCACCGCCGCGATCTTCATCTTCTTCGGCGCGGTCATCGAGGGGCTGCCCGCGGTGGTGATCCTGCTTCCGAGCCTCCTGCCGGTGGCGAGCGGGCTCGGCATCGACCCGATCCACTACGCGATCGTGATCGTGGCCGCGGTGGGCATCGGCCTCTTCCTGCCCCCGATCGGGGTCGGCCTCTTCATCGCGTGCGGGATCGCCGAGGTCTCGGTCGACCGGGCGACCCGCGCGATGCTGCCGTTCGTGCTGGTACTGGTGATCGGGCTCCTGATCATCATCCTGGTGCCCGAGATCACGCTGATCCTGCCGCGCCTCTTCCGCCTCCTCTGAGGCTCAGGCCACGCCCAGGTAGCGCCGCTTGATCTCCTCGTTGGCCTCGAGGCCGGCGGGCGTGCCCTCGTAGACGATCTGCCCCTTGTTCATGACGTAGACCCGGTCCGCCACCCGCAGGGCCAGGTGGTAGTTCTGCTCGACCAGCAGCAGCGAGAGCCGCTCGGCCTTCAGGGCGAGGAGGATGCGGCCGATCTCGCGCACGATCAGCGGAGACAGGCCCTCCGACGGCTCGTCGAGCAGGAGCAGGCGCCCGTTGGTGAGCAGCGCGCGGCCGATGGCGAGCATCTGCTGCTCTCCGCCCGAGAGCGTGCCGCCGGACTGGCTCTCGCGCTCGCGCAGCCGCGGGAACAGCGCGAAGACCCGCTCGAGCGTCATGCCCTGGGCTCGCGCGCCGAGCAGCAGGTTCTCGCGCACCGAGAGCGGCGCGAAGATGCGCCGACCCTGCGGCACGAGCGCGAGGCCGCGCCGGGCGATGCGATAGGAGGGCCAGCGCTCGATCGCCTGCCCCTCGAACACCACGCGGCCCTCCCGCGGCGGGGTGAAGCCCACGATGCTGCGGATCGTGGTGGTCTTGCCCGCGCCATTGCGTCCGAGCAGCGCCACCGCCTCGCCCGGGGCCACCCGCAGGGAGACGCCGTGCAACACGTGGCTGTCGCCGTAGTACGTGTGGATGGCCTCGACGTCGAGCATGCTCACGCGCTGCCCAGGTAGACCTCGTACACGCGCGGGTCGGCCTTCACCTCGGCGAAGGTGCCTTCGGTCAGCACCTCGCCGTAGTGCAGAACGGTGACCCGGTCGGCGAGCGAGCCCACCACGTCCATGTCGTGCTCGATGATCAGCAGGGTCACGTCGCGCGGCAGCGCCTCGAGCATGCGGGTCATGCGCTGCGTCTCCTCGGGCGACATGCCGGCGGTGGGCTCGTCGAGCAGCAGGAGCTGGGGCGCGGTGGCGAGGGCGACCCCCACCTCGAGCTGGCGCTGCTCCCCGTACGACAGCCGGCCGGCCGGCACCGCGAGCCGGTCGGTGAGCCCGACGATCTCCGCCACCTCGCGCGCCCGGCCGAGCGGGCCCGGCCGCCGTTCGATGCGGCCGAGCAGATCCCAGGTGCCCGGCGCGCGAGCCGCCGCGGCCAGGCGCAGGTTCTCCAGCACCGCGAGCTTCGGGAACAGATTGTTGCGCTGGAACGAGCGCGAGATGCCGCGGCGGGCCACCGCGTGCGGGCTCAGGCCCTCGATCGGCTTGCCCTCGAGCAGGATGCGCCCTCCGGTCGGCGCGAGCTGGCCGGTGATCACGTTGAAGAGCGTGGTCTTGCCCGCGCCGTTGGGGCCGATGATGGCCCGGCGCTCCCGCGGCGCCACCTCGAACGAGACGCGGTTGAGCGCGCCGAGCGCGCCGAAGGTGCGGCTGAGCATCTCGGCGGCCAGGAGCGGCGCGCTCACGCGCGGAGCCCGATCCGCCCGCGCAGCACGCCCACGATGCCACCGGGGGCGAACAGCACGAACAGGATGAAGGTCGTGCCGAGGATCAGCATCCACCGCTCGGTGTAGGTGCTGACCAGGCTCTGGAGCAGGATGAAGGCGGCCGCTCCCAGCAGCGCGCCGCCCAGGGTGCCGGTGCCGCCGATGATGACCATGAGCAGCGCCTCGCCCGACGTGGTCCAGAAGAAGGCGTCGGGGGTGATCGAGCCGTTGAACTGGGCGTAGAGCGAGCCGGCGGCTCCCGCGATGACCCCCGCGATGACGAAGGCGAGCAGCTTGTAGCGGTCGACCGCGTAGCCCAGTGCCTCCATGCGCGCCTCGTTCTCGTGGATGCCGCGCAGGACGTGACCGAACGGGGAGCGCACGACCCGCCACAGGATCAGGGCCACCGCCACCACGAGGGTCAGCAGATAGCCGTGGAAGGTCCGGAGGTTCGTGAGATCGACGCCGGGGAGGGCCGGGCGCGGAATCCCCACGATGCCGTCCTCGGCGCCGAGCCAGGAGACCTGGAACGTGTAGGCGTAGAACATCTGCGAGAACGCCAGCGTCAGCATGATGAAGTAGACGCCGCTCACGCGGATGGAGAAGAAGCCGATGACGAGGGCGGCGAGGCCGGCGGCCAGCGGCGGCAGCACGAGCGCCGACACGAGCCCCGGGTTCTTCGCCAGGGCCAGCGCCGCCACGTAGCCCCCGATGCCGAAGAACGCGGAGTGACCGAAGGACACCATGCCCGCGTAGCCCATCAGCAGGTCGAGGCTCATCGCGAAGATGCCCCAGATCAGGATCTCCTGGAGGAGCTTCACCGGATAGCTCCCGGCGCCGAGCGGGAACAGGGCGAGGGCCACCGCCACCAGGACGAAGGCGAGGAGGCGCGATATCACTTGAGCGGCCGGCCGAACAGTCCCTGGGGGCGGATCAGCATGATGGCGGCCATCACCACGTAGATGATCAGCATGGCCGCGTCGGGCAGCCAGACCTTCCCGAACGTCTCGGCCTGGCCGATGATGAGACTGCCGATCAGCGAGCCCTTGAGGCTCCCGAGGCCGCCCACCACCACCACGATCAGCGCCGGGATCAGGATCGCCACGCCCATCGACGGATACGCCGACTGGATCGGCCCCGCGATGACGCCGGAGAGTCCCCCGAGCGCGGCGCCGAAGGCGAAGACGGCGGTGAACACGCGATGGATGTTGATGCCGAGGCCGGCCGTCATCTCCGCGTCGAAGACGCCCGCGCGGATGATCGCGCCGAGACGCGTGCGCTCGATCAGCAGCCAGAGGAGCACCGCCATCGCGAGCCCGAAGGCGATCACGAAGAGCCGGTAGGAGGGGATCGTCGCGCCGAAGATCGTGGTCGAGCCCGCGAAGAGGTCGGGCGGGGGGATCGAGCGGATGCGACCGCCCCACAACCACTTCACGAGGTCCTCGAAGAGGTAGATGAATCCGAAGGTGAGCAGCACCTGGTCCAGCGGCGGACGCCGGTAGAGTGGGCGCAGACAGGATCGCTCGACGAGCGCGCCGATCAGCCCGACCGCGAGAGGCGCGACCAGCAGGGCCAGCCAGAAGCTCCCGGTGCCCGCGATGACCGACAGCCCCGCGTAGGCACCCAGCATGTAGAACGAACCGTGCGCCAGGTTCACCACGTCGAGCATGCCGAAGATCAGGGTGAGCCCGACGGAGAGCAGGAACAGCAGGACGCCGTACGCGAGCCCGTTCAGCGCCTGCCCGAACAGATCAGCGGGCACGGGCTACCCGACCAGGCGACACTACGCGGGCAGCGTGCAGCCGGTGCCCGGGTCCGCCACGTTGGCGACCCGGTCGATGACCACGTTGTTGAGGCCGCCGTAGACCTCGCGCACCTCGCGCACGTAGATGAACGGCTGGATCACGTTGTGGGTCTTCGGGTCGAACTTGAAGGGGCCCCGCGGGCTGTCGTACTCCACCTTGGCGATGGCCTCGACCAGCTTGTCCTTGTCCTGGGTGTTGCCCTTGACCGTCTTGAGCGAGCGGACGATGACCTCGGCGGTGTCGTAGCCCTGGCACGCGAAGCCGTCGGGCATCTTGCCGAAGAACTTGTCTCGGAACTCCTTCACGAACCGATGATTCGTGGGGTTGTCGAGCAACGGCGTGTAGAAATGCCCGGTGATGACGCCCAGCGCGGACGCGCCCTGGCCCGGCAGCACGTCGGGCTCGGTGAGGAAGCCGGCCCCGGTCAGCTTGATCGACTGCTTGAGGCCGAACTGGTCGTACTGCTTCACGAAGTTCACCGCGTCCGAGCCCGAGAAGAAGGCGAAGACGGCCTTGGCCCCGGACTGGCGGATCTTGGTGAGGTACGGCGCGTAGTCCGTCTCGCCGAGCTTCGGATAGTCCTCGGCGACCACCTTGCCGCCGGCGGGGACGAACGTCTCCTTGAAGGCGTTCATCATGTCCTTGCCGGCCTGGTAGTTGGGCGCGGTCAGGAATACCTCCTTGGAGACGTTCTTGGCCACCCACCCGCCCATGGGCTGGCAGGGCTGCCAGTTCGAGAACGACGTCCGGAAGATCCATTTCGAGCACCGCTCGCGGCTGATCGCGTCGGCCCCCGCGTTGGAGACGATCAGGATCGTCTTCGAGCTGTGTACCTTGTCCCGCATGCCCATCAGGATGCCGCTGTGGACCGGGCCGGTGAGGATGTCCACCTTGTCGGAGTCGATCAGCTTCTCCGTCTTGCGGACGCCGACCGGCGGTTTCATCTCGTCGTCTTCCTTGATCATCTCGATCTTGCGCCCCGCCACCGTCCAGTTCTCGCGGGCGAACACCAGCTCCATGCCCTGCGTGATGGACTCGCCGAGGACCGCGTAGACGCCGGAGTAGGGCAGGACGAGGCCGACCTTGATCGGGCCGGACTGGGCGCCCGCCCGGAGCACCCACGGTCCCATCGCCGCGCCGGCCGCCGCGAGAGACGCGGTCCCGAGGAACTTCCGCCGCGTTACGTGTGCCATCGTGATGTCCTCCTGGGTGGTCGGCGCCGTCGTTGGCGCCGAAGGCCTACAAATCTACACGAAATCCATCTCCTTTACGAAACCGCCAGGCGCCCGGTCGGGTTTCAGGCCGCCAGCAGCGAGATGACGTAGTTGCCGCTGCCCGACGACGGCCCGTAGGCGTGCACGGTTGGCACGAAGCGGTGCTTCGACTCCATGACGACCCCGAGCAGCATGGCCAGGTGGCGGCCCCCCATCTCGGCCTGGGTGGCCCCGGTGAACGCGGGCAGCCAGGCCCACAGCTTCTCGTACTCGCCGTCGGCCAGGAGCCGGGCGAAGCGGTGGTCCATTTCCTGGTCGGGCGGTAGGGGCATGCGGTCGGGTCCGCGCACGAGCTTGTGGGAGACGCTGCCGCTCGCGACGAAGCCCACGCGCTTGCCGCTCTCCCCGGCGACCTGGGCCACCAGGCGGCCCCACTCGTAGGCCTCGTTCAGGTCCGCCGACAGACAGACCGACACCGGGACGAGCGGGATCCGCTGCGCCCGGTCCAGGTAGCAGACCATCGGCATCACGGTCCCGTAGTCGAGCGGATAGTGGACGTCGTTGGCGAGCACGCACTGCTGCCCGGTCGCCTTGCCTCGGGCGATCAGGCGGGCGGCCAGGTCGTAGTCACCCGGGTAGTCGTAGGGCACGCCGTGGATGATCTCGGGAGCCTCCTGGGCGGTGAGCACACCCCGGTGCCGCGGGGTCCCGTCCACCACGGTGGGAAACGTCGTGATCAGGTGGCACGAGTTGATCACGGTCACGTCGAGCTGCGCCTGCGCCACGAGCTCGCCCTGTTCCACGAGCCCATCACGCACCGGGCGGAAGACCTCGGAGGCGAGCTTGCCCTCGTAGGCCGCCTCGAGCGTGCAGTAGCGCGGGGTGTGGACGGTCAAGAATGCCCCGGCGAGTGGGCTCATGGGTGTGATCCTTCCTGCTCGCTTACTTCTTTCGGCTCTTCATCTGCGGAGGCCCCGAAATGGCCCCCGCACTCCCCCACTCGGCGGACACTCGTTCCGGCGCTTGGACTCGCGGTCACGGCACGTACGCGATGGCGTCGATCTCGACGTTCACGCCCTTGCGGGGTGGGGCGGCCTCGACGGTGGTGCGGGCCGGCTGCACGCCTTGGAAGTATTCCTTGAAGACCCGGTTGAAGACGCCGAAGTCGTCCATGTTGCGCAGGTAGACACCTACCCGCACCACGTTCCCGATCGAGGAGCCTCCAGCCTCCAGCACTGCCCGCACGTTGTCGAGGGTGACACGCGTCTGCTCGGCGATGTCCTGCGAGACGATGGTCTTGGTGACCGGATCGAGCGGGCCCTGGCCCGACACGAAGAGAAACCCTCCGCACTTGACCCCCTGCGCGATCGGCGACTCGGTGCCCTCGGAGAACCCGGTCTTGGGCGCCGACTTGGTGAACACCACCTCTGGCTTCATCGACGGGACTCTCCTTTGAGGCGGGCGACGACGCCTGCCGGAATGGGCTTGGCGGCCAGCGCCCCGCCCGGGCTCTCCGGGCACGCCACCCAGGCGCGCACCTCGAAACCACTCGCGCAGCGCCGGTCGCCCACGGACACCTCGTGCTCGACCCGGAACGTCTTCTCGCGCACGTCGCTCACCGTGGTCTGGATCCGCACCCGGTCCCCGTAGCGTACCGGAGACGCGAACCGGGCGCCCGATTCCACGATCGGCACGCCCACGATACGCTCGGCCGGGAACATCTCGGTCCACGGCAGGCCCAGGGACTCGAAGAGGGCCTCGGTGCCGAGGTCGAACCACTCGAAGAAGCGCGGGTAGAACACGATACCGGCCGGGTCGGCCTCGCTCCACCGCACCTTCACGGTCAGCGCGTTACTGACCATCGATCAGCTCGCGCAGCCGGAAGCGCTGTAGCTTTCCGGTGTCGGTGCGCGGCAGCTCGCTCACGATCCTGATCTCCCGCGGCCGCTGGTGCGGCGCGAGGGCGCCCTCCAGGAACCGCTGCAGGTCCGCCCGCAGGGCCGCTGCCTCGACGGCCGGCTCGCGGGGCACCACGAAGGCGAACGGCTTGACCAGCCCGCCGGCCTCCGGCATCCCGACCACGCCGGAGTCGAGGACGCCCGGGTGCCGGAACAGCACCGATTCTACATCGGCCGGGGCCACCCACTGTCCCGCCACCTTGAACATGTCATCCTCGCGCCCGCAGTGGACGTAGGCGCCGTCCGGCTCGCGCCGATAGACGTCGCCGGTGCGGAACCAGTCACCGACGAACGTGCGGCGGGAGTGATCGAGGCGCTTCCAGTACGAGGCGGCCTGCGAGGGCGTGCGCACCCACAGGACGCCCTCCTCGCCGTCGGCCACCGGCCGGCCTTCCGAATCCAGCACCCGCGCCTCGGTACTGGGCACCGGCACGCCCGAGCAGCCGGGCCGGCTCAGGCCGGGCCGATTCGAGAGCACCATGAAGACGGTCTCGGTCGCACCGATACCGTCTAGGACCTCGACTCCGAAGCGCGCGCGCCAGGCCTCGTAGATTTCGGCGGGCAGCCGCTCCCCCGCCGACACGCAGGCGCGCGCGGAGGTGAAGGTATCGGCGGGCAGGTCGGCGCGGAGGAGCCGGGCATACATGGTCGGGACCGAGAAGAAGAGGGTGGGCCGGAACTCCCGCATCACGCGCGCCACCCCCACCGGATCGGGCCAGACCGGGTCGAGGTACGCGGCGGCGCGCGCGAACAGCGGGATCAGCAGCGCGTTGCCCAGCGCGTAGGGAAAGAACAACCGAGACGTGGCGAAGATGCGGTCTTCGGGGTTGACGCCCAGCACCTCGATCCCGTAGTGACGACAGGCCGGGAGCGTGCGGTGGCAGTGGACCGCCGCCTTCGGGGAGCCCGTGGTCCCGGAGGTATACAGCCATATCGCCATGGCGTCGGCCCCGACCGGCTCGAGAGGGAACGCCGAGCTCGGAGTCCCGGCGACCAGCGCGTCGAAATCGCGCACGGCCACCCCGAGCTCAGTTGCGTCGACGCCGCTGCGGGCGATGATCGACGGATCGGCCACGAGGGCCTTCGGGCGGCAGTCCGAGAGTACCGTCCGGAGCGCGGGTGCCCCCAGCCGCGTGTTGATGGGCACCGCCACCGCCCCGAGCTTCAGGGCGCCGAAGAGCGTGGCGGCCCACGCCGGGCTGTCGTGCAGGAGCACGGCCACGCGCTGCTCGGCCTCGACGCCGAGGGCGCGCAGCCCGTAGGCCGCGCGGTTGGTCAGGCGCCGGAGGGCGGCGTAGGTGACGACCCCCGTGGGCGTGACGAGCGCGGCGCGATTCCCATGGCCTTCGTCGACGGGGCCGTCGATGAAGAGGGCAGCCGCGTTGTCCATGCCCGCGGCGCCGGTCAGGACTGGCCGGGGCGCTTGCCGCGCGGGATCGAAAAGCCCGCCGCCTCGATCCGATCCAGGATGCCGTGGAACTTGTGGCGTCCGTCGGTATGGGCCGCCCAGACCGACTCGAGATCGTCGAAGCCCGACAGGTAGCGGAGCCCGCAGTCGGCCGGCTCGGCCATCTGCATGTCGCCGGCGAGGAACCGCCGATGGCCCTCCGCGGGATCGATCCAGAAGCCCTCGGAGGCCTCGTCGCCGAGGAGGCGCGGCTCTTGCCCCGCGGGCACCGGCGCCAAGAAGAAGCGCGCGGTGAAGCGGATCGGGCTCGAGGGCGGCGTGATGAAGTGCGACAGGTACCGGAAGGACGCGAGGTCGAGGGACCAGCCCTCTCGCGCGAGGAGCGCGTGGAAGGGCGCCTCCTCGGCAACCAGCCGGTGGCGCAGGCGCTCGACCCGCTCGCGCACGGCCGGGTCCCGCGTGTCCACCGGGTGACCGCGATCGTCACAGCCCACGAGCAACCCGGTCTCCTCGACCAGCTCGCGCGCCGCGGTCACCCAAAACGCCAGGGGCGGCAAACCGTCGGAGGCCGGGAACGTCTCGAGCGCGGAGCCGGGTGAGATGCCCCGACAACACCCGAGGGCCTCGTCGCTGGCGTCAGAGGTCTCGACCTTGCCGCCGGGAAAGGCGTAGAACCCGCCGAGGAAGCGCATGCTCTTCTGGCGCCGGATCATGTAGACCTCGACCGGGCAGGTCGCGGCCGGCCGGACCAGCAGGACGGAGGCGGCGGGGCGCGGGGAGGCGAGTGCGGCCGGCTCGGAGGTCACGCGGGCGGGATGCGGGAGCGTGTGAGGCCGGCGAGCTGCTCGAGGAGCGCTTCCGCGGACACCGGCTTGGCGATCACGCGGTCCACGAACTGCATGGACTCGTGGGCCGAGACGCCCTCGCCCCAGCCGGTGAGGATGAACACGCTCGTCGAGGGCGAGCGGGTCTTGATCCGCTCGGCGACCTCCCATCCGTTCATCTTGGGCATGCCGAGATCGGTGATCACCACGTCGTGGGCGGCCGGATCGAAGACGGCCAGCGCCTCCTCGCCGTTGGCGGCGGTCGTGATCGCGTGGCCCTCGCTGCGCAGCACGTCGGAGAGCACGGTGAGCAGACGCGGGTCGTCGTCGACGAGCAGCACGCGGGCGGCCTGCTCGGGCGACATCTGGCGCTCGGCCGGCCCCTCGGAGGCCGGGATGATCTGGAAGCGACTCGCGTGCAGCCGGAGCCGCACCGTCGTGCCCTTGCCGATCTCGCTGTCGATGGTGACGCTGCCACCGTGGCGCTCGACGATGTCGTACACGTGAGCCAGGCCCTGGCCGGTTCCCCGCCCCGGCTGCAGGCTCCGCGCGTGCTCGGCGAGCCGCCGCCGCATCTCGTCCGACATCCCCACTCCCGAGTCGCGGACCTCCACCACCACCCAGCCCGAGGCCTCGGAGGCCGCGCGGATGGCGAGCGAGCCGCCCCGCGGCATGGCGTCCACCGCGTTGTGGATCAGGCGGACGAGGGCGTCACGCAGCTCGAAGGCGTTGCCTTCCACCGGGGGAAGCGCCTCCATGTCCTGGGTGACCGCGATGACGATGCCCTTGCGCTCCGCCTCGTCGCGCCAGCGCGGAGCGGTCAGCTCGAGGGCCTCCGCGATGACCGCGGGCAGACCCACCGGACCGAAGGCCACCTGGGGCTGGCGCGAGACGAACTCCTGTAGCTTGCGGACCGTCGCGGAGGCCTCGAGAGCCACGTCGCGGATGACCATGAGCCGGCGCCGGGCCGCCTCCGATTCGCTCTCGCGCAGCATCAGCTCGGTGTAGGCGAGGATCGCGGCGAGGGAATTGTTGAAGTTGTGCGCGAGGCCACCCACCGTCTCACCGAGAGCGCGCAGGTCCTCGTTGCGCGAGAGCCCGCGCGGGCCCTCCGCGAGGCGGCGACCGAGGTCACGCGCCCAGCTGCGCATCGACAGCACCGAGCGGTCCATCTCCACCTTGGTCCGGCGGATCTGGCGCGCGATGTCCCGGATCTCTTCGTGATCCGCGAACAGCAGGGCGTCCGGCACGGCCTCGCCCGGGTCGCGCCGCATCCATCGCCCCACGTGCTGCCGGACGCGCTTGATCATGGGGGACGAGGAACTACAGGTTCACCAGCTGGGCCACGCGCTCGCGGTGGTGGGTGGCGTCGCCGAAGGTGAACTCGGAGCCCTTCGCGCGCTTGAAGTAGAGGTGCAGGTCGTGCTCCCACGTGAAGCCGATACCGCCGTGGAGCTGGATGCCGGCCGCGGCGACGCGGCGGAAGGCGTCGGAGACGTAGGCCTTGGCCATGCTCACGGCCAGCGGCGCCTCGGGCGAGCCCTCGTCGAGGGCCCACGCCGCATAGTAGGTGATGGACTTGCTGTTCTCGACGTCCACCAGCATGTCGGCCGCGCGGTGCTTCACGCCCTGATAGGAGCCGATCGGCCGGCCGAAGGCCTGGCGGATCTTCGCGTACTCGACCGTCATGTCGAGCACCTTCTGGGCCCCTCCGCACATCTCGGCGCAGAGGGCCACGGTGGCGCGGTCGAGCACGCGGGACAGGGGCGCCCAGGCGGACCCGGCCGCGCCGAGCAGCGCGTCGGCGCCGACCGTCACGTCGGAGAGCGCGACCTCGCAGAGCTTGCGGGTCTGGTCCATGGTGGGGAGCAGCGTCACCTCGAGCCCTTTCGTGCCCCTGGGCAGCAGGAAGAGCGAGACCCCGTCGGCGCCCGCCCCCGGGCGCGTCCGCGCCGCCACCACGAGCGCGTCCGCGGTATGGGCATCGGGAACGAAGAGCTTGGTGCCGGAGAGTGTGTACTTGCCGCCCTTCTCGACCGCGGTCAGCGTCACCCCGGCGGGGCCGAGCTGCGCGCTCGGCTCCATCCAGGCCAGCGCGACACGCTTGTCGCCCGCCGCGATCCGGGGCAGCCATTCCTTCTTCTGGGCTTCGCCGCCCGCCTCGAGGATGGCGAGCCCGCCCAGGAGCACGGTGGAGAAATAGGGCCCGGGCGCCACCGCGCGGCCCATCTCCTCCATGAGCACGACGAGGTCCACGAGGCCGAGCCCCATGCCGTCGTACGGCTCGGGATAGATCAGACCGAGCCAGCCCTGCTCCGCGAGCTTCTTCCAGAGCTCGGCGCTGATGCCCTCCGGCGTCTCCATCAGGCGGCGCACCGTGTCGGAGCCGCACTCGTTCTCGAAGAACTTCCGCGCCGTGTTGCGGAGCAGCTCCTGCTCTTCGTTGAACCCGAAGTTCATGGCTTAACCTTTCGGGAGGCCGAGCACGCGCTCGCCGATGATGTTGCGCTGGATCTCGGTGGTGCCGCCTTCGATGGAGTTGGCGCGCGAGCGCAGGAACGTGTGCTGCCAGAGGCCGTCCGCCACCGCCCACTTGCTCCCGTGGCTCAGCTGGCTGAATGGCCCCTGGATCTCCATGGCCAGCTCCTGCACCCGCTGGTGACCTTCCACCCACATCATCTTGCCCGCGGAAGCCTCGGGGCCCGGGAGCTCGCCCCGGAGGAGCTTGGTGATCGCGCGCGCGCCGGTGTACTTGAAGACCTCGGTGTCGATCCACATCTGGGCCAGCTTCTGTCGCATCACCGGGTCCTGGGTGACCGGCACCCCGTTCTTCTTGGTGCCGCGCGCCAGGTCGACGAGGCTGTCGAGCGCGATGCGCAGGCGGACCTGCAGACCGAAGCCCAAGGCGAGCCGCTCGTACATCAGAGTGGTGAGTCCCACCGCCCAGCCGTTGTTGAGGCCGCCCAGGATCTGCGACTCGTGGATGCGGACGTTGTCGAAGTAGACCTCGTTGAACTCGGCGTCGCCCGTCAGCTGCTTGAGCGGCTTCACGGTCACGCCCGGGCTCTTCATGTCGAGCAGGAAGTAGGTGATGCCCTTGTGCTTGGGCGCGGCCGGGTCGGTGCGGGCGAGCAGCATCATCCAGTCCGCGATGTGGGCGAGCGACGTCCACACCTTCTGCCCGTTGATGACGTAGTGGTCCCCGTCCTTCTCGGCGCGGGTCTGGAGCGACGCGAGATCGGAGCCGGCATTGGGCTCGGAGTAGCCCTGGCACCAGATCTCCTCGCACGAGAGCATCTTGGGTGGGTAGCGCTTCTTCTGCTCGTCGGTGCCGTAGGCGATGATGGTGGGCCCGGCCATTCCGATGGCCAGGATGTTGAGGACCGGCGGGGCCTTGGAGAGCGCCATCTCCTGCTGGAGGATCATCTCCTCCATGAAGGTGAGGCCACGGCCGCCAGCCTCCTTGGGCCACGTGAGTCCGACGAAGCCTGCGTCGTACATTCGACGCTGCCACTGCCGGAGCATCTCGTAGGCCTCGGGCCGCGGGATGTCCGAGCCCTGCCGCAGGCGTGCCACCCAGTCCTGCTGGATATTCTTCCCCAGCCAGGCGCGGACCGCGTCGCGGAAGGATTGCTGCTCTGGAGTCAGCGTGAAGTCCATATGCTCTCCCACGCTCGTGTGGCCCACGCTCTGGTGGGTTCTCGGTGAGGTTGACCGGGACGACGATGAACGAAGGTTCAGTTGTCATGATACGAGCCCGCGTCAGAAAGTGTCAAGGGTCGCGGTGAGGTATACTCGCGACGTCCATGGCCGCCGGGATCTCGCTGCCCCGCCTCAAGAGCCACATCGAGACGCTGGCCACCTACGGCCGCAACCCGGAGGGCCGGGGTATCACGCGCTCCTGCTGGACTCCCGCCCACGAGGAAGCCCGTGCCTGGCTCCTCGGTCGGATGAAGGAAGCGGGGCTCGAAACTCGCGTCGACCCCGCGGGGAACACCTTCGGCATGCTGCCGGGCGAGGGCGCGGCCGTGCTCACGGGCTCGCACATCGACACGGTACCGGAGGGCGGGCCGCTCGACGGAGCCCTGGGGGTGCTGGCCGGCCTCGAGTGCCTGCAGACCATCCGGGAGACCGGATTGGCCACGCGCCGGCCTCTCGCGGTGGTGGCCTGGAGTGACGAGGAGGGCCGCTACGGCAGCCTCTTCGGCTCCCGCGCCTTCACCGGCAAGCTCGACGCGGCGCAGATCCCGACGTTGCGGGCGGTCGACGGCCTGACCCTGGTGGACGCGATGGCCCGCGCGGGCTACGACGCCGCGCGAGCCCCGGAGGCGCGCTGCGACCCACGGAGCCTCCACGCGTACATCGAGCTGCACATCGAGCAGGGCCCCCACCTCGAGGCGGCCCGCCTGCCCATCGGCCTCGTGGACGGCATCGTGGGCATCCGGCGCAACCGGCTCACCTTCGTCGGCGAGCCCGACCACGCGGGCACCACGCCGATGGCCGCGCGCAAGGACGCGTTCCTGGCCGCGTGCGAGTACGCGCTCAAGGCCCGCGAGCACATCGTGAAGAAGGGCAGCGGCCGCAGCGTGACCAACTTCGGGCGGATCGAGCTCTCGCCGGGCGTCTCCAACATCGTGCCGGCGCGCGCGATGCTGATGCAGGAGATGCGGGAGCTGGACGGGCGCCTCCTCGCGCGCCTGGATCGCGAGTGCGTCACGCTGGCCCGCACGGTGGCCCGACGACGAGGGCTGCGCGTGATGGTGGAGACGCTCTCGCGCACCGAGCCGGTCCGGTGTGCGCCGCGCGTCATGGACGCGGTGCAGGCCGCGTGCGAGACCCTGCGCCTGGCCTACAAGCGGATGCCCTCCGGCGCCGGCCACGACGCCCAGAACCTAGCCGCGGTGACCGCCTCCGGCATGCTCTTCATTCCCTCGCGGGGCGGCCGCAGCCATCGGCCGGACGAGATGAGCGATTGGAAGGCGATCGGGCGCGGCGCCAACGCGCTGCTGCACACGCTGCTCCGGCTCGCCGGGTGAGACAGCTTCCTCGACGGCGGTTCGGAGGCCGCATGTGAAAGTTTCCACTTGGCAACCGTCCGCGGGATCAAGTACACTCCGCGTGTTTCCAGCGCCATAACTTTCAAGAGGATGCTGTGCCTACGATAGTGCACCTGCTGCTGGCTCTGGTTCTGACCGTATTCCTGGCCGCTCAGGCCAGCTCGCTGGTATTTGTGCTCCGATCGCGCCGCGCGATCTCTCCCCGGAGCGCCCGGCGCTCCACCGATCTGCTGTGGACCTCCATACCGGTGCTCCTCGTGCTCTTCCTGGCCGCCCGGAGCTGGGTGGCCGTGGTCGATGTCCAGCGGCCGGCGGTGGCCGCGACCGGGACCTCGATCCCATCGTCGGCGGCGGCCCCGCGCTAGAGGAACCACACGACGCCATGACTGAGCAGCCCTCCCCTGTCCGTCGGCTCCCGAAGCGCCTCGACTGGACGCTCGTCTGCCTGCTGGGCGCGGTCCTCGTCCTCGCCAGCTCGTGCAGCTGGGTGGGCTGGAACTGGGACACCCCGATGAGCACGGTGGTGCCCAAGTCGGACTTCGGGAAGACGACCCACGAGATCTTCATGCTGATCTCGTGGTGGAGCCTCGGCATCTTCCTCGCGGTCGAGGTGGCTCTGCTCTACGCCTGCTGGCGCTTCCGCGACCACCCGGGCGCGCCGATCCCCAAGCAGGTGCACGGCCACACCGCGCTCGAGGTCGGCTGGACCATCGCCTTCGCGGTGATCCTGCTCGTCTTCGCCATCCCGACCATCAGGGTCATCTTCAAGACCCAGGAGGCCCCGGCGGCCACCGCCCTGCGGGTGGACGTCTCCGGCAAGCAGTGGTGGTGGGAGTTCCGCTATCCGCAGTTCAAGGTCACCACCGCCAACGAGCTGCACCTGCCGGTCGGGCAGACCGCGACCTTCCTCCTCAACGCGCCGGACGTCATCCACTCCTTCTGGATGCCGCAGCTCGGCGGCAAGCGCGACGTGGTGCCCCACCGGGTGAACCAGATCACGCTCACTCCGGAGGTGCCGGGCGACTATCCCGGGCAGTGCGCGGAGTACTGCGGAGTGTCGCACGCCAACATGCGCTTCCGGGTCATCGTCCACGCACCGGCCGACTTCGAGAAGTGGATCAAGGGCCAGCAGGCGCCGCCGGTCGAGCCCACCGATCCAGTCGCCCAGCAGGGCAAGACGATCTTCACCCAGTCGACCTGCGTGGGCTGCCACACCATCAACGGAATCTCCGCGGGACACATCGGCCCGGACCTCACCCACTTCGCGAGCCGCAAGCGGTTCGCCGGCTCGTTGATGGAGTCGACGCCGGAGAACCTGATCAAGTGGATCGAGAACCCCGAGCACATGAAGCCCGGCGCGCTCATGCCGAATCTGGGAATGACGGGCGAGCAGAGCAAGGCGCTGGCCGCCTACCTCCTCAGCCTGAAATAAGGGGACCCGAATGGCCACTCAGGCCGCATTCATGCCCGGCTCGAAGGTCCAGACCGAGACCTTCTGGGGAACCGTCTGGTCCTGGCTCACGACGGTGGACCACAAACGGATCGGGATCCTGTACGGAACCTCGGCCTTCATCTTCTTCCTGGTGGGGGGCATCGAGGCGCTGATCATGCGCCTGCAGCTCGCCCGCCCGGACAACACCCTGGTGGGCGCCGAGCGGTTCAACGAGCTGTTCACGATGCACGGCACCACCATGATCTTCCTGGGCGTGATGCCGTTGAGCGCGGCCTTCTTCAACTACATGATCCCGCTGATGATCGGGGCGCGTGACGTGGCCTTTCCCCGGCTGAACGCGCTCTCGTACTGGATCTTCCTCTCCGGGGCCCTGTTCCTGAACTCGAGCTGGCTCTTCGGCCTCGCGCCGGACGGTGGCTGGTTCGGCTACGCCAACCTCACGTCCTCGCAGTTCTCCCCGCGGCACACCATCGACTTCTGGATGCTCGGCCTGCAGATCCTCGGCGTCTCGTCGATGCTGGCGGGCTTCAACTTCCTGGTGACGATCATCAACATGCGCGCCCCCGGCATGACCTTGATGCGGATGCCGGTGTTCGTCTGGATGAGCTTCGTGACCCAGTTCCTGCTGGTGCTCGCCTTCCCGGCGATCACGGTGGGCCTCATCCTGCTGATGTTCGACCGGTTCTTCGGCACGCTCTTCTACGCCCCCGCCGCGGGGGGCGACCCGCTGCTCTGGCAGCATCTCTTCTGGATCTTCGGCCACCCGGAGGTCTACATCCTGATCCTGCCCGCGATGGGCATCGTCTCGGAGGTCCTGCCCACCTTCGCGCGGAAGCCGCTCTTCGGCGCCCCGGTGGTGATCTACTCGGGCATCATGATCGGCTTCTTCGGCTTCGGGGTGTGGAGCCACCACATGTTCGCGGTAGGCATGGGGCCGGTCGCGGATTCCGCGTTCTCGATCACCACCATGCTGATCGCGGTACCGACCGGCGTGAAGATCCTGAACTGGATCGGTACGCTGTGGGGCGGGACCATCCGCTTCAGGACCCCGCTCTACTTCGCGCTGGGCTTCATCGCGATGTTCACGATGGGGGGACTCTCCGGGGTCATGCACGCCTCGCCCCCGGTGGATCTGCAGCAGACCGACAGCTACTTCGTGGTCGCGCACTTCCACTACGTGCTCTTCGGCGGGTCGATCTTCGGTCTGTTCGGGGGCATCTACTACTGGTGGCCGAAGATCACCGGTAAGCTGCTCGACGAGCGCCTGGGCCTGTGGCACTTCTGGCTCATGATGATCGGCTTCAACGTGACCTTTTTCCCGCAGCACTACCTGGGGCTCATCGGCATGCCCCGCCGCATCTATACCTACGCGCCGGATCTCGGGTGGAACTTCTGGAACCTGGTCTCGACGATCGGGTCCTTCCTCATCGCGGTCTCGCTGCTGTTCTTCATCGCCAACGTCGTCCGGACCATGCGCAGCGGCCAGGTGGCGGGCAGCGACCCATGGGACGCCCGGACCCTGGAGTGGGCGATTCCGTCGCCGCCGCCCGTCTACAACTTCGCGCGCGTCCCGCATGTGCACGACCGCGACGACTTCTGGCTCCAGAAGCACGGGGACGGCCACGGGAGCGCGCCGCGGCCCAAGCCGGCTCCGGTGACCGCGGCGGAGATCGCGGCGATCCACATGCCGTCGACCTCCTACTGGCCACTGCTGCTGGCTCTCGCGATGACCGTCATGATCTCGGGCCTGATGATCAGCATGTACCAGGTCATCGTGGGCGGCCTGCTCACGCTCTACCTCATGTACAAGTTCGCCATGGAGCTGCACCGCCCCGCCGAGGGGCACGGACACTAGGAGAGCCCCCCGTGGCCGATCACGCCGCGACCCACGCCGTCCACGACCCCAACATCGGCAACACCGGGCTCGACAACCGCAAGATGGGGATGTGGGCCTTTCTCGGCTCCGACTGCATGTTCTTCGGATCGCTGATCGGCACCTACCTCGCCTACAAGGGCAAGTCGATCTCGGGGCCGGGCCCGCACGACGTCTTCGACATCCCGCTCACGTCCTACAGCGCGGCCCTGCTCCTCGCCTCGTCGTTGACCATGGTGCTGGCCCTCTCCCACCTCCAGCACAACCGGGTCAAGTCGGCGGCCCGCTGGCTCCTCGTGACCGCCCTGCTCGGCGCTCATTTCGTGGGGAACCAAGTCTACGAGTTCACGACCTTCGCGCTCCACCACGGGCTCACGCTCTCCACGAGCCTCTTCGGCTCGAGCTTCTTCGTGCTGACCGGCTTCCACGGGGCGCACGTGACCGGGGGTGTGATCTGGCTGCTGATCCTGGTCGGCCTGGCCTGGCGCGGGCAGATCGACGCGCGCGACTACACCAAGGTGGAGATCGCGGGCCTGTACTGGCACTTCGTCGACATCGTGTGGATCGCCATCTTCACCGTCATCTACCTCATCCCGTAGGAGCCGCGACATGGCCAATCAACACGCCGCCGCTGCCACGACGCACGGAGATGGAGGGGGGCACGCGACCGTCAGGACCTACATCAACGTGGCGATCATGCTGGCGATCATCACCGCGGTCGAGGTCGCCACGCTCTACGTCCCCGGCATCCCGAACTGGCTGCTGGTGTCGGGTCTGCTGGTGATGTCCGCGATCAAGTTCTTCCTGGTCGTGGGCTTCTTCATGCACCTGCGTTACGACCATCCGATCCTGCGGGCTCTATTCGTGGGGCCGCTGATCATCGCCATCGCCATCATCATGGCGGTCATGGCGCTCTTCAGCGCCTTCCTGCTGCTGCCCCGTCACGTCCTCTAGGCCATGGCGCACGTAGTACCCGGGCCCGCGGGGCCGCCGCCCCTCGGGCCCGATGGCTTCGACTGGACCGTCTGGCAGGCCGATCCGGTCGTGGTCGGAGGGCTGGCGGCCTTCGGCGCGGTCTACTGCGCCGCGACCCTGTGGCGACGCCACCTCGATCCCCGGGCCCGGGTCGAGCCGCTCCGCGTCGCGTCCTTCGCGGGCGCGCTCGGCGTGCTGCTCGTGGCCCTCACCGGGCCCATCCACGACCTCTCGGACTACTACCTGTTCAGCGCGCACATGGTCCAGCACATGCTGCTGGTCTTCGCGATGCCCCCGCTCCTCCTCTACGGCACGCCCGGCTGGATGGTGCGTCCGCTGCTGGGCGACGCACGACGCCTGCGGATCGCCCGGGCGGTCACGAAGCCGGCGGGAGCCTTCGCGGCGTTCAACCTCATCCTGGTGACCTGGCATCTGCCCCCGGTGTACAACCTGGCCATGGATCACCATCCGGTGCACATCCTGGGTCACCTGCTGATGATGGCCGGCTCCGTGCTCCTGTGGTGGCCGGTGCTCTCCCCGGTGGGCGAGCTGCCGCGGGCGCCGTATCCGGTCCAGCTCCTGTACCTCTTCGTGGTTGGCCTGCCCATGGTCATGGTCGCCATCTTCATCTCGATGGCCGACGACCTCCTGTACCCGTACTACGCGGCGGCCCCGCGCGTCTGGGAATGGCTCACCCCACACGCGGACCAGCACCTCGGCGGCCTGATCATGTGGATTCCCGGCGGCATGGTGTTCCTGGTCGCCCTCTCGGTGATCTTCTTCCGCTGGCAGGGCGCCGGCGGGGACGATCTAGCAGTGCGCGGTGAAGCCGAGGGCAAGGCGAGCGGATACACCAAGGGGATATCCGGGTGACGGCAAGCCGTCTCGCCTTCGCCGCGGTGGTGGCGGTCTTCATCCTGATGACGCTCGGTAACGTCGTGAGCGCCACCGGATCCGGGCTCGCCTGCCCGGACTGGCCGCTCTGCCACGGCTCGATGATTCCTCCGCTACGCGCCGACGTGCTCATCGAGTACGGCCATCGCCTGGCCGCGCTGGCCGCGAGCGTCCTGATCGTGGCGACCTCGGTGGCCACGCTCGCGCGCACGCGGGCACCGGGCCTGCGGCGACTCGCGTGGCTCGTGCCGGCCCTCCTCGTCGTGCAGGTGGCGCTCGGGGGCATCACGGTGTTGCTGAAGCTGCCCCACCTGATCAGCACCGCCCACCTGGTCAACGCGCTGCTGATCCTGGCCGCCCTCATCATCTTGGGATACGGGCTTCGCGGGGCGGCGGTCGCCCCGGCAGATCGCACACGGCGGCTGGCCCGGGTCGGCCTGATCGTGCTCCTGGTCCAGCTGGCTCTCGGCGGCTATGTGCGCCACTCGGGCGCCGGGCTCGCCTGCCCGGACTTCCCTCTCTGCAGCGGCGACGTCCTCCCAACCGGCTGGCTCCCCTTCGTGCACTGGATCCATCGCTGGCTGGGCATCCTGCTGCTCGGCCTCTTCATCCATCTCGCGATGGCCGGCAAGACCGCGGCCACTCGCCTCGCCGCCGCCCTCGCGGCGCTGCAGGTCTCGCTCGGCATCGCGACCGTGCTGCTGCAGCTCACCCCGGCGCTGCGCGCGGCGCACGCCGCGGTCGGATACGGACTCTGGGCCGTGCTGGTCTGGGTGAGCATCGAGGCCGGGGGGTGGCGTGGCGTCGTGGCATCACCCCCGCGCCCGGACGCGGCGCGGAGGGCCGCCCATGCCACCTAGGGCGGCGGCGGCTTCCTCGCGCAGCATCGCCGTGCTGAGCGTGACCGAGCGTGTCGGCGCGTACGCCGAGCTCTCCAAGTTCGGCATCGTGCTGCTGGTGCTGGTGTCGGCCGGCGCCGGGTTCATGCTGCGCGCGCCCCTCGGGCCCGAGTTCCCGTGGGCCCAGGGGCTGCTCGTCCTGGCCGGAGTGATGCTGCTGTCCTGCGGCGCCTCCGCCCTGAACCAGGTACAGGAGCGCGGCCGTGACGCGCTCATGGCGAGGACCGCCGGGCGGCCGCTGCCGTCGGGGCGGCTCTCCCGGCTACAGAGCCTCGCCTTCTCGCTGATCGCCATCGCCGCCGGTGCGGGTGTCCTCTGGATCGGCGTGGGGCGCACGGCCGGTATCCTCGGCCTGATCGCGAGCGCCTTCTACAACGGCGTCTATACTCCGTGGCTCAAGCCCCACTCGCCCTTCGCGGCGGTACCGGGCGCGGTCCCGGGGTCGATCCCGCCGGTGATCGGGTGGGTCGCCGGCGGCGGCAGCCTCACCGACGCGGGCGCGGTGATCCTGTTCGGCATCCTGTTCCTGTGGCAGATGCCGCACTTCTGGGCCCTGGCCCTCCGTTATCGCGCCGACTACGCGGCCGGTGGGTTCCCGATGGTCTCGGAGCGCGTCGGGGTCGAGGGCACCGCGCGGCTCATCCTGCTCTACGCCCTCGGCCTGACCGCCTGGTCGCTGGCCAGTCCCACCTTCGGGCTGGGGGGGCCGATGGCCCTGGTGGCCGCCGGCGCACTCGGAGGCCGGCTCATCTGGCTGGCCGCCAAGTTCGCGCGTCAGCCGGACGACCAGCGCGGATGGCTGTCCCTGTTCCTGTTCTCCAACTTCTACCTGCTCCTGCTGTTCCTGGTCATGGTCGGCGAGCGGCTGGTGCGCCACACCCTCTCCTGAGAGGTCCGGCCCCGGGGACCGTTCAAGGGCGTTGGATTGGCGCGGTGGCGTGCTTGTCTGCTATCCTGAAACCCCGTCTGGAGGCCTGATCGATGAACATCTGCGTGGTGGGAACAGGATACGTGGGGCTGGTGACCGGGGCAGTCTTCTCGGATCTCGGCAATGACGTCGTCTGCGTGGACAACGATCAGGCCAAGATCGAAGCCCTCCGCGCCGGGCGGATGCCCATCTACGAGCCCGGGCTCGAGGAGATGGTGGCCCGGAACAAGGACGATGGCCGGCTCACCTTCACGACCGACCTCCCCACCGCGGTCCGGCAGGCCGACGTGATCTTCATCGCGGTGGGCACCCCACCCAAGGAGACGGGCGAGACCGATCTCTCGCACGTCGAGGCGGTGGCCTCCGCGATCGGACGGTCGATGGATCGCTACAAGGTCGTCGTCAACAAGTCCACGGTGCCGGTCGGCACCGGGGAGTTCGTTCGCGAGGTGATCACCCGGCACCAGCCCCGCCCGATCGACTTCGACGTGGTCTCGAACCCCGAGTTCCTGCGGGAGGGATCGGCGATCGAGGACACCCTGCGCCCCGACCGTATCGTGATCGGCGCGCCCAACCAGCAGGTGGCCATGACCCTGGTGGAGCTGTACGCCCCGCTCGAGCGGCCCATGATCATCACCGACCTGCCCTCGGCCGAGGTGATCAAGTACGCCTCCAACGCCTTCCTGGCCGCCAAGATCTCGTTCATCAACGCCATCGCCAACATCTGCGAGAACGCGGGCGCCGACGTGAGCCAGGTCATGAAGGGCATGGGCCTCGACAGCCGCATCGGGATGCAGTTCCTCCAGGCGGGTCTCGGCTACGGCGGCTCCTGCTTCCCCAAGGACGTCGACTCGCTGATCCACACCGCCGCCCGGTTCGGATACGACTTCAAGCTGCTCCGCTCGGTGGTCGAGATCAACAAGGAGCGCGCCCTCCATCTCGTCGAGATGATGCGGAAGGCGATGGGTCCCCTCGAGGACCGGACGATCGCGATCCTGGGCCTGGCCTTCAAGCCGAACACCGACGACATGCGGGAGGCCAAGAGCCTCGAGGTGGTCCGCCTGCTCCACGCGGCGGGCGCCCAGGTGCGGGCCTACGACCCGGTCGCCATGGACAACGCGAGGGTGCTCATGCCCGACGGCGTCGCCTTCTGCGAGTCGGCCTACGAGGCGGCGGCTGGCTCCGACGGCGTCGCCCTGCTCACCGAGTGGAACGAGTTCAAGTACCTGAACCTCGACCGGCTGGGTGGCCTGCTGAGGCGGCGCGTGATCTTCGACGCCCGAAATCTCTACGAGCCAGAGCGCATGCGGCGGCTCGGGTTCGAGTACTACTCGATCGGGCGCAAGCCCGTGCTGGCGGGCTGAGGAGCGGGCCCGATGCGCGTGCTGGTGACGGGGGGAGCCGGGTTCATCGGCTCGCATCTGTGCGACTTCCTGCTCGCCAAGGGCTGTGAGGTCGTGTGCATGGACAACCTGCTCACCGGATCCACCGACAACATCGCTCACATCACCGATCCGCGCTTCCTGTTCGTCAAGCACGACGTCACCAACTACATCGTGGTGGGCGGCCCCCTCGACTACGTGCTCCACTTCGCGAGCCCCGCATCGCCCATCGACTATCTCGAGCTGCCGATCCAGACCCTGAAGGTGGGCGCCCTCGGCACCCACAAGGCCCTCGGCCTCGCCAAGGAGCGGCGGGCCAAGTTCCTGCTCGCCTCGACCTCGGAGGTCTACGGCGATCCCCTGGTGCATCCGCAGCGCGAGGACTACTGGGGCAACGTGAACCCGGTGGGTCCGCGCGGGGTCTACGACGAGGCCAAGCGTTTCGCGGAGGCCATGACGATGGCCTACCACCGCGTGCACGGGCTCGACGCCCGCATCGTTCGCATCTTCAACACCTACGGCCCGCGCATGCGCCTCACCGACGGGCGCGCGATCCCGACCTTCGTGCGACAGGCGCTGCGGAACGAGCCGCTCACCGTCTTCGGCGACGGCTCGCAGACGCGCTCGTTCACCTACGTCACCGACCTGGTGGAGGGGATCTGGGCCCTCATGCAGGCCCCGGTCAACGAGCCGGTCAACATCGGCAATCCGCGGGAGATGACCCTGCTGCAGCTCGCCCAGCAGATCGCCCGGCTGAGCGACTCGCGCAGCGAGATCGTCTTCCGCCCCCTGCCCACCGACGATCCGAAGGTGCGGCAGCCCGACATCAGCAAGGCCCGGCGCCTGCTCAAGTGGGAGCCGAAAGTCGAGGTGGAGGAGGGCCTGCGCCGCACCATCGACTGGTGCAAGAAGCTGGTGGCGCGATCGTGAAGATCCTGGTCACGGGCGGGGCCGGCTTCATCGGATCCCACGTGGTGGACGCCTTCGTCGCCGCCGGCCACGAGGTCGCGGTGGTGGACAACGTCACCACCGGTGACCCGCGCAACGTCAACCCGCGGGCCCGTCTACACGTGGTGGATCTGCGCAGCGCCCGGCTGGCCCGGGTCTTCGAGACCGAGCGACCCGAAGTGGTGGCCCATCTCGCCGCGCAGGCCTCGGTGGGCCGCTCGGTGACCGACCCGGTGTTCGACGCCAGCGTCAACGTGGTGGGCGGGCTCGGGCTGCTCGACTGCTGTCGCCGCTTCGGGGTGCACCGCATCATCTACTCGTCGAGCGGGGGAGCCGGGTACGGCGACACCGACGTGATCCCGACCCCGGAGACGCATCCGACCCTGCCGATCTCCCCCTACGGCATCACCAAGGTCGCGATGGAGTACTACGTCAACGCGTGGAGCGGGATGTTCGGCATCAGCGGGATCTCGCTCCGCTACGCGAACATCTACGGGCCGCGGCAGAACCCGCAGGGCGAGGCGGGCGTCGTCGCCATCTTCTGCCATCGCCTCCTGACCGGGCAGACGCCGATGATCAACGGCGACGGAGGCCAGACCCGCGACTACACCTACGTCGAGGACGTGGCCGCCGCGAACCTGAGGGCGCTCGAGCGGCCGGACGTCACCGGTCCTGTCAACATCTCCACCGGGGTGGAGACCTCGGTGAACGATCTCTACCGATCGCTGGTTACCGCGGCCGGCGCGAGTGTGGCGGCCGAGCACGCCCCCGCGCGCCCCGGCGAGCAGCGCCGGAGCTGCCTGGATCCGGCGCTCGCCGGCCGGGTGCTCGGCTGGAAGCCCTCCGTGTCCCTCGCCGAGGGGCTTGGGCGCACGTTCCGCCACTTCCAGAAGGAGACCTCGTCATGATCGACGAAGAGCTGCGGGCCATCCTGGCGTGTCCCGCCTGCAAGGGGGAGCTGGTCTTCGAGGAGACGCGCATCATCTGCCCGGCCTGCCGCAAGGCGTATCCGATACGCGACGGCATCCCGGTGATGCTGATCAGCGAGGCGGAGCCCTGGGCGGGGAAATAACCGCGATCATCCTGGCGGGCGGCCAGGGCACGCGCCTGCGGCCCCTGACGATCGCCACCCCGAAGCCGATCGTCCCGCTCCTCAACACCCCGTTTCTCGCCTACCAGCTCGCGCTGCTGCGCCGGCACGGGATCACCGACGTGGTGCTCTCCTGCTCCTACCTGGTCGACGAGGTGCGCCAGACCATGGGCGACGGGCGCTCGTTCGGCGTGAGGCTGCGCTACGCGGTGGAGACGGATCCGCTTGGCACCGCGGGCGGCGTGCGCAACGCGGCGGATCTCGTCGAGAGCCTCGTGGTGGTGCTCAATGGCGACATCCTGGCCGACGTGGATCTCTCCGCGATGCTGCGCTTTCACTCCGAGCGTGGCTCGCGCGCCACGATCTACCTCACCCGGGTGCCCGATCCGACCCAGTACGGGCTCGTGGAGCTCGGGCCCGACGGGGCCATCCGGGCCTTCGTCGAGAAGCCGGAGCCGGGCCGCGTGACGACCGACACCGTCAACGCCGGCGCGTACGTGCTCGATCGCTCGGTGGTGGCCGGGATTCCCGCCGGGCGCGCCGTGTCGATCGAGCGGGAGACGTTCCCCGGTCTGCTGCGCGACTCCGTGCCCTTCTACGGCTGGGTCAATCCGGGCTACTGGCTCGACATCGGCAGCCCCGCGAAATACCGCCAGGGGCAGCTCGATCTCCTGGCCGGCAAGGTGGGAACCGACGTGAAGCCGGCCGGCACCGGCGCCGACCGCCGCTTCGTCGCCCCGGGCGCCCACGTGGCTCCCGATGCGATCCTCGCCCCGCCGTGCGTGATCGGGGCAGGCTCTCGCCTCGAGCGGGGCTGTCGGGTGGGCCCGAACGCGGTGCTGGGGGCCAACTGCGTCATCGGTCCAGGCGCCATCGTCGAGGGCGCCATCCTGTGGGACGGCGTGCAGGTCGGTCCCGGCGCCGTCCTGCGGGACAGCATCGTCGGCGCGCGCACCCGGATCGGCGCCAACGCCCAGCTGGGCCCCTCCGCGGTCGTCGAATCGGACGTCACCGTCCCGGCCGACGCCCGGCTCTGAGGCCAGGCCGGCCGCGCCGCCGCCGCCGGCCGCAGCGGCGCCCAAGGGCGTGGTATTCTTAGCCGGATGGCCATTGATCTGATCCGCAATTTCTCTATCGTCGCCCACATCGACCACGGCAAGTCCACCCTGGCCGACCGCCTCCTGTCCCTTACCGGAACCATGGACGCCAAGAAGGCGGTGGATCAGGTCCTGGACTCGATGGACCTGGAGAAGGAGCGCGGGATCACGATCAAGGCCCATACCGTCCGCCTGCTCTACAAGGCGCGCGACGGGCAGGAGTACACGCTCAACCTCATCGACACGCCCGGCCACGTGGACTTCTCCTACGAGGTCTCCCGGTCCCTAGCCGCGTGCGAGGGGGCGATCCTGATCGTCGACGCCGCCCAGGGCGTCGAGGCCCAGACCTTGGCCAACTTCTACCTGGCGCTGGACGGCGGCCTCGAGATCATCCCGGTCATCAACAAGATCGACCTGCCCGCCGCCGACGTGGAGGGCACCCGGAACCAGATCACCGAGATCCTCTCTCTCGACGGCGACGAGGCCCTGGCCATCTCGGCCAAGCACGGCACCGGAGTCCCGGAGGTGCTGGAGGCCATCGTGGCCCGCATCCCGCCGCCCAAGGGCGACCCGGAGGCCCCGCTCAAGGCTCTCGTCTTCGACTCCTTCTACGACTCGTATCAGGGTGTGGTGGTCTACGTCCGGCTCATCGACGGGCGGGTGCACGCCGGCTCGAAGATCCTCCTGATGTCCAACGGCAAGAACTACGAGGTGCAGCAGGTCGGCGTGTTCTCCCCCGACATGCGGCCGGTCGACGAGCTCTCCGCGGGACAGGTCGGCTACCTGACCGCCTCCATCAAGCGCGTGGCGGACGCCAAGATGGGCGAGACGATCACCGACGTCCTGCACCCGACCGCCGCGCCCTGTCCCGGCTACCGCGACGCCAAGCCCATGGTGTTCGCCGGCCTGTACCCGATCGAGGATACCGACTACGAGGGCCTGCGGGACGCGCTGGAGAAGCTGCGCCTGAACGACTCCGCGTTCAACTTCGAGCCCGAGACCTCGCTGGCGCTCGGCTACGGGTTCCGCTGCGGGTTCCTGGGCATGCTGCACCTCGAGATCGTGCAGGAGCGGCTCGAGCGCGAGTTCAATCTCTCGCTCATCGTCACGGCCCCCAGCGTCCGGTTCAAGGTGGTGACGATGGCGGGCGAGACGCTGGAGGTGGAGAACCCCTCCAAGCTGCCGCCCCCCGACCGTATCGAGCGCATCGAGGAGCCCTACGTGCGCGGCTCGATCTTCGTCCCCACCGAGTTCATGAGCGAGATCTACAAGCTCGCCCAGGACAAGCGGGGCGAGCACAAGTCGCTCGAGTACATCGGCAAGCGCGTCCACATCCAGTTCGACTTCCCGCTGAGCGAGATCGTGGTGGACTTCTACGACCGCCTCAAGTCCATCTCGAAGGGCTACGCTTCGTTCGACTACGAGTTCCTGGAGTTCCGGGCCTCGGACATGGTCAAGCTCGATATCCTGCTCAACGGCGACCCGGTGGACGCGCTCTCCATCATCGTCCATCGCGAGAAGGCCTACGAGAAGGGCAAGGCGCTCGCCGAGAAGCTGCGCGCGGTGATCCCCCGCCAGCTCTACGAGGTCGCGATCCAGGCCGCCATCGGCAGCCGGGTCATCGCCCGCGAGACGGTCAAGGCCATGGGCAAGAACGTCACCGCCAAGTGCTACGGCGGCGACATCACGCGGAAGCGCAAGCTGCTCGAGAAGCAGAAGGAAGGCAAGAAACGGATGAAACAGGTCGGCAAGGTCGAGGTCCCACAGGAGGCGTTCCTGTCGGTGCTCAAGAGCTGAGCCATCCATGAACGATCTCCAGGTCCGCCCCGAACGCGACACGGTGCCCCCGACGGCGCCGGTGGTCAAGACTCGCCGCAAGTCTCTCTTTCGCGAGTACTCGGAAGCGATCATCATCGCGGTGCTGCTGGCCCTCTTCATCCGACAGTTCGCGGTGCAGGCCTTCACGATTCCCTCCGGCTCCATGATGGACACCCTGCTGATCGGCGACTACATCCTGGTCAACAAGTTCCTCTACGGCGCCGAGGTTCCGCTCGCCGACCGGCACCTGCCCGCGGTCCGCGATCCCCATCGCGGCGACGTGGTCGTGTTCAAGTATCCCAACGACGAGACGCGCGACTTCATCAAGCGCATCATCGCGGTGGGCGGCGACACCGTCCAGGTGCGCGACAATCGCGTGGTGCTGAATGGCCATCCCCTGGACGAGCCGTACGTGCGGCCCGGATCGTTCTCGGGGCCCGCGGGCGGCCCGTGCAGCTACGCCTACGCATGCGAGCCGCTCCGGGTGCCGGAAGGGTCGTACTTCGTGATGGGCGACAACCGGGACAATTCTCAGGACAGCCGTTACTGGGGTTTCGTCCGCCGGGAGAAGATCCGCGGGAAGGCCTTCCTCATCTACTGGTCCTGGAACGGGGACGGGCATTGGCTGCGCTGGCGGCGGCTGGGCCAGTACCTGCCGTAGCCGGCTGGGCGCCCCGGGCCACCCGGCTCGGGGCCTACGTGCACCTGCCGTTCTGCGTCGAGCGCTGCGGCTACTGCTCGTTCAACACCGCGCCCTACACCCCGGGCGGCCTCGACCGCTTCCTCTCCGCGCTGCTCCGCGAGTGCGACCTGGCCGCCGCCACGCCGTGGGCTCCGGGGGTCACGCTCGACACCCTGTTCCTGGGTGGCGGCACCCCCTCGCTCCTCGAGGCGCCGCAGATGGCCGAGGTGCTGACCCACCTCGGGGCCCGGCTCGCGCTCGAGCCCTCCGCCGAGGTCACCGTCGAGTGCAATCCCGACGACGTCACCGTCCAGCGGCTCGCCGGTTACCGCCGCGCCGGGGTCACCCGGATCAGCCTGGGTGTGCAGAGCCTCGACGACACGGTGCTGCCCCGGCTCGACCGGCGGCACTCCGCCGCCGAGGCCCGGCGCGCCTTCACCGCCGCCCGCGAGGCCGGCTTCGACGACGTCAGCGTGGATCTGATATACGGCCTGCCCGGCCTCGACCTCGCGACGTGGACCGCCACCGTCCAGGAGGCCCTCGCCTGGCGGCCCGATCACCTCTCGGCCTACGCGCTGGCCCTCGACGAGGGGAGCCGGTGGCACGCGGCGGGTGTCACCGGGCTGCCCGTCGAGGAGATCGTGACCGCGCAGTACTGGACGCTGGCGCACCTGGCCGCCGAGGCCGGCTTCGAGCACTACGAAGTCTCCAACTACGCGCGCCCGGACCGCCGCTCGCGCCACAACCAGCGCTACTGGCGCTGGGAAGAGTACCTGGCGCTGGGGCCGGGCGCGTGCGGCTTCCTCGGGCACGTGCGCTACGGCAACGTCAAGCCGGTGGAGCGCTACTGCGCGCTCGTCGAGGCCGGGCAGCTTCCGCTGCAGAGTCACGAGGTGCTGACCGAGCGCCAGGCGCTGGCCGAGCGGCTGATCCTGGGACTGCGTACGAGCGACGGGATCGCGGCCGAGCGACTCGTCGAGCGCTGCGCGCTCGAGCGCGGCCGGCTGCCCGACGTACTGGACGCGTGGCGGGAGCGCGGCCTCCTCACGGAGCGCGACGGCCTCGCAAGGCTCACCGAGGCGGGCTTCCTGCTGTCGGACGCCCTGTTCACCGAGCTGCTCTAGAGGTAAGATCGCGCCACCATGACCGCCGTGCCCGCCCTCGATCAGCGCAGCCGCCAGGTCCTGCTCTCGGTCATCGCCGAGTACGTGGAGACCGGCGAGCCGGTGGGCTCCCGCGCGATCGCGCGGCGCCACATCCGCGGCCTCTCCCCGGCCACCATCCGCAATGCGATGGCCGACCTGGAAGAGATGGGCTACCTCGTGCAGCCGCACACCTCGGCCGGGCGCGTCCCCACCGACGCCGCCTACCGCTTCTACGTCGATCACCTCGAGCGCGTGCCCTGGGTGGCGGGCCAGGCCCCCGCGGTTGGACAAGCCGCCGTCGTGCCCCACGCGGACGTGGCCGAGAGGCTGATGGCCGAGACGCCCGCGCGCCTGTCCTCGGGCACACACATGATGGGCGTGCTCCTCGCACCGCCGCTCAAGCACACCGCACTCGACCGGATCGAGCTGGTCGCCCTCGACGAGGAGCGCGCGCTCGCGGTCCTCGTGACCGAGACCGGCTGGGTCACCGCGAGGCCGCTCACCGCGGCGCCGCGCGGCGGAATCGAGGAGCTGCGCGAGATGGGGCGGGCGCTCACCCGGCGCTTCCGCGGCAAGACGTTCCAGGAGATCCTCGACGAGCTCACCCGGCCCGCGGATCCCCTCGAGCCGCTCTGGACCCGGGGCCGGGACGTGCTGGACGAGCTGGTGGCGCTGCTGCGCGACCGCACCCTCTACATCAGCGGCGCCACCAACATGCTGGACCACCCGGATCTCTCCGACACGACCACGCTGCGGTCGATGCTGCGCGCCTTCGAGGACAAGGCCCGTCTGATCGACCTGCTCTCGCGGATGGCCGAGGAGCGCGGTCTCCACGTGATGATCGGCAGCGAGAACCCGGTGGAGGAGATGCGCGGCTGCAGCCTGATCACCTCGACCTACAGCTACCGGGACCAGGTGCTGGGGGTGCTGGGCGTGGTGGGCCCGCGACGCATGCCCTACACCGAGGTGATGTCGATCGTGGACGAGGCGGCGCGGCTGGTGTCCAACTCGCTCTCGCGAGTGAAGCAGCAGCTGTATCTGCCGTAGGGCACGTGCGCGCTCGGACCGCGCGGGCTGCCGTTTCGGCAGCAGGTGCAGTCCGTTGAGGAGTAGCTGCCCGAGCACCGCTTCATCTGCGGGGGCCCGGAAATGGCCCCCGCACTCCCCCAAGGACGGACAACCCCGGGCGGGCGGCCCGGCGGCCGGATGGGCGTCTGCTATAATTACCTTCTGCCATGAGTGAATCGTTCGTGAATGGGCCGGTGGCCGACGAGCGGGAGGAGGAGATCCAGCGCCTGCGGGAGGCCCTCGAGGCCAAATCCCGGGAGCTGGAAGCCCAGCAGGACCGCTACGTCCGCGCCGTCGCCGAGTTCGACAACGTGCGGAAGCGCAACGCCCGCGAGCGAGAGGAGTACACTCGCTACGCCAACGAATCGGTGCTGCGGGAGCTGCTGCCGGTGCTGGACAACCTGGACCGCGCGCTCCAGGCCGCGCGGTCCGAGCCGGCCGCCGCGGTGACCACCGGGGTCGAGCTCATCCAGCGAGAGATGCTCCGGGTGCTCGAGAAGTTCGGACTGACCCCGTTCACGTCGGTGGGCCAGCCGTTCGATCCAGAACGGCACCAGGCGGTCGCCCGGGTGCAGCGCCCGGACCTGCCCGACATGACGGTGGCGTCGGAGACCGGGCGGGGCTACGTCCTCAACGGGCGGGTCCTGCGACCGGCGATGGTCACCGTGGCCATGGCTCCCGACGAGCGGGATCCGGATACCGACGCGTAGCGTGGCGGCCAAAGATTACTACGCGGTTCTCGGAGTCCCGCGCGACGCCGACGACGCCGCGCTGAAGAAGGCCTACCGCAACCTCGCCCGCGCCTACCACCCCGACCGCAACCCCGGCGACAAGAAGGCCGAGGACCGCTTCAAGGAGATCAGCGAGGCCTACACCGTGCTCTCCGATCCCGAGAAGCGTGCCCAGTACGATCGCTTCGGCACGGTGGGCGGCGCCGGCGGCGAGCCCGGTTTCGGCACGATCTTCGAGGATCTCTTCGAGGGGTTCTTCGGAGGAGGCGACCGGGGGCGGGGGCGGACCCGCGCACGGCGGGGTGACGATCTCCGCTACGACCTCGAGATCTCGCTGGAGGAAGCCGCGCAGGGCATGGAGACGAAGCTGCAGGTCCCGCGCCTCGAGACCTGCGAGCCCTGCCGCGGCTCGGGCGTGGAGCCGGGCAGCCAGCCCGAGATCTGCGGCACGTGCCGTGGCCAGGGCCAGGTGCGCTTCTCCCAGGGCTTCCTCACGGTGGCCCGCCCCTGCCCGAACTGTCGCGGCGAGGGGCGGATCATCCGCCACCCGTGCACCACCTGCCGCGGCCAGGGACGCGTCTCCCGCGAGCGCCTGCTCAAGGTCACGATTCCGGCGGGCGTCGAGCACGGCAACCAGCTCCGGCTGAGCGGCGAAGGCGAGGGCGGGATGCTGGGGGGGCCGGCCGGTGACCTGTACGTGGTGCTCCACATCAAGCCGCACGAGATCTTCGTGCGCGACGGCGCGCACCTGATCTGCGAGCTGCCGCTGACGTTCCCCCAGGTGGCGCTCGGTGACGAGGTCGAGGTCCCGGTGCTGGACGGCGCGGCCAAGCTCAAGATCCCCGCAGGCACTCAGCCGGGGCAGCGCCTGGTCCTCAAGGGCAAGGGCATGCCCCACCTCCGCGGGAGGGGACGCGGTGACGCGATTTACGAGGTCGTGGTCGAGGTGCCCACCCAGCTCAGCGCCCGCCAGCGCGAGCTGCTGGAGGAGTTCCGCGGGGCCAACGATGGCGACTCCGGGCCGCGCGTCTCGAAGTTCGTGGAGCGGATGAAGCAGCTGTTCGGTAGTTGATGCCGTTCTGGCAGCTGACCGTTCCTGCCTCCGCGGAAACCTCCGACGGGTTGACCAACTTCCTCTGGGAGCAGGGCGCCCTCGGCGTCGTCGAGGAGGAGCTGCCGGGCCATCTCCCACGCCTGCGCGCCTTCTTCCCCGAGAGCGCGTCGTCGACGGCCCTGCGGGCCGCCGTGCACGCCTACCAGGCCTCGCTGCGGGTCCTCGGCTTCCCGGTCGAGCCGGAGAGCGCCGACATCGCGCCCCTGCTCGACGAGGCGTGGGCCAGCGCCTGGCAGCAGTCGTTCCCGGCCCGCGAGGTAGGGCAGAGGATCCTGATCATGCCGCCGTGGCTCGACACACCGGGGCCGGACGGGAGCCACACGGAGAGCCGGCGCCTGACCGTCGTCATCGAGCCGGGCCGCGCGTTCGGGACCGGCCATCACGGGACCACCGAGGGCTGCCTCGTCCTCCTCGAGGAGGCGCTCGCGGCCGCCCCGGGCTCGGCCGTGCTCGACATCGGCACCGGCACCGGGATCCTGGCCATCGCAGCGCTGCGGCTCGGCGCGCCCGGCGCGCTCGCCATCGACGTGGACTCCGACGCGGTGTCGGCCGCCCAGGTGAACGCGGCCCGGAACGGCTGCACGGGCCTCAGCGTGCGCCTGGCCGAGCCCCAGGATGTGCGCGAGCGTTTTCCCCTCGTGCTGGCCAACCTGCTGGCCCACACACACCTCGCCCTGGCCCCGCACTATGCGCGCCTCGTCGCGCCGGCCGGGCACCTCGTGCTCGGCGGCATGCTCGACGGTGAGGACGCTCGTGTTGCCGAGGCGCTCTCCGGAGCGGGCTTCACAGCGCGCTCGCGCGTGCCGCTCGAGGGCTGGGCCTCCCTCCTGCTCGTGGCGCCGCCCCGGTGACGCGTTTCCACCTCGCCCGGGGCGCCGTCGACGGCGACCGCGTGGCCTTCGACTCGGCGGCCGCTCATCACCTGGGCCGGGTCCTGCGCGCCGCGGTCGACGACATCATCCAGGCCGTCGACGCGAGTGGGCAGCTCCTGTCCGTGCGTCTCACCGCGATCGCGGCCCGGCGCGCCGAGGGCGTGGTGGTGCATCGCGCGCCACTCGCCACCGAGTCGCCGCTCGATCTGACGCTCGCCCAGGCCATCCCCAAGGGCGACAAGATGGAGCACGTGATCCGCATGGCCACCGAGCTCGGCGTCAGCCGGGTGATCCCGCTCGTGACCGAGCGGACCGTGGTGCGGCTCGAGCCCGCGCGCTCGGACTCGCGCCTGGCGCGATGGCGCCGCGTCGCCCGGGAGGCGGCCCAGCAGAGCGGTCGCGCCGCGGTGCCCGAGATCGTGACACCGCGCCAGATCTCCGCGTGGCCGCCCGACCCGCCGGGCGGGCCCGGACTCCTGGTGTGCTTCTGGGAGGAGGAGCGGCGCGGGCTCGACAGCCTGCTGCCCCCGGGTCCGTGCCCGCGCGCCACCGTGGTCGTGGGGCCGGAGGGGGGCCTGACCGGGGACGAAGTGGGTGGGCTGGCGCGGGTGGGGGCGCTCGTGGCCTCGCTCGGGCCCCGCCTGCTGCGGACGGAGACGGCGGGTGCGGTCGCAGTGGCGCTCCTGCAGGCGCGCTACGGCGACCTGGGCCGCGGCTGATGGCACAGCTCTGGGCCGATGGGCCGACGCTGCCCGACGCGTTCTCGCGCATTGGGCTCGCCATGTTCGCGGCCGCGGTGGATCCGGCCTCGGTCGACGAGACGGAGGTGCGTGAGGTCCGGGCCCACGGCCGGAGCCCGGCGGCGCTCCTGCACCGCTGGCTCGAGGAATGCCTCTATGTGCACGAGGTCGAAGGGTTCGCCTGCCGCTCGATCGACTTTGCCGTGTTCGACCAGACGCCGACGACGGGTGCGGAGGCGCTGCGGCTCCATGCCTTCCTCCGCGGCGAGCCGATCGATCCGGCGAGGCACGAGCCCCGGGCCATCATCCGGGCTATTGCGAGCGAGGGCATCTCCGTTGAAGCTGGCCGGGGAGGCTTCCAGGTCCGGGCGACGGTGGACCTGGGGTGTTGCTGATCTGACACAGGGGCATTCCGTGGGGTGTGTCTTTATTGCAACGAATTGCACCGCACCCACTTGCGAAAACAGCGATATAGTTCAAATAAAACAAATATTTATAGAGTATATGCTCCAGTGGCATCTGGCTTGCTCACTATAAGCGCGGCTATGGACCTCCAGCAGACCCTCAGGCATCCGGTACAGCTGGCCGGCATCGGGCTACACTCGGGTGATCCGGTCGCCATGAAGGTCTCGCCGGCCGGCGCGGACACCGGCGTGCTCTTCCGCGCCATCGATGGGACGCTGATCCCGGCCAACGCCGATCACGTGGTGGACAGCAACTCCGCGACCACCGTGGGGGCGTTCGGGGTGCGCGTGCGCACCATCGAGCACCTCATGGCCGCGGCCGCGGCCCTCGGCATCGACAACATGGTGGTCGACATCGAGGGGCCCGAAGTGCCCGCGGCCGACGGGAGCGCCAAGCCGTTCATGGACCTGCTGCGCTCGGGTGGGCGGGTCAGCCTGCCGGCCCCGCGGCGATCGCTCGTGATCAACGAGCCGATCCGTGTGGGCACCGAGAGTCGCTGGCTCGAGGTGCTGCCCGCCGACTCGCTCCGCATCAGCTACACGCTCGACAACAACCACCCGATCATCGGGCTGCAGGTCGGCACGTACGGCATCACTGAGCAGGTCTTCGATCAGGAGCTGGCGCCCGCTCGGACGTATGGCTTTCTCCGGGACGTCCCGGTCATGCGCCAGAATGGTCTGGCTCGCGGCGGCTCCCTCGAGAACGCGGTGGTGGTGGGCAAGCGCTCGGTGCTGAACGACAGCCTGCGCTACCCCGACGAGTTCGTGCGTCACAAGATCCTGGACTTGGTGGGTGACCTCTTCCTGCTCGGCCGCCCACTCAAGGGCCACGTGGTCGGCCGGAACGCGGGGCACGCGCTCAACTACCAGCTCGTGACCGCCATCCAGAAGGCGGTCGCTGCCGATCGCCGGCGTCTGGCGACAAGAGCCGTCCGGCCTGCGGTGGCGACCCCGGTGGCCGCCCGGGACGGCTTTCTCCCGGGGATCGCGGCCCTGTAGGCTGCCGACCGCCCCCGTCTCACCCGGCTCCCCCGCCCGCTCCAGACCCGGCCTAACCCCCGCTGCCGTCGGACCCGACGCTATAATGATCCGTCTGCGCCATGGGAACCCGCCGCCGCCGTCCGCTCCCGCTGCCCGCGCTCGGGGCGAGCCTGTTCGTCGCCCTGCTCCTCGGCCTGCCGAGCGGGCCCGCGCCGGTGGGGGCCGACGTGCGGATCAGCAACCTCTCGGTCTTCCTGAACGACTACGACGTGACGGTGACGGTGGTGCTGTTCGGCGCCATCCCGGACTCGCTGCACGAGTCCATCCACACCGGCATCGCGGCCCACGTCCGCTACTATGTCGAGCTCTGGCAGTACACCAAGATGGGCGTGGACCGGCGGCTGCAGGCCCGCATGGTGGAGCGCCTGCTCACCTACAACGTGCTCACCAAGGAGTACAAGGTGGCGCCCCTGAAGGGCGAGACGCGTGAGCCCATCCTCACCAAGGACCTACGGGAGGCCCAGCGTGTGATCTCGGAGCTGCGCGTGGGCCAGCTCGCTCCGGTAGCCGAGCTCGACAAGCAGGAGCTCTACTACGTGCGGGTGCGCTCCGACGTGTCGCTCGGCGGCGTCAACTCGTGGTTCGCGCGCATGACCGGCGAGGCCGAGGAGACGCCGTGGGTGCAGTCGAGCCTGCTCACCCCGGTCCGGAATCAGTGATGCCGCTGACCAGACGGCCGGAACGGCTCGACGAGCAGGAGAAGCGCAAGCGGAACCTGCTCATCATCGCGGGGATCCTTGTTCTCCTGGTGGTGGCCACCGTCTTCGAGGTCGGCATTCGCGCCCCCCAGATCCCGTTCGCCTCCAACCTCATCGTCTTCTTCCTCTTCAACCTGAACCTGATTGTCTTCCTGCTGCTGCTGGTCCTGCTCTTCCGCAACCTGGTGAAGCTGTCGTTCGAGCGCCGCCAGAAGATCATCGGCTCGCGCTTCAAGGCCAAGCTGGTCCTCACGTTCCTGGCCCTCGCGCTGGTGCCGGGGATCCTGATCTTCCTGATCGCGTCCAACTTCATCACGACCTCGATCGAGGGCTGGTTCAAGCCGCAGGTGGAGCGGCCGCTCGACCAGGCCATGGAGGTGGCCCAGACGTACTACCAGAGCCTCGAGAGCACCGCGCTGCGACACGGGCGCTACATGGGCCGCGTGATCGAGCGGGACGGACTGCTCACCGAGAGCAAGCGCGAGGCGCTCGCCGGCTTCCTGACCGAGCAGCAGGAGCGGCTGGGGGTGGCCGCCATCACCCTCTTCAATCGCGACGGCCAGGAACTCGTGCACGTGAAGAACCCGGTGCTGGCCAAGGTGCCCACCCGCGAGGCCAACAGCGAGAACGTGAAGCAGGCCCTGGCCGGGCAGGAGATCACCACCGTCCACGAGCTCGACAACGGGGACATGATTCAGGCCATGGTGCCGATCCGCGACGGCGATCAGTCGGTGGCGGCGGCCATGGTGGTGGCCATCCACGTGCCCCAGCGTCTGGAGGCGCGCCTGCGCAACATCAGCCAGGCATTCCAGGAGTACAAGCAGCTCCGTCTGCTCAAGAACCCCATCAAGGGCATCTACATCCTGCTCTTCCTCCTGATGACCCTGATCATCGTGTTCTCGGCCACCTGGTTCGGCCTCTATCTCGCACGCGGCATCACGGAACCCATTCAGATGCTGGCCGAAGGCACTCGAGAAGTCGCCGCGGGTAACCTCCAGTACAAGGTGCAGGTCCGCGCCGACGACGAGATCGGGATTCTGGTCGACTCGTTCAACCGGATGACCGGGGACCTGGCCGCGTCGCAGTCCAAGCTCGAGGAGACCTACCGCGATCTGCAGGCCAAGCACGGGGAGATGGAGGATCGACGGCGGTATACCGAGACCGTGCTGGAGGCGGTCGCGACCGGCGTGGTCTCGCTCGACCCGGAGGGTCGCGTCACCACCATCAACAGCGCGGCCGAGCGGCTCCTCGGCCTCGACGCCTCGCAGATCCACGGCCGTCCCGCCGCACGGGTCTTCCGCTCGCCCGAGTACACCGAGATCGACGCGCTGATCCAGCGCATGGGCCGCGTGCGCGAGGGCATGCTCGACCGCGAGGTGCACCTGCGGCGTGGAGGCCAGGCGGTCGCCCTGCTCGCCTCCGCCACCGCGCTGCGGGGACCCGACGGCGGCTACGTGGGCATGGTGCTGGCGTTTGACGATCTCACCGAGCTCCTGAAGGCCCAGCGTCTGGCCGCGTGGCGTGAGGTCGCCCAGCGCATCGCCCACGAGATCAAGAACCCCCTCACCCCGATCCAGCTTTCCGCGCAGCGCCTGCGCCGGCGGCTCGCGTCCGACCGCAGCCCCGACGAGAAGCGCCTGCTCGAGGAGGCCACCGGGACGATCATCCAGGAGGTCGAGGGGCTCCGCCAGCTCGTGGACGAGTTCTCCCGCTTCGCCCGGATGCCGGCCCTGACCCCCAAGCCCACCGACCTCGCTCGGCTGCTCGAGGGCGTGGTGGTGCTCTATCGCGAGTCGCACCCGGGCCTCGCGATCCGCGCGGTGTTCTCGCCAGACCTGCCGCCCATCGAGGTGGATCCCGACCAGATCAAGCGCGCGGTCCTCAACCTGGTCGACAACGCGGTGGAGGCGGTCGGCGGCACCGGTGAGGTCGTGGTGCAGACGGTCTGGCTGCCCGAGGCCCATCGGGCGCGCATCGTGGTCGCCGACGACGGCCCCGGCATCGCCCCCGACGATCGCGAGCGGCTCTTCGTCCCCTACTTCTCCACCAAGGCCACCGGCATGGGCCTGGGGCTGCCCATCGTCCACCAGATCGTCTCCGACCACGGGGGCAGCATCCGCGTCGAGGACAATACGCCCCACGGCAGCCGCTTCGTGATCGAGCTGCCCGCGGGCCGGCCGGTGGCCGCGCCGGTGCAGGCCTGAGGCGGGAGCCCACGATGGCGGGCGAGCACATCCTGATCGTCGACGACGAGCGCGCCATCCAGACGACCCTGAGAGGCGTGCTCGAAGATGAAGGATATCGCGTCACCGCGCTGGGCTCGGGCGAGGAGGCCCTCGCGCGCCTGCAGGACGAGGGCCCCGACATCGTCTTCCTCGACATCTGGATGCCGGGCATCGACGGGCTCGAGACCCTCGCCGAGATGAAGCGCATCCGCCCGGAGAGCGTGGTGGTGATGATCTCGGGCCACGGCACCATCGAGACCGCGGTCAAGGCCACCAAGCTCGGCGCCTACGACTTCATCGAGAAGCCGCTGTCGCTCGAGAAGACGCTGCTGATCGTCAACCGTGCGCTGGAGCACACGCGACTCGAGCGCGAAAATCGCAACCTGCGGGCGCAGCTCGAGCGCGGCCAGGAGATCGTGGGCCGGAGCCCGCTCATCGAGCACCTGCGGCAGCAGATCGCGGTTGCCGCGCCCTCCAGCGGACGCGTGCTCATCCAGGGGGAGAACGGCTCGGGCAAGGAACTGGTGGCCCGGGCCATCCACGCGCTGTCCTCGCGGCGCCACGGCCCCTTCGTCGAGGTCAACTGCGCGGCCATCCCCGAGGAGCTGATCGAGTCGGAGCTGTTCGGCCACGAGCGCGGCGCCTTCACCGGCGCGGTGGCGCGCCGGCGCGGGAAGTTCGAGCTGGCCGACCAGGGTACCCTGTTCCTCGACGAGATCGGCGACATGAGCCTCAAGACCCAGGCCAAGGTGCTGCGCGTGCTCGAGGAGCAGGCCTTCGAGCGGGTGGGCGGCAAGGATACGATCCGGGTCGACGTCCGGGTGCTGGCCGCCTCCAACCAGAACCTCCCCGAGCGCATCGCGGCCGGAGCGTTCAGAGAAGACCTCTACTACCGCTTGAACGTCATTCCGATCGAGGTGCCGCCACTGCGCCAGCGAAAGGAGGACCTCCCGCTGCTGGTGGCCCACTTCGTCACGATGTTCTCGGCGGAGAACGGCAAGCGGCCCAAGACCGTCTCGGTGGAGGCGCTCGCCTACTTCCTGTCCTACGACTGGCCGGGCAACGTGCGCGAGCTGCGCAACATGGTGGAGCGGCTGGTGATCATGACCCCGCGCGACGTCATCGGCCCCGAGGACCTTCCGCCCCCGCTGCGCCCGCGGGACGCGGAGCCGTCCGGCGACGACGGTCTGCGCGAGCGCACGCTCAAGGAGGCGCGCGAGGCCTTCGAGCGCGCCTTCATCCTGAGCGAGCTACGAGCCAACGAGTGGAACATGACCCGCACCGCCGAGCGGCTCGGCATCGAGCGCAGCCATCTCTACCGCAAGCTGAAGGCGTACGGCATAAGCGCGCCGAAGTAGGTGGCGCCGCCGATGGAGCGGGGAGCCCTGATCACCCGGATGAGCCGTGAGGTCGCGGCGCGTCTGGACGGATCGTCCGGGGCGAGCGGGCACGCGCACCGTCGCCGAGCCCCGGCGGGGAGAAATGTCGGAATGTAAGACCTGACCCCGATCAGGGGGTGATCACGGTCTTGGCGCCGCGGCCGGCGGTGGCGTGGGCGAAGGCGTCCTCGATGCGCGCGAGGGGGAACTTCGCCCCGATCAGGCGCTTGACGCCGAGCTTCGGCAGCAGGGCGAGGGCGCGGCGGAAGGCCGTGCCGCGGCCGTAGGCGCCGTGGATCCTGATCTCGCGGAAGTGCACGTCGAAGAGATCGATCGGCATGCGGCTGCCCTTCGGATTCACCCCGACGAGCTGAAGCACGCCGGTGGGCTTCACCATCGCGAAGGCCTCGGCGACCAGCTCCGGCTTGCCCACCGCTTCGCAGACGACCTCCGCGCCGCGGCCGTCCGTGAGCGCCATCACCCGCTCGTGCAAGCTCTCGCGCGAGGGATCCACGACCACCCGCGCGCCGAGCCTGCGGGCGATCTCCCGCCGCTCCTCGAGCGGGTCGGAGAGGATCAGGCGCCCGGCGCCCCGGCGACGGGCGAGCGCCATGGTGAGCAGGCCCATGATGCCGCCGCCCATCACCACCACCGTCGCGTTGCGCGGCATCCGGAACATCTCGAGCCCGGACAGGCAGCAGGAGGCGGGCTCCGCGAGCGCGGCGGTGACGGGATCGAGCCCCTTCGGGAGCGGGTGCACGCAGTCCACCGGCAGCGCGGCGCGCTCGGCGAAGCCACCCACCCGCGTGGCCTTGGCGCACTGGCTGATGCGGCCGTTCTTGCAGTGGAGGCAGGCCCCGCAGCCGTAGGAGGGCTCGCAGGCGACGGCCCGGCCTATGAGTCGCCGGCTGACTCCGCGGCCGACGTCGCGCACCACGCCCGAGTACTCGTGGCCCATGATCATGGGCGGCGTCCACGGAAACAGCCCCTGGGTCGCGTGCACGTCGGTGCCGCAGATGCCGGCCGCGGCCACGTCGACCACCACCTGTCCCGGACCCGCGACCGGATCGGGAGCCTCGTCGAGGGTGAAGCGCGCGCCGCCCCGCCAGGTCGCGACCTTCACGTCAGGGGCGTGACGGCGTGCTGAGAGAACTTCGGCATGACCGCGGTGGCCAGCAGATCCATGGAGCGGCGCCACAGCGCGGGCTGATCCCAGTCGTGTCCCCCCATCAGCAGGGTGCCGAAGTGGCCGGTCTCCTCACGGAGGGCGACCAGCTGCTCGAGCACTCGTCGCGGGCTCCCCGCGATGATGAGAGCGCGCTTGATCATGTCCACCGTCACGTCCTCATCCGGAACCAGCAGATCCGGCTTCAGCATGAAGAGGGCCTTGCGACCCTTCGAGAAGCTGTGATGGAAGAACTGGTAGTAGAACGAGAGCCCGTTGTCCGGGTCGGCGAGATAGTCCTCGGCCTGGGCGTCGCTCTCGGTGACGAGCACGCTGCGCGACACGCGCCAGATGCTCGGATCTGGCCGCCGGCCGGCCCGCTCGCAGCCCTCGATGTACTTCTCCCAGTGGCCACGCAGGTAGCGGCGGTGGAAGAACTGGCCGGAGACCGGGATCCAGCCGCGCTCGCCCGCGGTGGCGGCGCTGTTGGAGTTCGGGGTCAGCAGCGAGAGCGCGATCGGAGGGTGTGGCTTCTGATAGGGCCGCGGCACGTAGCCCACCTTGTACTCGGGCCAGATTCCGTTCTTCAGCGAGATCTTCCAGAACCGGCCGTCGATCTCGTAGGGCGGGTCCTGGGCCCAGAGCTTCAGCACGGTCTCGATCGACTCGATGACCATCTGGGGACGCAGCTCGGCCTGGCCCACGTCGAACATTTCCAGATCGCTCACCAGGCCGCCGGGACCGATGCCCATGATGAAGCGGCCGCGGCAGAGCTGGTCGAACATGGCCGCGTGCGCGGCCACGGTAGCCGGGTGTAGCTGGGGGAGGTTGATGACCCCGGTGCCGAAGCGGATCTGGGTGGTGCGGGGAATCAGCGACGCGAAGAAGATGAGGGGCGAGGTGATGCGCTCGCTCCACGAAGAGAAATGCTCGCCCACGAAGGCCTCGGTGAAGCCGAGCCGGTCGGCCAGGACAACCGCCTCCTGGTCCTCCTCGAGGATGGCGGTGTACTCGCGGTCCGGATGGTGAAACGGCATGGTGAACATGCCGAGATTGACCGTCATCGAGGCCTCCGTGGGCGCATGAGATCGCTACGTTACTTCTTGGCCCCGAGGCGCGTCTCCAGCAGGAGCTTCACCTCGGCGGCGGCGGCGCGCCAGAGCGCCCCGCCCGGCTTGTCGTACTCGGCCTGGACCTGCTTGCGGAACTCGTTCATCGCCGCATCCTGCTGCTCCTTGGATGCGCCCTGGGGTACCGCGCCCAACGTGCGCGCCCGGATCGCGGTCGCGGCCCCGGTCGCGCCGTGCGCGCGCTCCATCCAGCGGCCGATCTCGTTCCAGTCCTTGTCGAAGAACACCACCACCGGGATGGACTGGTAGCCATTGTTGAGGAAGGTGTCGCGCAGATCCGGGACCTGGTCGCGGAAGAACACGCGCAGCTCGGCGCCCGGCATCGCCTCGACGATGTGCGCGATCAGGGGGGAGTTGCGGTGCACGTCGCCGCACCAGTTCTCGGCGAGCATCATGACGTGCTTGACGCCGGAGACGCCGCCGAAGAACTTCTGCTCCTCGTCGGTCAGCTTGGAGTTGGCGTAGTTCTGCTCGGTGCGTGCCCGGGTGTCGCCCATCTGGGCCATGTAGTCCTTCCAGGTGAGCCCGGTGGCAAAGCGCTTCGCGTCGAGAGGAATCGTGAGCTGAGCCATTTCGTGGACCTCGCTTCGTGTGGGTTGTGGTTTGGGGCGTTGTGGCTACGTCGTTCGCCGCTACTTACCTCGTTGCTGATACGGTTTACTACAAATGCCTTTCACTGCATTTCTCATGGTCGCCTCGCCTTCGGCTGCGGCTCCCCCTTCCACTGCATTTCTTATCGTCGCCTCGCCTTCGGCTGCGGCTCCCCCTTCCACTGCATTTCTTATCGTCGCCTCGCCTTCGGCTGCGGCTCCCCCTTCCACTGCATTTCTTATCGTCGCCTCGCCTTCGGCTGCGGCTCCCCCTTCCATCGGCACCAGCAGCATCACCTCGGCGCCGTCGCGGAGGGGTGTGTCGCGCTCGGCGAGCTCTCCGTCGACGGCCGCGGTCAGGTCGGTCGCCGCGTCGATCCCGAGGGCGGCGAGCAGGTCGGCCAGCGTCGCGCCCGCCGCGAACACGTGGCGCTCGGGACCATCGCCGCTGCCGGGCCGCCGGCGGCGGAGAGCCGCCGACAGGATGACGGTGACGCCGATCGGCCGCGGGTCGGTGCGCGCTGCGTCGTGAAGCCGGCTCATGACCACGGCGGAGTATACTACGCGGCGAATGGCTCGGCTCGCCGCGCTGAAACGCCGGCCGGAGTGGTTCACGCGCTTCTTCGACGCGGCGTACGTCGCCCAGCTCCGCGAGGAGAAGCCCCCCGACCATACCCGAGCCGAGGTCGATTTTGTCGTGCGCCGCCTTGGCCTGCCCCGGGGCGCGCGTATCCTCGACGTGCCTTGCGGTTACGGGCGTCACGCGGACGCCCTGGCCCGCCGGGGCTTCGCGGTGGTAGGCGTGGACCTGTCGCGGGCCATGCTTGCGGAAGCCCGGCGACGCTTCACGGAGGGGCCCCGCCTGCGGTTCCGGCGCCGGGACATGCGCCGGATCGCGTTCCGGGACGAGTTCGACGCGGTGGTCAACCTTTACACGAGCTTCGGGTACTTCACGCCAGCCCAGAACGGGGCGCTCCTCCGCCGGATGGGGCGCGCCCTGAAGCCGGGGGGACGGCTGATCGTCGATCATCGGGACCCGGTCTACGACGCGACGGTGCCGCGCCGTCTCTGGTATCGCGCGGGCCGTCGGCGCTTCATTCTGGAGGATCGCCGCTTCGATCGACGCACGAAGATCGTCGACACCACCCAGCTCGTGCTGACCGCCGGGCGGCGCTGGGCGGTGCATCGCCGGTTCCGCCTGCAGGAGTTCTCCCTGCGGGAGTGGCGCCGCATGCTCCGGCGCGCGGGGCTCCGCTTCCTCGACGCCTACGGAGGGTACGACGGGCGACGGTACCGCCCGGGCTCGACGGGGCGCCTCATCATCGTGGCGGAGCGGCCGCTCCGCCTTGACAGGCGGCGGGGCGCGTCGTAGAGTACGAAAAGCATCACGGTTCATTCTCCTTTAAGCAGGCCCTGCGAGGCCGGCAAGGAGTCGACGATGAAGCACTCGATGAATATCTGCAGCCCTCCGCCCCGGCCGGGGCATTTTTTTTGTCCCGAGCCGGCATGAGCTCGCGCGAGAAGGCTCAGGTTCTGGACGAGACCGGCCTCGACCGGGCCCTCACCCGCATCGCCCACGAGATCGTCGAGCAGGCCGGCGGCGGGGAAGACATCGTGCTCGTCGGGATCAAGACGCGCGGGGTGACCCTGGCCGAGCGGATCGGCGCCAAGATCGCGGCGATCGAGGGCACCAAGCCGTCGGTGGGCGCCCTCGACATCACCCTCTACCGGGACGACCTGCGCCTGAAGGCGGAGCAGCCGGTGGTGCGCAGCACCGAGATCGGCTTCCCGCTCAAGGGCCGGACGGTGGTGCTGGTCGACGACGTGCTGTTCACCGGGCGGACCATCCGGGCCGCCATGGACGCGCTGATGGATCTCGGGCGGCCGCGCATCATCCGGCTGGCCGTCCTGGTCGACCGCGGGCACCGCGAGCTCCCCATCCGCCCCGACTACATCGGCAAGAATCTTCCCACGAGCCGCCGGGAGACGGTGGCCGTGCTGCTCCGCGAGCACGACGGCGTGGACCGCGTCGTCATTCAGGAGGAGTAAGGCCCATGGGCTGGAAGCGCAAGGATCTGCTCGGCATGCAGGACCTCGAGGCGGCGGAGATCACCGACGTGCTCGACACCGCGGCTTCCATGAAGGAGATCGCCACCCGCGAGATCAAGAAGGTGCCGACGCTCCGGGGCAAGACGGTGGTGAACCTGTTCTACGAATCGTCGACCCGGACCCGGACCTCGTTCGAGATCGCGGGCAAGTGGCTCTCCGCCGACGTCGTCAACTTCTCGGCGTCCGGCTCGAGCGTGGACAAGGGCGAGAGCCTGCTCGACACCGCCCGGAACATCGAGGCGATGAGCCCCGACGTGGTGGTGGTGCGTCACAAGGCCGCGGGTGCCCCCGCGCTCCTGGCCCGGCACCTGCGCTGCGGCGTGATCAACGCGGGCGACGGCGCCCACGAGCATCCGACCCAGGCCCTGCTCGATCTCCTGACGATCCGTGAGAAGAAAGGGCATCTGGAAGGCCTCAACGTGACGATCGTGGGCGATGTCACCCACAGCCGGGTCGCGCGCTCCGACATCTTCGGGATGCGGAAGATGGGCATCACGGTCACGGTGGCGGGCCCGCCCACCCTGATCCCGGCCCAGTGCCAGGAGCTGGGCGTGAAGGTCAGCCACCGCCTGGAAGAGGCCATCGCCAACGCCGACGTGATCATGATGCTGCGGCTGCAGCACGAGCGCATGCAGGGCGGGTTCATCCCGTCGATCCGCGAGTACTCGCGGGTGTGGGGGCTCTCCCTCGCCAAGCTCGCTCCCTGCCGGCCCGACGTGCTGATCATGCATCCGGGCCCGGTGAACCGCGGCGTCGAGCTGGCGCCCGAGGTCGCGGACAGCCACTACTCGGTCATCCTCGATCAGGTGTCCAACGGGGTGGCGGTGCGCATGGCGGTGCTCTACCTGCTCGCCGGGAGCAGGAAGGCATGAGCCTCCTGATCCGGAACGGGCGGGTGGTGGACCCGGCGGGCGGCACCGATGCGATTGCCGACGTCTGGATCGCGGACGGGCGCATCCACAAGGTCGGCCGAGCGCTCAAGGCCCCCGCCGGTGTCGAGGTCCTCGACGCAACCGGCAAGGTTGTATGCCCGGGATTCATCGACATGCACGTGCACCTGCGCGAGCCCGGCTTCGAGTACAAGGAGACGATCGCGAGCGGGACCCGGGCCGCCGCCGCGGGTGGCTTCACCTCGGTCGCCTGCATGGCGAATACCTTCCCGGTCAACGACAACCGCGCGGTCACCGACTACATCCTGGCGCGGGCGAAGGTGGAAGGCGTGGTGCGCGTGTACCCGATCGGCGCGGTCACTCGCAACCTCGAGGGCAAGCAGCTCGCCGAGCTGGCCGAGCAGGCGGAGGCGGGCTGCGTGGCCTTCTCCGACGACGGCAAGTGTGTGATGAATGCGGAGCTGTACCGCCGGGCCATGGAGTACGCCCTGCCCTTCGGCACCCCGGTGATCAGCCACGCGGAGGACTGCCACCTGGCCCACGGGGCGCCCATGAACGAGGGCCTCGTCTCCACCGAGCTCGGCCTCTCCGGGCAGCCCGGCGCCGCCGAGGACGTGATGGTGGCGCGCGACATCATCCTCGCCGAGCTGACCGGGGCGCATCTGCACATCGCCCACATCTCGACGGCGGGCGCGGTGCGGCTGGTGCGCGAGGCGCGGGCGCGCGGGATCCGGGTGACCGCCGAGGTGACCCCGCACCACCTGCTGCTCACCGACGAGACGGTGCGGAGCTACGACCCGAACTGCAAGATGGCCCCGCCGCTCCGGACCAAGCGCGACGTGGAGGCGTGTCTGGAGGCGCTGGTGGACGGCACCATCGACTGCGTGGCCACCGACCACGCCCCGCACGCCCTCTCCGAGAAGGAAGGCGAGTTCGCGGAGGCCGCCAACGGCATCGTCGGGCTCGAGACGGCAGTGCCGCTCCTGCTCGACCGCCTCGTCCGTCCCGGCGTGGTCGACTTGCCGACGCTGGTCACGAGACTCAGCATCGCGCCGGCACGCCTCCTGAATCTGCCCGGCGGCACCCTGGCCCCGGGCGCGGACGCCGACATCACGATCCTCGATCTCGAGCAGCCCTGGACGGTGAACCCGGCCGCGTTCCGCTCGCGCAGCCGCAACACCCCGTTCGCCGGCTTCACCGGAACCGGCGCGCCCTGGATGACCCTGGTCGGCGGGGTGAAGGTGACGCCGTGACGCGCCCGGCCCTCCTCGCGCTCGCCGACGGTCGCGTCTTCCGCGGGGAAGCCCTCGGGGCCAGCGGCGAAGGTCACGGAGAAGTGGTGTTCAACACCTCCATGACCGGCTACCAGGAGATCCTCACCGATCCGTCCTATCGCGGGCAGATGGTCTGCATGACCTACCCGCTGATCGGCAACTACGGCATCAACCCGGAGGACGTCGAGTCGCGTCGGCCGTGGGTCTCCGGCTTTATCGTCAAGGAGGCCTGTCCGTTCCCGTCGAGCTGGCGGGCCCGGCTGCCGCTCGACGACTACCTGCGTGACAATCACATCGTCGGGATCCAGGGCATCGACACGCGCGCGCTGACCCGCCACCTGCGCGATCACGGCGCCCAGGAAGGCATCATCTCGACCGAGGAGCCGGACGGCGCGCGCCTCGCCGACCGCGCCCGGGCCCTGCCCGGGCTGGTCGGGCGCGACCTCGTCACCGAGGTGACCGTGAGGGCGCCGCACGGCTGGAGCGAGGGTCCGTGGGACCTGGCGCGCGGCTACACCCCCGCGCCGGCGAGCCGGTTCAAGGTGGTTGCCTTCGACTCCGGGATCAAGCAGAACATCCTGCGCTGTCTGGTCGGCCTCGGTTGCACCGTCGAGGTGGTGCCCGCCGACACCCCCGCCGCCGCGGTGCTCGAGCGGAAGCCCGACGGCGTCTTCCTGTCCAACGGGCCGGGCGATCCGGAGGCGGTGCCCTATCTCATCGAGACGGTGCGCGGCCTCATTGGCCGGACCCCGATCTTCGGCATCTGCCTGGGCAACCAGATCCTGGGGCTCGCGTTCGGAGGCAGCACCTACAAGCTCCCGTTCGGCCACCACGGCGGCAACCACCCGGTGAAGGACCTCGCCACCGGGAAAGTCGAGATCACCTCGCAGAACCACGGCTTCGCGGTCGACCCGCGCTCCGTCGAGCGATTCGGTCTCGTGGAGACGCACGTCAACCTCAACGATGGCACGTCGGAGGGGATGCGGCACCGGGACCTGCCGATCTTCTCCGTGCAGTACCACCCGGAGGCCTCGCCGGGCCCGCACGACGCGCACTACCTGTTCCGTCGCTTCGCTGACCTCATGACGAAGGGAGGGTGACGCTATGCCCAAGTACCTCATCGCGTACCGCAAGACCGAGGAATCGGGCCAGAAGCCGGACTGGGCGGTCTTCACGACCGACAGCGAGCTGAGCCTCGAGACGCACGCGGTCAAGGAACGCGTCGAGAAGCGCATGAGCGTGCTCGGCGAGAAGCTGTGGGGCAACGGCGAGGTGGTGTGGATCGGCAACGGGCGGCTGGACGACGTGCTGTACCGCCGTGACGAGTCCGCTCCCGAGACCTCGATCGTGTACGGGTCCATCGACGCCTAGGAGATCGCGTGCCCAAGCGTACCGACCTCCACAAGATCCTCCTCATCGGCTCCGGGCCGATCGTCATCGGCCAGGCGTGCGAGTTCGACTACTCGGGCACCCAGGCGTGCAAGGCGCTCCGGGAGGAGGGGTTCGAGGTGGTGCTGGTGAACTCGAACCCGGCCACCATCATGACGGACCCGGAGATGGCGGATCGCACCTACGTGGAGCCGCTCACCCCGGAGTTCGTGGCCAAGGTCATCGCCCGCGAACGGCCCGACGCCATGTTGCCCACCGTGGGCGGCCAGACCGGCCTCAACCTCGCGGTGGCCCTCGCCGAGGACGGCACCCTCGATCGCTTCGGGGTGGAGCTGATCGGAGCGAAGCTGCCCGCGATCAAGACCGCGGAGGACCGCAATCTCTTCGGCGCGGCCATGGAGCGCATCGGCCTCGCGATGCCCAAGGGCTTCTACGCCACGAGTGCGGAGGACGCGCTCGCGGGTATGCGGCAGCGTCGCATGCAGTTCCCGCTCATCATCCGCCCGTCGTTCACCCTCGGCGGCACCGGCGGCTCGATCGCGTACCACCCCGAGGAGCTGGAGGCCGCCATCAAGTGGGGACTCCAGCAGAGCCCGCTCCAGCAGGTGCTGGTGGAAGAGTCGGTGATCGGTTGGAAGGAGTTCGAGCTCGAGGTGATGCGTGACCTGAACGACAACGTGGTCATCATCTGCTCGATCGAGAACTTCGATCCGATGGGCGTGCACACCGGCGACTCGATCACGGTGGCCCCGGCCCAGACCCTCACCGACAAGGAGTATCAGCTGATGCGGGACGCCTCGCTCGCGATCATCCGCGAGATCGGCGTCGAGACGGGCGGCTCCAACATCCAGTTCGGCATCAACCCGGCCGATGGGCGGATGGTCGTGATCGAGATGAATCCGCGGGTGTCGCGGTCGTCCGCGCTCGCCTCCAAGGCCACCGGCTTCCCGATCGCCAAGATCGCGGCCAAGCTCGCGGTGGGATATACGCTGGACGAGCTGCGCAACGACATCACGCGCGAGACGCCCGCGTCGTTCGAGCCCGCCATCGACTACTGCGTGGTCAAGTTCCCGCGCTGGGCCTTCGAGAAGTTCCCGGAGGCGGACCAGACCCTGACCACCCAGATGAAGTCGGTGGGTGAAGTCATGGCCATCGGCCGGACCTTCAAGGAGGCGCTCCAGAAGGCGGTGCGCTCGCTCGAGCAGGACCGGTGGGGGCTCGCCCTCGACCGACCCATCGCGGATCTCGACGAGCTGCGGCAGAAGATCCGCATCCCGAACGCGGACCGCTGCTTCGCCATCGGCGAGGCCTACCGGCACGGAATCGGCACCCGCGAGCTCCACGAGCTGTCGGCCATCGACCCCTGGTTCCTCGACAACATCCGCCAGATCGTGGAGTACGAGTCGGTCATCGCCGCCGGCGGGCTCGGCGACGCGGCGGTCCTGCGGCGCGCCAAGCAGATGGGATTTTCCGACAAGCGGATCGGACAGCTGACCGGAGCCACGGAGGAACAGGTCCGACACGCCCGGGTCGAAGCCGGCATCAAGCCCGTCTATAAAATGGTCGACACCTGCGCGGCCGAGTTCGTGGCCCACACCCCCTACCTCTACTCGACCTACGAGGAGGAGGACGAGGCGCCGCGGACGCCGCGCGACAAGGTCGTCATCCTGGGCAGCGGGCCGAACCGCATCGGCCAGGGCATCGAGTTCGACTACGCGTGTGTGCACGCCGCCTTCGCGCTGAAGGACGCGGGGGTGGAAGCGATCATGGTCAACTGCAACCCGGAGACGGTCTCCACCGACTACGACACCTCGGACCGCCTCTACTTCGAGCCGCTGACCTTCGAGGACGTGATGAACATCGTGGAGCGCGAGCGGCCACGCGGGGTGATCGTGCAGTTCGGCGGTCAGACCCCGCTCAAGCTGGTGGTGCCGCTCGAGCGCGCGGGGGTGCCGATCCTCGGCACGCCCCCCGACGCCATCGATCGGGCCGAGGACCGGCGCCGCTTCGCCGACCTGCTGGACCGGCTCGGGCTCGCGCAGGCTCCCGGCTCCACCGCGCGCTCCTTCGAGGAGGCGACTCGGATCGCCGACACCATCGGCTACCCGGTGCTCGTGCGGCCTTCCTATGTCCTGGGTGGGCGCGCCATGCAGATCGTCTACGACGAGGCGGATCTCCGGACCTACATGACCGAGGCGGTGCGGGTGAGCCCGGAGCACCCCATCCTGGTGGACAAGTTCCTGGAGGACGCGCTCGAGATCGACGTCGACGCCATCGCGGACCGCGAGCGAGTGGTGGTGGGCGGGGTCATGGAGCACGTGGAGAAGGCGGGGGTGCACTCGGGCGACTCGGCCTGCGCGCTGCCCCCCTACTCCCTCGGCGACGATCAGATCGTGCGCATCGAGACCCAGGCGCGCGCGCTCGCCCGAGAGCTGGGCGTCATCGGCCTCCTCAACATCCAGTTCGCGATCAAGAACGAGCAGGTCTTCGTGCTCGAGGTCAACCCGCGCGCCTCGCGCACGGTGCCCTTCGTCTCCAAGGCCATCGGGGTGCCGCTCGCCAAGCTGGCCACCCGGGTCATGCTGGGCGCCACCCTCGCGTCGCTCGGCTTCGGCGAGGAGCGCGAGGTCTCGCACATCGCGGTCAAGGAGGCGGTGTTTCCGTTCATCAAGTTCCCGGGCGTGGACACGATCCTGGGGCCGGAGATGAAGTCCACCGGCGAGGTCATGGGAATCGACTACGACTTCCGGAAGGCCTACGTGAAGTCGCAGCTCTCGGCGGGCTCCCCGCTGCCCACCTCGGGCAAGGTCTTCCTCTCCGTGAAGAACCGCGACAAGCGGGCGGTTCTCCAGATCGCCAAGCGCCTGGCCGAGATGGGCTTCAGCCTGGTGGCCACCGCGGGAACCGCCAAGCTCCTGCAGCGGCAGGGCATGACGGTGGAGGTGGTACACAAGGTCAACGAGAACTACCGGCCGAACATCGTCGACCTGATGAAGCGGGACGAGATCGCGCTGGTCTTCAACACCCCCGAGGACGGCCGGGCCCGCCGCGACTCCTACCTCATCCGGCGGACCGCGGTGACCCAGAACATCCCGTACTACACGACGGTGGATGGAGCTCAGGCGGCGATCGGCGGCATCGAGGCCCTGCTCAAGGGCGAGATCTCCGTGAAGCCGCTCCAGGAGTACTACAGCCCTCCCCCTCTCTCCCCCGGAGAGAGGGCCGGATGAGGGGTGCCGAGACCATGGACGCCCGTGATCGGCTGATCGTCGCGCTCGACGTCGAGACCCTCACGGAAGCGGAGCGCCTCGTGGACCGCCTGCAGGGGCTGGTCACCCGCTTCAAGATCGGCTCGCAGCTCTTCACCGCGGCCGGACCGGCCGCGGTGGAGCACGTGCAGAAGAGTGGGGCCGAGGTCTTCCTCGATCTCAAGTTCCACGACATCCCCAACACGGTGGCGGGCGCCGCGCGCGAGGCCACACGGATGGGCGTGCTCATGTTCAACGTCCACGCCGCCGGCGGCCGGGCCATGATGCGGGCAGCCGCGGAGGGCGCGGCGGCGGCCACGGAGCGGAGCGGTCGGCGGCCGCTCGTGCTCGCGGTCACCGTCCTCACCAGTCTCGATCGCGCCGCGCTGAGCCGTGAGCTGTCGGTGGCTGCGTCGGTCGAGGGACACGTGCTCCACCTCGCGGGCATGGCCGCGGAATCGGGGCTCGACGGCTGCGTGGCCTCGCCCAACGAGATCGGCGCGCTGCGGACCAACCGCGGGCCCGGCTGGGTCATCGTCACACCGGGGGTGCGGCCGGCCGGCAGCACCCCCGGCGACCAGTCCCGCATCGCGACACCCCGCGCGGCGGTCCAGGCCGGCGCACACTATCTCGTGGTCGGCCGGCCCATCACCGGCGCGCCCGATCCGGCGCGCGCGGCGGAGGCGGTGCTGCAGGAGATGGCCTCGTGAGCGCGGGGGCCCACGCCGCCCTCATCCGCAGCCTTTTCGAGATCGGGGCGATCCGGTTCGGCCAGTTCACCCTCAAGTCCGGCATCGTCTCGCCGTTCTACATCGACCTGCGCGTGGTCATCTCCTTCCCGGAGGTGCTCGAGCAGGTCGGGGCCCTGATGGCCGCGGAGGTGCGCCGCTGCGGCGGCGACCGCGTCGGCGGCATCCCCTACGCAGGGCTGCCGCTCGCGGTGGCGGTCAGCCTCGCCGGCCGCGTGCCGCTCATCTATCCGCGACGCGAGGAGAAGGGCTACGGCACCCGCAAGCGAATCGAGGGACAGTTCAAGCCCGGCGAGCGCGTGGTCCTCATCGACGACATCATCACGGACGGGGCGAGCAAGCTCGAGGCGATCCAGCCGCTCGAGGAGGCGGGTCTGATCGTGAAAGATCTCGTCATCCTGGTCGACCGGGAGCAGGGCGGCCGTGAACTGCTCGCCGCGCGCGGCTACACGCTCCACTCGGTCCTGACGATCTCGCAATGCTTCGACGAGGGAGAAGCCGCCGGGCTCGCGCCCGCGGACCTGGTCCGGCAGTCCCGGGAGTTCCTCAAGGCTACCCGGTTCGCCTGATGCCGGCGAGCCCCGACGGTCCGGGCGAGGTCCTCATCGAGCGCGAGGCGATCCACGCCGACGTCGCCCGGCTGGCCGGCCAGATCTCGGCCGACTACGAGGGCCGGCCCCTGCATCTCATCGGCGTGCTCAAGGGCTCCGCCGTATTTCTCTCCGATCTCATGCGGGCGCTCACGGTCCCGGTCACGGTGGACTTCATCTCGGTCGTGCCCTACGGCCCCGGCCCCGTCTCCGCCTCGGGCGTGGTGCGGATCCGCAAGGACCTGGACGAGCCCATCGAGGGGCGCGACGTCGTGGTGGTGGAGGGTATCTGCGCGAGCGGACGGACACTGGCCTACCTGCTCCGCAACTTCCAGACCCGCAACCCCGCGTCGATCCGGGTGTGCACGCTGCTGGCCAAGCAGTGCGCGCGCGCCCAGGACCTCACCCTCGACTACGTGGGGAGGGAGATCCCCGACGTGTTCGTGGTGGGCTACGGCCTGGACCGCGAGGAGCATTTTCGTAACCTGCCCTATATCGCCCGCCTCGCGTAGTATCCTTTTCTGGTGGGACGACACCGGGCGACCGCTCTGATCCTGGCACTGCTTCCCCTCGCGCTCCTGGCCGGGGGCTGCGCCGACCTCGGCGAATCGCGCACCGTCCAGCTCGCGGAGCGACCCACGTGGGAGGCCAACGACGCGTGGACGTACCGTGGGCACCGAGCTACCGGCGCCTACACCGTGACCCGCAAGGTGCTGCGCGAAGGCGTCTTCGAGGGGTACGACGCCTACGAGGTCGAGGCGGGCGACGTCCGGTACTGGTACACGAAGCGACTGGGCTACGTGGCGCGACTGAACGGTGGCCAGGTCGTGCGGCGGGCCGTGCCGCCCGAGGACTGGCAGTGGCCGCTGCAGGTCGGCAAGCAATGGTCGGCCACCGTCACCTGGATCGACAGTGGCGAGCAGGAGCGGCGCTTCGCCCTCACCAGCGTCTGGATGGTGGACGCCTACGAAGAGGTGAAGACCCCGGCCGGCACGTTCAAGGCCTTCAAGGTCTCCCGCCGCGAGATCGAGAGCGGTGTTCGACAAGAGTTCTGGTACAGCCCGGCCGTGAAGGGCTGGGTCAAGATCCGCGCCAGCGGCACCGCAGACGGCGACTACGAGGAAGAGCTGAGCGCCTACTCCACCCGCTGATCGCGCCGCGGTCAGCGCTTCTGATACTCGGGCCGCCAGCGCAGCAGGCGCGCCTCCACCTGCTTGATCCCGAGCGCCATCACGATCCCGATCGCGCCGAGCACGAACAGCGCCACCATCATGTCGGCCGCATTGAGCGTCCCGAGCGACTGGATGATCAGGTAGCCGAGCCCGCCCCCGGACTCGCCGCCGATGAACTCTCCCACCACGACCCCGATGAGCGCGAACGAGATCGAGGGCGTCAGCGAGGCGAAGGTCCAGGCCAGCGCGGATGGCACGATGACGCTGGTCATGATCTGCCGCTCGGAGGCGCCCAGGAAGCGCGCGGAGTGGATGAGGTCGGCGTCCACGCTACGCGCCCCCTGGAAGGTGTTGAAGAACACGATGAAGAACACGATGCTCCAGGCCAGCACGATCTTGGCGAGCAGGCCGAAACCGAAGATCATCGTGATGAGCGGCACCAGCGCGATGCGGGGCAGCGAGTTGAAGGCCACGATGTAGGGCTCGAAGATGCGCGCGAGCCGGTCGCTGCGCCCGAGCACCAGGCCCGCCACGAAGCCGGTGGAGATGCCGACGAGGAAGCCCCATACCGTCGACTGCACGGTGGAGAGCGCCATCTGCCAGATGCTAAGGCGCACCCGGGGCGACATCAGGTACACGAACCGCTCCGCGATCGCCGAAGGTCGGCTGATGAAGAACGGATCGATCCAGTAGAGGCCGGGGGTCTTCGAGACGGCCTTGATCCCGGTCAGGTACTGCCAGGCGGCGAGCACCGCCACCAGGATCAGGACCTGCCAGGCGAAGACCCGGAGGCGGTCTCGGTTCATGGGGTGGGCGCCCGGAGCTCCTCGCCGAGGGCGTGCCAGATCTCGCTGTACTCGCGGGAGTACTCGTCGGTCTCGCGGATGCGGATGACGTCGCGCGGGCGGGGCAGCTTCACCTCGTAGTCCTGCTTGATGCGGCCGGGTCGCCTCGTCATGACCACGATGCGATCGGCCAGCGTGATGGCCTCCGAGAGATCGTGGGTGACGAAGATCACCGTCTGCTGCTTGGCCTGCCAGAGGCTCAGGAGCTCCCCGTGCAGGTTCAGCTTGGTGTGGGTGTCGAGCGCGCCGAACGGCTCGTCCATCAGCAGGATCTCGGGATCGACCACCAGCGAGCGCATCAGGGCCACCCGCTGCCGCATGCCCCCCGAGAGCGTGGCCGGGAACGCGTCCTCGAAGCCCTGCAGCCCGGCCAGCGCGATCGCCTCCCGCACGCGCGCCGCTCGCTCCGCGGGCGGGACGTTGCGGTACTCGAGGCCGAGGGCGATGTTGCGCTCCACCGTGCGCCACGGGAACACGGTGTCCTTCTGGAATACGTAGCCGACCTGGGGCGGCGGCGCGCCGACGACCCGCTGCCCGTCGACGACGATCTCCCCACCGGTGGGCGCGATGAGGCCGCCCACCATGTTGAGGATGGTGGACTTCCCGCAGCCGGATGGGCCCACGATGGCCACGAACTCGCGCTCGTGCACGTCGAAGGACACCGGGGCAACGGCCCAGACCTCTCGAGAGCCCTGGCGGAAGGTCTTCGAGAGATCCCGGATGGAGATGCGGACGCGCGGCGCCACCACCTCGGAGCTTACTTGAACTTGGCCTGCGCCTTCTTCACGAAGCTCATGTCGACGGCCTGCTTGTAGGGGATCGGCTTGTCGACCGCGGTCGGCACCCACACCTTGATGCCGCGGTCGTAGTCCTTCTCGTCGATCACGAAGTCCCAGTCGAAGATGGTCCGGTAGTAGCGGACCGAGTCGAGCACCACCTCGCGCTTGAAGGTGTCCATGTACGGCTTCCACAGGAGGTCGGTCACCTCGTCGTCCTTCGCGCGGCGGATCCACTGCTGGGCGTGGTAGCAGGCGTTGACGTAGGCCTGCACGAGGTCGGGTGACTTCTCGATGGTCTCCTTCAGAACGTACCCCACCGTGACCGGGATCGGTCCCCCGAAAACGCGGTTCCACGCCTTCTCGTCCTGGATGTCGTAGAGCGGCTTGCCGAAGCCTTCCTCGACTGAGGCCGACTGCCACTCCGGGACCGCCATGATCGCATCGAACTTGCCCGCCTTGAGCCCGCCGAGCATGGTCGTGGACGCGCCGCCGCCGACCCATTCGACGTGGTCGTTGACCGGCCGCCCATCGCCCCCCTTGATGTTCTGCAGCACGTAGACGCCGTAGACGTAGGTGCCGGAGCCGATCGCGGTGGCGGCCACCACCGCCTTGCGGCCCACGAGCTTCTGGTCGGCGAGCGCCTCGACCGTCTTCACCCCGCGGTCCCACAGCTCCTTGCGGACCACGATGTTGGCGTAGGAGCAGCGCGTGTCGGTGGCGAAGACCATGAGGGCGTCCTTGCCCTTCTCGGTGATCTTCAGCGGATGGTTCGAGTCGCCCAGCGCGAACAGCACCTGCCCCGCCGCGAGCGCCTGCACGACCTTGGCGCCACCTCCCGGCACCACGAAGTCCGGGGTCTTGACACCCTCCTCCTCGAAGAACTTCTTCTGGGCCGCCACGAGATGCTGGCCGTAGACGAAGGTCGAGACGCTGTGAGACGCCGAGATGGACTTGAGTCCCTGAGCCCGGGCGATCCGGGCCAAGGGGGCTCCCGCCACCATCCCGCCCGCCAGCCCCGCGGTCGTGAGAAAATCCCGGCGCGTCCAGCGCCTGGTTCGTGGCTCCGCCGCCATGCGAATCCTCCTTTGGAGAACTGGGGCGCATGCTACACGCGGGCGGGCCGGGATGTCAACGCACGATTGGGCCCAAAGACTTTGACAGATAAGGTTTTTTGGGCTATCGTGCGGTGATGGCTGCAGCGAGGCTCCCCCGCAATTCCGGACCCCCGAGGTCCTGATGATTCGCAGCATGACCGGGTATGGACGGGCGGAGGCGACCGGGACGCGGACCATCCTCACGGTCGAGTGCAAGTCGGTCAATCACCGCCACCTGGACGTCTCGATCAAGCTGCCCCGCGTGCTCGGTGCTTTCGAGGCCGACGCGCGACGCCTCATCCAGGCGGCCGTGCAGCGCGGCCGCGTGGACGTCAACACCTCGCTGATCGCCGCCGAGGGAGCCCTGCTGAACCCGCTCACCGTCAACCTCGCGCAGGCCAAGGAGTACGCCGATGCCGCCCGCAAGCTGGCCGAGGCGCTCGACCTGGCGGATGGGCCGTCGCTCGGCTGGGTGATGGGGCAATCCGGGGTGCTCAGCCGCGACGAGCAGACCCCGCTGACCGCCGACGAGGCCTGGCCCCTGCTCGAGAAGGCGTTGAGCGGCGCCCTGGCCGAGCTGGTCGAGCGAAGGGAGACCGAGGGGGCCGTACTCGCGCAGGAGCTGGTCGGCCTCTGTTCGGTGCTCGCCGCCCACGTCGACACGGTGGCCCGGCGCGCGCCCACCGCGGTGGAGCGGCGCTCCGCCCGGCTGCGCGAGCGCATGCAGGCCATGCTGGCGGGCGCCGATCTCGATCCGGCGCGGCTGGCCACCGAGGTCGCGGTGTGGGCGGACAAGACCGACGTGAGTGAGGAGCTGGCCCGGCTGCGCGCGCACCTCGCCCAGCTCACGACGCTGCTGGCCAGTGACGAGCCGGTCGGGCGAACGCTCGAGTTCCTGATCCAGGAGATCCACCGGGAGGTGAACACGATCGGCTCCAAGGCCGACGACCTCGAGATCTCCCAGGCGGTGATCGCAGCCAAATCCACGCTCGAGAAGATGCGCGAGCAGGTGGCCAATCTCGAGTAACCATGCAGCTGATCAAGCGCCGCGGAACGCTCGTGGTCGTGTCGGCCCCCTCGGGGGCGGGCAAGACCACGCTCTGCCACGAGGTGCGCTCGCTGGTGCCCGATCTCTACTACTCGGTCTCCTATACCACCCGCCAGCCCCGCCACGGCGAAGCCAACGGGACCGACTTCTTCTTCATCACCGAGGGTGTGTTCACCGCGATGCGCGGCCGGGACGAGTTCGCGGAATGGGCCGAGGTGCACGGCCACCTCTACGGCACCCCCGCGAAGGCCCTCGAGGGCGCGCTGAACCGCGGCCTCGACGTGCTGCTCGATATCGACACGCACGGCGCCCGCCAGCTCCGCCAGCGCTACCCGGAGGCGGTCTCGGTGTTCATCATGGCCCCGTCGATGGCCGAGCTGGAGGCCCGGCTGCGCGAGCGCAACAGCAACTCTCCCGGCGACATCGCTCGCCGGCTCAGCCGGGCCAAGGAGGAGATCGCGGCCTGGCGGCAGTACGACTATCTGATCATCAACCGTGACGTGAAGGATGCGGTGGACCAGCTCGCCACCATCATCCAGGCCGAGCGTTGCCGCACGAGCCGATTGACTCTACGCTTCCCCGACATGGAGGTGCCGGCGTGATGTCGTTCCCATCCCTGGAGAAGTCCCTCGACAACGTTTCGAATCGGTACATGCTCGTGGTCCTGGCCGCCAAGCGTGCCCGCCAGCTGAATCGCGGAGCCAAGTCCCAGGTCGACACGCGACACAAGAAGCCCACCAGCACCGCGCTGGAAGAGATCGCCGAAGCCCGCGTCGGCTACCGGGTAAAGGAAGAGGACGCCCCAAAGCTCTAGAAGGCCGAACCACAAACGAGTGTCCGCCAACTGGGGGAGTGCGGGGGCCATTTCTGGGCCCCCGCATACAAAAAAGCTTAAAGACTCAAGCTTAAAGACTCAAAACCGTAGATCGGGCGAAACCAAACCAGACCACCCATGACCCTCAAGGGCAAAGAGCTCATCCTCGGCGTCACCGGCAGCATCGCCGCCTACAAGGCGGTCTACCTGCTGCGCGAGCTGACTCGCGCGGGCGCGCAGGTGACGGTCGTGACCACGCCCCACGCCGAGCGCTTCGTGGGCGCGCTGACCTTCCGCACGCTCTCCGGCCGCCCGGTGCTGTCGGATCTCTTCGATCCTCAGAGTCCGGAGGCCGTCGAGCACGTGGCGCTGGCCGAGCGGGCGCACGCGCTGGTGGTGGCCCCCGCGACCGCGAACCTCCTGGCCAAGGCCGCGCACGGGATCGCCGACGACTTCCTCACCACCCTGCTCCTCGCCGCGCGCGGTCCGGTGCTGTTGGCCCCCGCGATGGACGGCGGCATGTGGGACCACGCGGCGGTGACCGCGAACGTGGCCACCCTGCGCGGGCGCGGCGTCACCGTGCTGGAGCCCGACGCGGGCGCGCTGGCCTCCGGACTCTCCGGCCGGGGCCGGCTGCCCGAGGTGGAGACCATCATCGAAGCCCTCGAGCGCCTGCTCGCGCCGCGGCGCGACCTGGCCGGTGAGCACGTCCTGGTGACCTCTGGGCCGACCCGCGAGCCGATCGACCCGGTGCGGTACATCTCCAACCGGTCGTCCGGCAAGATGGGACAGGCGGTGGCGACGGCGGCCCTGCGCCGCGGCGCCGAGGTGGTCTTGATCTCCGGCCCGACGCGGCTCACACCGCCGGCCGGAGCGATCTACGTCCCGGTGCAGACCGCGGAGGACATGCGCGAGGCCGCGCTGCAGCACCTGGGGCGCGCCACGATCGTCATCAAGGCGGCCGCGGTCGCGGACTACCGGGTGAAGCGACCGAGCACGACCAAGATCAAGTCGAAGAAGGACGAGGATCTCACGCTCGACCTGGCGCCGAACCCGGACATCCTGCGCGAGCTGGCCTCGCGCAAGGGCCAGGCGTTCCTGGTGGGCTTCGCGGCCGAGACCGACGACGTGCGGGCCAACGCGGCCGCCAAGCTCCGGGCGAAGGGAGTCGATCTCCTCGTGGCCAACGACGTGAGCGTCAAGGGCATCGGCTTCGACGCTGACGACAACCAGGTCACGCTGCTGGATCGCTGGGGTGGCGTCGCCGACCTGCCTCGCATGAGCAAGCTCGACGTGGCCGACGCCATCCTCGACCGCGTGCTCGGTCTGCGTGCGGGTCATCCCGCCGAGACTCCGAACCGCGCCGCGCACTAGCCCGATGAGCGATCCGCGCGAGGCCGTGGCGGAGGCCCTGCACGGGCTCGCCGAGACCCTCCGGCATCACCGCGATCTCGGGCTGCGCGATCTCGCGCTCTCCACCATCCCCTTCCCGGATCCGGCCGACGCCCTGCGCGAGCAGGAGCGCGCGCGACAGGGCTGCACGCTGTGCAAGCTCTGCAAGAGCCGCACGAACGTGGCGTTCGGCTCGGGCAATGCGCGCGCGCGCCTGATGGTGGTCGGTGAGGGCCCGGGCGAGGAAGAGGACAAGCAGGGCCTGCCCTTCGTCGGGCGCGCGGGCCAGCTCCTCACCCGGATGCTCGCCTCGGTGGGCTTCGACCGCGAGCGCGACTGCTACATCGCGAACGTGGTCAAGTGCCGCCCCGAGCGCAATCGCAACCCGGAGCCCGACGAGGTCGCGGCCTGCAGTCCCTTCCTGATCGCCCAGATCGACACGATCCGCCCTCACGTGATCCTGGCCCTCGGCAACTTCGCCGCGCAGACCCTGATCGGCACCAAGGAAGGCATCACCCGCCTGCGCGGGAAGACCTACTCGTACCGGGCCAGCGTGCTCGTGCCGACCTTCCACCCGGCGTTCCTGCTACGCAACCCCGGCCAGGAGTTCAAGCGCATGGCCTGGGACGACCTCAAGCTGGCGCGGCGCGAGTACGACCGGCTCGTCGATCCCGGGGCCCGCTAAATCGAGCGGCCGGGCCGTGTGATCGCCGACGTCGTTTTCGACATTCCGCTCGACCATCCCTTCTCGTACCTGATCCCCGCCGATCTCGCGGTGAGCCGGGGGCAGCGCGTCAGCGCGCCCCTGCAGGGACGCAGCCGGGTCGGGGTGATCGTCGCGCTGCGTGACGGAGACGCGAGCCGGCTGAAGCCGCTCCAGCGCGCGGTCGAGCCGGTCGCCATCCTGTCGGACGCGGCGCTCGAGCTCGGACGCTGGGCCGCCACCGAGAGCCTGTCCTCGTGGGGCTCGACCCTGCTCTCGCTGCTCCCGCCCCCGCCGCGCCCCGGAGCCGCCGAGACCGTGTCGCCCCCGGCCGAGTCGCCGGCCGGCGGGGCGCGGCCGCCCGAGCTGTGGACGGATCACCGGCGCGAGGCGCGCCTCGTCGAGTGTCTGGAGCGCGAGCCCGGCACCGCCCTCATCATCGCACCCGATCGCGACGCGGCCGCGCGCTGGGCGCGGCGACTCGACGCGGGCCGGCTCGACAGCGGTGTCGGCGAGGCCGAGCGACGCCGCTCGTGGTTCGCCGCGTCCCGCGGCCGCAGCCGCGTGGTCGTCGGCACGCGCTCGGCCCTGCTCGCGCCGCTGCCGCCGCCGGCCACGCTGGCGCTGATCGACGAGCACGACCCGGCCCACAAGCCTCCGGGGGCGCCGCGCCTGCACTCGCGCGACCTGCTTGCGCAGCGCGCCGCGCTGGACGGCAGCCGCCTGCTCATGCTGTCCGCGACGCCGTCCGCGGAGACGTGGTGGCGCTCGCAGAACAAGAAGGTCCTCCGGGCGGAGGCAGAGCCCGGCCCCTGGCCCAACGTGATCACCGCGGACACGCGGGGCATCCTGAGGAATCACCCGCTCACCCTGCCGCTGACGCGCGGCATCGAAGAGAGCAGCCGGCAGGGTCGGCGCACCGCCCTGATCGTGAGCCGCCGCGCCTCGGCGCTGGCCTGCGACGATTGCGGCGCCATCCTCCGCTGCCCCGACTGTGGCGTGCCGCGGGCGCTCGCGCGCGATCGCCGCGGGCTGCGCTGCCCGCTCTGCGCGCGGGCCGACCCCCCGCCCGATCGATGCCCGGAGTGTGGCGGCCACCGGCTCTCGCCGTTCGGCTGGGATGCCGAGCGGGTGCAGGCCTCGGTGGTCCGCCGCTTCCCGGGCCTCACCGTCTCGCGCGAGAATCTGCAGGCGCAGGTCGTCGTGGGCACTCCCGCCCTGCTGCGGGCGCTTCCGGCGGGCTCGGTCGGCTGCGTGGGCTTCATCGCCCTCGACGCGCTGCTGCGCATCCCCGACTTCCGCGCCGGCGAGCGAGCCTGGCAGCTGCTGTGGGCGGCCGCGGAGGCGGTGGCTGCGGGCGGGCGGCTCGTCGTCCAGACCCAGCATCCCGATCACTACGCGGTCCGTAGCGCCAAGGCGCAGGACCGGGGCGGCTTCTACTCGGAGGAGCTCCGCTTCCGCGCCGAGCTCGGCTATCCCCCGTTCCGACGGATCTGCGAGGTCTCGGCGAAGGCCCGGGAGGAGGGCAAGGCCCGCGCGCTGGCCGACGATTGCAGCCTGGCCTTGCGGGGCGTTCCCGGGCTGACCGTGTATCCGCCCGCGTCGGCAAGCTCCCCCGGGGCGCGCAGCAGCCGCTGGCGGTTCGTGGTCAAGGGCCCGGCCGAGCTGCCCCATCTCCTCGCGCCGGTGCTGGCGCCCTTCCTCGGCCGGCGACGGGGCTCGGCCGGTATGGTAGAAGTAGAGATGGACCCACAGGCGAATGGCTGAAGGCGAGACGATCCGGATCGAGAGGAGACGAGCTTCGTGGCCCTGCTGACGGTGAGGCTGTACGGCGACCCGATCCTGCGGCAGGTGGCGGCACCGGTGCGCGAGATCACCCCCGAGATCAAGCGGATCATCGCCGACATGACCGAGACGATGTGGCACCAGGTCGGCATCGGCCTGGCGGCACCCCAGGTCGGCCTGCCCCACCGCATCCTGGTGATGGACGATGGCAAGGGCGGGGCCGAGGCTCTCTTGAATCCGGTCATCGAGACCCGGACCGGCACGGTCCGGGAGGAGGAAGGTTGCCTCTCGCTCCCCGGCATCTTCGCCGAGGTCGAGCGCGCCAAGTCCATCAAGGTCTCGGCGATGGACATCGACGGCCAGCCGATGTCGCTCGAGGTCAACGGGCTCAAGTCACGCGTCGTCCAGCACGAGCTGGACCACCTGGACGGCATCCTCTTCATCGATCGCCTGCCGCCGGTGACGCGGGACCGCATCAAGAAGAAGATCCAGAAGGAAGGCTTCCCAAAGGAGACGGCGCACCACGCCTTCGCCCTCTAGCGCACCGGGACTGCGCGTGCTTTTCTACGGCACCCCGGCGTTCGCCCTGCCAACGCTCGAAGGCCTGCTGGCGCACCACCAGGTCGTCGCCGTGATCACCCAGCCCGACAAGCCAGCCGGGCGCGGCCAATCGCTCGCCCAGTCGGCCGTGAAGCGGCGCGCCCTCGACGCCTCCGTGCCGGTGCTGCAGCCACCCCGCCTGCGCGACCCCGGATGGTCCGAACGACTCGCCGAGTACCGGGCCGACGTCGCGGTGGTGGCGGCCTTTGGCCAGATCCTTCCCAAGGCGGTGCTCGACGTGCCGATCCACGGATCGATCAACGTCCACGGCTCGCTGCTGCCGCGCTATCGCGGCGCGGCGCCGATCGCCTGGGCCATCATGCGCGGCGAGACGGAGACCGGGATCACCACGTTCCAGATGGACCCCGGGATGGACACCGGCGACATGCTCCTGCGTGAGACGACGCCGATCGGCCCCGACGAGACCGCGGGCGAGCTCTCCGCGCGGCTCGCTGAGATCGGGGCTCGGCTGCTGCTGCAGACTCTCGATGGCCTCGGCTCATTGCCACGGATCGCCCAGGATCCCGCGCAGGCCACGCTCGCGCCGCGGCTCAAGAAGGAAGACGGCTGGCTTCGCCCGACGGAGCCGGCCCGCGACCTCGTAAACCGGGTTCGCGGGTGCAATCCGTGGCCGGGAGCGGCTCTCATGACCCCGGCCGGCCGCCTCCTGGTCTGGCGGGCCGGGGCTCTCCCCGGGCCGGCCGCGGCCGCCCCCGGCACCCTGGTCGCGAGCGCGGGGAGCCTCGCCATCGTCACCGGCGCCGGGCTCCTCCTGCCCCGGGAAGTCCAGCCGGAGAACCGCAAGGCGATGGCGTGGGACGATTTCCTCCGGGGCGCTCGCCTCCAGGCCGGCGCGCGCGTCACCGAGCCCGCGAAATGAGCCCCGTCCTCAAGGCAGGGCCGGTATCGCAGGCGCGCTACCAGGCCCTGCACATCCTGGTGCGAGTCGAACGCGATCGCGCCTTCGCCGACATCGCGCTCGAGCACGCGCTCGAGCGCGCGCGTCTCGACCCGCGCGACGCCGCGCTCTGCACCGAGATCGTCTACGGCACGCTCCGCTGGCGCCGCCACCTGGACTGGCGGCTCACGCCGCACCTCAACCGGCCGCTCGCCAAGCTCGACCCCTGGGTCCGGGCCCTCCTGCGTCTGACCGCGTACCAGCTCGTGTTCCTCGACCGGGTCCCGCGCTGGGCCGCGGTGGACGAGGCCGTGAGCGTGGCGCGGCTGAAATCGCGCGTGCCTGGCCCGGCCGAGTTCGTCAATGCGGTGCTCCGCTCGATGACCCGCGCGCCGCAGCCACCGCGCCTGCCCGCCGATCCGGTCGAGGCGGCGGCGATCCGCTGGTCCTTCCCCGACTGGATGGCCGCGCGATGGATCCGACGGTATGGGGCGCAGGAGGCCGAGCGTCTCATGGCAGCGCTCAACGAGCGCCCGCCGGTGACCATCCGTGCCAACACCCTCCGGATCTCCCGGGAGGAGCTGGCCCGGCGTCTCCGCGACGAGGAGCTGGCCGAGACCGATCCAACCCGGCTGGCGCCCGAGGGCCTCACCGTGCGTCGCGGCGCGGTCGGCCGCTGGGCCGCCTTCGCGGCCGGCTGGTGCTCGATCCAGGACGAGGCCTCGATGCTCATCGCCCGGCTGCTCGACCCCCAGCCCGGCGAGCTGGTGGCCGACGTGTGCGCGGCCCCCGGTACCAAGACGACCCACCTCGCCCAGCTCATGGGCAACCGGGGACGAATCGTCGCGGTGGATCCGAACGCGGCGCGACTGCGACTGCTGACCCAGGGGGCGGCCCGTCTCGGGGTGAGCATCGTCGAGGCCCACGTGGGCGGGGTGGCGACGGTATCCGGGCGGTGGAAGGCTCGATGCGATCGGGTGCTGGTGGACGCCCCGTGCTCGAATCTCGGGGTGCTGCGACGGAACCCGGACGTGAAGTGGAAGCGGGAGGAGGCGGAGCTGGGACGCCTGGCCGAGAAGCAGCAGGGCATCCTCGCCACCGCGGCTGGGCTCGTGAAGCCGGGCGGTCGCCTCGTCTACGCTACCTGCTCGCTCGAGCCCGAGGAGAACGACGATCTCGTCCGGGCATTCCTCGCCGCTCATCCGGACTGGCGGATGGACCCTCCCGCCGACTTCCCGGTGCCCCCCGACCCGGAGGGGATCATCCGTTGCCTGCCCCACGTCCACGGTACCGATGGCTTCACGGCCGTCCGCCTGATCCGGACGTCCGGGACCTGACCGTCGCCCGCGGCCGCGCCTTTGCAGCCACCACGCCTTTCGGGTAAGGTCTTCGCATGAGGATCGCGCCCAGCATCCTGTCTGCCGATTTCGCCGCGCTGGGCGAGGCAATTGCGCGGGTCGAGACAGCCGGCGCGGATCAGCTCCACGTCGACGTGATGGATGGCCACTTCGTGCCCAACCTCACGATCGGCCCTCCAGTCATCGCGTCGATTCGCAAGCGCACCCGGCTCCCCCTCGACGTCCACCTGATGATCGAGGAGCCGGACCGCTGGGTGGAGACCTACGTCGAGGCCGGGGCGGACTATGTCACGATCCACGCCGAGGCGTGCCCACACCTGCAGCGCACGCTGGCCTTGATCCGGGAGGCCGGGGCCAAGTCGGGGGTGGCCTTGAACCCGTCCACCCCTCCCGAGGTGCTCCAGTACGTGCTGGACGACCTGGACCTGATCCTCGTCATGTCGGTCAACCCCGGGTTCGGGGGCCAATCCTTCATCCCGACGGCCTACGAGAAGATCCGCCGGTTGCGGACCCTCCTGAAGGGCCGAGACGTCATGATCTCGGTCGATGGGGGGGTCAAGGCGGACAATGCCGGACCCCTCGCCCAGGCGGGGGCGACGGTCCTGGTGGCCGGTTCATCCGTCTTCGGGGCCCCGGACCCGGGGGCGGCCCTCGCAGCCCTCCGGAGCGCCTCGGAAGTAGCGAAATCGGCTTGACTTTTCGCTCCCGCGTCAGTATCCTTTAGCGTTTTCAAGCACATACTCCGGGTGGTAACTCGATGCTCGACAGCCTGACCAGTCGTCTGACCGGAATCCTCGACCGGCTCCGTGGCTTTGGCCGGTTGACGGAGGAGAACATCCAGGAGGCCCTGCGCGAGGTGCGCATGGCCCTGCTGGAGGCCGACGTCAACTTCAAAGTCGTGAAGGCCTTCGTCGAGCGCATCCGCGTGAAGGCCGTCGGCCAGGATGTGCTCCAGTCGCTGACTCCGGGGCAGCAGGTCGTGAAGGTCGTACGCGACGAGATGGTCGAGCTGCTCGGCGGCTCCGCCCATCGGCTCGCGATGGCGCCGCATCCGCCCACGGTGGTGATGCTGGTCGGCCTCCAGGGCTCCGGCAAGACGACCAGTGCGGCGAAGCTGGCCCGCCACTTCCAGAAGCAGGGGCAGCACCCGCTGCTGGCCTCGGCGGACGTGTACCGCCCCGCCGCGATCGATCAGCTCAAGACGCTCGGCGCTCAGCTCGGCATCCCGGTGCTGGGCGAGGCCGACCGGCGGCCCGTCGACATCTGCACCGAGGCACGCGACGAAGCGGCGCGACGGGGACTGTCGCCCCTGATCCTCGATACCGCGGGCCGCCTGCACATCGACGAGGACATGCTCGAGGAGTTGCGGGTCATCAAGCGGGCGGTGGGCCCGCACCACGTGCTGCTCGTGGTGGATGCCATGACCGGCCAAGACGCGGTCACGGTGGCCGAGAAGTTCAACGCGGCCATCGGCATCGACGCGGTGATCCTCACCAAGATGGACGGCGACGCCCGCGGCGGTGCCGCGCTGTCGGTGCGCGAGGTCACGGGCCGGCCCATCGCGTTCGTGGGCGTGGGCGAGAAGACCGACGCGCTGGAGCCGTTCCATCCCGACCGGCTCGCGCAGCGCATCCTCGGCATGGGCGACGTGCTGTCGCTCGTCGAGAAGGCCCAGGCCACCGTCGATGCCGCGCAGGCCGAAGCGCTCGCCCAGAAGATCCGTGACGACGCGTTCACCCTGGAGGATTTCGCGGCCCAGCTCAAGCAGCTCCGCTCGATGGGTCCGCTCGGGCAGCTCCTCGACATGGTGCCGTTCTTCAAGGGGGCCAAGGGTCTGCCCAAGGAGATGGCCGGCGAGGAGAAGGAGCTGCACCGGTACGAAGCCATCATCGCCTCGATGACGCCGCACGAGCGCCGGGAGCCGGCGGTCATCAATGGCAGCCGGCGCGCCCGCATCGCGCGCGGGAGCGGAACGAGCGTGTCGGACGTCAACCGGCTGCTCAAGCAGTACGCCCAGCTCAAGAAGATGATGAAGGGGCTCAAGCAGATGGAAGGGCGCATGGGCAAGTTCAAGGGTGCCCTGCCCTTCCTGCCGCGCTGAGCCCCGGCCCACGGCAGCGCAGGACAACCCAGAGAGAGGTGAAACAGTGGCGGTTCACATCAGGCTGAGACGGACGGGGACGACGCGCAAACCGGCCTACCGCGTGGTGGTGGCGGACTCGCGGGCGGCGCGTGATGGGAAGTTCATCGAGGTGATCGGGCACTACAACCCGCTCACGAACCCACCCACCGTGAAGATCGAAGTGGAGCGGGCGCAGGAGTGGATCAAGAAGGGCGCCCAGCCCAGCAACACCGTGAAGAACCTCCTCGCGCGGGCGGGAGCGGCCGCGAAGGCGTAGGTCGCGTGGCGGAGGCGCCTCTCGTCGCGGTCGGCGAAGTGCTGCGGCCCTACGGGCTCCGCGGCGAGCTCAAGGTGCGCCCGCTGACGGATCGGCCGCTCGAGCGCTTCGAGCGGCTGGAGCGGTGCGTGCTGTGGGAGCCGGATCGGGATCGGCGGGAGGAGTGCCGCATCGTCTCGTGCCGCTTCGACGGGACGACCGCGTTCGTGCGCATGGAAGGCGTCGACTCCCCGGAGGCGGCGCGACGCTTCCAGGGCCTCCTGCTCGCGGTGCGGCGCGACGAGGCCCTGCCGCTGGACGAGGGGCACTTCTACCCCTGGCAGCTCGAGGGGGCGAGCGTGGAGACGCGCGACGGGCGACCGGTGGGGCGGTTCGTGCGCGTCGAGAGCGGGGCGCAGGACCTGTGGGTGGTCGAGGACGGAGAGCGCCAGCGCCTCATCCCCGCGGTGGCCTCGATCGTGGTGGAGGTGAGCGTGGCGGATCGCCGGATCGTCATCGATCCGCCGGAAGGGCTGCTCGAGCTGTGAAGATCGACATCGTCACCCTCTTCCCCGCGATGCTCGAGGCGCCGCTCGCCGGGTCCATCGTGGGCCGGGCGCGCGCCCGGGGCCTGGTGGATATCCAGGTCCACGACCTGCGCGAGCATGCCGCGGGCCGGCACCGCGTCACCGACGAGCCGCCGTTCGGCGGAGGGGGCGGCATGATCCTCAAGCCGGAGCCGCTCGCGGCGGCGGTCGACGCGCTGCGCGCGGCGGGCGCCGCCCGGCGGCCGGCCGGAACGGACGCGCGGGTGATCCTGCTGGGGCCGGGCGGGCGGCGCTTCCGCCAAGAGGTGGCGCGCGAGCTGGCACGGCGGCCGCACCTGATCCTCCTGTGTGGCCGTTACGAAGGAGTGGACGAGCGCGTGAGCGACACGGTGGTGCACGAGGAGCTGTCGATCGGCGACTACGTGCTCACCGGGGGCGAGCCCGCCGCGCTGGTGGTGACCGACGCGGTCACGCGCCTCCTGCCGGGTGTGCTGGGCGACGAGGAGGCGCCCGCGCACGACTCGTTCGCGCGGGGGCTGCTCGAGCATCCCCAGTACACGCGGCCCGAGGTCTTCCGCGGCGTGAGCGTGCCGGAGGTGCTGCGCTCCGGTGATCACCGCCGGATCGCGCGCTGGCGCCAGCTGATGTCGCTCTGGCGAACGTGGGAGCGGAGACCCGATCTCCTGGAGACGGCGGACCTCACGCCGCAAGAGCAGAAGTGGACGGACGGCTTCCGGCAGGGGCGGACGCCGGCCGATTTCCTGGACTAACTCACCGAGCGAGGAGCGTCAGATCATGGAAGCGATCCGAATCGTCGAGGCGGGAGATCTCAAAAAGGACCGGGGCGGCTTCCGGCCCGGGGACACCGTCAAGGTGATGGTCAAGGTGGTGGAAGGCGAGAAAGAGCGGCTACAGGCCTTCGAGGGCGTGGTGATCCGCAAGCGCGGCGGCGGCACTGGGGCCTCGTTCACGGTGCGGCGCATCTCCTACGGGGTCGGGGTGGAGCGGACGTTCCCGCTGCACTCGCCGCGCATCGACAAGATCCAGGTGGTGAAGCGGGCGACGGTCCGTCGGTCCAAGCTCTACTACCTGCGCGACCTGGTCGGCAAAGCGGCGCGTCTCAAGGAGAAGCGGGTGGCCGCGGTTCCCACTTCGGGCGAGCAGTCGAGCTAAGACCGGGCGAGGGCGTGGCGGCGGGGGCGCCGTACCGCTTCGAAAGCGCCGCGTGGCGGCGGGGGGCGACCCGTGTCGCCGGGGTGGACGAAGCCGGCCGCGGCCCGCTGGCCGGCCCGGTGGTCGCGGCGGCGGTGGTGCTCCCGCCGGGGACTCGGATCGCGGGAGTGGACGACTCGAAGCGTCTGGAGGCGGAAGAGCGGGAGCGGCTGTTCGAGATCATTCGAGCGAGGGCGCTGGGGGTGGGAGTCGCGATCGTGGATCACACCACGATCGACCGGATCAACATCCTGCAGGCCACGCGGCTGGCGATGGCGCAGGCCCTCGCCTCGCTCGGAATGGAGCTGGAGCTGGTGCTGACGGACTTCGTGGAGGTGCCTGGACTCAGGTGCCCGCAGCGGAACCTGGTGGACGGCGATCGGCGATCGGCGTCGGTCGCGGCGGCCTCCATCGTGGCCAAGGTGACGCGGGACCGGATCATGGAAGCGGCCGATCGCGACTTCCCGCTGTACGGCTTCGGCCGACACAAGGGTTACGCGACGCCGGAGCATCGGGACGCCCTGGAGCGCCACGGGCCGTGTCCGCTGCACCGCCGGACCTTCGCGGGCATCTGGAATCAGCTGGCGCTGTTCTCTCGGAGCGAGCTGCAGTGGATCGACGCCGATTCATGATGAGCGATCTTGTGCTGGCCAAGGAGTAGTGCCCGTGCCCACCGACACTCGGAAGATCACTGGAGACAGGGGCGAGGAGGAAGCGGCCCGGTTCCTCGCCCGGAGCGGATTCGCCATCCTCGACCGCAACGTCCGCACCCGCGCGGGGGAGATCGACCTCGTGGCGAAGGAGGGCAAGACCCTCGTCTTCGTCGAGGTCAAGACGCGCCGGGACATGGAAGGCGACCCTCCGCAGGCCGCGGTCAACACGCGCAAGCAGAACCGGCTCGGCAAGCTGGCCCACGGCTATCTCAAGCTCAAGCGCCTGCGGCAGGTCTCCTGCCGATTTGACGTGGTCTCGGTGATCTTCAACGAAGAAGGTGCGGTCAAGGCCATCCGCCACATCCCCAACGCCTTCTCGGTATCCGCGTGGTAGTGCGAGGCGAGCCGAAGGCGAACCGAGCAAATACAAAAAGAGCCTGAAGAAGTAGACGAAAGCCCGCGACACCACGACGAGCGAATACAAAAAGAGCCTGAAGAAGTAAACGAGCGTCCGATGCCCCGCGACGATCTCTTCCGCCAGGTCCTCCCCCTCGACCCCGGCCGCACCGCGCTGCTCGTGGTGGACATGCAGCGCGCGTTCGTGGACGAAGGCCAGACCATGGAGGTACCGCCGGCCCGCGACGCGGTGCCCCGCATCCAGGAGCTGCTGGCCATCTTCCGGGAGAAGGGCCTACCCGTCGTCTTCACCGAGTTCACCTACTCGCCGGCCGCGCCGCTCCTGGTCGGCGAGCTGCATCCGGAGCACCGCCCGGCCACACCGGGCGCGCCCACCGGCTTCGGCTACCCGTCCTCGTCGTGCCTCGCGGGGGAGGACAACGTCCACATCGTCCCGGAGCTGGCTCCGCGCGCCGACGATCTCGTGGTGGCCAAGCACTACTACGACAGCTTCAACGGCACCGTGCTCGACGGCGCGCTGCGGGCGCGTGGGGTGACCACGCTGGTCGTCACCGGTACCATGACCGACATCTGCGTGCTCGCCACGGTGGTCGGCGGGTTCAATCGGGAATACCGGATGGTGGTGGTCGAGGATGCGGTGGCCACCCTCTGGCCGGAGATCCAGCGCGCCGCCCTCGACATCATCCGTCGCGCCTACGCCCGCGTGGTGTCGGCCAAGGAGCTGGCCGACGAGATGGCCCGCTGGTGATGGCCGAGCGGCGTGTGATAAGGTCGACGCCATGAGCCAGGGACTGCGCTTCCACGGGTGCATGCCGGCGAACCTTCTGCCCTTCACCGCCGATCTGGCCGTCGACGAGCCAGCCTACCGCAAGCATCTCCGCTGGCTCGCGGACGCGCCCGGGGTGACCGGCATCGTGGCCAACGGCCACGCGGCGGAGGTCGCCTCCCTCGATCGCGAGGAGCGCAAGCGGACGCTCGCCATCGCGCTGGACGAGGTGGCCGGCAAGGTGCCGGTGGTGAGCGGCGTCTACAGCGACGGCACGCTGGAGGCGGTGGAGCTGGCCCGCGACGCGCGGGCGGCGGGCGCGGCCGGCCTGCTCGTCTTTCCCCCGACCCTCTTCATGTGGGGCGCGCAGCTGAAGCCCGACATGGTGCTGCGTCACTTCCAGACCATCGCGGACGCGGTGGACTTGCCGATCGTCGTCTTCGAATACCCGCCCGCCTCCGGCATCGGCTACAGCGCGGAGACGCTCGCCGAGCTGTGCAAGATCCCGACGGTCGCCGCGGTGAAGGACTGGTCGAACGACATCGTCTCCTACGAGAAGAACCTGCGAGCCCTCCGCGCGACGGGCCGGCCGGTGGCCATGTTGTCGTCGTTCACGATGTCGCTGATGGCGAGCTTCCTGCTCGGCGCCGACGGCTGCATCTCGGGCATGGGCAGCGTGGCCGCGGATCTGCAGGCCGGCCTGTTCGCGGCCGTGCAGGCGGGACGCTTCGAGGACGCGCGGCGGATCAACGACCGGCTGACTCCGCTCGTCAACGTGTTCTACGCGCCACCGTTCGTGGACATGCACAACCGCATGAAGGAGGCGCTCGCGATCCTCGGGCGCATTCCGGCCGCCCACGTGCGGCCCCCGCTCACGCCCGTCTCCGAGGACGAGCGGCATCGCATCCGCCTGGCCCTGCGGGCCTCCGGCCTCTCGTCGTAGTCACACCTCGTCGCATCCGCCCCGCGGGGCTGCGGGCGGCCAGCCGAGTACGCGCACCCTTGCGGGCCGCGACCGTTTCATGTATATAACCGGGAATCTCCACATCCCAGCGAGGTGGAATGGCAGGTCCAGCCGGGCGCAGTCCTGACGAAGAAGCGCTGCTCCAGAAGGCGATGCGGGTCCTGCCCGGCGGTGTCCTGGGTGGATACTACGCCCCTCAGGAGCTCGCCTTCGTCGTCCGCGAGGCCCGCGGCTCTCGACTCTACGATTTCTCCGGGCGCGAGTACATCGACTACATCCTGGGCAGCGGGCCGCTCGTGCTGGGTCACGCCCATCCCGCGGTGGTGGCCGCGGTCGAAGCCCAGCTGCGCAAGGGCACGACCTACTTCCAGCTGAGCGAGCCCACCCTCAACCTGGCCGAGGAGATCTGCCGGGCGGTGCCCTGCGCCGAGCAGGTGCGCTTCTGCGGCAGCGGAAGCGAGGCGACGTTCTTCGCGCTCCGGGTGGCCCGCGCGTACCGCAAGCGCGACAAGATCCTGAAGTTCGAGGGGGGCTTCCACGGCGTGCACGATTACTCGCTGATGAGCGTCGGGCCCCGCGAGCCGAAGGCGTTTCCCGCCCCCACCCCGGACTCGGCGGGCATCCCCCACGCCATCCAGGGCGAGGTGCTGGTGGCCCCGTTCAACGACCTGGCGGAGACGGAGGCGATGATCGAGGCGCACCATCACGATCTCGCCGCGGTGATCATGGAGCCGTTCCAGCGGCTGATCGTGCCCGATCTAGGCTTTCTCCGGGGCGTGCGCGAGATCACGTCGCGCCACGGGGTACCGCTGATCTTCGACGAGATCGTCACCGGCTTCCGGTTCGCCTACGGGGGCGCCCAGCAGTACTACGGGGTCGTCCCGGACCTGGCCGCGTTCGGAAAGATCGTGGGCGGCGGCTTCCCGCTGGCCGCGGTGGCCGGCCCCCGTGCCATCATGCGGCACTTCTCCCACGAGCTTGACGGCTCCGGCGAGTTCGTGCAGCAGGCGGGAACGCTGAACGGCAACCCGATCGCGGCCGCGGCCGGCCTCGCCACCCTGGCGGAGCTGCGCAAGCCCGGCACGTACGAGCGGCTGTTCGCGACCGGAACGCGCCTCAAGGAGGGGCTCGAGGCGGCGGCCCGGCGGGCCGGGCTCGCCGCGCAGGTGACCGGCGAGGCGCCGGTCTTCGAGATCTACTTCACGGACCGGCCGATCACCGACTACCGCGCCACCCTCAGCGCGGACCGGGGACTGCACGCCGCCTTCACGCGCGAGATGCTCACGCGGGGGGTGGTCAAGGCGGCTCAGAAGTTCTACGTCTCGCTCGTCCACGGAGACGCCGAGGTCGCGCGCACGCTCGAGGTGTTCGAGCAGGCGCTGACGGCGGTGGCGAGAACTTCTCACTGAGCGGATCGATTACGCACACACAGGAGGCTTTCACCATGGCCAATCACGACAACCCCGAAGAGTTCTGGTACCGCGGCAAGGTCACCCGGCGGCGCTGGCTCGGTCTGAGCGCGGCCGCCGCGGGCGCGGTCGGCGCCACCATGCTGGTGCCGCCACCATGGCGGGCCGCGTTCGGCCAGGCCAAGCCGTACAAGATCGGCACGCTCCAGCCCCTGTCGGGCACGGCGGCGGCCGGCGGCAAGACCGCCCTCGTGGGCGTGCAGATGGCGGTGGACCGCATCAACAAGGCGGGCGGGGTCAACGGCCGCCCGATCGAGCTGATCGTGGCCGACTACGAGTCCAAGCCCGACGTGGGCCGGCGCAAGGCGGAGAAGCTGGTGCTCGAGGACAAGATCGACGCCCACGCGGGCGGCTATCTCTCGAACGTGTGCCTCGCGTGCATGCCGGTGTACGAGGAGCACAAGCTGGTCAACATGATCACGGTGTGCCTCGACACCACGATCACCACCTCCAAGTGCAGCCGCTACACGTTCAGGCCATTCGACTTCGCGCCCGCCCAGGCGGTGGCCATCGCCCCCCACATGGTGAACAAGCTCGGCAAGAAGTGGCACATCGCCTTCGCCGACTACGCGTGGGGCCAGTCCACCCGCGACGCCTACGTCGAGCAGATCAAGAAGAACGGTGGCGAGGTGACCGGGACGACCGGCATTCCGCTCACCACCTCTGACATGACCGCGTTCCTCAGCAAGATCACTGGAAGCTACGACGGCCTCTTCGGGATCTTCTTCGGGCCGCAGGGCATCTCCTTCGTCAACCAGAGCTTCGATCTGGGCCTCTCGAAGAAGGCGCGGATCGCGGGCGACGGCGCCATCGCGGTGGCCACCAGCCTGCCCGCGATGGGGGCCAAGGCCGACGGGTTCGTGGGCGTCGACCGCTACATCCCGGTCCTCGAGGGCCCGTTCAACACCCCGTACCACAAGAAGTTCCTCGACGACGCGGTGGCGCGCCTGACGCCCATGGGCGTCTCCCTGCCCGACCGCTACGTGCAGTCCAACTTCGAGGGGGTCAACTTCCTCAAGCTCGGAATGGAGAGGTCGAAGTTCCGCGGGCGCGAGGACAGCATGAAGCTCATCGAGGCGCTCGAGGGCATGGAGGTCAAGGAGTCGGACGACTTCCCGCAGGGCGACAAGACCCTCCGCAAGGAGGACCATCAGGCCTTCGTGCGCGAGTTCATCTTCGAAGTCCGGGACATGAAGTACAAGATCCTCGACATCATCCCCAAGGAAAAGACGGTCGTTCCCGCCGCGTGCAAGTTCGCGTAGGCGCGTGACGGCTTCGCCAGCTCAATCGCCGGGCGCCCCCGGGCAGCCGGCCCGGGGCGCCCCGGATGCAATTCTCCGGACCGAAGGCCTCACCATGCGCTTTGGCGGCCTCATCGCCGTCGGCAACGTGAGCCTCACAGTGCCGCGGGGCGAGATCCGGGCCATCATCGGCCCCAACGGGGCCGGCAAGAGCACCTTCTTCAACTGCGTGACCGGCGTGCTGAGCCCGACGAGCGGGCGCATCTTCCTGAACGGCGAGGACGTGGCGGGGTTACCCCCGCACCGGATCTCCCACAAGGGGCTCGCGCGCTCGTACCAGATCACCAACATCCTGCCCGGGGCGACGGTGCTGGAGAACGCGCGCATCGCGGCCCAGTCCCGTCACCACGGCTGGAGCCTCCTGCGCCATCATCGGAGCTACCGCGACCTCATCGATCGGGCCCGTTCCGTCCTCGAGGCGGTGGGCCTCCTCGACAAGGAGGCCGAGCTGGCCGCCAACCTCTCCCACGGCGAGCAACGCAATCTCGAGATCGCCATCGCCCTGGCCACCGATCCGCAGCTCCTGTGCCTGGACGAGCCGACCGCGGGCATGAGCGTGACCGAGACCCACGCCACCGCCGAGCTGGTGCGGCGGATCGCCAGGAACCTCACCATCCTCATCGTCGAGCACGACATGGAGGTGGTGATGAACCTGGCCCATCGGATCACCGTGTTCCACTACGGCGAGGTGCTGGCCGAGGGGACGCCCGGCGAGATCCAGGCGAACCCGCGTGTGCAGGAGGTCTACCTGAGGGCCTGATGCTCACGCTGGCCGACGTCCACACCCACTACGCCAAGAGCCACATTCTCCACGGCATCTCGCTGGAGGTGCAGTCCGGCGAGGTGGTCGGGCTCCTCGGGCGCAACGGGGTGGGCAAGTCCACCACGCTCAAGAGCATCATGGGCCTCGTGCGGCCCTCCCAGGGGCGGATCACGTTCGAGGGCCGCGACATCACCGGCTTGCCCTCGCACAAGGTCGCACACCTCGGCATCGCCTACGTGCCGGAGGACCGCCGCATCTTCAAGCTCCTGACCGTGATGGAGAACCTGCGAACCGGTCTCGACCGGGGCGGCATCACGGAGGCGCGGCGCAAGGACCTGCTCGCCAAGGTCTACGAGAGCTTCCCGGTGCTCGGGGAGCGGAAGAAGCAGCTCGGGGGCACCCTGTCGGGCGGCGAGCAGCAGATGCTCGCGATCGCCCGCGCGATGATGCTCGAGCCCAAGATCATCCTGCTCGACGAGCCGACCGAAGGGCTCATGCCGCGCATGGTCTCGCAGATCCGCGACATCATCGAACGGCTCCACCACGAGGGTGTCGCGATCCTGCTCGTGGAGCAGAACGTCGGGCTGACCCTCAGTGCGACCAGCCGCTGCTACATCATGGAGAAGGGCCTCATGCGTCACCACGCGTCCTCAGCCGCACTGACCGCCGACCCGTCCGTCATCCACCAGTACCTGGGGGTGTGAGCGGTGTTCGAGCAAATTCTCGTGCAGACCGTCAACGGGCTCGTCAACGGCATGGTGCTCGCGCTGGTCGCCTCCGGCCTGACCCTGATCTTCGGCATCATGGACGTGGTCAACTTCGCCCACGGCGACCTCGTGATGCTGGGCGCGTTCACCGGCGCGGTCACGGTCGCCCAGACCGGCAACTTCTGGCTGGGGCTCCTGGTGGCGTCGCTCGTCATCGGGGCCTTCGGGGCGCTGCTCCAGATCGCCACGCTCCGTCCCCTGATCGGCCGCGATCCCCTGACCACCATCATCGCGACCTTCGGCGTTTCCCTGGTGCTCCAGAAGTACGCCCTCTGGCAGTTCGGCCCGACGGCCCAGAACATCCCGCAGCCAATCCCCGGCCGGTTCGAGCTGTTCTACCTGCAGTACCCCTGGTATCGCCTGGGCGCCGCGGTGATGGCGGGCGCCATCATCGGCGCGCTCTATCTCTTCCTGAAGTACGGCAAGTACGGGATCTGGATCCGCGCCACCACCCAGGACCGCATCATGGCGTCCGCGATGGGCATCCCGGTGCCCCTGGTCCACACGGGCGTCTTCGCGATCGGCTCCGCCATGGCGGCCGCCTCCGGCGTGCTGTTCGCGCCCCTGGCCGCGGTGACCCAGACCATGGGGGCCGAGTTCACGTTGCGCGCATTCAGCGTCGTGGTCGTGGGCGGGATGGGCAACCTGGGTGGGTCCATCCTCGCCGCGCTCTTCATCAGCCTGCTGGAGGCGTACGCCTCGCTGGTGGTGAGCCCCTCGCAGGCCGTCATCGTCTCGTTCGTCGTCTTGATCCTCACCCTGCTCTTCAGGCCCACCGGCCTGTTCGTGCCGACGCCCATCGTGCCGACGGCCAAGTGACGACCGTGGGCTCCCAGACGCACCGCAGCTTCTGGATCGTCTTTCTGGCCGTGGTGGCCGCGCTCGCACTCGCCCCGCTCGCGCTCCCCGAGTTCTGGCGGAAGTTCCTTACCGAGATCCTCATCTGGGGGCTGCTCGCCATGTCCTCGGACATCCTCATCGGCTACACCGGCATGGTCTCCTTCGGGCACTCCGCCTTCTTCGGGCTGGGGCTCTACGGTGCCGCCGCCGCGCTGCTGGTGATGCGCTCCCCGAACCTCTGGATCGCTCTCGCGGTGGGTCTGGCGGCGGCCGCGCTGGTGGCGGTGTTCGTCGCCTACTTCGCCACGCGCCTCCGCGACATCTACTTCGCCATCTCCACGTTCGTCTTCTCGCAGATCTTCTACGTCATCATCTTCACCTGGACGGACGTGACCGGAGGTGAGAACGGCCTGTACTTCACCCAGCCGCCGTTCACGATTCCCGGCATCTGGAGCGGGCGGTTCTCGACGGTGAGCCTCCACTGGTTCGTCCTCGCGATCGTCGCGTTCTCATATCTCGCGCTGCGCCGGATCACCCAGTCCCCGTTCGGGATGGTGCTGCAGTCGATCCGGGAGAACGAGCCGAGGACCCGGGCGATCGGCTACCACGTGGAGCGCTACAAGATCGTGGCGGTGATGCTCTCGGGGCTGTTCGCGGGGCTCTCCGGGGTCCTCTACGCCATCCAGCACCGGTTCGCCGCCCCGGACTTCGTCTTCTTCACGGTGTCGGGCGAGGTGGTCATCTACAACGTCATGGGGGGCATGGGCACCCTCGTCGGCCCGGTGGTGGGCGCCGCATTCTTCCTGGTGCTCCGCGAGGGCCTGTCCCGCTTCTGGGCCGAGTACTACCTGATCCCGCTGGGCATCGCGTTCATCCTGATGGTGATCTTCATGCCCCAGGGACTCCTGGGCTTCCTGAAGCGGCGGCTGAACCAGTAGCGGGAGCCTACGCCCCGGTGCTGCCGAACCCCCCGTCACCGCGTGAGCTCCCCGGGAGCGCGCGCACCTCCACCAGCTCCGCCCGCGCCACCGCCTGGATCACGAGCTGGGCGATCCGCTCTCCCCGATTGATCGTCACCGGCTCGACCCCGTGGTTGACGAGGAGCACGCCGATCTCACCCCGGTACCCCGAGTCGATGAGGCCGGGCGCATTCAGCACGGTCACACCCGCGCGCAGGGCCAGGCCCGAGCGCGGTAGCACGAGCCCCGCGTAGCCGCGCGGGATCGCCACGCGTAGCCCGGTCGGCACGAGCTGCCTTCCGGCTGGCGGGAGCGTGACCGTCGCCGCCGCGGCGAGGTCGAGTCCGGCGTCGCCCGCGCGCGCGTACGCGGGAAGCGCGAGGGTCCGATCGACCCGCATGATCTCGACGGCTACCACGTCCTCTGGTGTCTCGGTCACGAGCCTTCCCTCCTGTCGCGCGCCATGAAACCGCGAAGCGATTGCGCGCGGATCGTGCGCGCCCCGGGAGAGTAGCAGAAACCGGGAGGAGCCTTGACAAAATTGAGGGTGACCGCCGTCCAAACCGTGACCGTAAGATTTCAATTCCGTTGATCTATTTCGGTGGCCTTCGTCTTGCTATCTCCATCGCGCGGAGAGAGCGGACATGCTCCGGAGACTCGGACCCTCGACGTTGCTGAGACTGGCCACGGCGATCACGCTGGGGCTGGCGCTGCTGCTCACGGGTTGCCTCCAGCGCTAGCCGACCACGATGCGCCCGATCATCCACCCTCTCGCCAGACACGTCCTGACGCTCTCGCTGCTCGGGTCGGTGCTCTCGCCGAGCCCTGTGGCCCACGCCGAGACGGCGCTCGACCTCGCGGGTGAGATCGCCCAGCTACGCGGGCGGCTGGCCGACAACAGCGCCCAGGAGCAGCACTGCCTGGCCGGCGCCACCCAGCCGGTGTGGACCGCCGCGCTCGCGACGGACCTGAAGGCCCTGCAGGACCGGGCGAACCAGGCCGCCGCCGAGGGGGCCGCCGCCGAAGCGCAGCCCTGGAAGGAGCTCGCGCGAAAGGCCGAAGCTCTGCAGGCGCGCGTGGCGGTGAACGCGCGGACGGGGGCGGAACTCTTCCAGAGTCAGCAGATCGGGCTCGACTGCCTGGATCGCCACGTCGAGGAGCGCGAGGCACTGCGCGCGTCCCTCGAGATGGCGGTGGCGGATCCGGCCGCGTACGGCGACTCGCTCCGCCTGGCCCGGGAGAGCGGGGGCGCTAGCCTGCGCCTGGATCTCGGCGTGCTTCACGAGCGGAGCCGGGCCCTGTCCTCCCGATGGAAGCAGGGCCGCACGGACTCGACCACGGATGCGGGAGCCCTCAAGGCCGATCTCGATGCGCTGAGGCGGCGTCACACCGCGGCCCTCGAGAGCGCCCCCGCGCGCGCCCTGGCCGATCCGGTGCTGCGCGCAGCCGAAGCACTGGTGGCGGCGGCGGCCGCGTGGGAGCGGGAGCGCAGGGCCGAGGCCCGGGTCGCCGGAGCGCGCGACGACGCCGAACGGCGCGCGGCGGCCCGCGAGCGGGACGAAGCCGGACAGCTGGCGAGGGGCTACTGGGCGACGGCCGATCGGCTGATCGCCCGTCGGGTAACGAGCGACGAGGCTATGCGGACGGGAACAGCGTCGCCAGCAGCTGGCGGAACTCCTTGAGTTTGAACGGCTTGGTCACGACCGGGACCTTGCTCTCCACCAGGAACCGCCCGTAGCCCGGGGCCTCGTCCTCTCCGGTGATGAAGATGAAGCTCGGCATAGCGTCCGGACGCCTCTTGCGCGTCTCCTCGTAGAGCTTCGGCCCGTCCACCTGCGGCATCTGCAGATCGCTCACCACCAGATCGTAGGCCGTCGCGTCAATCAGCTTCAGCGCGGCCGCGCCGTCTTCGGCCGGGTCCACCGTGTGACCGTCCGCGGAAAGGGCCTCGACCATCAGCTCCCGCATGTGCTCCTGATCGTCGGCGACGAGAACGCGCAGCGTTCGCATGCCCCAAGTCTAGCAGAAGCCCCCCCCAACAACGCCCACTCCACGCGGCGTTCAGGAGGAACTGATGCGTACCTGGTCTGGACGAGCCGACGGAGACCGGCACCCGTCGGACATTCGACGGTTCGACGCCCAGGGCGTCGTGAAGGACGTCCAGCTCACGTCCTCCCGGGAGCGCTGAGCGGGGTCGTCGCGGCTGGTGCCGCGGCGCGGGTCGGCAGCGTGAACCGGATCACCGCGCCATGGGGAGCCCCGGGCGTGGCCCACAGGCGCCCACCGTGAGCCTCGACGATCGAGCGACAGATCGACAGGCCCATGCCCAGACCCTTGGATTTCGTCGAGAAGAATGGGTCGAAGATCCGGTCGATGGCCTGGGGATCCAGCCCCACACCCGAGTCCTGCACCGTGATGACGACGTCGTCCGCCTCGTCGATCTGGGATCTAATGGAGAGCTCTCGGCGCCGATCCGTGACCGTGGCCATCGCCTCGATCCCATTGATGACGAGATTGAGTATGACTCGTTCGAGCTGGAGCGAATCACCGAGGATGGATGGAAGCTCCCTGTCGAGCTCGGCGTGAACCGTTATCCGCTGAGAGCGCAGCTCGCTCTGGCTGAGTGCCAGGATGCGCTTGACCGACTCGTTGACGTCCAGCGGCATCATCTGCGGCTCCGACTTCGTCATCAGCGCTCGGAGACTGATCATCACGTCGGCCGCCCGTTTCGCGTCGCGGATGATCTCACTGAGCGCTTGCCGAACCTCGGCGAGATCGGGCGGGTCCTTGCCGAGCAGGCGCAGCGACGCCCCCCCGTTGATGACGATGGCAGCGAGCGGCTGCTTCACCTCGTGAGCGATCGCGGCCGCCAGCTGGCCCATGGTGGTGATCTGAGCCACATGGGCCAAGTCTGCCTGAGCTTTTCGCAGCGCTTCCTCTGACCGCTTGTGCTCGGTGATGTCGACCGCCGAGCCGATGTAGCCGGCGAACTCCCCGTCGGCCGCGTACCGCGGTATCCCCTTGTCGAGGATCCAGCGATACTCTCCATCGGCGCGCCTGAGGCGATACTCCATGGTGAATTGCCGGCGCGCATCGAAGCTGGTGATGTAAGTATCGAGGCAGTGTTGAAGATCGTCCCGGCAGACGCCCTCCGCCCATCCGTTGCCCAGTTCCTGATCCATGCTACGACCGGTGAACTCGAGCCACGGTCGATTGAAGAAGGTGCACTGCATGTCCCGGCCGGACATCCAGATCATGACCGGGGCGGTATCCGCCATCAACCGAAACGTTTCGTTTGCGTCGCTCAGCGCTCGTGCACTCACTTTCCCCCGCGTGGTGACTACCAGGCGGGATGGCTCGTTTCGTCACGACACTGTTCCACGTTGTCGACCGGTAGGCAAGTCAAGAGTCGCCCGGAGCGGCTCGCAACGACCGCCCTCTCCTCGAGAGGCGCCCCCGCGCAACCGAGCCGATACACCTCGACGTATCGGTCCGGGCACGTTGACCGAGGGAGGTGCTCTTCCCACACTGGGCCCGTGCTCGCGAGGGTCCGCTCGGCCACCCTGACCGGGATCGACGCCGCCACCGTCTTCGTCGAGGTGGACGTGGCGGCCGGGTTGCCTTCCTTCACCACCGTCGGGTTGCCCGACTCGACGGTGCGCGAGAGCCGTGACCGCGTGCGCGCCGCCATCCGCAACGCTGGACTCGAGTTTCCAGTCGACCGGATCACAGTGAGCCTCGCGCCGGCCGATCTGCGCAAGGAGGGCGCCGCCTTCGACCTGCCGGTGGCGGTGGGCATTCTCTGTGCCACCGGATTGGTGAAGCCGGGCCGTCTGGAGGGGGCCCTCGTCTTGGGTGAGCTTTCGCTCGATGCCAGCGTGCGCGCGGTGCGCGGCGTGCTCCCGATCGCCCTCCACGCGCGCCGGCAGGGGTTCGGGCCTCTGCTCGTTCCGGCGGCCAACGCACGGGAGGCCGCCGTGGTCGAGGGGATCGCGGCCATCCCCATCAACACCCTGCACGACGCGGTGGAGTATCTGAACGGCGAGCGCAACATCGGGCCGGCGCGTGTGGATCGCGCCGCAATCCGGCCGACGGCGGATGCCGACGGGCTCGACTTCGCGGACGTCCGCGGTCACGCGCATGCCAAGCGGGGGCTGGAGATCGCGGCCGCCGGCGCGCACAACGTCCTGATGATCGGGCCTCCCGGCACGGGCAAGACCATGCTGGCCCGGCGGGTAGCGTCCATCTTGCCTCCGCTCTCGCTCGAGGAGGCGATCGAGACGTCCACGGTGTGGAGCGTCGCCGGGCTACTGCCGGCCGAGCAGGGCCTGCTCACCGTACGACCCTTCCGCAGTCCCCACCACACCGCATCCGAGGCCGGCCTGATCGGAGGCGGCGGCCTGCCGCATCCCGGTGAGATCAGCCTCGCGCATCATGGTGTGCTCTTCATGGACGAGCTGCCGGAGTTCTCGCAGCGCGTGCTGGAGGCATTGCGCCAGCCTCTGGAGGACGCCCACGTGGTCGTCTCCCGCGCGGCAGGGAGCGCCAGCTTCCCGGCCCGCTTCCAGCTCGTTGCGGCGGCCAATCCGTGCCGGCGGGGGTGCTCCTCCTTGCCCGCCTGCGCCTGCTCGCCTCCCGAGCGTGCCCGCTACCTGGGCCGTCTCTCGCGTCCGCTCCTCGACCGCATCGATCTGCACCTCGAGATTTCGGCGCTCCCTCTTGCCGAGCTCGACAGCGCCGGGGGTGAGTCATCCGCCACAATCCGGCCTCGGGTTCTCGCCGCGCGTGCCCGTCAGGCCGCCCGCTTCGCGGGCACCTCGACCCACGTCAACGCGCGGATGTCGGGCCGACAGACCCGGCGCTTCTGCCCGCTCCCCGCCGATGCCGCGCGCCTGCTCGGGCTGGCGGTCACTCGGCTTGGTCTTTCCGCCCGGGCCCATGACCGGCTGCTGCGTGTCGCCCGCACCATTGCCGATCTTGAGGGAGCCGACACCATCGCAGTCGAGCACATCTCGGAGGCCATTCAGTACCGCGCGCTCGATCGTGCCCGGTGATCGGCGAGAAGGCCCACCGCCACCGCTGATCCGAGCTAGCCGGGCGCGGCAGTGTTCGCCGGACGGCCTGTGGACCCGTGCGCCGATGGGTGCAGGTGTGGTGCCCATCCGAGCGTCAGGATCCTGACGATCGACGGAGGCGTGAGCACCTCGACGATCCCCGGCCGGAGTGGCAGCCGAGTCGTGTACCCAACGTGGGACCAGGCCAAGACACTCCCGCCCAGGACGAGCCATGCCTTGCCGTCGATCGCGACCATGGCTCCGTCGGGAAGGCTCTCGCATCGGGCGGGCCACGATGCGCGCGCCGTGCGCTCCTCGTGCAGCCGACGGTCGAGCACCGTGAGCGATCCCGCGTCGCCGGGATGGACCCGGAGCCAGACCTCTCGGAACGCTTCCAGCTCTGCTCGACGACATTCCCAGCACGGGCGATGCCCGGTGGCCAGAGCGGTCGCCTCGTCGAGGAAGAACAGCTCCGTGTAGCGCCCGGGCGCCATGAGGGGATGGCGCCGTCGCCCGCGGAAGGCGAGCCGGCAGATCACCCACCGCTCCACCCGCCACCGACGCACGATCCACCCGCGCCGATCGACCAGGCAGCCACGGTTGCCCATGAACATCCCCCGCGCGGGATTGGCCTCCGGCACGCCGAAGGGCGTCATGCGGTTCGGAAGGGTCACGGGTGTCGCTAGACGCGCTCCAGGAAGGACCGATCCTCGACGAGGATGCAGTCGCTCTCCGTGGCGCGTCGCACGCTCTCGACGTTGTCGGGGTCCTTCGCGAGCCGCTCCCGGTACTGCTCGTACGCCGCGAGACTCGGGAAGTCGATGAGGGCGGTCGCGACGTTCGTCGGGCCGGCGAACAACGTCGGTAGCCAGTAGCCCACGAGACCGCCGCCGCAGCGCGGAATGATGGTGCCGAGCGCCCTGGCGTAGCGCTCGAAGTCCGACCGCTTCCGCGGGTCGATCGTGTAGCGAATGCTGAGGGTGATCATCGTGTTGTCTCCTCCCATCGCACGTTGAAGACGCTTCGCAGGTGCGTCCGGCCCCGGGGAGTCACCACCACCGCCCGCGTCCCCCGCAGGCGTCTGATCCAGCCGCGCTCGAGGGCCAGATCCGCCAGCGCGGTGCCGATTGGACCGGCGATGTGCGGCCGGCGCTCGGTCCAGTCGAGACATCTCCGGGCCGGGGATTGTCCTCGCCGCCGGACGGGCGGATCGATCCCGAGCGCCCGCAGCGAACTGCTCCCGGTCGGGGTGAGTCGGCAGTCCCGGCCGTCGTCCTCGAGCCAGCCCGCGGCGACGAGCGCGTCGGCAAGCGCGACGCCCAGCCGGCCGGCCACGTGGCGGTAGCACGTACGCGCATCCTTCAGACGCCGCGCCGTGCCATCCGAACCGTTGAGCACGATCGCGTGCGACTGCGGCGGGGCGACGACGGCCAGCGCTTCGACCGCGTGCCCCACGTCAGCGCTCGCCAACCGGTAGTAGCGCCAGCGCCCCTGCCGCTCGACGCGAAGGATTCGACCGGCGATCAGCTTGGCCAGATGGTTGCTGGCCGCCTGGGCAGAGATACCGGCCCGGGCCGCGAGCTCGCCGGCGGGCCTCGCCTCACCACCCGCCAGTGCCATGCACATGGCCGCGCGCGAAGAGTCGGCCAGGAGATTCGCGACGAACGCGATATCGGGTTCGCTCATCGCCCGAAGCTTAGCGCAGTCCCGCGCCACGATGTTTCACGGCAGACCGTATTCAAATGCCGGTGGGCCCGGGCGGGCTCTCCGCTCACCCGGCCCAGGCGTGACGCCTTCGGCGGCTTGCCAATGTCCCTGGATGTGAGACGATGACGGCGTTTTTCGAACCTCACCCCCGGAGGTCCCGATGAGCCAGCCCGGCAGCGTGCCCCATCCCATGGCGATCGTCCGCGAGCAGGCCGCCATGGTCGTGATCGATGTGCAGGAGCGCCTGTTCCCCGCCATGGACGCCGATCATCGCGAGGAGGTCATGCGGAGCCTGAAAATCCTGGCCGCGGCAGCGCGGCGGCTGAGCCTGCCGACTCTGGTCACCGAGCAATACCCGAAGGGGCTGGGCCACACCCTTCAGGAGCTGAAGGAAGCCCTGCCCGCCGGGCTCGAGCCCATCGAGAAGGTGGCGTTCTCCTGCTGGGGGGTCGACGCGTTCCGCAACCGGCTCATCGCGACTGGCGCCCGCCAGGTGATCCTGGGCGGCATCGAAGCCCACGTCTGCGTGCTGATGTCTGCCCTCGACCTGCTGGCCGCCGGTTACGGGGTGCAGATCATCGCGGACGCGGTGACCTCCCGCACCCAGGCGAACTGGCGGCTGGCCATGGCCCAGCTCCGTCAGGCCGGCGCCGTGGTCACGACGACCGAAACCGCGCTCTTCCAGCTGCTGCGCCAGGCCGATTCCGACGACTTCCGGGAGCTGGCGCGCCTGATCCGCTGATGCATCGCTACTTCGACGTCCGCAGCACGGTGCTCCTCGTGGTGGGCTATGGCATCCTCCCCGAAGAGGAGGACCGACCCGTTGCCTACGACCTGAAGCGGGCAATCAACTCGCGCAGCGAGGGCGCCGAGAACCGGAGCGCGGTGGTGGTGACCGACATGTGGATGCTCAACCAGGAAATGGCGGACATGTTTCCGGCCGTCGCCATCGGCGGTCCCGCGGTCAACGCCTTCGCCGCTCAGATCTACGAGGATCTGCCTCTGGCCTTCACGCGTGATCAGCAGGTGTTCATCCAGATGAACCAGGATGCCGGCAAGCGGGCTGCGCTCTGGGGCATGGACCAGCGAGGAACGCGCGAGGCGGCCGAGGTGTTCGTCAAGGACGGGCTGCTCGACCGCTTCCTCGACCTGGTCTGGCACCGCTCCGGGTAGGCGAGCGGCCGCTGCCTGCGGCTCCGCCGGATTCTGCGGCTAGCGGGCTACGCTGAGACGGCTGCCGGGCGGGAGGTTGCTGTAGGTCACGGACCCGTTGGGTCCGCTGTACCGATAGACCGAGCGAGGCAGCGTGCCGCGGGCCGCCCAGGCCGTGCCGGCGCTCGCGCCGCTCTGGAGGACGCGCTGGACGTACTGCTGGGTCTCCGCATACGGCGGGATACCGCGGTGTGCATCCACCGCCCCCTCGCCCGCGTTGTAGGCTGCGACGGCGAGAGCCACGTTGCCCGGGTAACGGTCCAAGAGATAGCGGAGGTGGCGAACGCCGCCCTCGATGTTCTCGCGCGGATTGAACGAATCTCGCACGCCGAGGGCCAGTGCGGTCTTCGGCATCAGCTGCATGAGCCCGCGCGCGCCCGTCCTCGAGACCGCGCTGGGATTGAAAGCCGACTCGGCGCGGATGACCGACTCGACCAGCGTCGGGTCCACCCCGTGTCGCGACGAGATTTCCCGGATCTCGGAGGCATACTGGCTGCGCGAGGCCTCCGATAGGCGGAGCCAGCCGGTCGTGGTACCCGAGACGCTCGGCAGGCCGCGGTAGCGCGGGTCCGTGGGCGCATTGGTCAGGTGCACGACGCCGGCGCCATCGATCAGCCGAAAGGTCTCGGCCTGAACGGGCACGGCGCACATCAGCCCTCCCACCAATGCCATCAGCGTGAATGTGCCCTTGGTCTGCACGGGGGAATGCAGGTCCAAGAGGCGTGCCAGCAGGAGGGAAAAGCGCCCAGAGGCTCCTGGGCCTAGGCAGCCTCCGGGCTATACATTCCAGCTAGTTGAAGACTAGTTCCGGGCCTGGAGCAACGCCTCCCGGATCCGGTTGTCCTTCGGAATAGGCTCCTCCAGGGCCAGATTCAGCACCTGATCGAGCGTATCCACCAGATGGAACGTCATGCCCTCCCGAACCTGGGCCGGGATGTCCTCGACCAGGTTTTTCTCGTTTCTTTTCGGCAAGATGATGACTTTTACTCCGGCTCGACGAGCCCCCAGTACCTTCTCCTTGATGCCCCCCACCGGCAGCACCCGGCCGGAGAGTGTCACCTCGCCGGTCATGGCGAGATCCGATCTCACAGGCCTCTGAGTCATCAGGGAAACCAACGCTGTCACCATGGTGACACCCGCGGAGGGGCCATCCTTCGGGATGGCGCCCGCCGGCACGTGCACGTGGATGTCCGAGGTGTCCCAGTAGTCCGACCGGACGCCCAGCTCGGAGACGTGAGACCGGGCCCACGAAAGGGCCGTCTGGGCGGACTCCTTCATCACATCGCCCAGCTGGCCGGTCAGGGTGAGGGTCTTGCTGCCTTTCATCCTCGTCGCCTCGATGAAGAGAATCTCGCCCCCGGTGGGCGTCCACGACATGCCCACCGCCACGCCGGGGATACGCGTCCGCTCCTCCAGCTCCTCGTGCATGTACCGGGGTGCACCGAGCATCTCGCCCACGAGCGCCTCCGTCACCTCGACGGCTTCGGTGTGGCCCTCGACCCGGCGCTTGGCCACCTTCCGGGTCACCGCGGCAATCTCACGCTCGAGGTTCCGCAGGCCTGCCTCGCGCGTGTAGCCACGGATGAGCAGACGCAGGGCGGCGTCGGACCAGCGGATGTGATCACCCTCAACGAGGCCGTGATCGGCCACCTGCTTCGGCACCAGATGGGTGCGCGCGATGCGCACCTTTTCCTCCTCCGTGTAGCCGGCGATCTCGATGATCTCCATGCGGTCGCGCAGCGGCGGCGGTACAGTGTCGAGCAGGTTCGCGGTGGTGATGAACAGGATCTTCGAAAGGTCGAACGCCACGTCGACGTAGTGGTCTCGGAACGAGACGTTCTGCTCGGGATCGAGCACCTCCAGCAACGCCGACGCCGGATCGCCACGGAAGTCCATGCCGAGCTTGTCCACCTCGTCCAGCATGAGCACCGCGTTCTTCGACTCGGCCCGCCGCAACCCCTGGATGATCTGACCCGGCAGCGCGCCGATGTAGGTACGTCGGTGCCCGCGGATCTCGGCCTCGTCCCGCATGCCGCCGAGCGAGATCCGGTGGAACTTCCGGCCGAGCGCACGGGCGATCGAGCGTCCGAGGGACGTCTTGCCCACACCCGGAGGACCGACGAAGCACAGGATCGGATCTTTGCCCGCCGGGCGCATGCTCTTCACGGCGAGGTACTCGAGGATCCGGTCCTTCACTTTCTCCAGGCCCGAATGATCCTCGTCCAGCACGCGACGCGCCTCCGCGATGTCGAGATTGTCGGTGGTCTGCTTGCTCCATGGCAGCGCCAGCAGCCAATCGAGATACGTCCGCGCCACCGTGTATTCCGCGGCGGCCGGCGGCATCTTTCCGAGACGGTCGAGCTCCCGGAGGGCCTCCTTCTGGGCCTCCTCGGTCATCCCGGCCGCCTCGATCTTGGCGCGCAGGTCGTCCAGCTCCTGCGTGCGCTCGTCCGTCTGGCCGAGCTCTTTCTGGATCGCCTTCATCTGCTCGCGGAGGTAGTACTCGCGCTGGGTCTTCCCGACCTCCGACTCCACCTGAGACTGGATCCTCGATCCCAGGGCCAGGACGTCGGCCTCCTTGGTGAGCACCGCCACGAGCCGCGCCAGGCGTGCCTTCACGTCGGACGTCTCCAACAGCTCCTGCTTCGCCTCGGTGGTCAGCGTGGGCAGAGTGGCCGCGATGAGGTCGCCAAGCCGGTCCGGCTGGGTCACGTTCTGCACGACGGTGGCCAGCTCATCGGGCAACATCGGCGACAGCTCGACCACCTGCCGGAACAGATTCACCGCGTTCCGGGCCAGGGCCTCGGCCTCTAGATCGCCCGGCGGCGGAGCCACGTCGGGCACGTCCATGATGCGAGCCATCAGATAGGGCCGCACCTGGGCCACCTCGACGATCCGGATCCGTTGCAGGCCCTGGACGACCAGCCGGACCGTCCCGTCGGGCTGCTTCAGCACCTTGTGCACGGTGGCAAGTGTGCCGATGCGGTGCAGATCCGCCTGCTGCGGATCCTCGGTGGCAGAATCCCGCTGCGTGAAGACACCGATCAGACGGCCGCCACGAACCACATCCTCCAGCAGGCGGATCGAGGATTCACGTCCGGCCCCGAGGGGCAACGCCGACTGGGGAAAGAGCACGGTGTCCCGCAACGGCAGGATGGGCACCTGCTCAGGAACAGGAGCGCCCGCGTGCAGCAGGTTCGCGCTTCCCGTGGACACCTTGTCGTCTGCCATGGCTTGGTCTTCCTCTCCTGTCAGAACAGATCAACGGGCGAGAGCTGGCCGGTTGCCGCCCGGACGAGCGCTTCACTCTTGCCGCGCTGCGTCTCGTCCCGCGAATCGGCCATGTCGCTCCGCACGTGGTTGGTCAATTCCTCGATCTGCGCCTGCATGTCGAGCATCCGACGCCTCATCTTTA
>Ga0335085_10000263_pt1 | contig 163615 bp, 134 predicted proteins | sample Lox_Sample_45_FD_206712 | JGI IMG/M metagenome (GOLD analysis project Ga0335085, IMG submission 206712) | Soil microbial communities from Loxahatchee National Wildlife Refuge, Florida, United States - Lox_Sample_4.5 | ecosystem: Environmental > Terrestrial > Soil > Wetlands | place: USA... | reverse complement strand
CTTACCCCAGCGTGCGTTTCGCCGTTACGCATCCGAGGTAAGAGCCGTATGAGGTAATTCTTCAAGTACGGATCCGTGCGGGGGGCGTTGGGTAACCAGCGTCCCTACCGCGACCGAACCTGACTTTAGGGGGAAAAAACGTGCAAAATCACGAAACGAACCCAAGGAACCCAGGAAACGAACCCGAGCTGCGCCCGGTGGTTGGGCGTGGAGTCGTCGGTTGAGGTCGAAGACTTCGCTAGTCCGCATTTCTGTTCCGAAAATTTCGGTCAGGCAACGGTGGGCTCACCACCCCAGGCGCAGGCTGAGTCGATCATAAGCCGATCTCGTAGACGTTTTCATGCTTCGGGGTGTCGCGAAGCGACATGACGACTCACCAGCGCCTATCAGAGCCGAAAGGGCAGGGCTTCAGCCCTGCCGCACAGCGTACTTAGAAGCTTTTCTCGTCTTGCACCACGCACAGCTTGCGACTGCAAGCTGTGCGTGGTGCAAGACAGGGGAGAAATCTCGAAGGTCTTTAACGGCAGGGCTGAAGCCCTGCCCTTTCGGCTCCCGGTGAGAAATCCAGGCTAGAAAGCGGGCGGCGCGGGTTGACAATCCGGGCGGGGGGGGTGCGCCCGGCACCCCTCCCGGCACCCCCCCGGGGGGGTATAGCGCAAATGCAAAAACGAACCCGAGAAGTTGTTTAGAATCAGTAAAAGTGCCAAAAAACGAACCCAAGCTTGGACGCACGACAAGTCCCTCAAGCCCTTTAGGATCAACGTCGCCTAGGCAGTCCGCTGAGAACAGAGCCTAAACGAGCCGAAAACGAACCCGAGCGCTTCAAGACCGGGCCGTTCTGCTACAAATCATTCTGGGAGTGTGAATTGCAAGTGGCTGACGCAATTTTCGCTGAGCTTGAGACTCAGCCCTTCTCGGCGGCGCGAAAAGGAGCCGGTGTGTAGCCCGTCGACGAAAAGGTGGACCCCTCGCCGCGGGCGTGAGGGGCGCATGGCCGCGTGCTCCTTCGGTGACCGTTACCGACGGATTAGCCTGCATTTCTGTTCCGAAAATTTCGGTCAGGCAACGGTGGGCTCACCACCCCAGGCACAGGCCGAGTCGATCATAAACCGATCTCGTGGACATTTTCATGCTTCGGGGTGTCGCGAAGCGACATGACGACTCACGAGGATTCGAAAAGGGCGGGGCTTTTCAGCCCCGCCGTTACAAGGTTCGTCGGATATTTGAACACAAAAGGCGTGGTTTCAGGGGATTCGGCGGGGCTGAAGCCGGCTGAAGCCCCGCCCTTTTCGAATCCTCGTGAGAGGCGTGATACAATCTCCACCAAGGTGATTCAGGACGCGGCAGACAATTTGGATCGCTATTACCAGCGGCTCCTGGAGGAACTCGGACCGCAAGGATGGTGGCCGGCCAAGACCCGCCTGGAAGTTATTCTCGGAGCGATTCTCACGCAGAACACAACCTGGCGTAACGCGGCGTTGGCGATCGAGAACCTTCGCGCAGCCGGGTTACTCCAGTTGGGCCGGCTGCGTGAGGAGCCTGAGGCGCGGCTGCAGGCTTTGATCCGTCCGGCAGGTTTCTTCCGCCAGAAGGCACGCACCATCCGCGGTTTTGTTGACTGGCTCGACGCAAGGCACGGCGGCTCCTTACGGCGTATGTTCGCGAGGCCCCCGGGGGAACTGCGAAGTGCAATGCTCGAAATTAAGGGACTGGGGCCGGAGACGGTGGACGCCATCCTGCTGTATGCCGGCCGTAAAGCCCTGTTCGTTGCCGATGCTTATTCACGACGCATTCTGGCGCGTCATGGACTGCTGGCGGCCAGCAGCACTTACGCGGAGGCCCAGGAGTTCATTCATCATCGCCTCGCGCCGCATCCGGCTGTGTACAACGAGTTTCACGCGCTTCTGGTGGAAGTGGGTAAGCGACACTGCTGGAAGGACAGGGCGAGATGTAACCAATGTCCGCTGGAATCGTTTCTGCCCGAGCCGCAGCGGCCCTCGGCTCAGCTCGCCGGAGATTCAGAATTGCAGTTCCTCTGACCCTTTCTTGACATGGACGCGAAACCCCAGAATCGCCGACGAGCCGCCTTGATCGTGCTGCTGATCGTCGTACCCATCCTGTTTTTCCTGGGTTGGAGCCTGGCTTCGTTGAATCTTTCATTCATCCGTCCTGCCGACGCTCAGGAAACCATCGTGCTGCTGGCACTCTCCACCTTCATCGTGGTGGCGTTTGTCATCTTCGGTCTCATTCTCTTCAGAATTCTGCTGAAGCTCCATGCCGAGCGAAAGCGGCAGCAGCTCGGCTCTCAGTTCAAGACCAGGCTAGTGGTTGCTTTTCTCGGCCTTTCGCTGGTTCCCGTCTGTGTTCTGTTTGTTTTTGCGTACGGCCTCCTCAATCGGAGCCTCGACAGGTGGTTCGGCATTCCTTTTGATGCCTTGCGGCGTGACGCCGAAGCCATCTCCGAACAGTTGGCCATCGAGGCCGAGCAGCGCGCCCTCGACGATGCGGCTCACGTCGCGTCAAGTCGTAGGATTGTTCAAGCGGTCGAGCTCCACAACCCTGTGGATCTGCAGCAGGGCCTGCCGCGCCGGGTGGAAGAGCTGGGCTTGGTCTCGGCGATGATTTGCACCCTGGATGGACGCCTGGTGGCGCGCGCTGGCGGCACGGGCCCCGAAGCCGCGGACGTGGCGCGACTCTTCCCAAGATTGAATCCAGCGAGCGGCGAGGTGGAGGGCGAGGCGACGCGTTGGCGCTTCGAGAATGCAGATTATTTCCTGGGAGCGCAGGTCATCCAAAGCGAGTCCGGAGCGCCTTTGGGCCTTGCTGTGAGTGCCAGGCGCCTCCCGCTCGACCTCGAACAAAAAGCAGGCCAGATTGAAGCCGAAGCGCATCGCTATGAAACTCTGCGTCACTCGCTCCAGTCCGTGAAGCGGTTCGATCTTTCAGCGCTGGGCCTATTGACGCTGCTGGTACTCTTCTCCGCAACCTGGTTTGCAATGTTCCTCTCGAAGCAGGTGACGGTGCCGATTCAGGCGCTCGCTGAAGCCACCGACGAAGTCTCGCGGGGCAACCTCGGCTATCAGGTGGCGGCGCGCGCGGATGGCGAGCTTGGACAGTTAATTCAGTCCTTCAATGAAATGACTTCCCAACTCCAGCAGAGCCGCCGCACCATTGACCAGGCTGCCGAAGCCTTGCAGCACGCCAACCGCAAGCTCGAAGAGCGCTCCAACATTATGGAGGCGATTCTCAAAAACATCCCCACCGGCGTTATTTCGATCGATGCCCAAGGTGAGATCAACGAGGTCAACTCGACTGCGGAGAGTTTGGTCGGAACGGCGCGAGTTCGGTCGGCCGACAGGATTTCAGATCTCTTTGCGCCTGACGACGCCCGTGAGGTAGCCCATCTCCTGCGCCGCGCCGTCAGACAAGGTGTGGTGGGCCGGCAGATGGAGCTCGACCTCGGCGGACGCCGCGTCACGGTGGCTCTCACGGTCTCTGCCATTCGCACTCGAAACGAGGCGGCCGGTTTCATCCTGGTGATCGAGGACCTCACCGAGCTGATGCGAGCCCAGAGGGCGTCCGCTTGGCGTGAAGTGGCCCAGCGCTTAGCTCACGAAATCAAGAATCCGCTTACCCCGATACAGCTCTCGACAGAACGCATCCTCCGGCTCATGGAGCGCGTCGGCCCGGTTCCCTTTGCTCCACAAGTGGTCTTCGCCGTGGAGGAGAGCGCCTCGCTGATCGGGCGTGAAGTAGCAGCGCTGAAATCCTTGGTGGATGAATTTTCCGCCTTCGCCCGCTTCCCCGTTTCACAGCCGGTGCCATCTGATTTGAATGCCATCATCGATGCTGCTCTCAACGTTTTTGACGGGCGCTTGGACGGCATCGGAGTTCACCGGGAATTGGAAAGCGGCCTACCGCCCGTGCAGGCCGACCCCGAACAGTTGAAGCGCGCGCTGGTGAACCTGATCGACAATGCTGCTGAAGCTCTCGAGCATTCACGGCCGCGCGAAATCTGGGTGAGGACCGCGCTCGATCCCGATCGCGAAGTGGTGGAACTCACGGTGGCGGACAGCGGACCCGGCATCTCACCCGATGTCAAAGAGAAACTCTTCGTACCCTATTTTTCCACCAAGGGCCGTGGTACTGGGCTGGGCCTCGCCATTGTGAGCCGCATCGTGAGCGAACATCACGGGTTCATCCGCGTCGAGGAAAATCGGCCTTGCGGTTCCAAATTCGTCATTGAGTTGCCGGTCGAGCGCGTGGTGGGGGCGCAGCTTTCCACCGTCTGAGTGGCATTCGCAGGGCGGCCGGCAGCGTCAGCATGGTCTTTTCCGATGTCATCCCAACAAACCATCCTGATTGTGGATGACGAGCGGGGCATTCGCGAGTCTCTCACCGCAGTCCTGCGCGACGAAGGCTATGCGGTGGATTCGACCGAGACGGCCGAAGCCGCCCTCGAATGGCTCGCTCACCGTCGCTGCGATGTGATCATGCTCGACGTCTGGCTTCCCGGCATCGATGGTTTGGAGGCTTTGGGCCGCGTGCAAAGCCTCGAAAGCGCGCCCGTGGTGATTATGATCTCTGGCCATGGCACCATCGAGACGGCGGTTCGCGCCACGAAGCTGGGCGCGTTTGACTTCATCGAGAAGCCTCTGTCCATTGACAAGACGCTGCTGACGCTGCGTCACGCGCTCGAACAGCGCGAGCTGATCACTGAGAACCGCAGCCTGCGCCGGGAAATCCAGGGACGGTATCGAATCATTGGCGATAGTGTTCCCATGAAGGCCTTGCGGCAGCAACTTTCGTTAGCCGCGCCTACCAATGGACGTGTGTTGGTATACGGCGAAAGCGGCGTGGGCAAAGAGCTGGTAGCTCATGCTCTCCACAACCTCAGTTTGCGTGCCGAAAACCGGTTCGTGGAAGTCAACTGCGCCGCCATCCCCGAAGAGCTGATTGAGAGCGAGCTGTTCGGACACCTCAAAGGATCATTCACGGGAGCGGTGGATGACAAGACCGGCAAGTTTGAGGAGGCCGATGAAGGCACGCTCTTCCTCGATGAGGTTGGCGACATGAGTCTGCGGACGCAAGCCAAAGTCCTCCGCGTGATCGAGGAACAGCGCTTCGCTCCCGTAGGCTCGTCGGGCAATCTCACCGTCGATGTTCGCGTCGTCGCAGCCACCAACAAGAACTTGGGCGATGAGATACAAAAGGGAAACTTTCGCGAGGATCTGTTCTATCGCCTCAATGTGATTCCGTTCTTTGTACCCCCTTTGCGCGAGCACATCGAGGACATCGCGATGCTTGCGAACGAATTCCTTGACGAGTTCGCGCGAGCTTACGGCCGCCGCCCGAAGCGCCTGGCCGAACCGGCGCTCGAAGCTCTGCTGGAATATCGATGGCCGGGTAACGTTCGCGAACTGCGAAACTTGATCGAACGGCTGGTGATCATGGTGCCCGGGGAACGGATCGAACGGCGGCACTTGCCTCCGGCCCTCCAGCGAAACGCCGGTCGCGCTGAAAAGGCGGCCGCTGCCTCCGGCTTCTCTACGCTTCAGGAAGCGCGCGCCGCTTACGAGCGCGACTACATCCTGCGGAAGCTCGAAGACAATCGCGGCAATGTCAGCCGCACCGCCGAGGCTCTTGGCCTCGAGCGCAGCCACCTTTACCGCAAGATGAAGTCTCTGGGAATCGCCTCAGGCGAGGCGAAAACTCCCTGATCTGCTGCGCGGTCTGGCGCAAGTTGGCGCGCTCCCGCGAGGCCCCGGCAAATCTCAGGTCGCTTCCTCGCCACGATAATCGAGGGCCGCTACAAGAACAGGATTGTCGCGCCAGCGAGGTTCAACTTTCACGTAGAGCTCAAGAAAGACTTTGGGCGGAAACAGCCGCTCGAGATCTCGGCGGGCCTCAGTTCCAATCTGCTTGATTTTCTCCCCTCCAGCGCCCAGAACGATAGGCCGCTGAGAATCCTTCTCCACCATGATGGTGGCGTGGATACGAGTCAGAGCCTCTCCCTCTTCGAATTTGTCAACCAGCACGGCTGTGGCGTAAGGCATTTCCTGGCGAGTGTGGCGAATCACTTTTTCGCGCACCATCTCGCCCGCGAGAAAACGCTCCGGCTGATCCGTGTAGATGTCAGGCGGGAAATATCGAGGGCCTGTCGGAAGCAGGCGCACCACGGCGCTCACCAGTTCATCAAGCATCTCTCCACGCAAGGCGGAAATGGGCAACACTTCCTCGAAGTTGTGCAAGCGGGCGTAACGATCAATGAGAGGGAGTAGCTTCGGCTTGGCGATCCGGTCGATCTTGTTCAGGGCCAGGATGGCGCGAGGCGAATACTGCTTGAGCAGGTCGAGGGCATACTCATCGCCCTTCCCGAACGGCTCCGAGGCATCGACGATGAGCAGCGCCAAGTCTCGGTCCTCCAGCGCCTGCCTTACGAAGGTCATCATTTGCTCGTTGAGGCGAGAGAGCGGTTTGTGGATGCCTGGAGTGTCCATTAACACGACTTGTGCGTCAGGACGGTTCACGATTCCCAGAATGCGGTTCCGAGTCGTCTGGGCCACGGGTGTCACGATGGACACCTTCGAGCCCACGAGCGCGTTTAACAGCGTGCTCTTGCCGGCGTTCGGCCGGCCGATGATCGCTACAAAACCCGACTTGAAATGAGATTCTTCCATGATGGATGCTGCTGAACGGCCGGTAAGCACTCGAACAAAGCGGCCGGTCACACCGCCACCTCAACCGCGACCTAAGGCCACCTCGACCTCACATTGAGTCGCGACCGATTGGCTTACGCTCTGACGTCGCCGGCGGCGCTGGGGCGGCTCGACTCGCGAAGAGGCTGCAACAATGTTCCGTCGGTCAGGCGCACACGTACCTTGAGCACTGTGCGCGGGTTCGCCTCGAGAACCTCGAAGGCGAGGCCCGGCGCCTCCACCTTCTCGCCCGGAAGGGGCAAGTGACCGAGACGGGACAGAACCAGACCAGCCACCGTCGAGTAATCCTCGGCCTCAATGACCTGCCCTACGGCATCGCTCAGTTGACCAAGTTCGGTGTGACCCGCCACAACGAAGCTGTGCGACGATTCCTTCACGATGTCGCGCTCGTGTGGTTCCACTTCGTCGCGAATCTCACCCACGATCTCTTCCACGAGGTCCTCGAGAGTGATAAGACCCGTCACACTGCCGTACTCATCGATCACGATTGCCAGTTGGCTCGTAGAGCGTTGCATTTCTCGAAGAAGGGCTCCGCTGCGCTTGGTCTCCGGCACCATCGGCGCCGGCCTGATCAAAGATCGGAGCGTGGCTCGGGCTTGCGCCTCCGGCGACAGTTCCATAAGGTCCAAGATGCTGGCTATACCTTCGATTCGGTCCAGGCTGCTGCGATAAACGGGAAAGCGCAAGTGGCGTTTTTCGCGAAACAGCCTGCGCAAATCCTCCACGGACGCATCGATTTCAAGCGCCGCGATTTCCGGCCGCGGTGTCATAATCTCGCGCACCGGCTTGTCACCGAATTCCACCACCGATTGCAGCATCTCCCCTTCTTCCTTCTCGATCAGTCCTTCCTGCTGGCCTGCCTCCAGCAACTCCTGCAAGTCCTCTTGCGGTGTGGTCGACTGCTCTTCGGGCTCGCCGGCCTCCAGCAACCGGCTGATGGTGGTGGAAATCAAAATCGGGAAAGTCAGAGGCAAGGCTACGTAGACCAGCCGTCGCAGCAACGGACACCAGTGCAGCAGAATCTCTTCGGGTTCGTCGTGCCGCGCGACGAGAATAAAGGGAATGAGCTGATCAAACACGGCGATGACGCCCAGCACAATCAGCAAGGTGGTGCCCAGTGCCTCCCAGGGACGGTCCGGATACCCACGCAGCACCAGCGCACCCAGGCCGGCGGCGAAGCAGGCCATCAGGGCCCCGTGCAGTGCCGAGATGGAGATACCGATCCGTTCACGGTCCCGGCCTACATGTCCGCCATTGCGGTCTGGAAACACCTTGCGCGCCGCCACAGGCGTCAACCGGCGCATCAGCAGCCGGAGGTACGACGCGAACGCGCTAAGACCCACCAGAGCCGCGAGTGCGAAAATAATGAGTGCCTGGACCACCATAGTGTCGACGTGTCTTGATACCGGATCGGAAACAGCGCCACCCGTACGTGAGTCAGTTGACTTTGGCGTTGCGTCGAGGCCGGAGCTGTTTCCGGCTGCGCCCTGGAAAACTCTGCCTCTTGCTGCCTTCCTTTGGATTGCCGAGTTCGCTCGCTCTGCCATCCAGGCCCAGGCGCGCACGCAGATCGTACTCGAGCGCGATCATCTCGCCGCTGTCCGTTTCATGGTCCATTCCCAGCAGGTGCAACAGCCCATGGAGAATCAGCCAGTTTATTTCACGGCTAAGCGCGTGCCCCTCTGCCTCGGCGTTGCGCCCCGCCGTCTCGACCGAAATTACCACGTCTCCTAGGAACCCGACGAAATCGGCAGCCTCCGCGCCTTGCGCCCGATGCCCCGAAGGAACGGACGATTCACAGTCCTGCCAGGGGAATGAGAGCACGTCGGTGGCGTGACGCTTGCCGCGAAACTCTTGATTCATTTCCGCGATTCGGTCATCGTCCACAAAGCAGACGTTAAAGCTCCGCTGGCCAAGGCCGAGGACCTGCCTCAGGCGTGCAACCAAGGCTCGCGCCGCCGCCAGGTCAACTCGTGCCCGCGATTGCTGGTTGAGAATCATGGAACTCGACAAAGTTGCGTAAATTCGCTGCTTTCATTCAGTCTGATTCTCGGCCTTCAATTTCATCTGCCGAGAGTTTTCAAACTCTTCATAGGCGCGAATGATGCGCTGCACCAGGCTGTGCCGCACCACGTCGCGTTCGGTGAAGTAGATGAAGCTGATCCCTTCCACCTTTGAAACCACGTCGACGGCCTCCATCAGGCCGGAGCGCCGGCCGGTGGGCAGGTCCACTTGCGTGACGTCGCCGGTAATCACGGCTTTCGAGTTGAAGCCCAGCCGGGTGAGAAACATCTTCATCTGTTCGCTGGTGGTGTTCTGGGCCTCGTCGAGGATTACGAAGGCGTCATTCAGCGTGCGGCCCCGCATGAAAGCGATGGGAGCAATTTCAATCACGTCCTTTTCCAGATAGCGCTCCACACGATCGTGATCGAGGACGTCATAAAGCGCGTCGTAGAGCGGCCGCAGGTAGGGGTTCACCTTTTCTTCCAGGGTCCCCGGCAAGAAACCGAGCCGCTCGCCAGCCTCCACCGCCGGACGTGCCAGAATAATGCGGCTCACCTCCCGGCCAAGCAGGGCGTCCACCGCCATGGCGATCGCGAGATAAGTCTTGCCGGTACCCGAGGGACCGATGCCGAACACCATGTCATGCCGCTCGATAGCGTCTACGTAGCGCTGCTGGTTGAGGCTCTTCGGAGTGATGGTCTTTTTGCCGAGCGTGCGTGGGCGCCCAGCCTCGACGAGGTGTTTGAGAGTGGATTGCCGATCCTCAGCCAGAATGCGGAGGAAAGACTGCACATCTGCGGGCGGAAGCCGCGTACCTGCCTCCACTAAATCCGCATACTCTTGCACCATCCGTTCCACCCTCTGCACGCTTTCCGCCGGGCCCTCCAGCTCGAGAGTGTTATCCCCAAGATGCGCCGAGATTTGGAAGTAGCGCTCTAGAAGCTTCAGGTTCCCATCCAACACTCCGAACAGGTCCTCGACACCTTGGTGAATCTGAACGCTAGTTTTCATAGTTCGGAGATCGAGCTGCGCTGGCGCAGCACACAGGGACTGACGATTGAACGGATGTTGGGAAGTGTTCGTGATCAGCCGCAAGGTATCTAGTCAACGTATTCGTATGGTAACCGACGCGCCATCGTGGGTCAAGTCAGGTGCAGTCGAGTGAGGCTTGGTGGGGGTCAATTTGACGTAGGGGCGGCCCTTGTGGTCGCCCAAGTAGCAGCACTGTGTTGAAGTGGGCGGCCACAAGGGCCGCCCCTACGGTTGCAACCCTCTTAGGACGTAACGTGTTCCGGCTGGCAGTCCGATGCGAGCGCACCGCCGATCTCGGACGTTCCGGCGTTAACGAAGAGCGGCAGCCTGGGTTTGACTGTTGCCTCGATCGATCGCCAGGGGAAAGTCCGGCACCGTGCTCGGCTTTGCGGTAGCGGGCGTCTGTTCTCCGTTCGTCAGTTCTTTCACCCGTTCGGCCAAGTAGAGGTCCAACATGTTGACCGTGATCGATCCCTTCCCCGTGTAGTCAGCCTTGCCATCGAGTCCTTCCACGAGCGCCTTGGTAAAGGCGCCGTTCTGCCATTTGGGATCCTCCAGCGAATACTGACGTCCCGTTGAAGCAGTGAAAACAACCACCCCGTTTTCTGCAGACGATAGCTCGTTAACCACAGCGTTGATGTCCGCCACGCCGCGCCGCGCGCCCAAAATATCACCGCTGTGGCAAGTATCTACGAAAAGGATCGCCTTTCCGGCAATCGAAGAAACGGTGTTCTTGACGTCCGAAAACGCGAGGCCAGTGGCTTTGAGCCGTTCCAGATCGGCGTTGGCCGGCAGAAAATAGTAGATTCCATTCGGATCGTCCACTCCGTGCCCCGCCAGGAAAATGATGCCCACATCCCTGCTCGTGACCTGTCGCTGCAACCAATCGAGACCATCTTCGACGTCGTCCTTGGGCGCATCGGTCAGGAGCTTGATCTCGACGTCGCGGTATAGAGCGCCCTTCTGCGCTTGCATGACGGTGGAGAAGTCCCTCGCGTCCTTGGCGGCGTATTGGAGCCTCAGCTCCGGCTTCTGATAAGCACTGATTCCCACCGCCAGGACATACAGCTTGGGCTTCGCGACAAACTGCTCGGACTTCGCCGCCGTATCCCAAACGAGGTGCACGGTGGCGGGGACCGATGCGGCAAACCGATTCTCGGCGATCAGGCTCACGTCGCTGTCGTGAGCCGGGGTGGTCACGGTGACCGTCTGCACGTCGTTTTCGTCGACCAGCAGTCTTACTCCCCGCGTGGTGGACACGGGGCGGCCATCCACCATGGCACGGATCCCGGTAACGGGCTGGCCGCTAGGGCTACGTAATGTATAGTGCAGCGTGACACTCGTGCTTGAAACGTGGCTGCCGTCTTCAGGATCGACGATCGTCACCACGGGGGGTAGAGCCGCAGTGATGGCGCTCATACCGGAGGTCTTCGCGTTTTCGCCGTCCGCGATACGCGCCATGTCCGACTCGTCCGGCGCTTTGATGATTCTGCTGAGCGCCTCGGGGCGATACTTGATGTTGTGGAAGCGCGAGGCCGGATAGAAGTCAGCCTCCCGGTCCTTTCCATTGTTAACCTGCCATCCAATGAGTTCTTCTCCACCCGGGGAGGCGTCGTAGTAACCGTCCGGGGTCCACGCTACCCAACGCTCCCGGTCGCTATCGGGGAAGAACGCTGCCAGTTGCCTGCCGTCGGAGAACCGGTACCAACGAATTGTTCCGTCGCCGCAGCCTGCCACCACCACGGCACCGCCCCTGGCGACGCTGACCGTCCAGGCCGCGCTCGGAACGGGCACGCTCCAGGCCTGTTTTCCGTTGCGCTCGAAGCGGCGCAGGTACCATTCGGTTCCGAGCACGAACGACTTCCCATCCGGGGCGATCGCCATCGAGAGAGACGTCTCAAACTGCTTGAGCGGGAGCAGACGGCCATTGAGCGTCGGCGTTACAGTATTGGCCCAGCCGCGAACATCAATTCCCGGCGCGGTCCGGAGAGGCGGGGCCAGGGACTGACTGGTTCGCGCACTCACCGCGGCAGCGCCGGTCACAAGCGAGCGGTCGGCCAGTGAGAATGTGGCGGGACTGGCGCCGCCTGCTTCAAATCCGAAGCTGACGGTCTCCCCGCCCTCAGAGAGCCAAAGATCGCCATTTCGAAAATCGGCGATGCCTGGGCTGACGAGCCACCGGCGGGTACCGTCAGGATTGAGTACGGCGATTGTCGGGCCCGCGGCACCCACAGCCATCGCCCCGCCCGGCAGCGGGACCATGTCCGTAATCGTGTTCAGTGCGCCGCTGAGGATATCGGCCGGCGGCTCTTCTCCGCCGGTAGGCCAGCGCCGAATAGGAACGCCGCGGGGAGTCGACCGTAGTCCGGCACCATACAAGTAACGGCCATCACTCGACCACGCTGCCGCGCTCAGATCGCCATTCGTAACGCCCCGCGTATCGGGCGCAGCGATAAGGCGAAGATCGAGGGCCGACAAAACATTCACCGTTGACATGTGGTGAAACCCTACCGCGATCTTCGACCCGTCGGGAGAGAACACAACGGAATGAGGCCGGTTGCCGCCGGCGAGCTTCTGTTTGACGTTCGGGGATATGCTTCGTGGTCGTTCTGATTTTACCAGGCCGCTGACGCCGTAGAGACGAACGTAGCCGTCCTCGTCGGACGTGACCAGCCATCGGCTATCGGGTGAGAAGCTTGCCCAATCGGAAAGTCCCCCGTAGTTGCTGTCCCCGGCGAGGAGTCGCGCTGTCACCAAATCGGAGGTGATCCGGCCTCCGTTTGTACGGCGCTCCAGAGTGAAGACGCGCATTCCGCCACTTTCCAGAGCGACCGCCAACATCGTACCGTCAGGCGAGAAGGTCAGATGCCCTATGGTGTTGGGCAGCCCCTGAATTCTGCCCACCAGTCTTCCATTGGATCGCAAGAACAGGTACACCGTGAAACCGCGATCGCTGCCGGCCTGCGTCCAGCCTCCGCAGGCCACCAAGGCGCCGTCCGGAGAAATGGCTACCGCAAAGAGTTCGCCCTCTTGCGCCTCGCCGCTGGGTGGCCGCAGGACGCGTATCATTTGCCCCGTGGCCGCATCCCACACTCTTACCGTTTTGTCCTGCGACGATGAGACCAGCCAGCGCCCGGCCCGGTCTGTATCAATTCTAGTGATGGTCGCCGTGTGTCTACCGGAAGCGATGCGCAACATCGGATCGTTGCTGAGCTCTGCGGCTCTGATCGAAAACGAACCCACGAGCACAAAGCAGCAGTTGATGAAGAATGAGATAACCTTGCGCGGCATCATCGCTGTTCTGCTCCTGCTTCGATCCATGGCAATCGCGCCTTGACTGACCCCTTCGACCGACAGCAGCCCGAATCCCAGGCGTCCAAACCGCATTTCGAATGGACCGGTGATGATTCCCCCTTCCTAGCGACTAGCTCACGATCTGGCGTCAGAGCGCCTATTGTGTAGCCCGCGAGTCGGCTACATCTGATAAGCGACAAATCCGATCGCAAACCCTCAGGGCTCGACTTCCGCAAAACGGCGGGCCAACGATTCAGCGAGCGCCCTTGCGCTCGCCCAGGTTTTGAGTTTCCCCTAGAGAATCGCCCCATTTACCCACAAATTCTGCGGCGGACCCGATTTTTTGAAGTCTTCCGTGAGAGTTTCCGAAGGACTTCGTCGCTTGTGATAGTGTAAGTTGCGCTGTGTGCGGAGGCGAGTCCACTCAGAAAACGCGAGTATAACCCAACCAGTAATTGAGGAGCAATGGCAAGACGTGCTACGGTAGGCTTCGGTATCGCAATCGGCTTGGCCTTTAGCTTGCACGTCGTCTTCGAGTGCAGGTCGCTGGAATCTCCAGGCCGTTGCGGCGGGCGGAAGTTTGTGAAAGCACGCGAGGTCTGACTGACTGTTTCGAAGCACGGGGGATAACATGGCAATCACGTTCACGGTGACGGCGGCTTCTGAGAAAGTGCCACTCGACGCTAAAGGGACTGGAGATATCGCCTTTACGGTCTCAAACAAAAGCGGGAGGAGTGTACGCGGCCGCGTCAAGGTTGTGCCGCAAGCCCCGGCGATCAAGAGCTGGCTTGCGCTCGTTGGCGACGTGGAACAGGACTTTCTGCCCGGCCGGACGCAGCAAGTTACCGTAAGGGTGACTGTTCCGCCGGGAAGCGCAGAAGGAACGTACGCCTTCCGGTTGGATTGCGTCTCCGTAGAGCAGCCCGATGAGGACTATACACAAGGACCCACAGTCTCATTTCCGGTGGCCAAACCAAAGGAGAAGCCCAAACCGTTCCCCTGGTGGATTCCGGTTGCCGCGGCACTCTTGCTTGGTGCTGTCGGCGTCAGCGTGTGGTTGTATGAGCGGGGAAGAGTGGACGTGCCCAATGTAACCGGCCAGACCCTTGTCGCGGCGAGTGCCGCTCTGGCTCCGCTTAACCTGAAGATTGGAACGGTCACCAACGTTCTGGGCGACCCGACGAACGTTGACAAGGTGTTGAGCCAAAGCCCTGCTGCCGCACAGAGCGTGGCTTCGGGTTCGGCAGTGAACGTTCAAGTGGGCGTAGCAATCGTGACCGTGCCTGCGATCACGGGGTTGGCTTATAACGCCGCCGTCAGCACGCTTCAGGCGGCTGACCTCGACATTGGGCAAGTCACGAACGTCAACACCCCAGGCGCCGCCGGCGGGGCCGTGGTAAGCGTCACTCCGCCAGCGGGAAACAGCGTGCAGAGTCATACCACGATCAACCTGAGCGTTCAGGAGCAAAACGTGCCCGTGCCAAACGTGGTCGGCCAGCCCTTCCCGGCGGCGGTAGCTACCTTGGCCACGGCGAATCTCAAGCTGGGAACTGTGACCGGAAGCATCTATCAGGTGGTTAATGGAATCACGCTTCCATCCAACCCGGCTTCGGTCACCAGCCAGAATCCGCCGACGGGAAGCGTCCCGATCGGCACGCCAATAAACCTCGTGTTTCCCAACTCGGGCGTGGTGTTCAATCCGCTCGTCGTGAACCAGCAGGCCAAGATTGCTCACTGGTGAGTGGCAAGCGCATCCAAAATAACCTCACTCGCGCCTCCACGTGCTAGGAGCGTGTAGCAAGCTCTAACTCCGCTTCCCCGGGTCATGGTCGATCCATGACATCGGTGACGGTCTCGCACCGGACTCGCTGCCAAGACGGATTGCATGGAGTTTCTTCTTTCAGAAGATGTCAGTTTTACGCTGCCCCACGATATAACGCGCCAACACCGGCCAATTCTACACAGCTCTGCCTAGGATCAGAAGAGCGCGTCAGACGCGCGCTGCGTGCCAGTTTGTAAACGACGGCCCGCGGCTACCACGGCCGGTCGCAACGGAAAACACTTCGAGGCATCCAAAGTGAATGGGCGAAAGAGGCGCGCCATTGGGCACTGGCGTCCGGATGGCCAGGGACAGTTCTGTGGCCGAAAGGCATGAGGCGCTCTTCCGCCTTTCTGAATTACTCATCTCAAATCATGACCCGGAGAAATTGCTGAGGGTACTGGCTCGCGAACTGCATAGCGTGATTGACTTCCATCATTTGGCCGTCGGTATCCATTACGAAGCCAAACACGAGTTCTATTTGCGCGTGTTCGATGGCTCCGGGACGCCCATCGAGATTCCGGAGCTGGCCCCCGAACAAACAATGAGTTGGTGGGTGTACCAGCAACAGCAGCCCTTGGTGGTTCCGTTTGTGGATCGGGAAACCCGATTTCCGGCGGCTCGGGACGTGCTCCGGGGATGCGGAATTCGCTCGCTTTGTGTGCTTCCGCTGACCACGGTTCATCGCCGCCTGGGCGGACTCGCAGTGGGCAGCCAACTGCCGGAGGCTTACAGCGAACAAGAAGAGGGCTTCTTGAGGCTGGCAGCGAACCAGGTGGCGCTGGCGCTTGATGCGGCGCTCAGCCACAAGGAACTGCTGCGCAGCGAATACTATCTTGCCGAGGGGCAGCGGCTGAGCCGCGTCGGCAATTGGGCCTGGAAGCCTGCAACGGGCGAGATTTTCGGCTCGCGCGAATTCTACCGCATCATCGATTTCGATCCCGGCAAAACCAAACCCACGCAGGATGTTTTTCTCGCGCTCGTTCATCCCGACGATCGCCCGCGAGTGGCGCAGCAGGTGCAGGAAATGATCGCGGCGAAGGCGGATCGGGAGCTGGATTTCCGCGTCCTCCTGCCCAGTGGCTCGGTGAAGCACATTCACGAGGTTTGTCACCTGGTCCTCGACCGGGGCGGCGAATTGAAGGAGATCATCGGCTCTTTCATGGATGTCACGGAGCGCAAAGCGGCGGAGGAGGCCTTGGTGCAGGCGCGGGCGGAGCTCGCCACTAGAAATCAGCGGCTAAAGCTGCTCTTGGACGTCACCAATCAGGTGGTATCCAACCTGAATCTTCGGGACCTTCTGCGCGCTATTTCGGGGAGCGTCCGTGACGTCATGGAGTGCGACGGTGTGGGCGTGATGCTGCCGGACGAAGACGGGCGCCAATTGCGTCTCTACGCCCTCGATTTTCCCGACTGCCAGGATTGCGTGCAGGAGGAAGGCGTAGTCGCGATAGACGACTCGCCGGAAGGTAATGCCTTCCGCAGCGGCAAGGCGGTGGTGGTGAATCGTCAGGCGCCGGCGGCAGCGAATGGTGCTACGGACTGCTGTGACGGCGGCAAGTGTTCGTGCTTTATACCGCTCGTCGGGCCGAACCGCTGTGCCGGCGTTTTGGCTCTGACGCGCTTAGGGAAAGACATCTTCAGTCCGGACGATATCGACTTTGTGAGTCAGGTGGCCAACCAGATCGCCATTGCCGTCGAAAATGCTTCCGCGTATGGCCAGATCGCCGATCTTAAAGACAAGCTCGCGCAGGAGAACCTCTACCTGGAAGATGAGATCCGGCGCACCATGAATTTTGAAGAGATTGTGGGTGAGAGCCCGGCACTCCTCCGAACCTTGCAGCACGTGGAGACCGTAGCGCCCACCGACTCTACGGTGCTCATTTATGGCGAGACGGGCACGGGGAAAGAGCTGGTGGCGCGCGCCATCCACGACCGGAGCTCCCGCCGCTCGAACCCGTTCGTGAAGCTGAACTGCGCCGCCATCCCTACCGGACTCCTGGAGAGTGAACTTTTCGGACACGAGAAGGGCGCCTTCACGGGTGCGATTGCGCAACGGATCGGGCGCTTCGAGCTGGCAAATCGAGGCACCATCTTCCTGGACGAAATTGGAGAAATTCCCTTGGAGCTGCAGCCGAAACTGCTGCGCGTGCTTCAGGAAAGAGAGTTTGAGCGGTTGGGCAGTGCGCGCACCCTGCGCACCGATGCGCGTCTTATTGCCGCCACCAACCGTGACCTTTCTGCCATGGTGGCGGAACAGAAGTTTCGCTCCGACTTGTTTTACCGTCTGAACGTCTTTCCCGTGCGGGTACCGCCGCTCAAAGAGCGGCCGGAGGACATCCCGCTTCTGGTTCGTCACTTTGCGCAACAGTTCTCGCGCCGCATGAACAAAACGATTGAGACCATTGCGTCCGAGACCATGCACGCGCTGGTGGCCTATCATTGGCCTGGCAACATTCGTGAACTCCAGAATCTGATCGAACGCGCCGTGATCCTGTCCGCGGGACCGGTACTCAGGGTCAACTCCTCCGAGCTGAAGATGCAGGCGACGAACGGCAACGCGACGCCCGCTAAGCAGGACACTCTTGAGGAGGCGGAGCGAAAGCACATTCTTGGTGTGCTCGAGGATGCGAATTGGGTATTAGGGGGACCGAACGGCGCCGCCGCGCGCCTGGGCCTCAAGCGGTCCACACTGCAGTTCCGCATGCGCAAGTTGGGGATTTCTCGTCCCAGTCTGCGAAATGGAGCTTCGGCCCCTACCGCGCCGCCCCAGTTTTCGCCAATTGCAGTGTAGCGCCGCTCTGGCAAACCCTGGACCGTGGGAAACGGATGCGACGGGTACTGGTGTCATTTCCTGGTTGAAACCCCTCTTGAAGCGCAATCATTCCCGCGGAGGCGGGAATCTATTTCGAAGTGGTTGGAAACATGGAGTCAAGTAAAGCGGATTCCCGCCTTCGCGGGAATGACTGCGCTTGGAGCGTTCAAATGACACCAACACCGACGCGACTTGGTAGTTGACAGTGAGTAACTGTATTCGATATAACAGGGGTAAGCGGTAACAGGACATCGGCATCCGGCTCCGGACGGTCGAGAAAAATAGAGAGGTAAGTCCCACGATGTAATTGATAACAAAAGACTTAAAAATTGGCTTTTGGAATATCCCACGATCTCATTGAAAACAAATGACTTAAAATTGGACGTTTGGGAATATCCCACGATGTTTATCATAATAAAGGTCTTACATCGATAATTCGTCGACATTACTGTCCCTTCAAGACTTCAAGAACTATCCTCACCTTACTTAGCCTGCATCTCTCACAGGGATTCGAAAAGGGCGGGGCTTCAGCCCCGCCGTTACAACGTCGGTTTGATATTTGACGTGTTCCGCTCTCGGCGCAGCTTGCTGACGGTAAGCTGCGCCGAGAGCGGAACACAAAGGCCACGATTTCGCAGATTCGGCGGGGCTGAAGCCTAGGCTGAAGCCCCGCCCTTTTCGAATCGTGGTGACAAATGCAGGTTGGCCCTTAGCGCCCTTCGAAGTGCCCACCTAATATCGCAGCGCCAACCCGCTGGCACCCCGACCCGGCAGTCGCCCAAGACCTGAGCGAGCTCAGTCCCCGTAACCCCAAGTGGCGCCGCATTCTCAACGCATGTTTCCGCTATGCGGGAATTGGCTGCCGAGGTGCACCTTAGGTGTGCGAACTGAAGACCGCCAATGTTGAAAGTGAGCGTTTTCGACAGTGGGTCCCAACGAACGTTAGTAGTGGAAGGCACCCTCACAGCAGCCTGCGCGCCGGAGCTTCAGTCGGTGTGGAAACAGACTGTGGAGTCGCGCGGTGACCGAAAGATTGTGGTTGATCTCGGCGAAACCACGGTCATCGATGCGAGCGGAAAGGCGATCCTTACGGCGATGGTCCGCGAGGGGGCAGATCTGATCGGCAAGGGCGTCTACACGGAATACCTTGTGAAAAGCCTGGTGGATCGAGTGAGGCACAACGGCTGTCGATCTTGAGCTTTCCCGAACGTCAATCGTAAGTGAAGACTTTGTTGTGCGGAGTAATCGGGAGCGGGAACGACCGCCACTTGATGGGAAGCTCGGAGTTCATCGGAGATAACCCAGTGGAGCAAATCTTGCGAGCCCGGCTCGTCGAGCAAGGAGCAGAGTAAATGAACGCAAATTCTGTGCTGAAACTGAAACATGTGGTGTGGGCGTCAGTCGGTTTAGTGGCAGCCATCGTGTTGCTGGCCGTCGCGCACTCGGGAGCGAAGCCTACAGCCCAGGCGCCACTTGCACCGGCGGTGGAGGTAGCTTCTGTAGAGCAAAGAGATGTTCCGGTCTACGGCGAATGGATCGGTACCCTGGCCGGACAGGTGACCGCAGACGTCAAGGCGCAGGTAACGGGCTATCTGCTTAGGCGGGACTATACGGAGGGCTCGTACGTCACGAAGGGACAGCTCCTCTTTGAAATCGATCCTCGACCTTTTCAGGCGGCGCTCGACCAGGCCAAGGGTCAGTTAGCGCAAGCCGAAGCGCAACTCACTCAGGACCAAGCCCAGCTTGCCACCGCCGAGGCGAATCAACTGAAAAGCCAGCTCGACGTAGACAGGTATACTCCCCTCGTAAAGGCTGAAGCCGTTAGCCAGCAAGACCTCGACAACGCAACCCAGGCCAACCTCGCCAACAAAGCCCAGGTGCAGGCTGCGAAAGCGGCCATCGCGTCTGCGAAAGCTCAGATTCAGGCGGGCCAGGCCGCGGTGGAGACCGCCGGCATTAATCTTGGGTTTAGCCGGATTACGTCTCCCATTGAGGGCATCGTCGGCATCGCCCAGGCCCAGGTGGGTGACTTGGTGAGCGTCAGCAGTGGCGCTCTAACGACGGTATCGACCCTTGATCCCATTCGCGACTATTTCACCGTGAGCGAACAGGAATACCTTGAATTACGGAAGCGGTTCTCAAGCTCAGACCCGGAGCGCTGGAAGCTGCAGCTCATCCTGTCTGACGGGACAACATATGACCGCGAAGGCAGCTTCTACTTTGCAGACCGCTCGGTAGATCAAAACACTGGGTCCATCCAATTGGCTGGGCTTTTCCCCAACCCGGGTAATGTTCTGCGTCCCGGACAGTATGGCAAGGTTCGCGCCGTGATCGATGTGCAGCGGAACGCTTTATTGGTTCCTCAGGCCGCAGTCAATGAGCAGCAAGGCAGCTACCAGGTTGTCGTGGTGGGACCCGATGACAAGGTGGCCATTCGCCCCGTTCAGGTCGCGCAGCACGTCGGCACGATGTGGGTGATCCAGGACGGGCTGAAGGCCGGTGAACGTGTCGTGGTCGAGGGGCAGCAGATGCTGCGGCCGGGGATGGCGGTCGAGACCAAACCATTCGAACCAGTGAGCGGTGACAAGTGACGAGTGGAGTATGAAGCGTCCGTTGTGCGTTGTCCGTCGTCAGTTGTGGCAGGCCACGGCTTGTTCAGTGCGCGCAACGGACCACTGACAACTGACTACGGACGCGATCGTAACCTGGCAGCTGACACCTAACACCTGACACCTAGCACCTAGCACCTGTTTGAGAGGAAGCCATGTCGAAATTCTTTATCCGACGGCCCATCGTGGCCATGGTCATCGCAATTCTGACAGTGATCGTGGGCGTCGTCACTATGGTGACGTTGCCGGTGGCGCAGTTTCCCAACATCGTGCCACCTGAGGTCCAGATTCTGGCCACGTACGTGGGCGCCGATGCGCAGACTCTCGAGCAGTCCGTCGCCACTCCCATCGAACAGCAGGTCAACGGCGTCGACAACCTGAACTACATGTACTCGCTCAACGCCACGGGCAACTCGCAAACGACCCTGATTACAGACTTCGACGTCAAAACGGACCCCAATACGGACCTGATTCTCACTCAGTCGCGCGAGGAACTGGCTGCGACCCAGCTTCCGGCGGACGTTAACAACTACGGGGTGACGATCCGCAAATCAGTCACTGCGCCGCTCATGTTGATCGGCTTGTACTCGCCCAAGGGAACGCATGACGCCAAGTACCTGGCCAATTACGCTTACATAAACCTCAACGATCCCATCGCGCGCTTACGGGGGGTAGGTCAGGTGCAGATTTTCGGCGCTGGGCAGTACGCCATGAGGCTCTGGGTCAAGCCGGATCAACTGGCAAAGTTGGGCATCACCGTGTCGGACATCGTGAGCGCCATGCAAGCGCAGAATACGGTAAACCCGGCCGGCCAGGTAGGCGGCCAGCCCGCGCCTGGGAACCAGCAATACACCTATTCCGTGCTGGCTCAGGGCCGTCTGACGTCGCCGGAGCAGTTTGGGAATATTGTGGTGCGGGAAACTCCGAATGGCGGGACCGTTCGAGTGAGAGACGTGGCGAGGGTTGAACTGGGCGCGCAATATTACAACCTGGTGAGCCGGCTTAACGGCCGGCCGAGCGCGATCATTGCGGTTTACCAGTTGCCCGGGTCTAACGCCGTTCAGACGGCCGACTCCGTCCGGAAGCTGATGTCTGAAATGAAGCAGCGCTTTCCGGAGGACATCGACTATGCGATATCGCTTGATCAGACGGCCCCGGTGACGGAGGGCATCAAAGAGATCGTCAAGACCCTTTTGATCGCGATTCTGTTGGTCATCCTGGTGGTGTATCTGTTCCTGCAGGACTGGCGCGCCACACTCATTCCGCTGCTGGCCGTGCCGGTTTCACTGATCGGCACGTTTGTCGTCTTTCCCCTCTTCGGCTTCACCATCAATACGCTCTCGCTCTTCGGCCTGGTACTGGCCATCGGCCTGGTAGTGGATGACGCCATTGTAGTGGTGGAGGGCGTGCAGCGCCACATCGAGGATGGCGACGCTCCGAGGGATGCAGCTCGCAAAGCGATGGATGAGTTGTCGGGTCCGGTTATCGGTATCGCTTTGGTGCTGTCATCGGTATTCGTGCCCACAGCCTTCATCCCCGGCATCACCGGCAGGCTCTATCAGCAGTTTGCCGTAACCATCGCCATCTCGGTAGTTCTTTCCGCCTTCAATGCGCTCACACTCAGTCCCGCGCTCGCGGGGCTGCTGCTCCGTAAGAAGCAGGAGAGCCATGGGCTGCTGCAACGGTTCTTCAACGGATTTAATCGCGTGTTCGGGCACGCGACCGAGGGCTACGTCCGCTGGTCGGGCGGCCTCATTCGGAAGGGCGCTCTGGTGCTGGTGCTGCTTGCGGTCTGCGGCCTCGCGGGGTTCTTTTTTGGCAGCCGGTTGCCTTCAAGCTTCCTGCCCGATGAAGACCAGGGCTACCTCTTCGTCAACATGCAGCTCCCCAATGCGGCCTCGCTCGAGCGGACAGACGCGGCAGCCAGAGAGGTGGAAAAGATTCTCGCCAACACGCCGGGCGTCGAATACACCACCAGCGTTGTTGGGTTCAGCTTGCTCAGCTTCGTTCAAACCAGTTACAACGCCTTCTTCTTCGTTACCCTGAAGCCTTGGAGCGATCGCAAGACCGCGGCGGAGCAGTATAAGGCTATCAACGTACACCTGAACGAGGCCCTCAGCCGGCTGCCGGCAGGAACCGTCTTCAGTTTCTCGCCGCCGGCGATTCCCGGCGTGGGCACCTCGGGCGGATTTACCGTCGCGCTCGAAGACCGCTCCGGCAGCAACGTCCAGTTTCTGGCGGACAATCTGGCCAAATTCCTGGCGGCGGCTCGCAAGCGCCCCGAAATTGGCTTTATCGCGAGCACTTTTCTGCCGGATGTGCCGGAAAAGTACGTGGACGTTGACAGGGACAAGGTGCTGAAGCAGGGTGTGGCCATCAGTGACGTTTACCGCACCATTCAAGCGTTCATGGGCGGGCTCTTTGTGAACTACTTCAACCAGTTCGGCCGTCAATGGCAGGTGTACCTGGAGGCGGAGGCGCCTTATCGGTCGAGTACCCAGGACCTGGGGCAGTTCTACGTTCGTAACAGCCAAGGCCAGATGGTACCGCTCTCTGCGCTGGCCAGATTCGAAACCCACTCAGGCCCCGAGTTCACCATGCGCTATAACGAATATCGCTCCGCCGAAATCGTAGGCAGTGCCGCGCCAGGATATAGTTCGGATCAGGCGACGGCCGCCGTGGAAGACGTATTCAAGAAGACGATGCCGCCCGAAATGGGCCTCGATTACATGGGCATGTCTTTCCAGGAGCAGAAGGCGCGGGAAGGGGTCTCGTCTTCGGTTATCTTCGGGTTCTCCCTGCTATTCGTTTTTCTCATTCTGGCGGCGCTTTATGAAAGCTGGACCCTACCCTTCAGCGTGCTGCTGAGCACGCCGGTGGCGGTATTCGGCGCTTTCGGAGTGTTGTGGTTGCGCCGCTATCTGATGGGTTTCTGGCAACCTCCTTACATGATCCAGATCGAAAACGACGTGTACTCGCAAATCGGCTTGGTGATGCTGATTGGTCTGGCTGCCAAGAACGCCATTCTGATCGTCGAGTTCGCCAAGGAGCAGTACGAGCAAGGCAAGCCGCTGGTGGATGCGGCGCTCGAAGGCGCCCGGCTTCGTCTGCGGCCCATCCTGATGACCTCCTTCGCTTTCATTCTGGGCTGCGTGCCGCTATGGATCGCCTCCGGCGCCGGCTCAGTCGCACGCCAGATTATGGGGACGGCGGTGATCGGAGGGATGCTCGCGGCAAGCGCGATTGGCATCTTCTTTATTCCGGCAATCTTCTACCTGGTGGAGAAATGGTCTGCCCGCGCCCGCGAAAGTTCGGTGAAGCCTCTTTCCCAGCAACCTGCGATAGCGGAGGGTAAATAAAATGCGTGACACATCGCTGCAGACTCGCTCAATTCGCTTCACCAAACCCGGAAACATGAGGTGGGCCTCGGCACGCGGCCGTAGGGCCGGGGCTTGCCCCGGCCTCAGGCCGACCCAAGGGTCGGCCCTACGTTCGCAAAGCAGTTTTAGAGCGAAGACAGCGTGGACTCTGATCATTTTGGCTGCAGTCATGCTCTCCGCCTGCAAAGTGGGACCGAACTACCATCGGCCTGATGTTCAAGTCCCCTCGTCGTTCCGCGCGCCCAGCGAAACCCAACAGGCGCAATCGCAGGCAAAATCCTTCGCCGACGTGCCCTGGTGGCAGGTGTTTCACGACCCTCAACTGCAGGAACTGATCCGCACGGCCTTGAAACAGAACTACGACCTCCAACTGGCAACCGAGCGCATCAATGCGGCGCGAGCGCAGGTTGGGATTACCCGCTCGAATCAGTTTCCTCAGGTCTCAGCGAACCCGAACTTCAGTGGTAGCAAGAATGACCAGACGATCAAGTCCAATATCTTCTCGCTGGCCGCTGATGCGGTCTTTCAAATGGACTTCTTTGGGCGCTATCGGCGGGCCACCGAAGCCGCCCGCGCCCAACTGCTGGGCACCCAAGATGCGCAACAGACCGTGATTCTTACGCTGGTGAGCGACGTGGCAAGCGACTACTTTCTGCTTCGTGACCTCGACCTGCAACTGCAGATCAGCCAGGATACGGTCAAGACCCAGGGTGATTCCGTCAAGCTCACCGAGTTGCGCCTGAGTCATGGTGTCGGCACAAAGCTTGATGTTCTGCAGGCCCGGCAGGTGCTCGACACGGCGAATGCACAGATCCCGGACCTTGAGCGGCAAATCGGCCAGACCGAGGATGCCATCAGCATCCTGCTGGGGAACTACCCGCAGGGCGTGCCACGGGGCAAGGTGCTCGGCGTCGAGACGCCGAACGGCTGGGAGTGGAGCGAGGCTCTGCCGCCGCAGTTGCCTGCGGGACTGCCATCAGCGCTGCTCGAGCGTAGGCCCGACATCCGCGAGGCTGAGCAGCAGCTTGTCGCAGCCAACGCCGACATTGGCGTGGCCAAGGCGATGTTCTTTCCGCAGGTTTCTCTGACGGGCTCCGGAGGCGGCGCGTGGGGGCATACCGTATTCTTCGGCGCCAATGTGCCTGCGCACCTGGGCGTCTACAGCTATGAGGCTAGCCTCGCACAGCCTCTTTTTGAGGGCGGCTACTTGCGGAACAACCTGCGATACGCGAAGTCGCAAGACCGGCAAGCCCTGCTCGGTTATGAGCAGACGATTCAGCGCGCGTTCGGCGATGTTTCGGACGCTCTGATTGGCTACGAGAAGAACCACGGAGTCCGCGAGCGTCAGGAGCAGACCGTGACGGATCTCCAGGAATCCGTGAGTGTCTCTCTCTTGCGTTATCGGGGCGGCACGGCGACTTACCTCGACGTCCTCGATAGCCAGCGGTCGTTATTCAATGCTGAGCTCACTCTGGCGCAGGCGCGCAACAACGAATATCAGAGCTTGGTTCAGCTTTATAAGGCGCTCGGCGGAGGCTGGCAATCTTAATGACTGTGATTTTGATCTGGCCTTTCGGCAGTTCCATGCAAACGGGAAGGTGTCGTCGCCAACGACGCGAGAGTCAAACCGTCGACTTCAAACGCGGCGTTTTCGTGTGGAGAGAACCGCTTGCGCGGCCGCCACTTCGGCAAAGAAGCGGTGGAAGCCGCTCTCGCCGCGGCGCTGCCGCTGCCATCGATGGCGCTCAGAGCCCCCTACGCCCTTGGTGACGATCAACGCTGCAAGGCACTTGATGCGCCCATGTCCGTCGGCGGCCTTACAAGCGTCCCACGTTCTGCGTGATACCACCCCCGCGACTTCGTAATCTTGCGCTGCCAATCTATGGGCAAGTGCCAGAACGCCAGCATCCGCATTTCGGCAGCAGCCTCCGGCACAAAGAGCAAAGGTTTGGCGCAAGGGTTCAAGCTTGGCTTGCCCGGCCGTCGCCAACTGCTGTGAAATGTGTCTTACCCTGCCAGACGGTCCTGACTCGTGTCCCAGCAAGTAGATCACGCGCTAAGCAGGCTGGATGGAATCTCACTTGCCTTCTTTTGGCTGTGAGCAGTGCGATCAGTTGAAAGCACCGCTTGCTTAGAGAACGGGAGGACACCATGACGAGTGACAGAACTCCACGGAACCTTTCCGATTGGCCTTCCGGCCCTGTTGCCGTGCAGAGGCACTTTGACCAGCACCGAGCGCGGCCGAGGCCCCAACCGATGCCTGAGAGTTATCAAAACGAGACCGTAGTTGACCGCACGAAGAGATCCCCGGAGATCGACCGTTTTGAAAGCGTCTCTAGCCACGGGCCGAGACCCAGGCTGGAGCTCGCAATCTGTCTCCCCCTGCTAATTGCTCCGTTCCTGAAGGCGGCAGATCTCAAATCCGAGACTCTCCGGGCATGGGATGCTTATGTGGGCCAAGCGCAGGCGCGCGCGGAGGAACGTGTCAGCGGGCAATCCCCCTTCCTGTGGGTAGATGGCAATCCGAAGCTGATCGAGCGAGTGCGGGCGGGCGAGGTCGTGGCTGAACCTGAGGGCGGCGAAAGTCCACATGCAGTGCCGCACGGACTGATCCACGACTGGGTGGGCGCAGTATTTGTTCCAAATGCCAAGCTCGATGACGTAACCAGCGTGCTGAACGAATACGAGCACTATAAGGAATTCTATTGGCCTATGGTAGCTGAATCCAGCCTACTCGAGGACGCACCTTATCGTGAATCAGTGAGGCTGCTGATGGTTCAAAGGGCATATTCCGTCACCGCGGCCGTCGAGGCGGACGACGCAATCCAAATGGTGAGGCTGGATGCGGACAGAGCGTACATCCTGAGTGCTTCCCTGTGCGTGCACGCGATCGCTGATTACGGCAAAGCGGGCGCGCACGCTCTCCCGGAGGATCACGGACCCGGTTACGTCTGGCGGACGTTTACCGTGACCCGCCTTGAACAGCGAGACGGTGGAACGTACGTCGAAATGGAAATGATTGCGCTGAGCCGCGGCATTCCTTGGGAGTTCCGTTGGCTGATGCAGCCCCTTGCGGAACGCCTGCCACGGAACCTGGTGGCTGCGATGGTTTCCGACACGCGAACCGCCGTAAACCAAGAAAGGGCAGCAGCCTCTTTGAAGGGCGCCGTTGCCGCGCAATCATTCGCGCGCGATGACCCGAATAAGTCGCAACCAGGAGGTGTGCTCGCGCGATCCAACAGGTGATACGGACGTCGGCGATGAAGCGATGAAGCGCGTGTCGGTTCGCGACTGAGTTCCTGCCTGCAGCGGTTATAACCACACTTTGATCGACGGGAGACAATCGGAAACTCCCCGCGAGAGCCATCCAGCACGGCGAACTCACCCACCACACGCTTGCCGACCGCGAGAAGAGCAATTTCTAGCGCGCTCTTGCCCAAGTCACGGCCGCTCAAGCAGTGCTCTCCGCCGACCTCTGCCAGCTCAATTACCGTATCCATTTCCGGCGGCTGAACGGCACGCTCTTGCGGAGTGTCTTTGGCAAGTGAAAGATGGGTCCGCATTAAGGGCTGCTATATAATTGACCGGCATGCTTTATAAGACTTTCAGTGCGGCCGTTTTCGGCATCGATGCCTACCCGGTGGAAGTAGAAGTAGACGTCTCGGCTGGCCAAGGCTATTTCACCACCGTTGGGTTGCCGGACGCCGCCGTGCGCGAAAGCCGCGAGCGTATCAAGTCGGCCATCAAGAACTGTGGCCTCGAATTTCCCTTCCAAAACATTACGGTGAATCTCGCGCCGGCAGATATTAAGAAGGAAGGCTCCGGGTTTGACCTGGCAATTGCCCTCGGCATCCTGGGCACCACCGGAGTGCTTCTGAAGAATGACCTCAACGGTTCGCTCTTTCTCGCCGAGTTGTCGCTCGACGGAAGCTTGCGGCCCATCAAAGGCGCGCTCTCCATCGCCTCGATGGCGCGTCAGAAGAAGATTCGCCGATTGGTAGTGCCGGCCGAAAACGCTTGTGAGGCTGCGGTGGTGGAGGGAGTTGACGTTTACGGGTTGAAGTCGCTTCCTGAAGTGCTTGACCTCATCAATGAGACGCGCGAGTTCAAGCCTACCCTCGCAAAGCGTTCGGAGTTGTTGGCGCATGTGAATCAATACGCGGTTGATTTTCGCGACGTGAAGGGCCAGATGCACGCCAAGCGCGCCATCGAGGTGGCGGCTGCCGGGGCACACAACATCTTGATGATCGGTCCGCCAGGCGCGGGCAAGACGATGCTGGCCAAGCGCATTCCCACTATTCTGCCGCCGCTCAACTTTGTGGAGGCGCTCGAGACCACCAAGATTCACAGTGTGGCAGGAGTGCTCGATCCCGGCATTGGATTGGTTGTTGAGCGGCCCTTTCGCGCCCCGCATCACACCATTTCGGATGCAGGACTGATTGGCGGCGGCGCGATTCCCCGACCGGGTGAAGTGAGCTTGGCGCACTATGGTGTCCTCTTCTTGGACGAACTGCCGGAGTTTGAGCGCCACGTGCTGGAGGTCTTACGCCAACCTTTGGAAGACGGGCACGTAACCATTGCACGGGCAGCCATGTCACTCACCTTTCCGGCTCGATTCATGTTGGCGGCCGCGATGAACCCCTGTCCCTGCGGTTATTTTAACGACTCTTCGCGCGAGTGCACCTGTACTCCGCCTCTTGTTCAACGTTACGTCGCCAAGATTTCCGGCCCGCTGCTTGACCGTATCGACATTCACATCGATATGCCGGCCGTGAAGTACCGCGAGCTGCGCGAAGAAGCCGGCGGCGACACGTCTGACACGATTCGGGTGCGCGTGGTGAAGGCGCGCGAGCGCCAAATTGAGCGCTACCAGGGAGAGAAGATCCACGCCAACGCCCAAATGAGCACGCGCCAGATTCGCAAGTATTGCAGCCTGACAGCGGACTGCGAGAGCCTGCTCGAAAACGCGGTCAGCCGCCTTGGGCTCTCCGCACGCGCGCATGATCGCATCCTGAAGGTAGCCCGAACCATCGCCGATCTCGACGGGGCCGAATCTATCGCCCATCCGCACATCTCCGAGGCCATCCAGTACCGGTCGCTTGATCGCAACTACTGGGCTTGAGCTGATCGGTGCGGAGTCTACCGCGGCGGACCGCGGGCGTTCGCTGGAGGCGGACTTAACTGGCGCCCTTTTCGAAGAGGCCCTTGGAGTGATCTCAAGATGATTGCCCGCGATGCCCGCCCGTTTCGCGTTCTCGCCACCTGCAACATCGACGGGATTGGGTGAAGAGGAGTCTATGATGGACGATTCGCAAGGCGCTAGTTCTAGGACAGAGGAAGGACTGGAAGATCAGGAAGACTACCGGATCGCTATGGCTCGTTTGAAAGATGGTCTGCCGACCATCCCGCTGGATGAAGTCGTGAAGCAACTTGGGCTTGAACAGTGAGTCTCAGACCCACCGACCTGCAGGGAGGAAGCTTATTATGCCATGCGAACAGAAGCCTGACCGTGTAGATCCTGCTACTGGCCGCGCCCGCGCTGGAAGCCAGAAACAGCTACAAACCTATGTGAACTATAAGCAAGACGATCTCTCACAGAAAGTGCTTGAGCGCTTGAATCCGCCGCCCGGTCCTAGCGCAAAGCTGCGCTGGGTGTCGCCGCTCAAGGAGGAACACTTTAACGAGTACCGAGACGCCGAGTTTCTGGAGAAACTAGGGCTAAGCGACCATTCAATCGCATTGAAGGAATTCTGGCCCGATCGCGGGCCATGCTGGGACGCCCTTGCCCAAGTGACCGGCTGCTCCCCGGAAGGAATCGTGCTCGTCGAGGCAAAAAGCCACGTTTCTGAGCTTGGGAGCAGTTGCGATGCCAGGAGTGCGGCGTCGCGGGCCAAGATCGAAGCATCCCTCGCCTGCACGAAGCGGCGCCTCGGCGTCAATACTAGTAAGGACTGGATGAACAACTACTACCAGTCCGCCAATCGTTACGCTCATTTGTTCTTTCTGCGGGATCTCGGCGTCCACGCCTGGCTGGTGAACGTCTATTTCTTGGACGATTGCTCTATTGACGCGCCCGCTACGGAGGCGGAGTGGCGCGTTGCGCTAGAGGAGGTCAAGGAAAGGATGGGGCTCAGCGGGAAGTCTGTGCCTTTTGCGTCAGAGTTGTTCCTCGAGGCTGAGAGTACCTATCAAGGTGACGTACCACGAGAATTCAAGTGAGCCTAACCTGAGCCACTAATGGCAGCAAACAAGCCCCAGTTTCGGATTTTTGCCACCTGCAACATCGGCGACGATGCGCTCAACGTTCTGCGTCAGCGCGGTTACGATCTTGAAGTTTTCGACCATCTCGAGCCTCCGCCCAAGAGCCTGATCATCGAGAAAGTGCGCAGCGGCATCGACGGGCTCATTACCACGCTGCGCGATCCCATCGACGCGGAAGTGTTCGAGGCGGGACGCGGAACGCTCAAGGTGGTGGCGCAGGACGCCGTGGGCTTTGACAACATCAACCGCGCCGACGCCAATCGTTACAAGGTTCCTTTCACGCACACGGCTGATGTGCTGACGGAAGCCACTGCCGAATTCGCATTGTTCATCCTTGGTTGCGTGGCGCGGCGGCTTTACCCGAGTGAACGCATCGTCCGCGAGAATCGCTGGGGAGCCTGGCATCCGTTTCTGCCGTTCCTGGGCGACGAGATTACCGGAAAGACGGTGGCTGTGATCGGAACGGGCCGCATCGGCCAGGCGTTCATCAAGAAAGTGATCGGGTTTGACGTTGACGTCCTCTGCTACGATCCGGTGCTGCGTGCGGACGATTTCGTGCGCAAGGTCCAGGAGGAGCTTGACCTGCGTTTCCGCCACGGATTTGCGAACCAGCCGCGTGCCATTCGATATGTCAGCCTCGAAGATGCGCTGCGCGAGGCGGACTTCGCCAGCGTTCATGTGCCACTGTTGCGGCCCGGAGAAGCGGCCCAACCCACCTATCATTTATTCAATGAAAATACCTTTCGATTGATGAAGCCCACAGCGTATGTCATCAACACTTCGCGCGGCCCGGTGATTGATGAGATCGCCTTAGCCAAGGCTCTGCGTGACGGAGTCATTGCGGGCGCGGCGCTCGACGTCTTCGAGAAAGAGCCGTTGCCCGCCGATTCGCCGCTGCGCGACCCCGCACTCGAAGACCGCTTGCGTTTGTTCAACCACTTTGCCAGCGCCGGGCGCATTACCCGGCTTTCCATTGACCCAAACAAAGGCATGGCCGGTCGTTGCGTTCACGGTCTCATCGACGTCCTCGAAAGAAATTACGGCGGCGATCCGGCGGATATGCCATACGTCGTGAATAAAGAAGCGTTCCGGTAGCGTGGCATCATACGTATCCTCGACCATACCCCCTCACCCCCGGCCCCTCTCCCCCAAAAGGGGGCGAGGGGAGCCTGTTTGGGTCGATGCGGCGATCAACTATAGGAAAAACCCGAGTCGAATCTCCCCTCGCCCCCTTGGGGGAGAGGGGCCGGGGGTGAGGGGGTATGGTCCTGAGTTGGCGCAAGCAAATAGTAGAGCGGGGCCGGACACCAGCTCCGAGCGCTGTAATTCCAGCCTCGCGCGACAACAAGTAAATCCGATGGCCAAGCCTAGAGCCACAATTCTCACCATCGGTCACTCGACACGTTCCCTCGACGCCTTCATCGACATGTTGCGCGCACAGGGAGTGCAGCGCGTGGTTGACGTGCGCACGGTTCCGCGCTCGCGCCACAATCCCCAATTCAACCGTAAAACGCTGGCAGGCGTGCTCCATAACAGAAGGATTCATTACACGCACCTGGCAGTCCTCGGCGGCCTGCGCCATGCGCGTAAGGACTCGCAGAATACCGGTTGGCGCAACTCGTCGTTTCGAGGCTTTGCCGACTACATGCAGACGCCCGAGTTCGAAGAGGGTCTTCAAAAACTAGTCGCCCTTGCGCGACAGGAACAGGTGGCCATCATGTGCGCCGAGGCTGTGCCTTGGCGATGCCATCGCTCACTGATCGCGGACTCGCTTACGGTGCGTGGCATTCCCGTAAAACACATCATGAGCCGTACAAGGGCCGAAACCCATACTTTGACTCCCTTCGCTCATGTTCAAGGCACTCATGTTACCTATCCAGCACCACAGTCCTCATTCGCCTGTTCATCTTCTGGCAGAGCCTGTAACTCGACATCACGCCAGAATTAGAGGCTAGATACGTAGCCTCAATCATTCTTGTTGTCAGTCCACGGCAACGATAATTGCAGCAGCCCTTTAGGGCTGGCGGACCCCTCGCCTCGCTGATTCAGACCGTATTTCGCGCGCAAATCGGCCATGAGATTCATCACGCGGTGCTTGTAATCACCGCTGAGATAGGCCGACCGGGCGTAAAGGCGGTGATAGCGCGCGCTGAGGCGGGGAAATTCCGCTTCCAGGAAGGGCATGAAGAAGCTCATGGCCGAAGGCATCAGAAACAGGACATTGCCGTAAATCGACCTGGCCCCCGCTGCGGCCGCCTGCCGGGCAAGGTCGTCGAGCGCCTCGGGCTCGTCGGTGATTCCGGGGAGAATCGGCATCGCATTCACGCACACGTCGATTCCGGCCTCAGCCAGCCGGCCCACGGCTTCAAGACGCCTGGCGGGCGGAGGCGCTTTGGGTTCCAGCAGACGGGCCAGACGCTCGTTCGTGGTGGTCACCGTCAGATGAACGCTGAATCGGTGGCGCGCCGCAGTCTGCTTGAGCAGGTCCAGGTCGCGCAGGATGAGGACCGACTTGGTGGTGATGGAGAAATCGACGCCTTCAAAGCTTGAGAACACCTCGAGAATGCGGCGGGTGATCTCGAACTGCTTCTCGGCAGGCTGATAAGGGTCCGTGGCCGTGCCAAGCGCGATCGACTGGCCCCGGTCGCGCGCGCGCATGAGCTCGCCGCGCAATATGTCGGGCGCATTGACCTTGGCGAAGATCTTGCGCTCAAAATCGACGCCGTCGCGCAGTTCCATAAACTCGTGGGTGTAGCGCGCGTAACAGTACTTGCAGCCGAATTCGCAGCCGCGGTAAGGGTTGAGCGTCCAATCGAAGGGCATGCGTCCGCTCGATTCGCGGTTCAGAGCCGAGCGCGACTCGAGTGCAAAATACTCGATGCTCGCCCGCTCGCGGGCTTTGGGGCTTTCGGCGGCCATGCGCGCGATGCCCACGAGCTTCGGCGACGCAGGGTGAATCGGATGATCAGCAAGCGGAACCAAGGCGGTTGCCACATCAACCTCCGAGCCGGGCAAGCGCCGCAGACGGGCGAACCCGGGTTGAACGACATCGAATACTTTCGCTTTTTGTTCGCTTTCCTGTCAAGCCTAAACTTCGCCCAGTCCGCTGATAAGGTCGGCGACCGCACGGGGCCACGGCCGGTAAAATTCCGACAACAGATGTAGCCCGCTCCTGCGTGACCGCTCCGAGCGCAAGCGGGCTCACTGCTTGCCGGCTTGGGTTTGCTTCTTCAGCGTCTAAATAAGGTTCGCTGATTATAAATGACTTAGCCTGGCCCTGGCGAATCGAGCTTGGGTTCGTTTTAGGTTCGTTTAGGTTCGTTTTAGGTTCGTTTTTTGGCACTTTTGCTGATTCTAAACAACTTCTCGGGTTCGTTTTTGCATTTAAGGCATACCCCCCGGGGGGGTACCTGCCAAATGGAAGCCCAGGGGAAGCCATACTCGCTCTCGGGTCCTCGCTAAATGTAGCCTTTGGCTAGCCCGCCACGGCAAAGCGCCATCGTTTGCCCCGCAACCAGCCTCCACCTCAAAAAGGGCATCTCACCCTCATTCGTACCACCCGGAACTGAGAAAATGGGTACCAGCGAGAGCCCTGAGACGGAATATTTCGGGTCGTGTTTTCTTGAGGTTGATCTGTGGATAATCCGGCAGACCCACCGGAAAACTGTCCGGCGAGCATAAGGTACACACTTCCTCGTCTAGCAAGAGCCAGCCCAGAGTTGTACAGGAAGAGTCCGAGCTTCGGCAGGCGTTGAGAAACCCGTCTTCGCCCGTTGCCCAGTGTGGACACCCGCTTTCGCGTTGGATCCGGACGCCCGGCCCCAAATCGTCATTTCCGCGAACGCGGGAATCCAGGAATCGTCACCCGGACTGCTGAGCCTAACCCCACTGGTTGCCATTTGGTCGCCGCCCGAAGCCACCCTGGGCTTCCAACGGCTCGCGGCCGGCACTGACGCCATTTCGTTTCGTGGCTGAACCCGTTCGGGCCTCGGGGGAATGGAATCAATGAATCTTGACAAGTTTGTAGTTGTTTCCTATCCTTTAGGTAGAGCTGATCGGCGCGGGCTCGCTGGAGGAAGCACAATCCCCGCCGGCGGCGCTCGAAAGAATGTTGACTCGCCTGTCCAGATTGTCTTAGGGTTGGGTTTAGCCCTTGGCAGGAACCGAACCAATTCCCCGGTTCATCTGGAAACAAGAGGCGCTATTTAGGAGGCATCATGCCGACCCCCGTAACCAATGTTGAGAGTCTGGCCACCCAGGAATACAAGTATGGCTTTTACACCGATGTTGAGGCTGACCTTGCGCCGGCCGGGCTCAATGAGGACATCATTCGGCTGATTTCAGCCAAGAAGCACGAGCCGGAATGGCTGCTGGAGTGGCGGCTTCGGGCGCTGCGCCACTGGTTCACCATGAAGGAGCCGACCTGGGCGAACGTCCACTATGGACCCATCGACTACCAGGCCATTCATTACTACGCCGCGCCGAAGAAAAAGCTAAGCTCGCTCGAAGAAGTTGACCCGGAGATCATGAGAACTTACGAAAAACTGGGAGTTCCCATCAGCGAGCGTGCGGCACTGGCTGGAGTTGCTGTGGATGCAGTCTTTGACAGCGTCTCGGTGGCCACAACTTTCAAGAAAAAGCTCGCCGAGGCGGGCGTCATCTTTTGCTCTTTCTCAGACGCCGTTCAGGAGCACCCCGAGCTGGTGCGCAAGTGGCTGGGTTCTGTGGTGCCTTATACCGACAACTTCTTTGCCACCCTCAATTCGGCGGTCTTTACGGACGGGTCTTTCTGCTACGTGCCCAAAGGCGTGCGCTGCCCGATGGAACTCTCCACCTATTTCCGCATCAACGCCATGAACACGGGCCAGTTTGAGCGCACGCTGATAGTGGCGGACGAGGGCGCGTCCGTCAGTTACCTCGAAGGCTGCACGGCGCCCATGCGGGATGAGAATCAGCTTCACGCGGCGGTGGTGGAACTGGTGGCGCTCGACAAGGCCACTATCAAGTATTCCACGGTCCAGAACTGGTACCCCGGCGATAAGGAAGGCCGCGGCGGAATCTACAACTTCGTCACCAAGCGCGGCAAGTGCCAGGGGGCGAACTCCAAGATTTCCTGGACGCAGGTGGAGACCGGCTCCGCCATCACCTGGAAGTATCCAGGCTGCATTCTGCAGGGTGAGAATTCCGTAGGCGAGTTTTATTCCGTGGCCGTCACCAACAACCGCCAGCAGGCTGACACCGGCACCAAGATGATCCACATCGGGAAGAATACCAAGAGCACCATCGTGTCAAAGGGCATCTCAGCCGGCCACGGCCAGAACAGCTATCGTGGCATGGTGAAGATTCTGAAAGGCGCGGACGGGGCCCGCAACTACTCGCAGTGCGATTCGTTGCTGATCGGCGACAAGTGCGGCGCGCACACCTTCCCGTATCTAGAAGTGCGCAACCCCGGTGCGCAGGTGGAGCACGAGGCTTCCACATCCAAGATCGGCGAAGACCAAATCTTCTATTGCCGTCAGCGCGGCCTTTCTACCGAAGACGCGGTCAACATGATCGTGAATGGTTTCTGCAAGCAGGTGTTCCGCGAGCTGCCTATGGAGTTCGCGGTGGAGGCGCAGAAGTTGCTGGGGGTGAGTTTGGAGGGGTCTGTGGGCTAATCCGCGGGTCGTGCAGAACATCGCTTTTTTACGCGGAGACGCAGTACAGGGTTCTAGGGCCGACCCTTATAGTCGGCCTTGGCCGGGGCCCCGGCCCTGAAAGACGGGCCCGGCCCTACGATTCAGGCGCGGAGTTTAGTTGTGGGCGATCAGCCGGCAAAAGACACGCAGGACGAAGCCATTCTGGAGATCATCGCGGAAGGCAGCGACCTGATCCCCCTTGTGACCTTGAGTCAAGGCACTGCCTTCAAGGTGGACGGCTGGACCAAGGAACTGGTTGAACTCGCGAAGACCATCCAGGCCGCCGAATCAAAATGGATGCCGGAAGAATTACTGAGATTCGCGCGAGACGTTCTGGCGTCGCGGTCTACTCGGGTGCTCCCGCTTGAGACCGACCCGAGTTTTCTGGATGACAGGACGGAGATCACGAGCGTGGAAGATTTTCAGCAGGCGAGACACGCGCGAGATGCTTTGAAACAGTTCGGGACCATCGTGCGCGGCATCCTTTACGAGGTCTCAAAGCGGCTTGAAAAGGAGGCTCAGGAATGGAAGGGGGGCAGCCGGCCCACCACCATTCAGTGAGGTGAGATGGCAACCAAGGCGCTGTTCACTATTGAGGATTACGTCCGGCTGCCGGAGTCCGTCGGCGGACAGGACGTGCGCTACGAGCTTGTGGACGGAGAACTGATTGCTGTGTCGCCAACGACCCCGCTTCATAACGATGTTCGAGATACTCTCCTGGTGGCGATGCGAAACTTCCTGGCGGGTAAGAACCTGGGTCGCGCGTTCGCCGAACAGGCTTTCCAACTCTCGGCTTCCACAGTGCGTATACCCGACATCTCATTCATACGGGCTGGTCGCCTCATCGACCCCCACCGGATTCCCGAGGGAGCGCCCGACCTGGCGGTTGAAGTGCTGTCCCCGAGCAATACTCCACGCGAGATCGACGAGCGAATCAGCGATTATTTTTCGGCCGGCTGCCAGCGCGTATGGGTGATCTACCCTGAGGAACGCGAGGTTTATGTTCACGGTCTGGCCGGGGTGACGCGGCGCCGCAGCGGCGATCTGCTGGAAGACGCAGAACTGCTGCCTGGATTCTCGGTGAGGGTCTCGGACCTATTTGTGTAGCGCGGGGCTCGCCTTCAGCCCCGCGGCCTTTCGGGTTTGGATAAGAAGCCGCAGCGCTGAAATCGAGCGCTGCGCTACGAGTCTCGAGCCCAGAGGAAAAAAGATGATTCCAGTCGAAACCCTGCGCGAGCTGTTCGATTACAACTATTGGGCGCGGGACCGCCAGATGGAAGCCTGCGAAGTGCTCACCGAAGAGCAGTTCCTGCGACCCATGGGAAACAGCTTTTCCTCGGTGCGCGACGTTCTGGCTCATCTCATCTTCGCCGAGTGGGTATGGTTGGAGCGGTGGATGGGCAGGTCGCCGACTAAAGCCGATAGACAGCAGGTGGCCGCGGACAAATTTCCGACGCTCGCTTCGATTCGTGAACGTTGGGGCGCACTCGAGGGCAGCATGCGCTCTTACCTGGCCAGCCTCGACGAACAGACCTTGAGCCGTCCCTTGACCTATGCCAACTGGCGAGGCCAAGTGTGCACCTATCCGTTGGGGCAAACCGTGTTTCACGTCGCGAATCACCAGACCTATCATCGCGGTCAGGTTACGACTCTGCTGCGTCAACTCGGAGCTGAGGCTCCCGCGGTCGACTATCTGGTGATGAAAGACGAAGAGACCAAAGGCCAGTCCGCAGGTGCGAGGAGCTAGATATGGCGACTAAGACTCTGTCGCAGCCTAACGAGTTTCAAGTTTCGAATTTCGAGTTTCGACAGAACGGGGAGTAACCAAACACGATGTTTCTTGAGATCAAGAACTTACACGCGCAAGTTGGCAACAACGAAATCCTGCATGGAATCGACCTTTCGGTGGGCAGGGGCGAAGTGCACGCCATCATGGGGCCGAACGGGTCCGGCAAATCGACGCTGGCCCAGGTGCTGGCCGGGCGTGACGCCTACACGGTCACCGAAGGCGAGGTGCTTTACGAAGGCAAGGACCTGCTGGCGATGGCGCCCGAGGATCGCGCCCGTGAAGGCGTCTTTCTCGCCTTCCAGTATCCGGTGGAGATCCCGGGAGTGAGCAATCTCTATTTCCTCCGCGCTGCGCTGAACGCCGGAAGGAAAGCCCGCGGCGAGGAAGAGATGGACGCCATGGATTTTCTGGTGCTCGCTCGCGAGAAGATGAAGCTGCTGGAGATGGACGAGAGCCTCATCAACCGCCCGGTGAATGAGGGCTTTTCCGGCGGCGAAAAGAAGCGGAACGAGATTTTTCAGATGGCGGTGCTTGAGCCCAAGCTCGGCATCCTGGATGAGACCGACTCCGGCCTCGACATCGACGCCCTGCGCATCGTAGCCAACGGGGTCAACGCGTTGCGCTCACCCCAGCGATCGATCATCGTGGTGACGCACTACCAGCGCTTGCTGAACTACATCGTGCCCGATTTTGTGCACGTGCTGTCGGCGGGACGTATCGTGAAGTCAGGCGGTAAGGAACTGGCGCTGGAGCTTGAAGAGAAGGGCTATGGCTGGCTGGGTGTGGAAGACGAGGAAGAGCAGGTGTTAGGTGCGAGGGGCTAGTCTAGGTGCTAGGTGTCAGGTGTTAGGTGTTAGGTGTCGGGGTGAACGAACGAAGCCGGAATCTTATTGACACCCAAGGAGATGAAATTTTGTCTTGGCGGTGCAGCCAAGGCTGGCTTCGGCGTTGCTGCTTTGCTGGTCCGGTGCTCTGCGCTGGGTCTCATTTACGTAAACAACGGAGATTGTTTACGTAACCAGACATCGTCGAAGAGCGCTGAAATTCACAAACAAAGCCGGAATGTTATTGATGGGAAATAACTTGAAGATTTATCTCAGGGATTCACGAAGGAGCGGCCAGTTCGCATGATTGCTGTTCAAGAAAAGCAGGACCTCTACTTCAAGCGCTTCGCGGCGCTCAGTAAGGAACGGGAAGGCCGTGAGCCGTCTTGGCTCCGGAGCATCCGCCGTACGGCCATGGACCGCTTTGGCGATCTGGGGTTCCCCACGACCAAAAACGAGGAGTGGCGGTTTACCAGTGTCTCGAAGCTGGCGGCGACGCCGTTCACCGCGCCTGAGCCGACGATGGCCAAATCTAGCGATGACGTTGCCCGGCAGGCGCTCGGCGGCGTCTTTGACCGGGCGCACCCCTGGGTAATGCCGGGGAATTTTGACGGTCAGGCGCTTTTCTTCGTGAATGGAAGCTTTGTTCCGGAGTTAAGCGCACGAGTGGGCGGAGAATACCACGGCCGCTCAGGCAGCGAGTGGCAGGTAGCGTTCAAGGGCGTGCGGGTAGAGAGCCTCAGCGAGGCGCTGGCCGGCGAGACCCCGCAGCTTGAGCGGCACCTTACGCGCTATGCGAGCTACCTCGACCATAGCTTTGTGGCCTTGAACACCGCCTTGTTCGAGGACGGAGCGTTCATCGAGGTCAAGCCGAATACGCGGGTGGAAAAGCTCATTGTCCTGGTCTTCGTGACCTCGTCTGCAGCGAAGCCGCAGATGACCCATCCGCGAAATCTCATTCTGGTCGGCGCAGGCGCCCAGGCAAGCTTCGTGGAGTTGCACGTCGGGCCGCCAGGCCATCCCTACTTCAAGAATGCCGTCACGGAACTTGTAGCGGGTGAGAATGCCGTGGTGGATTACACTCGCATCCAGGACGAAGGCACCGGCGGATATCACGTAGGTATCCTGCAACTCGAGCAAGCCCGTTCGTCGAGCGTGACCACGCACACGATCTCGATCGGGAGTTCGCTCGACCGCGAGGAGGCTCGTGCAGTTCTGAACGGCGAAGGCGCCGAAGCACTCCTGCACGGCCTCTACGTGATCAGCGGGCATCAGCACGTGGACAATCACACGCTTATCGACCATGCCAAGCCTCACTGCTCAAGCCGCGAGGTCTACAAAGGTGTGCTTGACGGTTATGCCGGCGGCGTCTTCAACGGCAAGATCGCGGTGCGCCAGGACGCGCAGAAGACCGATTCCAAGCAGAGTAACAAGAACCTGCTGCTCTCGGAAAACGCCACCATCAACACCAAGCCTCAGCTCGAAATCTACGCCGACGACGTGAAGTGCACGCACGGCGCCACCATCGGGCAGATCGATCCCGAAGCGGTGTTTTACCTGCGCTCGCGCGGCATCGGCCTGGAGGAGGCTCGTAATCTACTGATTCAAGCGTTTGCCAACGATATTCTGAACCGCATCAAGTTCGAGCCGCTGCGCGCAAGCCTGCAGCGGACATTGGCCGCGCGGCTCGGGCAGCCAGGAAACGCGCTGAGCAGGGATGAGGGCGCTGGTCGAGTGAGTTTGCTGGAAGAGGTGGGCTAGCCATGGAGCTTCAGGACATTCAGAAAACGCTTGAGACCCTCAGTGACAACCAAGTGGTGCAAGGTCACCTCCTGGGCCGCATCGAACAGGCTATTGCGCGACATGATGCGATTCTCGACCGCCACGAGGGCATCCTGGAGCGGCACGGGCGGGCCATTGAGAGCATCGCCAACGGAATGGTGACGCTGCAGAGCGTGGTCGCGCGAGTGGTCGACGCGGTGCAGGAGATGCAGGGTAATATGCGCGAGCTGGCCGAGGGTCAGAAGGTGATGCAAGCATCCATGGACCATCTTTTCCAGAGTATGGATCGCTTCATTCGCGACCTGGAATCGAACGGCCACGAACGAGGCTAGCCAACTGGGAACTGGTACAGCCAAGGAGGCATGATGGCAAGCGCAGTCACACAAGAAGCTCTCGGGCGGGTTGGCGTAGCGCCGATCAGCACGAATCGTGCTGATGTTTTCGACGTGGAGCGCATCCGCCAGGACTTCCCCATTCTGCATCAGCGCGTTCACGGCAAGCCTCTCGTTTATCTCGATAACGCCGCCACCAGCCAGAAGCCGATGAGCGTGATCGATGCCGAGCGGGATTTTTATCTCCACGATTGCGCCAATATTCACCGCGGCGTGCACGACCTCAGCGAGCGTGCCACACGCAAGTATGAAGAAGTGCGGGTCAGGGTGCAGCGCCTTCTGAACGCGCGCGAGGTGCATGAAATTGTCTTTGTAAGGGGCACCACGGAGGCGTTGAACCTAGTGGCCAGCGGCTTTGGACGCAAGATTTTCCAATTGGGCGACGAGGTGATGATCACGGCCATGGAGCACCACTCCAACATCGTGCCCTGGCAGATCCTGCGGGATGAAAAGGGCATCGCGTTGCGCGTGGCGCCCATCAATGACGCCGGCGAACTCATTTGGGAGGAATTCGAAAAGCTGCTGAGCCCGCGCACCAAGCTGGTTTCGGTGGCGCACGTCTCGAACGTGCTGGGCACCATCAATCCCTTGAAGCGCATCGTCGCGGCGGCGCACGCCCGCAACATCCCGGTGCTGGTAGATGGGGCCCAGGCTGCGCCGCATCTGCGCATTGACGTTCAGGATCTCGGCTGCGACTTCTACACCTTGTCCAGCCATAAGCTGTTCGGACCCACCGGCGTGGGTGCGCTGTACGGGAAGGCGAGCTGGCTCGAGGCGCTGCCGCCTTATCAGGGTGGCGGCGACATGATCCGCACGGTCTCGTTTGAGAAGACACTCTACAACGCGATTCCGTACAAGTTTGAGGCGGGCACGCCGAACATCGGAGCGACGATCGGCTTCGGAGCAGCGATCGATTACGTGAACGCGCTGGGCCTCGAAAACATCGGCCGCTATGAGCACGATCTGCTCGGTTACGCTACCAGGCGCCTCTCGCAGGTGAGCGGCTTGAGGATCATCGGCACGGCCCGGGAAAAGGCCGCGGTAATCTCCTTTGTGATCGAAGGTATTCATCCGCACGATCTTGGGACCGTGCTCGATCAGGAAGGCGTGGCGATTCGCACCGGCCACCATTGCGCCGAGCCGCTGATGCATCGCTTCGGTGTGCCGGCCACGGCCCGCGCGTCGTTCGCCTTCTACAATACGCGTGAGGAAGTGGACCGTTTGGTGGAGGCAGTGGAAAAGGCGAAGGAAATTTTGGGATAGGGAGGAGTTGTGCGAATCAGTGCGCGGAATCAATTGAAAGGCCATGTGGAGGAGATCATCTTCGGCCCAGTGACGACCCACGTTGCCGTGAAGGTGGGTGACAATATCATCGAGTCCGTGATCACCCGGCGGAGCGCGGACGATCTCGAGCTTAAGAAGGGCGACGAGGTCACGGTGTTGATCAAGGCGACCGAGGTACTGATCGCCAAAGAAGACTAAGCCGAAGGGGGAGCGCGAAATCTTATGACCGATGAACAGTTCGAAAGGCGCGTGGAGTTCATCGTCGAGCAGCAGGCGCAGTTTGCCACCAGCATCCAGACGTTGACGGAACGCATCCAGACGCTGGCGACGGTCTCGCTGTCGTTCGCCAATCACATCGAAAGTCTCATGCATCACGCGGAAGAGACTGATCGGCGGTTGGCGAGTTTCGTCAGCGAGACGAACGAGGCCATTGGAAAACTGACCGAATTCCAGGTTGAGGGTACCCGAAGACTGACCGAGTCCCAGGCGCACACTGACCAGCGGTTGGCCAGTTTCATCAGCGAGACGAACGAGGCCATTCAAAGGCTGACCGAGTCCCAGGCACACACTGACCAGCGGTTGGCGAACTTCATCAGCGAAACGAACGATGCCATTCGAAAACTGACCGAGTCCCAGGTTGAGGGTACCCGAAGACTGACCGAGTCCCAGGCTCACACGGACCAGCGGCTTGACGTGCTGATTGACATCGTTAGGCGCCAAGTCGAAGGCGGGAACGGATCTCAAAGCCAGAATTAGGGAGCAGGAATTATGGCCGATCTTAGCGGGCTCTATCAGGAAGTAATTCTTGACCATAGCAAGCGCCCGCGGAACTTTCGGGTGCTGGAAGACGCGACGGCGCACGCTGACGGCTATAACCCGCTATGCGGTGACCGCTTGACGCTGTACCTGCGAATGAACGGCGACCGGATAGGCGACATCACCTTCAAGGGTTCGGGCTGCGCCATCTCGACAGCTTCGGCGTCCATCCTCACCGAGACACTGAAAGGCAAGACGCGCGCGCAGGCGGAGGGGCTTTTCGAGCGCTTTCATGGGCTGGTGACGGGGAATCAGAACGGCGGAGCAGCCGAACTTGGTAAGCTGGCCGTGTTTTCAGGAGTCTCCGAGTTTCCCGCTCGCGTGAAGTGCGCCACGCTGGCCTGGCACACCTTGAAGAGTGCGTTGGCGGGCGATTCCCAGATGGCGACGAGCGAAGCCGATGATCCGGAAGATCAGGCCGCGCGATGAAGTTCAAACTTATTGGGAGATGAGCGATGGAACACCCCCTGGCAGGTTACATGCACCCGATTACGTCGAGCGAGGCTAATGCTCAGGCCAAGGCCGCGGCGGTTGCAACCGAGCACCACGAAGCTTCAGCAGGCCCGCTTGGCGCGATGGAGCGCATCGAGACCTACGATAAGGTCGTCGAGGTTCTGCACACCTGCTACGACCCGGAGATTCCGGTTGACATCTACGAGCTGGGATTGATTTACGAAGTCAAAGTGGAGGAATCCGGCGAGGTGCAAGTGAAGATGACGCTCACTGCGCCTAATTGTCCGGCGGCCCAGTCGCTGCCTGCAGAGGTCAAATACAAGGTGGAAGGCGTGCCCAAGGTCACCTCGGCTAACGTCGAGGTCGTATGGGACCCGCCTTGGGACATGTCGAAGATGACCGAGGCGGCCAGGCTGCAGTTAGGAATGTTCTAAAGGCAGTTCAAGAGTTGAAGGGTCAAGAGTTGAAAGTACAGGGGAGAGCGCTCCGAAGGTTCCGGCTCGGTGACCCCGCGTTCCGTCCATAAGCGGCTTGGCTTTTTGACTTTTCCACCTTCGACTCTTCAACCTTTTTTGAGCCGTGCAGAAAGTCGAAACCGAGGTCCGATATGAAACTCACCGCCCAGGAAGAATATGGACTGCGATGTCTGCTGCGGCTGGCTCGGCATCCGTCCGGCGAGAGCCTGACGATTTCAGAGTTGGGCCAGGCTGAAGGTATTTCCGGGCCTTATGTCGCCAAGCTCCTGCGCATCCTGCGCCGGGGTGGTTTCGTCAAGGCCGTTCGTGGCCAGTCCGGAGGCTACACGCTGGCGCGGCCCGCCAGTCAGATCGTGGTGGGTGAGGCCCTGGCGTTGCTCGGCGGGCGGCTCTTCGAGCCCGCCTTCTGCAATGAACATGCGGGCGTCGAAACGCTCTGTACGAACACGGTGGACTGTTCGATACGGTCGCTCTGGCGCACGGTTCAACTGGTCGTCGATCAGGTGCTGGCGCGCACCACGCTGCAAGACCTGGTGAGCGACGAACAACAGATGACCACCTGGGTGGGCAACCTCGTACACATTTCCGCGGGACCTTTGGTCTCAGCCGCAGTCTCGCCCGAGAGCCGGTGAGGTTCTGATGCCGCGCCGTTGGTGATGGTTGGTGGAGATGACGACTCCGGGCACTTCCGATTCACGGCTCCTGCGGAGCCCTCTGGCCGAGGACCACTTGGCTCGCGGCGCGTCTCTGGCGGCGTACCACGGCGCAGAGGTTCCGCTCCGCTTTCGCGATTCTCGCTCAGAGCATGAGACTGTTCGCAAGTCGGCTGGCCTCCTCGACTTTTCCTTCCGTTCCAAATTCGCTCTGACGGGCGAACATCGTGTCCGCTTTCTGCACCGCATCGTTTCAAACGACATCAAGAGCCTGTCCGCCGGCCAGGGGACGTACGCCACCTTACTGAATGCCCAGGGAAGAATTCTGGTCGATCTTCGCATTTACATGGACGAAGACCGGCTTTGGGTAGATACGGACGCCGACCTCGCCGAAAAGGCGATAGCTTCCCTGAAGCGTTACATCATCGGCGACCGTGTTGAGATTACGCCCAGCGAGCAGTACGCTCTGGGCATTCAGGGGCCAAAGTCTGGGAAGGCTCTTCAGCGGTTCTTGGGCAGCAACCTCGAACGGTTGCAACGTGAAATGGATCACTGCGCCGTCGAGTACGAAGGCCGGCCCGCGCGCGTAGTGCGGCTCTCAAGCACCGGCGAGGAGGGGTACGAAGTCTGGCTGGAGGCTGACGCACTGGAGCGCTTCTGGCGAGGCGTGTTGGAGGATGGCTTGGCGCCTGCTTGTGGCAGTGAGGCGCTGGAGAGCCTCCGGATTGAAGCGGGAATTCCGCGCTACGGTCAGGACCTGGCAGAGGATACGCTGCCGCTCGAGGCTGGGCTGCTGAACGCTTTGAGCTTCAACAAGGGTTGCTACATCGGCCAGGAGATCGTGGAACGGGCACGGAGCCGCGGCCACGTGAACTGGAAACTGATGGGACTTCGTCTCGAAGCCGGCGCGCAGGTGCCAAAACCGGGCGAGGTCTTGACAGCGGATAGCAAGACGATCGGCGAGGTAACGAGCGCTTGCTTTTCTCCGACGTTCGGCAGGCCGGTGGCGCTTGCCTACCTGCGGCGCGAAGTGTCGGACCCTGGGACCAAACTTGCATTCGCAACCGGGTCCGCGGCAGAGGTCGTGCGGTTACCATTCTTCTCGCAGGACGGCTCATCGGAGGCTGGCTCGGCCACATGAGACAGTGTCAAAACGTGCAGTCTGCCGAGAGAAACCGCGACAGAGGCCTGCGGGCCTTGCTCGAATAGCAGTTACTGTGATTGAAGGCGACGAGGTGTGAAATCTGCGAAAACGAAGCCGTCGCGCTCCACAACTTCACCTGGTTCCGCGGCCACAGGGTGACGAAACATCGGACCGTCGACGGCAAACGTATGAAACTCGCCGTTCTCGCCGCACGGATCGACACCGGGAGGAAGCTCATCCAGGAGGCTGGCATCGAACAACCTTCCGGCAAAGGTGGGGCTCAGCTTTTTCGGATCGACACAGGTCAGGTAGGCTCGAAGCCCGGATGCAACCATTGCTCGCGCGAGCTGAGCTGTAGGAAGTTGCCATAACGGGAAAACAGGTTGGATGCCGGTCCCAGCCAGCTTGACCTCGCGGTAGCGACGGATGTCTTCGAGAAAAAGGTCGCCAAACGCAATGTGCCGAATGCCCTCGCGGTGGGCTTGCGCCAGCGCCGCGCCCATCGCCTCCTCGTAGGCGAGGTTCGAGCACGGCCAAGGGAGCGGAACCTTGATTAACGGAAGGCCGAGTGCATCCGCCTGCCGCTCGAGCAGTTCTTCACGGACGGCGTGCATGGCAACCCGCTGGTAGGCGCTATTGAGGGTGGTCAAGAGGCCAACAACTTCGAGTAGGCTTTGCTGGCGAAGAGTGTGGAGCGTCCAGGCACTATCTTTTCCGCTGCTCCATGAAAGCCATGCCGGGCTTCGACCCAAAGGTGTCTCTCCTTGTGCCAACGCGCGCCAAGTCGTTCGAGCGCCGAGCCATTCTATCTCGAAGGCTCGGTTTGAAGTAATGTCGGATTCTGGGGTGGGACGCGTCAGACGTCAGTCGCGCTTATAGGGGCGCAGGGGGAAGTAAAAAAGTAAAGCAACGAAATACCTTGCAACGAAGCCAGCGGGTGTGATATGATATTCGGAATCATGCAGTGGGTGTTTGCGTCTATCGCGTTCCTGGCCCTCGCTGTGCTGCTGCGGCGGCTGCTCGGCCTAACGTTCGCGGGACACGATGCGAGAACTCTCCTTGGCACCTACCAGCAGCAACTATGCCAAGCGATCGTTCTGGAAATCGAAGCACAGAGCGCAATACTGGCTATTTGCCTGAACGAAGCCATCGAGGAGCGCGACCTGAGGAACTTCGACAACTCCAGGAATTTCCTACACCTCACAGTTTCAGAATGGGACCGGCTGGCTGAATTCCTCACCTTCTTGTTGCAGTTAATGGGTGACTACCTACCTCTGACCCGGATGGCCGCACCCGCGCGAGCCATGGATGCAGCACACTTCAGGTCCGAGTCGATGATTGAATACGTGCGGCTGCACGAATGGGTTGATCAGTTCCTGTTCCGAAACAAGCTCAGGTTTAATCTACAAGTCCGGGTCTTGCGCCGTGCGGTGGAAACGCTAACGGAGGACTTCCGACAAACTCAGCCTCGTGCTCATTCGACCGTGGAGGAGCCGTCTGCGGCTTGGAGCAGGCTCGACCGCGATCTTCACGATTTAGACCTCATCTCAAAAGAGGTTCTTCTCGCCATTCGGAGCTTTCTCGCTTGCCTCTCCGAGTCTGCCGCTCGCCAATTTGCTGCCGAGTTGCGACCCGTCCTTGAACGGGGTGTGCGCGCCGGCGTGTGGAGTGACGTGGGCTGACCCTATAGCCGTTGGCGTCCTACTCCCAGCCAGGTAGCCAGTCGCGTTGAGTTGGCTCTGACGTACCCAGGCATCGCTTGCCTGCCACACGCTGTGGAGACTCGGTACTGCGTTTCAATCTGGCTTAATATGCCGATCTGCTCGGGCAAGCCGGAGGTCTGTAGCTGTTGTGTGTGACTCTAGTCATCGCCGGGTAACGAGAACAGGACGCGGTCGGCCTCGTTTGAACTGTGACGTAGCACACTCAAGACTGGTGCAGCATGCGACCGCGGCTCGAAACACGGGTGGCAAAAAAGTATAAGATTATGGGTCGGGTTCAGGGAGTGGGTTTTCGCTACTTCGCGGACCGCGCCGCCCGCCAACTTGGCTTGTGTGGATATGTGAAGAATTGTCCAGGCGGCAGCGTGGAAGCTTACGCCATCGGTGAGCCGGAAATGCTCGATCGTTTTAAACTGCAGTTGGCTGAGGGACCTCGTAGCGCCCAAGTGACGGCGGTAGAGGAATCGGACGAGTGCGTCATCGCTCGCTATACTAGCTTTGTGATCGAAGGCGGCTGGTGAAGGTTCGGCCCTGAGGTAGCGACATCAGTTCGGATTGGGTTCAGGTTCTGGCGGGGATACTTGGAAGATCTCAAAAAGCTGATTCGCGAAGTGCCTGACTTTCCGAAGCCAGGCATTCTGTTTTACGACATCACGACGCTGCTGAAGGACCCTGTCGGGCTCCGCCGAGCGGTCGACGCTTTGGCCGATCATTATGTGGGGCGCAAAATCGATCGTGTCATTGGAATTGAGGCGCGGGGCTTCATCTTTGCCCCGATGGTGGCCTACCGCCTTAACGCTGGGTTCGTTCCCGTGCGCAAACCTCGCAAACTTCCGGCTGCGGTGGCGAGGGCAAGCTACAACCTGGAGTATGGAGAAGACGCCCTTGAAATCCACCGCGACGCGGTGGCAACCGGCCAGGAGGTCTTAGTCGTCGATGACCTGCTGGCGACGGGCGGCACGGCGAGGGCAGTCGCGGGAATGGTAGAGTCCCTGGGCGGAAGGGTTGCCGGACTGGGGTTCTTAATTGAGCTCGCGTTTCTCAAGGGTCGCGATAAGCTGGCACAATATGACTTGCATTCGGTGCTCAAGTATTAGTGCTTGCCCGCGACGCTCAGGAACGGAGGCTGTGGGCCCGCGATTGAGAGTTCCCGCCAGAGGGCGCTTGCACCTCCGCTGATCGGCAACCTCGTGCAGAGTTAGGGTGTTAATTGGTCGAAGTCACTGACTACACCATCGACGGATGGACAGCGCCGCTGGAGGAGCGTTCGCGGTGGTACTGCGCCGGCCTTGAAGACGGACACATCTTGTTCTTCTCCGCGACTCCATTTGAACTACCGGCTGGGGATCGCGAATTCCTGATCGGTGCCCGGCAAACCTCGGCAGCCTACCACAAGAACATCTCCTTCCGTCCGCATGAAGGACGGGTCAGGGGCCTGGAGCGCGGCAGCGCCGACGAACGTCGCCTGGGTGCAATATTGGCAGCGTACTCGGAACGAGTTACGCGGTTCGCCCGCACGTTTCTCGCGCCTTACGCGCGCGGATTGCGGCTTGACTTCGCCAGTTTCAGGTCGGTTGAGGAGCGCGGACGAGACCTGTCTCTGAAGCAACGCAACGATCTATTGCACACAGACGCCTTCCCGACCCGGCCCACGAATGGCAACCGCATCCTGCGCATCTTCACAAATCTGAATCCGGTTGAGCCCCGTGTCTGGCTCACGAGCGAGCCGTTTCACGTACTCGCGCCCCGCCTCGCCGCTGATGCCGGCCTTGAAGAATGCGCGGAGGGCGCGCGCTCACGCTGGCGCGCCTTCAGCCACTCGTTATCTCGGCTCGCGCGTGCGGCTGGCCTGCCTTGGCCTGACCGCTCACCCTACGACAGATTCATGCTGGGTTTTCATGATTATCTCAAGGCGAACCAGAGCTTTCAGAACTCCTCGGTGAAGTCACGCTGGGAATTTCCTCCGAATTCGACCTGGATTGTGTTCACGGACTCCGTGCCTCACGCGGTTCTTTCGGGCCAGTTCGCGCTGGAGCACACCTACATTGTTTCAGAACGCGACCTGGTGCTGCCTGAGAAATCTCCACGAGAAGTGCTCGAAAAGCTGTGCGGCGCACGGCTCACCAACTGATCGCCGGTTGCTCCTCACGACAGGGTGCTGAGAACATGCGGTACTTCGAAAGTGCGGGTTTGCGGACGATGAAGCGCGGTTGCCTGGCGGTGGTGCTTGCGTCGGTGATGACACCGGCGCTGCTGCATGCGGCCGACAATCTTGAACTCAAGCCCGGACTCGACTACATGAAGAATGCCTGGCAAGGCCCAGTCATTGAGGGCGACAACCTGTGGGACGGCATCGAGAAAGGAAAGCCGAACCTGATCTTCATGTATGCCGAGTTCTGCTTTGACGCCAAGCGTCAGGCTCAGCGGACCGTTGAGATGTACCGCGATTATGGCGACCGCGTTCACTTTGTCATCATTGACCTTTCACGGCCTATTCCGAGACGAACCCAAATTCCGCTCCTCAAGAAGTACTGGTCAAGAGTCTTTCCGCACACCGTCATTCTCGACAGCAACGGCAAGACAGTATTCGACTACGTCGGCGAAGTGGATGATGCTACGCTGATCGGCTGGATCGACGCCTCGCTTCGAGGCGTCGAGACCGTTGAGCCAAGCGCCGAAAACGGAAACTAGGAAGAGCCGGCGTCCGCCAGGAGAGCCTGCTCTGGCCCATCCATCGGCCCTCCGATGAAGCGCTGTTGCCCTCTGGAGTATGCACATGACAGACGGTACGATCTCACGGCGTGCATTCTTCTCGAATGCGGGCAGCGCCACCCTCGCATCTTTAGTTGCCGGTGAAATGTTGGCGGCGCGTGCTTCGAATGCGGGCGTTCCACGGCCGGCGCGCGCACTGCGCCTGGGTGGACCGATTTTCGTCAAGTCGGATGATCCCGCGGTGCTGGCGCAAGCTCACCGAGACCTCGGCTATCGAGCCGCTTACGCGCCCGACGTGAAACTGAATGACACGGACCGGATCAAGTCCGTCATCGGGGAATTCAATTCTCGGGACGTCATCATTGCCGAGGTCGGCGCCTGGAGGAACATGCTGGATCCCGATTCGGTCAAGCGTCAGGCAAACATGGCTTACGTGCAGGAAAAGCTCGCGCTGGCTGATGAACTCGCAGCGCGGTGTTGCGTGGACATTGCAGGCTCTTACGACCCCAAGGTCTGGTTCGGTCCTAATCCCAGGAACCTCAGCCGCGAGTTCATCGATGCCACCGTTGAGAACTGCCGGAAGCTCATTGATGCGGTGAAGCCGACGCGCACCAAGTTCTCAATTGAGATGATGCCCTTCAACTTTCCCAGTGGTCCCGACGAGTATCTGGAGCTGATCAGGAAGGTGGACCGTGAGAGCTTTGCCGTTCATCTCGACGTGTGCAACGTCATGAACAGCCCTGAGCGGATGTATCACAACGGCGACGTGATTCGTGAGTGCTTCCAGAAACTGGGCCGCTGGATTGTCTCCTGCCACGCCAAAGACCTGAAGTGGGAAGAGTATGTTCAGGTGAGTTTGCGGGAAGTCATTCCGGGACGCGGAGACATTGACTACAAAGCTTACCTCGAGGGCCTCGCCCAGTTGCCGGGCGACGCTCCTCTCATGCTCGAGCACCTCAGTACCGCCGAAGAGTACGCCGAAGGCAGAGGCTACATCAAGAGCGTAGCAAAATCGCTGGGACTTTCGTTCGACCCCGAAGGCCGCTAACCCGTCGGTGGCTGTGAGAAAAGCCACCGTCGAGTCAAAAGTCGGCGTTCTCGAAATTTTTCCCCGAGAACTCATGAGCGACGGGGCCGTCCAGCATGACGCCCATCAGCCGCGGCCCTGTCACAGGGCTGAGGCTCGCGCTTCCCAGCCGTCGCAACCTTTCTACTGCACCTGCAACGTTATCTTCACGTCGTGGGTGACCGTAACCGAACCCGACGTCAGTGCTCCGGTTACAGTCAGGCTGTACTTGCCTGTGGGCGTCCCCGGGTTTGACGACGATGCGGTACTGCTGCCGCCGCCGCAGGCTACGACTCCGAGTGCCAGCACAGCCAGCATACCAGCGGTCGCCAAAGCCAGGCGCAAGCGTCCCGCTACAGCCTCCGGTCTGCGGCGGGCCAGCAACATCATACCAGCCAGCGCGACCAGACCCAACAGCAGCCATTTTCCGCGGTCGCCTTCGGAAGGCGGCGTCATCCGCGACAATGGCGCCAGGCCCGAGGCGGCAGTGGTAGAAACCGTTACCTGGAAATTAGTCGCGCTCGAGCCGTTGAGCATCACCGAGTTTGGAGACACGGTGCAGGTCGCCTCCGAGGGTGCGCCGCTGCAACTCAAGGCGATGGCGCCGCCAAGGCCACCCTCCGAAGTGGCGCTCAGGTTGTAGCTTGCCGACTGCCCGCGCGTCACACTACCTGTGGCGGTTCCGGCGAACGCGAAGTCCTGACCTACGCCGGATAGAGCGATGCTGTGCGAGCCGCCGGCAGAGACCGTCAGGGCGCCAGTGCGGGTACCGCCCGCCGTGGGTTTGAAGGCGACTGAAATTGTGCAACTGGCATTAACCGCGAGGCTGGCGCCGCAGGTGCTGGTCTCGAAGAAATCCCCGCTGGCCGCCAGGTCCGCCACTGTCATCGCGGCGTTGCCAACATTTTTGAGCGTCACAACCTGCGCGGTACTCGTGGCACCTACGAGCTGTCCGCTGAATGCCAGGCTTGACGGTGAAAGGTTCGGGTCCGCTCCCACTCCGGTGCCGCTCAACGACACCGTCTGGGTGGCGGGTGATGCATTGTCGGTGATCGTCAGGGTTGCGGCACGGGAGAAGATTGCCGTCGGCTTGAACGTCACCGTCACGGTGCAACTCCCTCCCGCGGTCAATGAACCGCCGCAGGTGTTTGATTGTGAAAAGTCGCCGCCGGCCGTGATGCCCGTGAGAGTAAGGGTGGCCGTGCCGTTATTCGTGATCGTCACCGTCTGCCCGGCGCTCTGCGCACCCACGTTCTCATTGCCAAAGCTCAGGCTGGTGGTGGACAACTTTACTCCCGGCGCTGTGCCTGTACCCGTAAGGCTCACCGTCTGAGTACTGGCCGCGGCGCCGCCGCTATTGTCGGTAACCGTCAGGCTGCCGGACAGGGTGCCCGCGCTCGCCGGCGCAAAGGTGACGTTGATGGCGCAACTCGCCCCGGCTGCCACGGATGTGCCGCAGCTATTGGTTTGATCAAAGCCACCGCTTGCGGTGATGCTGCTGATGCTAAGCGCGGCGGTCCCGGTGTTACTGAGGGTTACCACCTGGGCGGCGCTGGTGGACCCCACCGGCTGGCCCGCAAAAGTCAGGCTGCCGGGAGCGACGCCAGCAACGGGCGCCACGCCCGTGCCCGTCAGGCTCACCGACTGCGTGCTGCTGGCGGCTCCGGACGCGTTCTCCGTCACCGACAAGGTTCCACTGCGGGTTCCAGTCGCCGTCGGTTTGAAGCTCACGGTGAGGGTGCAACTTGCTCCTGCAGCCAAGGAGGTACCGCATGAACTCGTATCGGCGAAATCACCGCCGTTGCTGCCCGAGATCGTGACGCTGGTGATGGAAAGCGCCACCGAGTTGGTGTTGGAGACAGTCAGGGTTTGCGTGCCGCTGGTGACGCCCACTGTCTGACTGGTGAAGGTGAGGCTCGAAGGCGTCAGACCGGCCGGCGCAATGCCGGTACCGGTGAGGTTTACAGATTGCGTACTGCTGGCGGCCCCGCTCGCGTTCTCGGTCACCGTGACAGTTCCCGTGCGGGCGCCGGCGGCCGTGGGCTTGAAGCTCACGCTGATGGTGCAGTTTGCTCCGGCTGCTAAAGAGACGCCGCACGAGTTGGTCTCGGCGAAATCACCACTGTTAGCGCCCGTGATGGTCACGCTGGCGATCGATAGCGCCGTTGAGTTGCTGTTGGAGAGGGTCAAGGTCTGGGCGGCGCTTGTCGTGCCCGTGAGCTGATTTGCAAAAGTGAGGCTCGCCGGCGCCAGCCCCGCGGGTGCAATGCCGGAGCCGGTGAGGCTCACCGTTTGTGTGCTGCCCGAGGTCTCGTCGGAGTTGTCGGTCACAGTGAGGGTCCCGTTGGCGGCGCCGGAAGTTGTGGGCGCGAAGCTGACGCTGATGGTGCAAGTCGAATTCGCCGCCACGGAGCTACCGCAGGTATTGGTTTGGCTAAACCCGGCGCTGACCCCAATGCTGGTGATGGTGAGCGGGCCGTTGCCGGTATTCGAAAGCGTCACGGCCTGGGACGCGCTCGTGGTGGCCACCAACTGATTGCCAAAGCTCAAGCTCGGAGTGGACACACCCGCCAAAGGCGCCTCGCCGGTTCCGCTCAGAGAAACGACTTGAGGATTGGCTTGTCCGGTGACGTTGTCGGCGATGCTGAGCTGCCCGGAAAGGCTCCCTGATGTGCCGGGTGTGAAGTATACGTTCACCGTACAAGAGGCTTGGTATGCCAACACCGCGGGGGACAGCGGGCAGTTATCAGTCTCGGAAAAATTGGTTGTGGTGTCGATGCTGTAAAGGGTGAGCTGAGGGCCTCCCGTGTAGGTGACCGTTACCGTCTGTGCTGGGCTTTTGGTGCTTTTGAGCTGGGGCGCGAAATCAACGCTGGTTGGGCTGATTGTTATCTGTGGCGTTTGCAGCAGCACAGCGACGACCGCCAGACCACTCTGCTGCTCCACCGCCGTGAAGGCGAGATCGGTCCGGCCGTCAGCGTTGAGGTCCGAAGCTGCCACTCCGATCACGGAGTTAAAGCCTGCGTCAACGGTGAAGTTCGTGGAGGACTGGAAGGTTCCATCTCCATTACCGAGCAGAACTGAAACCGTGTTGGAGCTAAGGTTCGGCTCTGTAAGATCCACGAAACCATCGCCATTCAGGTCCGCGGCGGCAAGAAAATCTCCTGCACCTCCTGTGGTGTACTGCGCACCAGGCTGGAACGCTAGCGTCCCGGCGCTTTGGGTATTGTTGACCAGCACTGAAACCTGGCTCACGGCTGAATAAGCAACGGCCAGGTCAGTTTGGCCGTCACCATTGAAATCAGCCGCGACGATGTCCGTGGGTCCGCTCTGGGTTGCGAAGGCGGTTCCGGAAGAGAACGTCCCATCACCGTTGCCCGACAGTATCCAAACTTCGTTGTTGGTGGCGTCGCTCACTGCCAAATCCAGCGTTCCGTTACCGTCAAAGTCCGCCATGGCCAGACCTGCGACTTGACCGATGTTCCCGTAGTTGACAGGCGCTTGGAACGTTCCGGGCGTGACCGTACCGAGCAGGACAGTGACAAATCCCGGGCCGCTTCCCGGTCTACAAGCGACAGCCAGATCCAAGAGACCGTCGCCGTTAAAGTCTCCAGCGGCTATGAGATAGGGCCGGGAGCCAGTGGTCAAGGTAGTGGTGATGCCGGGTTGAAAGGTACCGTCTCCGTTGCCCAACAGAACTGTGAGGCTTGCATCCTGAGCGTTGGCGACCGCCAAGTCCACGTTCCCGTCGCCGTTGAAGTCAGCCACCGCCAGTCCTTGAGGCAGACTACCTGTCGGCGCGAGGGGTTCTGCGCCGTGAAAAGAGCCGCCGCCAGTTCCGAGGAAGACAGAGACGCCGTAATTGCCCGGACCCCCGTTATAGGAGACGGCAATGTCTGGAATGCCGTCGTTATTGAAATCGGCCAGCACCGGCGGAGCATCGGCGTGGTTTCCGCCCGACGGGTCCTGCGTAGTCTCCCTAAAGGTGAGAACGCTGGCGGAGCGCGTGATGGGGAGTTCCACCACATTCGAGACCAAGCCCGCCCCGTTTACGACGGTCACGAGCGCCGTCCCGTCTTTAGCGGTCTCCGAAGTGGGCAGTGTGGCCGTTAACTGAGTGGGGCTGACGACTGTCGTGGCAAGCGGGGTTGATGTCGTGGACCCGTCCAGCGTCACCTGAACGACTGACGATCCGAGCACGAAGTTAGTGCCGCTAATCGTAAGCGAGACTGCCGACGCACCGCCGGTTTGAGTCGCCACCGGCGAGATGCTTTGAATATATGGCACGGGATTGCTGGTGGCCCGCGCCGCCGGGATCCATAGGCTCCAGATTGCGGCCAGACTCAATACTCCCCACCAGCGTGCCCCACGAACGTTTCCCCCGAAAACTTTTATCACGTTTTTCTCCCCTTCCACCCAAATGCCTCCATGGGCACCTGTGGCGGCTAATTCTCACAGGTCTGCGTGCTCCCCCCGCCGGACAACGGCGGCAATTCTTAGGAGTGTAATTTGCTGAAACGACCCAGGCATTTCCCAAATGGCGGCAATTTCGCTGAGCCGATTATCGTCTGTCAAGTTATGCCAGAGTTCTTACTAGCCTGTTTATCAGAATGCCCGGCGGTTCCTGAATCCGTCAAGGCACAACGCTGGTAATGCCGCAAATAGGCATAACGCGTTACACAAGCGTCCAGCTTGTAAACCGGACGGATCGCGACGCCTGAGCCAGTGTCTTCTCTGCCCCTTCGTTGGATAAAGACAGCTACCAAACGAAGCCTTCCCTTGCGTGACTCGGGCCGTCTTCTTCTCAAATCCTGGGCCGGTTGACCAGCTAGCTTGTAACTCACGCACCCGAAGCAGCTTAGCTAGAATCTGCCTCCCTCAACCCGTACGGCCGCAATCCAGCGAGGCTCGGGTTCGGCGCTTTTGTCGCGCATAGCCTTTCGCTGATTTTAAAGGACTTGTGCTAATCATAGCAAATCGATCTTGGGTTCGTTTTAGGTTCGTTTAGGTTCGTTTAGGGTTCGTTTTTTAGCGTTTTTGCTGATTCTAAACAACTTCTCGGGTTCGTTTTTGTAAATACGGCATAACCCCCCCGGGGGGTACCCGCCGGATGGTAGCCGAACCTAACCCGCCAGTGGACGTTAGCTTTGTGCCCGGACCCTTGCTAGCGCTTCAAATGCTAGCTATCGTCTGGCAGTGAAACCAGAAGATGACCCGTTGGTCTTGGTACCAAAAGCCTACCCGAGCCGCGGAGCTGGATCCCAATTCACAGGCCGACTCCGTCGAAGCCAAAAGTGACAGACGAATCAAACCAACGAGCCCACGCCCAACCCCGGCTAAGCTCGGGTTCGTTTCGTGGGTTCGTTGGGTTCGTTTCCTGATTTTCCACGTTTTTTCCCCCAAAAGTCAGGTTCGTTTGGGTTCGTTTTCGAACGCCAATTTCGCCCCTTTTTAGCTCTTATCCATCCTTGAATCTTAGACTTAAGGTTATGGGTTCGTTTTTTTGACTCGTTTGGCAAATGAGCCCCCTGAGCGCCGTTAACATGCGCCTTAACAACAGGATACAAGTTTGGGTTCGTTAGCGCGCATCCGTAGCCCCCAGGGGGGTGGTTTGTCAGGAGCCTGGTTTTCCTCCGTCCGACTTCTAGCGCACCAGGGCACTCAGGGGCGCTTGCGAGCTCCGACTTCAAAAACTTGCGATATCTCTGCTCCGATCAGACGTCTAGAGGCGGCGAAAAGCTTCGTCCAATCTGTCATTCCGAGGCTTCGACTTCGCTCAGCCTCCCTGAAGCGAAGGGAGGAGCCGTAGCCAGTTCGCCGGGTGCGTTTGTGCCTGATTCCGACTGGCCGGGAGCTTGCTCAGCGTCGTGCCTAAAAGCTACCACACTGGCAGAGCGCTGTCAAGTAAAGTAGCCTTGGCCACTCAGCCATCATAATGTAGCCTAGCCTGCATTTCTCGCCAGAATTCGAAAAGGGCGGGGCTTCGGAGCCTGCCCCTTAGGGCCTGCGGCCCGCGAAAGCTCATGAAAAACCGCACCTGGGATCTAACTCATTTGTCTTCAGCGACGGGTTTTTCGACCCTGTGTGAAAGCTCGTGGATTCCCGCCTTCGCGGGAATGACGCGTTTTGGTAGACCCGTAAATCCAATGGCGTCACCCCCGCGCAGGCGGGGGTCCACGGCTCGGCGCGCGCCAGCCGAGTTTTCACACAAACTCTTCAGCCCCGGCGTTACAACGTTCGTCGGATATTTGAACACAAAAGGCGCGGTTTCACGGGATTCGGCGGGGCTGAAGCCCCGCCCTTTTCGAATCCTGGTGAGCCAACGCGCCGCCGCTCACAGCAGTCGAACTACCTATGCTGCGGGCCTTCGGGCGGGCTTCAGGACGTGTGTGAAAACCCATGGATTCCCGTTTTCGCAACACGCGGTGTCAAAACTTAGGGATGAGCGAAAAGAAGCCGAACGCGAGCAGCTCAAGGAGCGAATATGATAAGTCTTCTGGCACGCTGCAGTTTTGTTTTTGCTCTGCTCTGCGCACTCACCGCGCATGCCCAGAGCGTGGCGCCGAGGCTCACCGGCGAGGCCGCTTCACAGGCCCGTCTGCCGGTGACGCGCGTCGTGCTCTACAAGAACGGGGTCGGCTATTTCGAGCACTCCACCCAGGTTCGTGGGACGCAGGAACTCAACATTGACTTCACTACCGCGCAGCTCAACGACGTGCTGAATTCACTCACCGTCGTCGATCTTGGCCAAGGCCGCATTGCCAACGTGCGTTTCAACTCGCTGGCGCCGCTCGCTGAGCGGCTTCGGGCGCTGCACCTCTCTTTGGGAGAGCAGTCGTCGCGCGCTGATCTGCTGGAGGCGCTGCGAGGGACGCGGGTGGAGGTTCGTGACGGGAGTCTTGTGACTGCCGGCCGTGTCTTCAGCACCGAAACCCGACGGACGCTGAGTCCCAAGGGCGATGCCCTGACGGAGGTCACGCAAGTAGCGCTCATCAGCGACTCCGGCGACCTGCGGACGATCCCACTGGAGCCCTCGACGTCAGTGCGTATCGCCGACCGCGACGTGAGCGACGAGCTGTCGCGTTATCTGAGTCTGATCGCCTCTTCTAAGGCGCAGGACGTGCGACGCATGACGATCTCCGACACCGGCGAAGGCGAGCGCAGCGTGTTTGTGAGCTATATCAGCGAGGTTCCGGTGTGGAAGAGCACGTACCGGATTCTGTTGCCGCAGAACGCCTCCGACAAGCCCATTATCCAGGGATGGGCCATTGTGGATAACACGCTGGGCGAGGACTGGAGAGACGTCCGGCTATCGCTGGTGGCGGGATCGCCGCAGTCTTTCATCCAGCCGATCTCGCAGCCGTACTATTTGCAGAGGCCCGTCGTCGGCTTGCCGCAATCGGCGACACTCACGCCGCAGACTCACGAGGCGGCTATGATGCCGGAGGGCATCATTGGTGGAGTGCCGGGCGGCGTGCCGGGGGGCTCAATGAGTGGCGTGATCGGCGGCATTGGGCGCGCCCCCGCGCCGGGCGGCATCGGCAGCGGTGTCGGCGGAGGCGTGTACGACGTCGGACGAAATATGCAGGCCTTCGCTAAGCTGTTCAGGCCTGGGATGGGAGGCGTTACCGGCGTGGTAAGAGATGCGTCTGGCGCCGCGATCCCCAACGTGTTGGTGACACTCCTCGGCAGTTCGAGCGGCGCGGCCTTCTCAGCCCGGTCGGACTCGTCGGGCCGTTACCAGATAGCGAACGCACCGCCCGGACCCGCGACACTCACCGCGTCTGCACCCGGATTCCAGAGCCAAGCGATGGGACTAGCGGTGAGCGCCGGAAGTGGCACCGAAAGCGATATTGCCATGAGCGTCGGCGGCGTGGCGGAAACGGTTGGAATCGAAAACGCTGTCCCGGGAGCCATCGAAGGCCAGCAATCCCAAGTAGAGTCCTCGGTGGGAGGCCGCGAGGCGTGGGACCTGTTCGAGTACGACATCAAGCAATCTGTGACCATCGCCAAGAATCAGTCCGCGCTTGTGCCCATTCTGCAGGGCCACGTGGAGGCGGAGAAGGTGACGCTTTGGAACGAGGGCTCCGCCGAGGCCTTGCGCGCACTGTGGGTTAACAACACCAGCGGTGAGACGCTCGACTCCGGCAGCTTCAACATTCTTGAAGGTGGCGCCTTCGCCGGCCAGGGCCTGCTGGATACCCTACACGCCGGCGAAAAGCGCCTGGTTTCCTACGCCGCCGACCCCGCCGTACAGGTGCGAGTCGAGGCAGACGCTTCGCAAAAACCGGTGAGCCTGGTGGTGATCAACAAAGGCGTAATGAGAACCACGCACGAACTGCGGGAGACCAAGACTTATCGAATTTCAAACTCGGACGTGACGCTCCGCGACGTGGTGATCGAGCATCCCGCTCGCGACGGATGGACGCTGGCAAGCCAGATAAAGCCGGACGAGTCATCCGCCTCTTTCCATCGCTTCAAGGTTAACGTGGGGCCGCACTCCGGCGCGAAGCTGGTTGTAGAGGAGGTTCATCCCGAAAGCTCCGAGACGGCTCTCACCAACCTGGACGCGAGCTTTGTGGAACTGCTCACCAAGCAGGACCGCATGACCCCGGCCATGAGCACGGCTTTCCGCCGCGTGCTCGATCAGAAGGCGGTGATCGCCGGGTTGGAAGCGCAGATTGGCGCGCGGCAGACGGAGGTGAACTCCATCGAAAACGACCAGCAGCGCCTGCGCGAGAATATGAAAGCCCTAAAGGGCAGCCCCGAAGAACGGGCGCTGGTCGAGCGGTACACACACCAGCTCAATTCGCAGGAAGACCGCCTGGCCACGCTTCACGGCGAGACTGCGGCGTTGCAAAAACAGCGCGAGGAGGCGGGCAATCAGTTGGACAACATCCTGAACGAAATATCACTGAAGGAAAGCTTTTGATCAAGAGGCGGTCGCCGACTGCGATCACAATTTCAGGAGGCGGACTGCGGACGAAAGAAGCTTCACCACGGAGGTCACGGAGGCTCACAGAGATTTTCTCCGTGCTGTCAGTGTCCTCCGCGGTGAATGCTTCTTCGCGGGCCGACCGGAAGCTCAGCGCAAGCGTCAGGGTTTCTTGACTTCCACCCAATCTGCCGCCTAACATCGTGCCCGTGGCTCAGGCAAAGCGTGAAAAGGCCGTTTCCACGGTTAAGAGCATCGTTCTCGGCGTCACGGGCGCCAGTGGCGCGATATTCGCGCGGCGCTCTCTGCAGATGCTTGAGGCTGACGAGCGGGTGGGCAAGATTCATCTTGTGGTGTCGGCAAGCGGCCTCAAGGTGTTGCGCGAAGAGCTGCACCTGAACGTCAGCAAGTCCGCCGGCATCCCGTCACTGCTGGCCGGGTGTGCGACGCGCAAGACGATCTACCTGCTCGATTCCGACACCGGCGCATCAATCGCGAGCGGCTCCTACCAGGTGGACGGCATGCTGGTGATCCCGTGCACCACGGGCTGCCTGGCACAGGTAGCCAACGGGATTTCAAGCACGCTCATCGAGCGAGCCGCCGACGTATGCCTGAAGGAGGGCCGCAAGCTGATTCTGGCTATCCGCGATACGCCCTTCAGCCGCGTGCATCTCGAAAACATGCTCAAGGCCCAGCAAGCGGGCGCCGACATTTTCCCCATCATTCCTTCCTTTTATCACCGCCCCCGAAGCATCGATGATCTTGTGACTCAGTTCTGCTGCCGGGTACTGGTCCACTTGGGAATCGAACAGAAGGAACAGTTCAAGTGGGAAGGCATGCAGTGATTGATTCATTGGACCATTGAGTCATTGAATCGATGGCACGCGATGGTGTCATTTGCTCCCAAGAGCCGCTCTCAGGCGCAGTCATTCCCGCGAAGGCGGGAATCCATTTCGTCGATGCAGCATTTCCGAAAGCTTGCACAATGGATTCCCGCCTTCGCGGGAATGACTGCGTTCGCGAACTTCAAATAACACAAATACTCAGTGGCTCGTTGAGTTATTTTTGATTCGAATGCGACGGCGGGTCGGCCATACTCTAAGTTGCTGCAGCCTTTGCAGCCTCGCGTTGCGTTGACGCATCGAGTACCCTATGTTAGGTTAGGATTATGAGTTGCAGGAGGGGAGAAGGTCGCAGGGCGAGGAGGAAGTTGGTTGAACGCGGCGCTGCTATTGTTTCAAAATGAAGTTGGGCAGTTGCTGGCCGCTTCGGACCCGGTCGCGCAGATCGTCTTGGTCATCCTGCTTATTTTTTCGGTCGTCTCCTGGGCCGTCATCTTCAAAAAATATCGGAGCTTTAGAGACGCGCGCCGAGCCTCGCTGGAATTCCTCGGTGTCTTTCGCGCCAGCAAGAAACTCTCGGAGATCAAATCTGCGGCGGAGTCGCATCGCGCCAGTCCCTTGGTGGACGTGTTCCTGAACGGGTATCGGGAAATCGAAGGACAAGTTACCTACAGCGAGAATCCCGGCAAGCCTCGCATTCGAAGCTTGAGTTCGGTGCAACGCGCGCTGCAGATTGCGGCTTCAGCGGAACTGACTTCCCGCGAACAGTGGCTGAGCTTTCTCGCCACCACCGGCGGCATCACGCCCTTCATCGGCCTGTTCGGAACCGTGTGGGGCATCATCGGCGCATTTCATGGCCTGGCCAACGCCACGACGGCTTCTCTCCACAGTGTTGCTCCCGGAATATCAGAAGCGCTCATCACCACCGCCGCAGGCCTTTTCGCCGCCATCCCGGCGGTGATCGGCTACAATTATTTCTTGCAGCGCATCAAAGAATTCGGAACCGCGATGGACGACTTTTCCTTGGAATTTCTCAACATGACGGAGCGAAACTTCACCTGAGTTGCGAAACTCGAAGTTGGAAAATCGAAACTCAGAGACTTTGAACTCCCAGTTCCGTCTGACGCCATCCCGGATTTCGAGTTTCGGATTGTCAGTCTCTAACAGCGTGATGAAAAACGGCGTACGATTCATGTCATTTCGAGCCAAGCGAGAAATCTCGCTTTGAAAAGAGAAGACTTACGAGATTTCTCGTTTCGCTCGAAATGACATGAATCGGGTTTTCATTATCCTGCTAATTTCGATTTCGGCTCTGGTTATGGCTTTCACCACCGCTCAGGGACGCACTCGAACGTCGCTCTCCGAAATCAACGTGACGCCTTTCGTGGACGTCATGCTGGTGCTGCTGATTATCTTTATGATTACGGCGCCAGTTCTCGAGTCCGGCATTGAGGTAGACCTCCCGAAGACTCACACCGTGAAGGCGGTGTCGATCCAGAAAGTGGTGATTACCATCGATAAGCGGCAGACACTTTACGTCGGCAACGACCCCGTGAACATCAATCTGTTGGGATCGACAGTCCGAGAGCGCTTGCAAGGATCCAATAACGCACCCGTTTTCATCCGGGCGGACCAGGACGCTCCCTTCGGTACGTTTGCCCGCGTAGTGGACGCGTTGAAGCAAGCCAATGTGACGAACATCAACATTGTGACTGAGCCGTTGAACACCAAGGGGAGCCGGTGAAGTGGGCTGCATGGTCGCAAAACCCGAAACGCGTCACTCGAAACTCGAAATCCGAAACTCGGCGCGACGTTAAGCGGGCCGGCAAACTTCCAATTTCGAATTTCGGATTTCGATTTTCGACGGCATGAAGATGAGCGCTCAAACCTTCCCATTACCGTTTGAGGGCCGCGAGAACCTTCGCCGGTCTCTGCTGGCATCGGCGGCATTCCACGCCGCGCTGCTGGGCGCCCTGCTCGGCTATGGCCTTTTCCGGTTCGGGCGAGGAGCGGACTGGGGCAATCCGTTCGACACCGGATCCAGTACCCGCGTCGGAACCGTGGCCTCGTTACCGGGCGTCCCACTTCCCACTCCACTGCGGACCACACCCAACACTGTGGCGAACGAGAACCCGGGGCTTTATCAGAGCCAGCCGGTAACGCCTCTGCCGCCCGAGCAAGCTATAGAAATTCCCAAGTTCAAGGACGATGTTAAGCCCGACGAGGCTAAGCGCATCAATACGCGTATCCAGAAGCAACAATTGACCCCGCCTGCGAATGCCATTCCGTTCGGCGAAAATGGGCATCCTGCCATGTCCTACAGCCAGAGCGCGACTTCAACCGGCGACACAGGTTTCAGCTTCGGCAAAGGCGATTTTGGCAATCGCTACGGCTGGTATGTCGAAGCCGTGCGCAGCCGGGTGAGTGGCAACTGGCTGCTTTCGACCATCAGCCCCAACTTGACGAGCGCGCCGCGAGTCTACGTGACCTTTGACATCCAGCGCGACGGGAGCATCAGCGATGTGAAGGTGGCGCAATCCAGCGGGAATTCGGATGTGGACCGGTCTGCCTTGCGGGCCGTACTCGCTTCGAATCCGCTGGGACCGCTACCTTCGGACTTTTCCGGCAGCCAAGTATCGGTGAGCTGTTATTTTGATTTCCGCCGTTAGCCGTTGCTGAAGGCGCGGTGGGCCACCTGCTCCGGCCATTATGTAAGGAGATCGTCGATTCCCATGAAACTACAGGCCCTTGCAAACGGGCTCCGCAAGCCAAGCTTGTTACTCCTCTCAGCGACGGTGTTTGCCGTGGCGTTGACAGCACTGATCCTGATACCCGCAGAGCCTGTCAGCGGAGGCCAAATCAACATCGGCATCAACCGAGGCACACCCAGCATTCGCATGGCGGTCACAGAATTCCCGGCTCAATCCGCGGATGCAAGTCTCACCTCACTCACCCAAGAGTTCAACTCCGTCCTTTGGAATGACCTCGATAATTCCGGCATTTTCGATCTCGTTAACCGAAGCTTTTATCCGTTGAAGTCGCCGGTGGCGCCCGGTGACGTGGCGTTTGACCAGTGGGCGAATCCTCCGGTTTCAACCCAGATGCTCGTCTTCGGCAAGACGGAAGTGGTGAACTCCAATCTGGTGGTGACGGCCTATCTGTACGATGTCAAGAATTCTTCGAATCCAAGCGTGCTGGGGAAACGCTTCGTTTCGACGTTGGACGAGATTTCGACGCGGCAGACCGCTCACACGCTTGCCAATGAGATCGTTCAGACCCTGGGCGGCGGCGTCCCTGGAATTGCTCTCACCAAGATCGCCTTCGTGAGCAAGCGGACCGGACACACGGAAATTGAGGTGATGGATTACGATGGTTTCAATCAGCATCCTATCACCAGCTATGGCTCGCTGACCCTCACTCCGCGTTGGTCGCCTGATAACAGCAAACTCGCGTTCACCAGTTACGTGAGTGGCAATCCCGAAATAATGATCTACTCGCTGGTTAGCCATCATTTGCTGCCCTTCACGCATTACTCGGGACTCAACGTGACACCTTCCTGGTCGCCCGACGGTAAGAAAATCGCCTTCTGTTCAAGTTTAAGCGGCGCTCCGGAAATTTATGTTTCAAATCCCGACGGGTCTGGCTTGCAGCGGCTTACGTTTTCTCCGAGCGTCGACATCTCGCCGGTTTGGAACCCCAAGACCGGGACCGAAATCGGTTTTGTGTCAGACCGCAGCGGCTCGCCACAGCTCTATATCATGAACTCCGATGGCTCGAACCTGCGGCGACTTATCACGGGCGGCGGAGACGCAAGCGAGCCTTCCTGGTCTCCCAATGGCCAATTTATGGCTTTCGAATGGAGGGTGACGGAAACAGGGACTTACGATGTATACGTGATTGATATTGCTTCAGGTCAGATTACCCAATTGACACACGACGCAGGGCGTAACGAGCATCCGACTTGGTCGCCGGATGGGCGGCACTTGGTGTTCGAATCCACCCGGGGCGGAAGCCGGCAGGTTTGGAGCATGTTGGCTGACGGTTCCAAGCCTACGCAACTGACAACGGTCGGCGAAAATTGGAACCCAAACTGGTCGAATTGATCCACTTAAGTCTGGTATAAATTATTTATTTCCAATACGATGAGGGTTGGCTTGGATTCTCCCGGAGTTGGATAAAGAGCAGTAGCAGACGATCCGGCTGGAAAAAGCGGAAACTGTATTGTTGTCAACAGGCATCGTCTGATGATAGACTGCTCATCTTCGTTGGTCATTATCGAGTTCGGTGAGGGATATAGCTCGACACCCCACCTGTAAGTGCAAGACGAGAAAAGGTCGAACGTCGCCCACGGGATCACGAAGATGAGGATATGGTTGTCGTCTAAGATGGTCATCGTCTAAGGAGGATCATGATGCGGAAACACCGCCGTGTAGAAGTTCTCTTCACTGCCCTGGGGTTGGTTCTTCTTGCAGGTGCCTGCCAACATCAGAAGAAGGTTGTCGCACCGCCCCCACCTCCACCGCCACCACCGCCGCCCGCTGCACCGGTTTGCAATCTCTCAGCGGAGCCGACGACTGTGGAGAAGGGTCAGTCTGCCACGCTGACGTGGAGTTCGCAGAACGCTACTGATTTGGACCTGCAACCGACGGTAGGTAAGGTTCAGGCTTCAGGCTCACAGTCGGTAACGCCCGATGATTCCACAACGTACACTTTGACGGCCACAGGTGCCGGAGGGAACACGAGCTGCACGGCGCGTGTAACCGTAACCGCACCGCCGCCACCACCACCGCCACCTCCACCGCCGGCGCAACCGAGCGAGGAGGAGTTGTTTAACCAGAATATGAAGCCGGCGTACTTTGACTTCGACAAGTCGGACATCCGGCCTGATGCGCAGCAGGCTCTGCAAGGGGACGCCGACTTCTTGAAGCAGCACCCGAACCTGAAGTTCACGTTCGATGGCAACTGCGACGAGCGTGGCAGCGAGGAATACAACCTCGGTTTGGGTCAACGGCGTGCTGATGCTGCCAAGAAGTTCCTGACTGACAACGGCATATCGGGAGATAACATCACGACCATTTCATATGGTAAGGATCACCCGGTCTGCACGGATAAGACCGAGGACTGTTGGCAGAAGAATCGCAACGCCACGCCGGTGTACGGCACCCAACAGAAGCCCTAACACTGACGATGACCAACCCGGCCGGGGGCGCAAGCTCCCGGCCGAAAACCTGCCGGGCGGTCCCATTAAGTGGGACCGCCTGGCTACTGTTCTCACCTCATCACGTTTGGATTGCGCGCGCCATTTGGCTGTGACGCTCCCGCCTCGGAGTCCGTCTCGGTTGACCCCCCGCCGGGCCAGAGAGTACACTAGCGTGGAAGCGATTTGGGAGCATTGGACCCACAGGAGACGGGCTTGAACTCAAGGTTTTCCCTAACCGTAGCGTTGTTGGTATTCGCCCTTCAGCCGGTTCCGTCCGCTTTCGGAGTAAGCAAAGAAATCATCCAAATGCAGCAGCAGTTGCAGACGCTGCAGCAGGCCGTTGACAACCTGCAGAAGACCGTGGACACCCAGACGGCTGTCCTCAAGACACTGATCGAGCAAGCCAACGACAGTGTGAACTCAATGAAAGCACAAATGGCCGAGCTTCAGCGCACGAACGGCCAGAATCTGGCTACGAGCAACAGCCGGTTCGACAGCGTCACGGGTCAGATCCAAGCCTTGAGCGAGAGCCTCGAAGAAGCCGAGGGACGGCTGGAGAAGCTGAGCGATCAACTCGCCCAGACGCAGAATATAATCCAGACCCTGAATCCAGCTCAGTCCCCGCCGGGCGGCAACAACCCCCCGGGAGGCCAAAATGGGTCTCCTCCGGCAGGTCCAAATACAGGTGGCTCTTCAACGGGTGCGGGCCCGCCGCCTTCACGGCCGAATCCTGACAGCCTTTATAAGTCCGGGTTGAGTGATTACTCGGCTGCACGCTATGATCTGGCCATACAGGAGTTCCAGGAGTATTTGCAGGATTACGCCGATACTGATTTGGCCTCGAACGCACAGTTCTATGTTGGGGACTCGTATTACAACCAAAAGAAGTATGCCGAAGCGATCGATGAGTTCAACAAATGCCTAGAGCGCTACCCAAAGGGCAATAATAAGCTCGCCGTCGCACAACTCAGGAAGGCTTACGCCCTGATCGCTCTCGGAAAAACTCAGGCCGGAGAACGCGAGCTGCGCTCACTGATCAAGCGATTCCCAAGTTCACACGAAGCGGACTTGGCTCGCCAGAGACTGAAGAGGCTTTCCTGAGAGCCGCGCGTGTGAAGTTTGGAATCGCGAATTCCATTTCGAAGGTCTGCCCGGCTCTGGAACTCTAAACTCCCGGGCGACACCTCGCTCATCGGAGGGATACATGAGCGGTTCTGTCAATAAGGTCATCCTAGTAGGACGCTTGGGCAAGGACCCGGAGGTGAAATACACTCCCAGCGGGACGCCCGTAGCGAAGTTTACCTTGGCAACCGATGAAGTCTTCAAGGACCGCACGGGTGAACAGCAGCGGCGTACTGAATGGCACACCATCGTTGCCTGGAGTAAGCTGGCAGAAATCTGCGGCGAGTATCTTGTGAAGGGCAAACAGGTCTATATTGAGGGAAGCATCCGCAGCCGCCAGTGGGAAGATCAAACCGGAAACAAGCGGACAGCCTATGAGATTGTGGCGCGTGATATGAAAATGCTCGGCTCGCGAGCGGACTCCGAGCGAAGCGGCACGGCACCTAGCCGCAGTACGGCTCCGCCGGAGACCGATTCCCCTCCCGCGCCTCCCCCTTCGCCTGAGATTACCGACGAGGACATTCCATTCTAGGTTAATGCCTTTCCGTTAGGCGTACGCTGGTTGCCTCTGAGCCGTTCCTCGTTCTCCTCTTCGGCTCTACTTGTCATGATGCGCCCGGCAGATGAAATTCAGTGGCGCGGCCAGAGAGGCCAGTTCGGAGAGGCAGAGGAACCAGGATGTTGCAACCTCGCTTGCATTGAACGATAATGAGGGCGCTCTCGGGTGATCCAGGGGCGATACCCGAGTAGCTTTCTGATGACCTGCAATTTATGTCACGCCGAGAACGCAGAAGGTTCGTTTAGCTGCTCTCAGTGTGGATCAGCGTTTACCACCCCTTCCGACGCACCAACCTTCTTCGATGCCGACGTCACCGCGCCGGCCGTGTCCCCTGGACGCGGAAAGCTCTCTAGCGGAGCCTCATGGGTTACTCGCGGTCTGGCGGCCGATCTTGAGCCTGGCTCCGATTTCGGTCCTCGTTACCGAATCGAGTCTCTCCTGGGGCGTGGCGGCATGGGCGCCGTCTACAAGGCTTATGATAAGGACCTCGACCGCGTCGTAGCCTTGAAGCTGGTTCGTTCGGGCCTCACCACCGATCCCGAGGTGATGCAGCGGTTCCGGCAAGAATTGTTGCTCGCCAGTAAGATCTCTCACAAAAACGTGCTGCGCATTCATGACCTCGGCGACGTGGATGGGCTGAAGTTCATCTCGATGGCCTATGTGGAAGGCGAGGATCTGGCGCACGTCCTTAAAGCGCACGGACGCTGGCCGGCCGCCAAGGCGATTGAGCTGGCGCGTCAGCTTTGTGGCGCCCTGGCGGCAGCCCACGCCGAAGGCGTTGTTCATCGCGATCTGAAGCCTCAGAATATCCTGATTGACCAGGCGGGCAACGCCTACGTGTCGGATTTCGGCTTGGCGAAATCCCTTGAAGCCGGGGCCGCCATGATGACCCATACCGGCCAACTCCTGGGCACGCCCCGCTACATGTCGCCTGAACAGGTGGAGGGAAAGCCGGCGGACCACCGCAGCGATCTTTACGCCATGGGGCTGATTCTCTATGAAACTGTCACCGGCGACGTGCCTTTCACCGGGGAATCCACCCTTCAGGTGATGTATCAGCGCTTGAAGAACGACCCTGTGAACCCCAAGATACTGCACCCGGAGCTGCCGAATCACCTGGTTCGCATCATTCTGCGATGCCTTGAGCGCGATCCTGAGCGGCGGTATCAGGCCGCGCAAGAGGTCTTGCATGACCTCGATGCGTCAGGCGGCCACGTGAGTTTGCGAAACCTGGCGGTCTCAATTCGGCACCCGAAGCACAAGAGGACTTGGGTGATAGCCACGGTGGCCGCGCTTGCGCTTGTTGCCGCGCTGGCTGTACCGTCAGTTCGAAATTACTTTTTTCATCCCGGGGCCCCTACCGAAGGCACAGCCCGTCCACAAAGTATCCCCTCGTTGGCCCAAGGAAAGTACATCGCGGTCTTACCTTTTCGGGTGCTGGGCGATTCGGCCCTCGGCTATGTGGGCGAGGGGCTTCAAGAAGCGCTGGCTGCCAAGTTGTTCCAGTTGCAAGGCGTTCACCTCATTTCTGCGGAGACTTCGCGGAGTGGACCAGCCCCGGCGAGCTTTGATCAGGTTGCACGCGAACTCAACGCGAATCTTATCCTGGAAGGCACGGTTCAGGAGAGCGGCGGCAAGATCGCAATTGTCGCTAACCTTCATGACATGGCAAGCGGCAAGCTCGTATGGAGCCAAGAGTTTCCTGGAGTCCCTGGGGATCTGTTGACGCTGGAGGATGAAATCTACTCGGCGCTGCTGGGCGCGCTGAAGCTCTTTCCCAGCAATCAGGAATTGGCCCTTGCCACCCGCCATCCCACTGAAAACCTCGAAGCTTATGACCTGTACCTGAAGGGCAGGGATGCGATGCGCGGCCAGCAGGATCCCAAAAACGTTGAGGCCGCCATCGACTACTATCACGAGGCACTCCAAAAGGATTCGGGCTTTGCCTTGGCGTACGCAGGCTTGGCGGACGCCAGCCGTATGATGTACTTTTCGAAGAGGGACCACGTTTGGGCCGAGAAAGCACTCGAGGCCGCGCAGCAAGCGCAGCGGCTAAATGATAACCTTCCGGAAGTCCATTTCTCGCTGGGCAGCGTCTACGACGCAACGGGCAGGACGGCCGAGGCCATCACCGAATTGCGTCGGGCCTTGGAACTGGCGCCGAACTCCGACGAAGCCTACCGGCGCCTCGGCTCTGCTTACATGAGCGCAGGGCGAAAGAACGAAGGCATCCGAGCCTTCGAGAAAGCCGTCGATCTTAATCCTTACTATTGGTACAACTACCGCGTGCTCGGAGAAGCTTACTTCCAAACAGGAGACAACGAGAAAGCTCTAGCCGCCTGGCAAAAGATCATCCAACTGGAGCCCGAAAATGCTCTTGGTTATGAGGATGTAGGAGCCGTTTTTCTGAACGAGGGGAAATACAGCGAATCCATCCCCATGTTCCAGAAGGCGCTTCAACTGCAACCCACCGGCGACATATATTCTGACCTTGGAACGGCGTACTTCTACCTCAAACGTTACGAAGACGCTGTGCAAATGTTCGTGAAGGCGACAGAGATGAACCCCAATGATCAAGTGCTGATCGGGAATCTCGCCGATGCGTATCGCTGGTCTGGACAGAAAGATAAGGCCAATGCGACTTACGATCGGGCGATCTCGCTAGCCGTTAAAGATTTGCAAGTGAATCCCCGTGACGCGGGCGCCTTGCAAAGCGTCGCGCTGTACTACGCGAAGGAGGGTCAGTACACCTGGGCACAGGATTACATTCACAAAGCGCGCGCCATCGACCCGAACAACGTCAACTACGTTTACAGCGAGGCGGTGGTCAACGCGCTTGCGGGCAAACAGCAGGACGCGCTGAAGGCCCTCCGTGAAGCCTTTGAAAAGGGATATTCAACCGACCAGGCCAGGAATGACCCGGAGCTAAACAGCCTGCGGGGAATTCCCGAATTCGATAAGTTGGTGAGTAAACCTGCGGGCAAGCCGGGCTAGGAACCAGCTTCCGACCTCGGGCGCGTACGAGTGCGCTGCCCTTCACGATCGCTTACGACGAATTGCAAGCGAGCCCAACCCCGCCAGCAACAAGGCCATCGTTCCCGGCTCGGGCGTGGTCGTTGCTGAACCCGAAAAACTGAAATCGGAAGGAAAGCCGTTAAACTGCAAAGTGAAATCGCCGTGAAATGGAATCGATCCATCTGTGAAGCTAACTTCGGTACCGCCCGGAATTGAGTCCACGCCGCACATGCTGAACGGGCTACCAAACAGCTCGCCGCATGTGACGGTGCTAGGGTCGATGCCCAGCGCGTCAAACGTGAGCTGGGTAATTGTGTCCGCCGTGCCGTCCGTCGTGATGTCATTCTCAAAATAACACAGGGGAGAAGTCGTCATAAATGGACCCTGGATCAAAATGCACGGGCTGGTACCGGGGCTGCTTCCGCTGGGAGACTGGATCGTAAAGCTTGGAGTGATGATGCCCGCAGGGGCTGCCGTCGGCAACGCCAAGGGAGCTACCGAAGAACCTCCGAGCGGCCCACCGGTCTTGATTTGCGGGTCATTTGCCGGCAGCGAGTCAGCGCTCGCCACTGCGCTCAAGCCGAGAGTGAGAGTGCCCAACATCATGACGTGGAATACCTTCATATCCTACCTCCGCATTTAAGTCACTGAATTATCAACCACGCTCGGCGTTTCGTCAATATTCTCTACGCAAGTGTTACCTAGTAGGGAAAATGACTGATGCCCGGTTGCCGAGACGCCGCCACAGACCCAGCCTTCCTGGAGCATTTCCTACAGACCTAGTCCCCGGCGGCGCCCAGGTTGCCACGGGGCTGCGCCTGTGCTAACTTTACGGCTCAAAGTAGTTCGTGAACTCGTATGGATTCTGCCACTACCTGCCGTCAGTGACCACGACGGAGCTGGCAGGCCCTTTATTATGACATCACGGGCCAAGCCATGACAACCGAGCTTACCGAAGGGTACTGGTGTCATTTGAACGCCCCGAAACGCACTCATTCCCGCGAAGGCGGGAATGACTGCGCCCTGGAGGGTCCGCCCGGCAAATGACACCAGTACCTACCGAAGCCCGGCTGCTTTCTGAGATCGATTTCGATCGCTTGCCGCAGCATATCGCCGTCATCATGGACGGTAACGGCCGCTGGGCCAAGAAGCGCCACTTGCCTCGCATCGCTGGACACCGTGCCGGCATCAAGGCGGTGAGGCAGGCGGTGGAGGCGTGTGCCCGTCTCGGTGTGCCCTATCTCACCCTGTACGCCTTCTCGGTGGAGAACTGGAAACGTCCCCAGACCGAAGTGAAAATGCTAATGGACCTGCTGCGCGAGTATTTGAATCGCGAGATCGGAGAGCTCAACCGGCAGAACATTCGGCTCCACGTCATCGGACGGCTCGCTGAGCTGCCCGCTCTCGTCCAGCGAGACATCAGTAAAGGGTTGCGCGAAACCAGCGCCAATACCGGGATGCTGCTGACGTTTGCACTGAACTACGGCGCCCGCACGGAGCTTGCCGACGCCGTGCGCTCTCTCCTGGAGCACGTGCAGCGCAACGGGAAAAACGTCACCCTCGACGAGGAATCCGTGCGCGCCCACTTATACACGCATGACATGCCTGATCCGGACCTGTTGATCCGCACCAGCGGCGAAATGCGCGTGAGCAATTTTCTGCTCTGGCAGATCGCTTATGCGGAAATCTGGGTGACAGACACCCTCTGGCCCGACTTCACCCAGCTCGACCTCCTCACGGCCATCCTGGATTATCAGAAGCGGGAGCGCCGCTATGGAGGCTTGGGCCGCGAGCCCACGATCAAGTAAGAGCCCTCAATGCCGGCGCAAGAGTTTGCTCACTCCACGTAGCCAAGCATGTAGACGCCCAACATCACCACAAATATGGGCCACAACGCCTTTCCCCAGCGGCCCTTCAACTGGCCGGAGTCGCCCAACAATTTGGCGGCCACAAACCCAAAGCCGATGATCGAGAACCACAAGTGTTCGTGCCGGACCAGGCTCATGCTCGCCATCATTTGCTGCATGCCCGAACTGGCGCTACTGCCGGGCTCCTGCGCATGACTCATCATCGCCGCCATCGCAGCGCCGCCATGTTTGTGGAAGAACAAGTAAACCGCGCCGAAAGCTCCCAGTGCCGGCAACGCGTACTTTGCTGCAAGAGGCGGCAGACGGTCCGCCGCACGCAGAAGCTCAACGAACGCCATCAGGATGATCAGGAGCAGAAAGATGTGGTGCTGCAGGTCTTCCGGATCGTGGAGGCTTGCCCAGAAACTCATCGGTCCCGTGGGCCATGCCTCCGGATCGTTTCGGAAGAAGAGAAACTCCGCAAGACCGAACAAGACCATCGGCCCCACATAACGGCGCCACGTGCGCCGAGGCCATTCCATTCCTGCCGCGAGGGCGGCGAGACCCCACACGAGCAGAAACCAGCCCGCCACCCGGTGGTTGAGCGTGGACCAGGCGTTGTCCCCGCACCAGGGAGGGGTAGTTTCGGACATGGAGGGCGCGCTCATCCCGGGCATGTCACTCATGGCCGGGGTGCTCGATGAAGAACTGCCACTAGCCGGCGCGCTTGTGCCGGCGGGCTGAGTGGAAGGGTTTTGGCTTTGAAGAGGAGGCTTTGCCCCCAAAGTTGAGATGGAAACGCTCGCTATCCCACACGCCAACACTGCCAACCGAAAACTCGCAGTCATCAGGATTCCCCTCTGTCGCCCGCTCAAGGTGGCGCGACCCGCACATTTTGTGCTAAGTGAGGGATCGTGTGCAAGCAGCCAAGTTGGTCGTTATGGAGATGAGTTCCGGCCTAAGCGCCAGCCAAGCCATCTGAGAGCGATCCAGCTCAGCCGGCGCGCCAGGGAGCGTGTAGGAACAGCCAACGGCATCAACGTGCCCCGGCCGCTACCTCGAGGCTGCGGAGCTTGGCCAGCAGCCCCTCCAGGATTTCTTCCCTCGCTTTCAGTTCGGTTCTGAAAGTAGCCCTGTGAGTGCGGGCGCTATCCCAGCTCAGGCGTTGTAAGTCGTTCTCAAGCAGTTCCGACAGAAACTCCTGTTCTTTTGGGGAGATTTCGAGTTCCATAACGCATTCCCCCCTTTACAGATTTGGAGACCTCTTGTCCTGCCGGCGGCAATTACTACACTGCGTTCGACAGCACGTCTCCCAGATATTAGAGTTCCTGCTGCAATGCCAATTTGCAGTGATGCGGATCACACGCGGGACGCGTACTGCGAACTTAGGAACCCGGCAATGGCTGGCTGGGGTCTTGTCGAAGCGGCCAGCGATCGGCTGGGCTTAGTACAGGCTTAGGCTAAGTGCTTGTTGCCTTCTGCAACCGCCTCGACTAGTCTGTCGGATGGCATTCTAAGGCCTGATGAAACTTCGCGCGCTCACTGCACTCGTTCTTATTCCGCCGGTTCTTTACCTGTCCGTCTGGTCGCCCGGCTGGCTGTTCTTCGCCGTTCTGCTGGTGGTGGTCGAGCGCACGGTCTACGAATACTTTGAGCTGAGCGGGGCCGCCGGTTTCGGCGGTTATCGCTGGTTAGGATACGTGGGCTCGGCGGCGCTTTGCGTGGCGCAGTGGGCGGACGTTGGCTGGACCGGTTCGCCGGGCACAGCCGGAGCAATGGGTGTTGCGGCTCCTGCCGTCATGATCGTTACGGCGCTCGTCATTCCGTTGGGCCTCACCCTGGCCTTGATCGGGACGCGGGAGCTTCGCGACTACCTGAAGGCGGCTTGCTCCACCCTCTTCGCGATTCTTTATGTTGGCCTGATGCTCTCGTTCCTTGTCCCGCTCCGCCTTTCGGGCGCGCTGGCGCAGCAGGCTGCAGGGATTGTCCCGCCACGCTACCTGTTGCTCTTCTTGTTCGCGGTGATTTGGGCCGGCGACATTTTCGCCTATGTTGTGGGACGAGGGCTCGGCCGCACGCTCATCTTTCCCCATATTTCGCCGAAAAAGACCTTGGAGGGGTCTCTCGCAGGCTTGGCGGGCAGCCTGCTCGTAGCGTGGGCTCTTGCGCGCTGGTGGCAGACGTCGGATTTGAAAACGGTTATGCTATGGGCAGGCCTTGTGGCCCTGGCCGGACAAGCGGGTGATCTGGCTGAATCCGCACTCAAACGCTCTGCCGATATTAAGGATTCAGGATCTCTGCTGCCCGGTCACGGCGGCCTGCTGGATCGCGTGGATAGTCTGATTTTCGGCGCCCCGGTTTTGTGGCTTGCACTGGTTCTGAAGTAGGGCCGGGGCTTGGTCCGGCCTGAAGCTTGCGTATTCCGCGCCCGAAAGGGCGCACTATCTTAGCCCAGGCCAACGGCCAAGAGCGACAAGATAAGTGCTGTCGCCAAGAGGGTGTTGGTGAAAGAGAAGAGGAGGAATAATGCGTTTAGTGATGCAGCCGGTCTACTCGGGTAGGTTGTGGTATGTCAGCGCCGCACTCTTCCTCAGCGTTTTTGCGATGTACGCCCCGGCCCAACAACCGAGCCCCTTTGCCGGTGATTACGCGGGGAGTTCAGGACCGATCCAGGTAAAACTTCATTTGGTGTCGGGGTCGGGCGGCTCCCTAACGGGGACAATCGACATTCCGGGCGCTCGGATCACGGGAATGCCCATCTCTGAGGTTCATGTTAACGGAAGCAGCTTGAGCTTTTCGATTCCCGCAATTCATGGCGCATGGACAGGGTTTCTGAGCGCTGGCGGGAAGACTCTTTCAGGGATGTACAATCAAGGCGCCACCGTTCCATTGGATCTGCAGCGAGTGGCGTCAGGTGCGCCGGAGAGCGCACAAACGCCGCCCCCGGCTCCCGTAGCGTCGACAGCTCAGTCATCGACTTCAACTGAAGCCGCGTGTCCTGCAGGTTCGATGGCCAACTATTGGGACGGCACATCGTGGAAGCCGTTAACCCTGGCACAAGAGTCGGGCAAGAAGCGCGATATTTCCATCACGAGAAGCTTGAAGAACCCGCTGAATCCGATGGCGGGGCGCTCAAACGTCTTTATCTTTGACGGTGCGGCGGCCGACATCACACTCGGAGGAAATCCGCGGTTTTGCTTTCCTGTTCCGAATGTCAATACGAAGCCGCAATACTTTATCGGCATCCTCCGTGTGAAAAACAATGAGCGCGAGGTTGAGAAATTCATTACCGACAGCCGCACAGGCGGTGGCAGCCCAATGTTTCCAGCCGATAAAACGCTCGGCACTAACGTTAAGCTCCTGTCTGATCGTTTCGTAGAGGTTACCCCTAAAGAGCCTTTGAAGCAGGGACAGTACGTCATTGGCGCAAGTGGGCTGCTGATGTTCGATTTTGGAGTGCAGTAGGCCGGGTGTCGCCGTGGGCTAGATGGCGTTAAATGGCGTCGCCCGCTTCGCGGGCTTCCAGAGAAGTCAGACGCTTAGCTTAACGCCTATCGGCTGACGGCCTGGGTCTGACGCTGCAGCAGCCAGGCCCTTACGCCGGCAACCCCCGCCGTGCATAATCCATGAAATCTCTTTGCATTCTCGGTTCAACCGGCTCGGTGGGCGCCAACGTCCTTCGGGTGGTGGCAGGGCTTCCCGACCGCTTTCGCATCGCTGCGCTTTCGGCCGGCAAGAACCTTGACCTGCTTGCCCGGCAAATCGTCGAGTTTACTCCCGAGATCGCAGTGATTGCCGCGGCGGACGGCCCGAATGGTATCGAAGCGCTTCAAGCCAAGCTCAAAGCGCTCGGCTATGAGCGCTCGATCGCCCTTCTGAGCGGCGCTGAAGGACAGGTGGCTGCCGTCAAGCACGCGGCGGTGGACTTTGTGGTTTCAGCTTCTCATGGCGTCACGGGTCTTGTAGCCACTTACGAAGCCGTGCGGGCCGGGAAGAGCGTGGGACTGGCCAACAAGGAGACCCTGGTGGCAGCCGGCGAGCTTGTGATGAAGGCGGCGCGCGACTGCGGTGTGGCGATTCTGCCGATTGACAGCGAGCACAGCGCCCTTCATCAATGCCTGCGCTCCGGCATGCCGCGGGAAATCCGCCGCGTGATTCTCACCGCGTCAGGCGGGCCGTTCCTGGGCTGGCGCAAACGCGACCTGGAAAAGGTGAAGCCCGATCAGGCCCTCAAGCATCCGGTGTGGAGCATGGGCGGCCGCATCACGGTGGATTCGGCCACTTTGATGAACAAGGCCTTTGAAGTCATCGAAGCCCACTGGTTGTTCGGACTGCCGACGGCGCAAATCGAAGTGCTGATTCACCGGGAGTCGATCATCCATTCCATGATAGAATTTTGTGATGGGTCGGTTCTGGCCCAACTGGCCGTCCCTGACATGCGAATCCCGATTCAGTACGCCCTTACCTACCCGGAGAGATTGCCGGTAAACGGAGGCGGGCTTACCCTGAACCTGGCCGATCATAAGTGCCTCCATTTCAAGGCAGCACAAAAGCGTCACTTTCCCTGCCTGGAGCTGGGACGGGAAGCTCTGGCCTCGGGTGGCGCCTCGACGTGCGCACTCAATGCGGCCGATGAGGTCGCCGTGGACGCTTTCCTCGGCGGCCGGTTGCGATTTACGGACATCCCCAAAGTGGTTTCCAGGGTGCTCCGGCGCACCAAAGAGGCGCAGTTCGCTTCCATCGACGACGTGCTAGCCTGCGACCGCGAAGCGCGGGAGCGAGCCCGAAGGGAAGTTGCATCGTATGTGTAACGGTCGGGCTTGCCCCACACGGGCAGGGTTTACGAGTGGCGTGGCCATGTTGGCCATGCTCGGAATTTGCCGTTTTTTCAATCGCCAATCGGCAAACGGCAATTGAGAGGTTGAGTGACTTCACTTTCCAATGCGGCCACGGACATCGTGGTGGTGATTATCGCCCTCGGGCTGATGGTGTTCATTCATGAGTTCGGCCATTTTATGGCGGCCAAGTGGATGGGCGTCCGCGTCCTCACTTTTTCTTTCGGCTTTGGCAAGCGGCTGTTGGGCAAGAAGAATGGGAAATTTACCTGGGGAACACTCCAGGACGCTGAATCCGAAGGCACGGATTATCGCTTGAGCCTGCTGCCCCTCGGCGGCTACGTGAAGATGGCGGGCGAGGATCCGTCCCAAACCGTGAGCGCTCTCGAAGGCCCGGCCGGTGCCACCCGCGGCGACGCCGGTGACTTTGCCGCCCACCCGCGGTGGCAGCGCTTCATTATTGTGGTGATGGGCCCAGTGATGAACGTTCTTCTGGCTGTAGCGTTGCTCGCCGGCCTCTATCGTTTCCATTATGAGGAGCCTGCCTTCCAAGGCCAGCAAGCGCGCATCGGCGAAGTGGCCCCGGATTCGCCTGCGGCCAAGGCCGGTCTCGTGGCGGGAGACCTCCTCACACGGGTGGGGAACATCAGCAACCCAAAATGGGAAGACGTTGATCTTCAAGTGGCCATGTCTCCCGGCAAGCCGCTCCCCGTCACTGTGGTTCATGGGGTGGAGGCCCGAGAGGTGGAGTTGGTCCCCCGGGCTCAGGGGCGCGACGAGCTCGGCTATGCCGGCTGGTCACCGTGTATGCCGGCACAAATTGACGAGGTCTCCAAGGGTTCACCCGCCAGCCATGCCGGCCTGAAGAAGGGCGACCGCATCAAGGCATTGGATGGCGCGCCCGTCTTGTGCTCTCAGGATCTGATTACGGCGCTGCAAAAGGGTGAGGGCAAGCCCGTGGAGCTCACCGTCGAGCGCGCAGGCAGCAGTCTCCAGTTTCAGGTCACGCCAGAATTGGGCAGCCCCAACGGCCACAAGCAATGGCTGATTGGTGTGGGCCTGAGATTGGTGTTGGTGAAGCAACTGCCGTGGGCGGCTGCCTTCACGACGTCGGTGCAAGAAAACGTTAAGTCGTTCACCTTGAGCTTCACGGCCCTCGGCAAAATTGTGACCCGGCAGATGTCCACCCGGTCACTGGCGGGACCCATCGGCATTGCCCAAATGTCAGGCGAGGCCTACCGGGCGGGAATCGCAGACCTGATCAGCGTGACGGCATTTATCAGCCTGCAGCTTGCCATCATCAACCTGCTGCCGATCCCGGTGATGGATGGCGGCGTGATTTTCCTGCTGCTCATCGAGACCGTGATGCAGCGCGACCTGAGCATCGCTTTCAAAGAGCGTGTGGTGCAGGTTGGGCTCGCGTTCCTGCTGCTGCTCATCGTTTTCATCATGTACAACGACTTGGTGAAGACGTTTCAGCCGGGCTGACGGCTAGGTGTTAGGTGTCAGGTGCTAGGTGCCAGGTGTTAGCTCGGCCACCAGCGATGCCGGATTGAACGGAATGTGACGCTCAATTCCTCGCACGTTTAGAATCAGCAGGTTGACCCAGAGTCAGAGGGCAGGTGCCAGGTGTCAGGTGCTAGGTGTTAGGCGCGGGCTTCCAGCAGAACAGAGAAAACGTGCGGAACCACGTCATTTCGAGCGTAGCGAGAAATCTCGCTCTGAAAGTTAAAGACGATGCGAGATTCCTCGTCGCCTTTGGCTCCTCGGAATGACAGGTTGGACGATGTGGCTGAACGCTGATTGCTGGTGACTGACTGGTGAAGGCCGCTGGGCTGACCAGGCCAACGTCGCGAAAAGATGCCGAAATCGAGGAACGAAGCCACTATGTCATTTAGAATCAGCGATGGCTTCCAGCAGGGCAGAAAAAACGTGCGGAGCTGTCATTTCGAGCGTAGCGAGAAATCTCGCTCTGAAAGTTAAAGACGATGCGAGATTCCTCGTCGCCTTCGGCCTGCATTCGACTTCGCTCAGGGAGGCTGAGCAAGGTCGAAGCCTCGAAATGACCCGTGGGCTGACCAGGCCAACGTCGCGAAAAGATGCTGAAATCGAGGAACGAAGCCACTATGTACTTTAGAATCAGTGACGGCTTCTAGCATGGACGAAAGAACTTGCGGAACCTGTCATTTCGAGCGTAGCGAGAAATCTCGCTCTGAAAGTTAAAGACGATGCTAGAGTCCTCGTCGCCTTCAGCTCCTCAAAATGACAACAGGTTGGACGATATGGCTGGAACGCCGATTAGTGCACGCTGATTGCTGAAGGCTGGGCTGGGCCGGGCCGACCCGGCCAGAGGTCGCGAAAAGATGCCGAAATCGAGGAACGAAGCCACTATGTCTTTTAGAATCAGTGATGCTTCTAGTAGGGCCGAAAAAACGCGCGGAACCTGTCATTCCGAGCGTAGCGAGAAATCTCGCTCTGAAATTGAGACGATGCGAGATTCCTCAGACCAGGAACCAGGAACCTCAAGATGAACTTCAGTGACCAAGAATACTTTCCGGCTCGACGAAAGACTCGCCCGGTGAAGGTGGGACGATACACCATCGGCGGCGACGCCTCCATCGTCGTGCAATCCATGACCAAGACGGACACCCGCGACGTGGACCGCACAGTGGAGCAGATTCAACAGATGGAGGCCGCCGGGTGCGAGATCGTCCGCCTGGCGGTGCCCGATCTCGAGGCTGCCCAGGGGTTGGCCGAGATTCGCAAGCGCTGCCCGGACTCTATCCTCGTCTCGGATATTCACTTCCAATACAAGTTCGCGCTGATGGCGCTCGACGCCGGCATCGACAAGCTGCGCATCAATCCCGGCAACATCGGAGACGCGGAAAAAGTGCGCCTGGTGGTGAGGCGCGCGCAAGAGCAGCAGGTGCCGATTCGCATCGGGGTGAACGCCGGGTCGCTGGAGCGCCGCTTGCTTGAGAAGTATGGTTATCCCACGCCGCAGGGCATGGTAGAGAGCGCGCTTTATCACATCGGTATTTTGGAAGAGTTAGGCTTTCGAGACACCATCGTGTCGCTCAAGGCCTCGAACGTGAAAATGGCCGTGGCTGCCTACCGCCTCCTTGCGCCGCAAGTAGACTACCCGTTCCATCTCGGGATCACCGAGGCCGGGACGCAGTTTTCCGGCACCGTCAAATCGTGCGTGGGCATGGGCATGCTGCTGGCCGAGGGCATCGGCGACACCATTCGCGTGTCGCTCGCCACCGACCCGGTGGAAGAAGTGCGCGTGGCCTATGAGCTGCTCAAGTCTCTGGAGCTTCGCAGCCGCGGGCCGGTGGTGATCGCCTGCCCCACCTGCGGCCGGCTGGAAGTGGATCTCTTCAAGATTGCCGGCGAAATCGAGCAAGCCACCCGGCACATCAAGATGCCGCTGTCGCTCGCCGTGATGGGTTGCGCCGTGAATGGACCCGGCGAAGCCCGCGAGGCGGATCTGGGCGTGGCCGCGGGGCGAGGCAACGGCATGATCTACCGCGAAGGGAAGGCCATTCGCCGCGTGGCGGAGGCCGATATTGTTCCGGCGCTGCTCGAAGAGATCGAGCGCTTCGTGGCCGATCGGACGGCAGGCCTGGAGGCCTCTGCGCCTGCGCTCGAAGCGGAGGCGCGATCCGAGAGTCCGCTCGTTGCGATAAGCTAGCAGTCTAGGCTCCAGAAGCGCCAAGAGAGTTTTCCAAGCGGCCCCTGTTCCGCTTCGGTTCGGGAGCCCAGCCACCGTCCTTCCGCCGCGATCCGGCCTCGAAACCTCCATGCCCGCCCCGATGACGCTCGAGTCCGAGGTGAAGTACCTGAAGGGCGTGGGCCCGGCGCGCGCGGAGATGCTGGCCCGGCGCGCCATCCACACTCTCGAAGACCTTCTTTACTACACCCCCTTCCGCTACGAAGACCGCCTTCGCCTGACGGCGGTTCGCGACCTCGTCATCGGCCAAACGGCGACCGTACTGGTGGATGTGTTGAGCGCGGGCCTGATGCGCACCAAGCGCGGAATCTTCATCTATGACCTGGCGGCGCGCGACCGCACCGGCATGCTGCGCTGCAAGTGGTTCAACGCCGTCCATCTGGAAAGAAACAAGGTATTCCGCCCGGGGCAGCGCGTCTTCTTTCACGGCAAGGTGGAGCGCGACCCTTACGGCGCACGGGTGGAGATGCTGCAACCGCAGTTCGAGATCCTCACTGAGGAAGCGGCGGCCGGCGGCGAATCCTTGGAGGTGGGCCGCGTGGTGCCGATCTACGAATCCATCGGCAGGCTCACTCCTCGCGTTCTTCGTCGCCTCGTGTGGACCGGGCTTGCGGCCGTGAATGGCCACGTCGGCGAGATGCTGCCCGCTTCGGTGTGCGCCCGCAACCAGCTTCCGGACCGCGGTGCGGCGCTCCGCCTGACACACTTTCCTGACAAAGATCAGCCTCTCGAGGATCTGGCGCGCTTTCGCGCGCCCGCACAAAAGCGGCTGATTTTCGAGGAATTCTTCAACGTGAGCGCGGGGCTGATCCTGAGAGGACGCCGCACGAAGTCGGCGGAAGGCATCGCGTTCCAGGTTAAGGAAAGTGCGCGGCGCGCCATCAAGCAGGTGCTGCCCTTCCATCCCACCGTCGCCCAGAAGAGCGTGCTGCGCGAAATCGTGGATGACATGCGCGCGCCGCGGCCCATGAATCGTTTGCTCCAGGGCGATGTAGGTTCGGGCAAGACGATCGTGGCGCTGCAAGCGGCCATCGTGGCCATCGACAACGGCTATCAGGTGGCCGTGATGGCGCCTACCGAAATTCTCGCAACCCAGCACTACCTATACATGAAGCAGCTTCTGGCGCCGCTGCCGTACCAGGTGGAATTACTGACGAGCGCGCGCAAGGGCAAGGACAAGGCCGAAGTGAAGCAGCGTCTCGCGGCCGGCGAAGTGAACCTTATTGTTGGGACGCACGCTCTGATCGAGCAGGACGTGGAGTTCGCTCGACTAGGCTTGGTCGTCGTAGATGAGCAGCACCGCTTCGGAGTGCTGCAGCGCCAGCACCTCATCCGCAAAGGACTCCCGCCCGACGTCCTGGTGATGACCGCCACACCGATTCCGCGCACCCTGGCGCTGACGCTCTATGGCGACCTTGAGAGCTCGACGATTGACGAGCTGCCACCGGGCCGCGCGCCGATTCAAACGAAGCTCCTCGAGGAGCGCGACCGCCCGCTGGCTCTGGAACTCGTCCGGCGTCGCGTGCAGCAGGGTGAGCAGGCGTTCGTGGTGTATCCCGTGATTGAAGAGTCTGAGACGCTGGATGTGCAAGCGGCGGTGCGGATGCACCAGCACCTTTCGCACAACGTCTTTCCCGAGTTTCGGGTGGGTCTGCTTCATGGCCGCCTGTCGAGCGCGGAAAAGGAGAGCGCCATGCTCGCCTTCAGGAATGGCGAGATTCAGGTGCTTGTGTCCACCACCGTCGTGGAAGTGGGTGTGGATGTGCCGAACGCCACGGTCATGCTGATTGAGCACGCGGACCGCTTTGGCCTCGCGCAGCTTCACCAGCTTCGCGGCCGCATTGGGCGCGGTCACGCGAAGTCCACTTGCCTGCTGATGGCTAGCGAGAAGAGAACCGAGGTAGCCGATGAGCGGCTCCGGGCTCTAGCGGAGAGCACCGATGGTTTCCGCATTGCCGAAATGGACTTGAAGATTCGCGGACCGGGCGAGTTCTTCGGCACGCGTCAGTCGGGCATTCCCGCTTTTCGGGTTGCAAACCTGCTGCGCGACCAGGAGATTCTGGAGTGGGCGCGCCGCGAGGCCGCGGCATTTCTAGCGCACCCGGGATCGGCCGAAGAGATTGAAACCTACGTTGCCTATCTTCGCCGGATCTGGCCGCGCCGTTACGGATTGGCAAGCGTCGCCTGATCGCGTTGTTGTATACAAGAGCGGCGACTGGGGACTGCTAACGGCAGGGGTCGCGACGGCGACGCCGGGTTCTAATCATCAAGACATGAGAATCATCGCGGGAACTTATCGCGGCTTTCATCTGCGGTCGTTGAAGGGCGCGAACTTGCGTCCGACTTCGGACCAGATGCGCCAGACGCTCTTTGACGTGCTCGGGCCTAACATAAAGGGCTCCCGGTTCCTCGATGCCTACGCTGGCAGCGGGGCGGTTGGGCTTGAGGCTTACAGCCGAGGCGCGCGTACAGTGGTGTTCGTTGAGAACCACCGTGCGGCTGTGGAATTGATCGAACGAAATCTGAAGGCTCTCGACGCGTCGTCGTTAGAAGCTGTGCGGGTGCTGGCCTGTCAGGTGACCACCGGACTGGAGCGGCTGGCGCGCGAAGACGCGCAATTTGAATACGTCTTTCTCGATCCCCCTTACGCCGATGTTGCTGAATATCATCGCGCGCTTCGGGGATTGGGCCGTTCGCCGCTCGTTGCGTTCGAATCCACAATTATTGCAGAGCACTCGCGTCACATGCGCCTGGAACCAAGCTACGGCCGGCTCGAGCAAATTCGCTTACTGCGGCACGGAGACTCCCAGCTTGGGTTCTACCGGCTGAACCCGGGCGGCGGTTAGGCCTGCGTGTCGCCGAATAACCGCCGCCATAGCCTCGTCAGTTAGCCGCCCCATCAAAGTGGCAAACCCGACCGCCGCGGGGCGCGAAGCCGGGGCGCGAAGCCTACTGACCCGAGGGAGGAGTCGTTGAGGCTGCAAGCTCGGGTTGCGAGTACTTCGGTGTACTAATGTAACCCGTGATGGTGTCTTGCGCGACTTTGTCCACCACCAGTTCGTAAAACTCTTTTGAGGTGCCCGTCGCAAAGAAGACGGGCTCAAGCACCGTACGATTGTCTTTAGGAATCGCCATATCGTTCGTCATGAGGTTAAGGTTGAAGCGGTGGCGCTTCACATTGGTCTTCTTCAGGATGAGGCCCACGCCGGCAACCGTTTGCTCCTGGTTCTTGGTCAGCGTGAACTCATAGTAGTTGCGCTGACCCAGCTTGCGCAGTGTCTCGATGTCGTCGTGGTTTCGGGCGATGAGCGTGCCCATTCCGCTCCGGGCCATACCCAAATCGCTCTGTAGCGTGGTCACCGTCTGTTTTGTGGTGCCGAGGTCGCTTTTGGTCGCCGCGACGTCCTGCGAAACGCTCGAAATCTGCTGACCCATCTGCTCATTATTCTTGGCCATTTCCTGCTTCAAGGCGTCATTCTGGGCCTGGGTCTCTTTCTCAAGCTTTGCCACCATGGCGCGCGCTCGGGCCAGTTGCTTACCATCCGGCCTGCTCATCTTTTGGGACGCAGTGTCGAGATCGGTACGCAGGGCATCGAGCTGCTGTGCGTTGGCATCTTCCAGGTTTGAAAGCTTTGCTGCCAACTGATCGTTCGACTTCTGAACCTGGGTTCGCAGGCTCGCCTGCTCGGCCTGTACCGAGCTGATAGAGCCTATCTTACTGAGCGTGTAAATCTCGCCGAGAACAAGCAGCCCCAACACCGCGAAGACTATCACCCATGGTCCGCTCGATTGGCGGACTACAATGTTTTCCTCTCGGGGAACTTCGTCGATCGCCATGACTATCCTCCCGGCTACCGCCTTGACCTTCTTTGGAGGCAGGAGCCTATTGTGACTGCAGCACACCAGGTACCACACCCGTGGTGGCTGCAACCTATTGAGACTAGACCCGTTTGCAGCACAGGATTTGAATCTCCTTCAGGTGGCAGTGTCGAAATCTACAGCGTTCTATGTAAGAATGACCGGCTCGGTGAGCCTCAGGCTTGCTTCGCAGGTGTAGTCGAGGCGACCATTGATTGCTCGCTGCTCGCCTCTCTGGCCCGCCGCACCTTCTTGGCTTTCACCCAACCTTCCTTGTTCACTTGGCGCGCCCGCCCAATGGCCAGCGACTCGGCCGGCACGTCTTCGGTAATGGTCGATCCCGCGGCCACGTAGGCCCCACGTCCAATTTTCACCGGCGCCACCAACATCGAGCCGCTGCCGATGAATACTTGATCCTCCACAATCGTTGGATGCTTGCGCTCACCATCATAGTTGCAGGTGACGGTGCCGGCGCCGACGTTGACCTTTTCCCCCACCTCGGCGTCCCCGAGGTAAGTCAGATGTTGGGCCTTGCTGCCGTGGCCCACGTGCGAGTTCTTAACCTCGACGAAGTTCCCGATACGGCACTCGGCCTCTAGGACGGAGCCGTTGCGCACGTTGGCGAAAGGCCCGAGAAAGGCGTCCGAGGCCACCGACGATTCGAGAACCACACAGCAAGGGCGCACCGTGACGCGATCACCGAGGGTGGAGTCGGTGATCGTGCAGTAAGGTCTGATGAGACAGTCAGTGCCCACACGCGTCTCGCCCAACAGGCTCACTCCGGGATCAATCACGGTGTCGCGTCCCACCGTAACGGCGTCATCGATGTAGGTCGCTTCCGGATTGACGATGGTCACGCCCTCGCGCATCAATACTTCGGCCTTGCGCCTTCGCAGAATGCCCTCCACCTGCGCCAATTCTACGCGGTCGTTCACTCCCAGCACCTCACGGGGATCTTCCAATGCGACCGCCTCCACCCGTTCGCGCTTTCGCGAGAGAATGTCCACAAGATTCGTCAGCAGGTATTCTTTCTGCGGATTATCGGCGGTCAGTCGATCGAGGTGCGCCAAAAGCGCGCGCCGCGAAAAACAGAGGATACCGGAGCTCACTTCGCGAATGCGCCGCTCAGCAGGAGTGGCTAGCTTTTCTTCCACGATTCTGCGCACCCGGCGGTCCCGGCCGCGAACAATACGTCCGTAGCCCTGCGGCCGCTCGAGTTGCATGGTCAGAATCGTGACCGCGGCGCGCCGCTTGCGGTGAGTCTCCAATAAGTGACGGAGGGTATCGGGACTGAGGAGCGGTGCGTCGCCGACCACTACGGCAAAATCCCCGCTCGACGAGCGGTCCAGCTCATTTCTGGCCACCATGAGAGCGTGGCCCGTGCCCAACTGTTCCCGCTGCTCGATAAAGGTGAGGCCGGGACGGGCAAATTGCTTTTGCAGCTCACTGGCTTGGTGCCCTACCACCATGTAGACCTGTTCCGGCCCACAGGCAAATGCAGTGCGCAGGGCATACTCGCCCAGCGGACGCCCCGCCAGCCGATGAAGCAGCTTCGAGCGCTCCGACTTGAACCGGGTCGCCTTGCCCGCCGCCAGAATCAGGACTGAGAATCCGTCTTTCGCCATGGGTTCAGAGCGGTACCTAGCGTGGAATTCTCAAAAGGCAGGGCTTCAACCCTGCCCTGGAGTTTGTACATTTTGAGGCCCGAAGGGCCGTACTAACGAAGCCCTGGGCAACGCCCAGGGAAATCAGATGCCGCGCCAAACGCCGAGCCCTGAAAGGGCGATCCCAGCGCACCGTTCAGTCCCATACGTAGCGCTGGTCATACTCGACTTCGCAGGCCTTCAAAATCCGGCGATATTCCTCCTCGAAACTCTTCGCCTGGTGGTACGCCTCCTGTTGCACATAGGCGTGGGTTTGGTACCGTAACGCTCCGAGCAGCAACGGCTGGCCGCCTTTGGTCCTGAAGATCAGATGAACGTAGAGTTGGGAAAGTGATTGGCCCATTCGGATGCCCCGCTCTAGTTCGCCCTTTCAGGGCTACGATGTTTCACACTCCTTGGGTTTTCCCTGGGCGTTGCCCAGGGCTTTGTTAGTACGGCCCTTCGGGCCTCAAAACTCAAGGGCACGGCTAGCCGTGCCCTTTCACGCCCCGGCCTGACCGTCGTGAGAGATGCAGGACAGTCCAACCGGCGCACTAGCGGTGGGGCGTGGCCGAGGGCGCCGGACGAATGATGACTCTGCGTTCCGGACCCTGGCCGTCGCTTTCAGTCGTGACTTCAGGCCGCCCGTGCAACGCAAGGTGGACAATGCGGCGCTCTCGCGCATTCATAGGGCTCAGCGGGAAAGGCATACCGGTTTCTTGAACCCGGTCGGCCGCCACCTGCGCCATGAGCTTTAGTTCCTCCACTCTCAAGCGCCGGACGTCCTGGCAATCGAACAAAATCTTCGGGTAGAGACTTTCCTCCAGCCTCACCGCGCGCAGCACCACGTACTCGATGGCGTTGAGAAGCTCAGCGTGAGCCTCGACGAGAAGGTCGGAGTCGGGACCTGAGAATTCCACCACGATTTCAGGAGCTTCGCTGTCATCGCCCGAGGTTTCAGGAGAGGTTTCAGGAGAGTGAAACGTAAAGTCCAGCTTGAAGCGGCCGTGACGAATGATCTCGCGAAGCAGCGCTTCAAGGGGCGCCCGGTAGCGGCCGAGCGTGAAGCCCGCGGAGGAGGGATTTTCAGGCGCCATAGGGTGTTAATTCTTAACAACTGCGGGCTTGCGTGAAGCCGCTTTCCCTGAGCCCTTTGCCGGCCCCTTGGCGTCCGGCGGCGCGGCGGTGGCTGGCGTCGTGATTGGAATGAATCGATTGATGATCAACTGTTGCACGATTCCCACCACATTCGCCGCCATATAGTACAGCACAACACCTGACGCCAGCCTGTAAAAGATTACTCCAAACATCAGCGGCATGATGTACATCATCCGCTGCTGATTAGGGTCGGCGGTGGCCATGGGCGTCATCTTCTGCATCACGAACATGCTGATAATCAGCAGCGTGGGCATCAGCGCGAAGGGAAGGCCAAAAGGGTGGCAGGCGTCCGCAACAGAAAGGTCCTTCACGCACCCGATCCAAGGCGCGTGGCGGAGCTCAATGACTGTTCCCAGCACTTCCCAAAATGCGTACAAGAATGGCATCTGTAACGCCATGGGCAAGCAGCCGCCCAGCGGATTAATGCCGTGCTCCGAGTAGACCTTCATGATCTCCTGGTTCATCTTCTGCTTGCGCGGGTCATTAATCTTGTACTGCTTGTACTGGTCCTGAATGCGCTTGACGATGGGCGCGACCTTCTGCATTTTTTGTGCGGAGTGGATGCTCTTGAGCTTTAGAGGGAACAGCAGGAAGTTGATGACGACCGTGAGGACGATGATCGCCCAACCGTAGTTGTGCACCCAGTGATCGTAGATGTAGCGCAGGCCGATGAAGAGGGGTTTGGCAACGACACCAAAAAAGCCGAATTCCACCAGGTTATCGAGCGGCGGGTTCATGGACTTCAACAAGTCGAGGTCTTTGGGCGCGACGAACAACCCGAATTCGAGCGGCTGCCCGCTGGGCATGGCCAGTTCCGCTTGCAAAGGCGCGGGTGGAGTCTTGGCTGTGGAGTTGGGCGGGTTCCAAGAGTGGCGGCTAATGCGAAACAAGGCGTCCGGAGAACCGGGCAGAAAAATGTTCACGAAGTACAGGTCCTCGAGACCCGCATAGGAAATAGGGCCGGGGACTGACTCAGTAGCCTTCAGCTTGCTCTCCTTAACTTTGGTAACGTCCCCGTTGGCGGCGTAAACCGCCTCGCGCTGAGCCATCGCCAGGCTTGACGACGAGTCGCCGAAGCCGCCCGGCCAGAGCACACCCACAGGGAGGTAATTCTCTGCGTTACGGGCGCTGACCTCGACATCCACCTGATAGGTATCTGAGCTGGGAAAGGTGAATACTTTGTCGATCTCAGTTTGGCCGTCGCTGTACGTTAGGCGCAGCTTGGCCGGTGCGTGGATCGACTCGTGATTCGGTGGCGCTCCGCCGGAAGGCCCTGCCACGTAGAGCGCACCATTCAGCTTGCTCGCCAGCACCGTGTCTGGCAGTGTAATCGCCATCGGCAACCCGAGTTGGCTCCCGGCAGGTTGATTCACCAGATCAAGGGGCTTTTCGTCAGCGTCGCGGTATTTCTTCAGGATCCAGCTTTTGATGACGGCGCCTTGAGTCGAGAAGGTAATTTTGTAGAGATCGTTCTCCACTACAATATCTTCGGCTTGCTTACCCTCCACAGGCTGCGCAGGAAGCGCTGGGGCCGGTTTGGACTGAGCGGAGGACGTTGAAGGCGCTGATCCGGCACCCGCAGGCTGATTGGCTGAGTTTTGGCCGGTTCCACTGCTGCTTGCGGCCGGGGTGCTTTCCGGCTCAGGCTCCTTAAAGTACCTGGACACGATGGGCCGCCACAGCGCCAGGACCACAATCATGATTGCGAAGGCTAGAATCAGCCGCTTCGTCTCTTCAGGATTCAAACACAAACCTCATTTCTGGATCGCATCGCAAAGGCACGCTCACTTCTCTCTGCACGTGGTTCGTTGTTCGTTGCGCCCAAGTTCCAGGCGTTCCGTCCAATGCGTACTACGAGCGGCGAGCTAAGAACTACGAACGTTGTCCGCTGAAGGCACAGGGTCATAGCCAAAGCCACCGAACGGGCGGCAGCGAGCCACCCTGCGAAGCGCCAGCCACATCCCGCGCCGCACGCCCCACTGTGACACGGCTTCGTACGCATAGGCCGAGCAGGTGGGGTAAAAGCGGCAAGAAGAAGGAATAGCCGGAGAAAGGGCGGACTTATAAAAACCCAACAGCGCCAGCACCGCCGTTTTCAGCAACCCGCCGATGGAGTCGCCGACTTGGACGATTCCGGAGCTTTCGCTTTCGGAGGCGGAGCCGCCTGCCCGGGAAACAGCCGCACCAGCTCGCGGGTCAGAGTGGTAAACGGCACCTTCGCCGCGTCTCTGCGGGGATTCGCGACAATATCCCACCCGGGCGGAATCGAATGCTGATTCAGCCGAAAGACCTCTCGGACCCTCCGCTTCAACCGATTGCGAAGCACTGCGTTGCCCACGGAGGCCGGCACCGTAAGACCCAGGCGGCTCACGGCGAGCCCGTTTGATAGAAAGAACACCACGCATAGTGGCGCACTCCGGCGCCTTCCTTCTTGATAGACCCGTCTGAACTCGTTACGCCTGAGCAGCCGGAGTTTCTTGGGAAATGAATGTAACCGACGGCCGGCGCTCACGGAGTCAAACGATGCCGGCCCTTTTGCCGCCGGCGCCGGAGCGTATTGCGACCGCCGGGAGTGCGCATGCGGATTCGAAAGCCGTGTGTCTTTGACCGCCGTCTGCGGTTCGGTTGGAACGTTCGCTTCAAAGCGCTAATCTCCTGTCGTTATTGTCGCCAAGGCCGTACCAAGTCAGGATAACTTCTGGACGCGAGGCCGTCAAGGTAAACGTGCCCTGCTCCGTCGAGCGAGCGGAATAAATATTGGGGACATGTGGAGATGCTGCCCGACAACACGTGTAGCCTTCCGCGCACCGCCTCACCGCCCTCGGCCTCAGAATTCGCCACCTTTGAGCCGCTGCGCCTGGAACTCACACTTCCCTCATGACTTGAAGCCATTTTTGCGGGGCTAATGCCAGAAAGCTGATCTTTAGCTTGCTTTGGGATTGTTACCTGCGCCCATAAAATGGCTTTACTGATTCTAGGGAACTTATTCGGTGTCTGGCTGATCGGGCTCGGGTTCGTTTTAGGTTCGTTTAGGTTCGTTTCAGGTTCGTTTTTTCGAGCTTTTATTGATTCTAAACAACTTCTTGGGTTCGTTTTTGAATTTAGGGTATACCCCCGGGGGGGTACCGGTCATGATGAGCGTCGCCAAAAGCCAGCGGTACACTGAGATCGCGCTATTTCTAGCCTCCCCGCTAGCCTGCCCTTCCCCACGGGAAGCCGGTTTCTGGCGCGCGTGAGCTTTGGCTTCGAGTCAGTGCACGGTAAGCCGAGCGAAGTCTTCGACCCTAGACCAACGAGCCCACGCCCAGCATGATGAAAAACGGCGTAGGATTCATGTCATTTCGAGCGCAGCGAGAAATCTCGCTCTGACAAGAGAAGACTTACGAGATTTCTCGCTGCGCTCGAAATGACATGAATCGGGTTTTCATCATGCTGCTAGAGCGCTGACTTCTCGATGACAAAGTTCTCGAGCACGAGAGTATCCATCTCGCTCTTGGAGAAGGTGTTAAAGGCGTTGGCGGGGGTCGTTACCACGGGCTCGCCTTTGAGGTTGAAGGACGTGTTCAGCACCACGGGTGTGCCGGTGGCTTGGCCGAAGCGCTCAATGAGACTGTAGTAGCGAGGGCTCTGCTCGCGAAACACGGTCTGCAGGCGGCCTGTTCCATCGACGTGCGTAATGGCGGGCAGCTTCTCCTTCTTGTCTTCCTTCACCGGGACCACATAAAGCATATAGCGGGCCGGATAATGCCGGGTGGCATTCTCCAGCTCGAAGTAGTCCTCGACGCGCTCGGCGAGCACCGAAGGCGCAAAGGGACGGTAAGGCTCGCGAAACTTGATCTTGGTGTTGACGATATCCTTCATGTCCGGATTGCCCGGATCAGCAAGAATGCTGCGATTACCGAGCGCGCGCGGCCCCCATTCGAATCGCCCCTGGTACCATCCGATTACCTTGCCGGCCTGCAGGTGCTCCACGACGCGATCGAGAAGCCGATCGTCATTCTCAAACCGCTGATAGGGAATGTTTCCGCCGTCCAGGAACGACTGGATTTCCGCTGAGCTGTACTGCCGCCCCCAGTAAGCATGATCCATGCGAAACACGCGCGGCTTCCCAAGCAAGGTGTTGTAAGCCCACAGCGCCGCGCCCAGCGAGCCTCCCCCGTCGCCCGCAGCCGGCTGAACGAAGAGCTCCTCAAAACCTGTTTCATGCAGGATGCGCGTGTTGGCTACGCTGTTCAGTCCGACGCCGCCCGCAATGCAGAGCTTCTTCTGGCCGGTCAGCCGTTGAAGGTTCTTGGCCATTCCCACCAATAATTCCTCGGTGACCTTCTGAATGCTGGCGGCGATGTCCGCATAGTGCTGGTTCACCCTGCAGAGCTCGTTGTAATTAGAAGGCTTCTCGCCGAAGTACTTGGGAAAGCCGGTGCCCTCCGTGAAAAAGTGGAGGTCAGAGGGACGCGGGTCGCCGAAGAGCGCTGCAAATCGCCCGTTGAAAGTCCTGTCCGTCGAGTGGTGGAAGCAGAAGTAGTCCATGTCCAGCGCGAATGAGCCGTCGCTGTTCTGGCGCACCACTTTCCAAACCTTATCCACGTAACGGGGCACGCCGTAGGGCGCCATTCCCATCACTTTGTATTCGCCTTCGTTCACCTCGAAGCCCAGGAACGCGGTGAAGGCGCTGTAGAGAAGGCCCACGGAATGCGGGAAATCCATCTGCTTCAGCAGCCGAATGTCCGTGCCTTTGCCCTCTCCGTAGGTTGCCGTTACCCACTCACCGACTCCATCCACCGTGAGAATAGCTGCTTCATCGAAGGGCGAGCAGAGAAAGGCGCTGGCAGCGTGCGAGAGATGATGATCCGAAAAAAGAATCTTGTCCTTGGGGACGCCTAATTCCGCCTCCAGAGTGCTCGCCACCCAAAGCTTGTCAACAACCCAGGTGATCATCGACTCCCGGAACACCTTCCAGGATTGCGGGTAGGTCTGCAGCACGGTGGCCAGGATGCGGTCGAGCTTGCGGAAGGGCTTTTCGAAGAAAACGACGTAATCGAGATCCTTGCCGGTAATTCCGCCGGCCTCCATGCAATAGTCGATGGCCTTCTTGGGGAAATCGAAGTCGTGTTTCTTGCGGGAAAAGCGCTCTTCCTCGGCGGCTGCAATAAGCTGGCCGTCTCGAATAAGCGACGCCGCGGCGTCGTGGTAGTAGCAGGAAATTCCTAGGATATCCACGTGATCACTGCCTCTTAGCCCACTGTATGTCCATGTTTTCTTGGGAGTGTTCAATCCAAGCGGAGGGTCGTTTCTTGATGCGGAGGGGGTCCGCCAGCAAGCGCGCCAGGACCCCAAACGGGAGAATCACAATCGCATAGATGATTGTCAGAAAGAAGCGCGCTTGAAAGTTGCCGATACCCTTGGCGAGGCCGGGCCAGACCTTCCAGATGAAGAAGACCGTGACGAACAGTACCAGAAGAACCCGCAGGCGGGTGCTTGGAACCCGGTGGGCAAGTGGCGCCCAAACTGCCCAGATGGCGCCCGCGCACACAATCGTCAGCAGCATGCGGGCCCAAAAGCTTTTGAGGAAGCCGGTTGACACTGCTTGCGGCGCCTCCAAGCCCTTGGACAACCCCGCCGACATCGTCTGAGACATGCCTAACCTTTCGACTGATAGAGGCCGGCCCCTTCAGCCTTCAACCACCAGGGAGTTTGTGACACTTAGAAAAGCGTATAGATAAACGGTGCAATTACAGCGCTTTGCGCCAAAATCAGTAAAACGCCCATCACCAAAAGAACCACCACGACCGGGACCAGCCACCAACGCTTGTTCCCCCAAAAGAACCCGAGCAACTCGCCCGCAATGCCGAAGCGCCGTTTCGCTACCTGCAAAAACCCCATAGCTCCTCCGCTAACGCCGGGCCACAGCCACGCCGTCACCCTCCCTCAGACGCCTCAGATGCAAACCCGCCGCTCCCCGGCGCCATACCAGGGACATTTTCGACTTGCATAGTTCGCAGTCTGAAATCGATAGTCTAACACACTCGGAGCCAGTCTGTACACGATCGGGACTGAGCGTTATCAGGGTTTGTAACGACTCAGTGGACCAAGTTTGATGATGTGACCCACCTTTACCAGGCGCGAGCTAGAGCATGGCCACTTCAATTCCAAAGGACTTATCCCGCTGGGAATGGCTCGATCGGTGACATCGCTTTTAAGTGTCTGAAAACGCGCTGATTCCCGCTCTTCAGGGAGGACAAGCTTCGCTGAAATGATATTGTCGCTTCAGGCCGATTGGGTGAGCGCCGCTAATCCGGAGACTTCGTCCGTGGCGGTACCGTCCACCGGCAGACTGACGGTGAAGCAGGTGCCTTCATGCAGTCGGCTTCGTACCGCGATGGCGCCGCCATGTTGCCGGATGATCTGCTGGCAGATCGCTAGGCCCAGGCCAGCGCCGGTACCGATGCGCTTGGTGGTGAACATCGGGTCAAAGATGTGGCTGAGTGTCTCCTCTGCGATGCCTTCGCCAGTGTCCTCCACTTCAACCTGAACGACTTGCGCGCCCGCAGGGTCGCTCGCGGCAGCCACGCGAAGCTGGAGGCGTCCGCCGCGCGGCATGGCGTCCATACTGTTGTTAATCAAGTTTAGAAACACCTGCTCCAGGTATCCGGCGTCGCCGCGGATTTCAGGACCTTGGCCCGGGCACTCCATGCGCACCTTGATTTTCCGGAACTCCAGGGCTGGGGAAGTAAGCAGCACAACTTCGTCGAGAACGCGGCGCAAGTCGACGGCGTCCAAACGCAGGTCGAATTTTCCGGTCCAAGAGAGAAGCTGCTTGACGGTTCGCACAATGTTTTCGATCTGGCTCTCGATAATTTGCAGGCGGCGGTCGCTGGCCGGGTCGCCGGTCTTCCGCCGGGCGAGCAGTTGCACATGGCCGGAAATCGAGTTGAGCGGCGTGCCGATCTCGTGGGCGAGGCTGGCCGCAAGCTGTCCGGCCACGGCCAGACGCTCTGAACGTGCCAGGGTCTTCTGAGTCTCAAAGAGTTCTTCGTTGATTCGGGTGAGCTCTTCGTTTCGCCGCGCCAGCTCGGAGGTAGCCTCGTGCACCTTCTGTTCAAGTTCGCTGTTGAAGTTCTCCAGCCGGTCCAGCATGCGGTTCAAGTGCCGGGCGAGTTGCTTGATCTCATCGCGGCCCTTGTCCGGCTGCCGACCCTCGTTTCCGTCCTGGCCGTTAGCTGAGCCTTGGTCTCTGCCCGGTGATGATTCGCGGTCCGCTCCTCGATAGTGCGCCCTAACTTGAAGCGCACCCCCTTCGGCCGCCTCCATCACTTCGACCATCTCTGTGACCGGGCGGCGCACATTGAAAAGGAAGAACACGTGGACCACGAGGATGACGACCAGCAGGCTGGCCAGCATCAAAATCACGTTGCGCCGCACCAGACCGGCGATGATGACGTTCGAGCTCCTTTTTGAAACCTTGAGATCGAGGCAGCCGATCACCTGTTGTCCGTCGCGAATCGCCGTTGACATAATCCAGTTACGGCCATCCGGGGTCTCGATGGTGATCTGGTCCTCGCCTGCCTGCTCGAATTCGTTGTACCTCTCGATGTCGTGGATTGCGTCCAGCTCAAGATGCTGGCCGGAGGTATCGGTGGTGGCCACGAGCGCATGCGCCGGGTCATGCAAATAGACGTCGCCCTGCTCGATGCCCTTGAAGTCGTGCTGCACCTGACGAAGGCGGGCCAGAAGATTTTCCGGAGTCGCCAGCTCGTGTCCGTTGACGAGCTGATGGGCCGTGGCCAGCGCCTGGGAAAGCACCTTGCGGTAGATGGCCTCCTCCACCAGTTGCCGGGTGAGGACCATGGCGAGGTAAGTGGAAAGTCCGACCACCGAAACCACCGCCACCGCCAGGATGATGATAATCTTGGATTGAAGTCCGAAGCGGCTTAAGAACATCTCCTGGTCATTCTAACATCCGGCCGGGGAGAAGCGAAGCCGCTCACGCTCAGAACGCTCCGAAACACATGGAAAACTCCGAGATCGCATCCGTCTTCGAAGACGTCGCCAACGTTGTCCGAATCGTCCAGGATGACCCTAAGTGGCAGTTCAAAGCGGTCGCCTACGAACGCGCCAAGCGATCGATTGAAAGCTATCCCGAGCGGCTCGAGGACATCGCCCGCGACCCCAACCGGAAACTGACGGACGTCCCCGGAGTGGGCGCCGATCTGGCGGGCAAAATCAAGGAAATCATCGCCACCGGCAAACTCCAATACCTCGAGGAGAAGCTGAAGGAGATTCCACGATCATTGCTCGACCTGTTGCAGGTCCAAACCGTAGGCCCCCAGAAGGTGCGGCTGTTTTACAAGGAGCTTGGGATCAAGAACCTGGAGGATCTCGAGAAAGAGGCCCGCGCCGAGCGCCTGCGCACGCTGCCGGGAATGAGCGCCAAGTCGGAGCAGAACATCTTGAAGGCCCTGGAAGGGGTGAAGAAGAGCGTGGGACGCTTCCACCTGGATGTGGCCTACGAAGCCGCCGAGCGGCTCTCAGCCTACATTCGTGAGGTGAAGGGTGTGGAGGAGATCATGGCGGCGGGCTCGCTGCGGCGCGGCCGCGAAACCGTGGGCGACCTCGATTTGCTGGTCACCGGCCGCCACCTCGAAAAGGTGGCAGATCATTTGCTGAAATATCCGGAAGTGGCCGATGTGCTCGCCAAGGGCGACGATAAAGTGAGCTTTCGCCTCTCCACAGGGATGCAAGTTGACGTGCGTCTGCTGCCTCCGGAGTCCTACGGCGCAGCCCTGATGTACTTCACGGGTTCGAAAGAGCACAACGTGGCGCTGCGCGCTCGCGCGCAACGGCGCGGCCTGAAACTGAGCGAATACGCGCTCTTCAGGGGCGAACGCGCTGTCGCCGGCAAGACCGAGGAAGAGGTTTACGAGGCGCTGGGACTGCCCTGGATTCCGCCCGAGCTGCGCGAGAACATGGGCGAGATCGAGGCCGCCGAAGAGGGCAGGCTGCCCCATCTGGTGGAGCTCGCGGATATCCGCGGCGATTTGCAGATGCACACGACGGCTTCCGACGGGAAATGCACCGTGGAGGAGATGGCTGCCGCTGCCAAGGAGCTTGGTTACCGTTACATTCTGATTACGGACCACTCGAAGGCCGTCACCATTGCCAACGGCCTTGACGAAAAGCGCGCCCAGGAGAATATCAAGAGGATCAAGGCGGCCAGGAAGAAGGTGACCGGTATCGAGATCTGGGCCGGCTCGGAGGTGGACATCCTGGGTGACGGCGAGCTCGACTACCCCAACGAAATGCTGGCCCAGTTCGACATCGTGCTGGCCAGCGTCCATTCGCGCATGACGCAGCCGGCGGAAGAAATGACGGCGCGCCTGCTCAAGGCGCTGGAGAATCCTTACGTACGAATTCTCGGCCATCCGACAGGGCGCCAGATTCTTCGTCGCGATCCCTTCACCTTCGACCTCGAGCGGGTGTTTGAAGCCGCGCGCAAGTACGGAGTTATTCTGGAGGTCAACGCCAGCCCGGAGCGGCTTGACCTTTCGGATCGCCACGCGCGGCTGGCTCACGACAAGGGGATGAAGATCGTGATCTCAACCGACGCCCATCGCCCGGCCCAGTTTCAGACCATGCGCTACGGAGTCACCACGGCCCGGCGCGGCTGGAGCGAAAAGAAGGACGTGATCAACACCTATCCGCCGGAGAAGCTGCTCGAATCCTTGCGGCCACTGCCGGCATGAATTCACCTCCCACCCCTGACCCAGTGCCGGCGCTGCCCGATGCCGTCATCTTTGACATGGACGGCGTCCTGGTTGACAGCAATCCGTTTCACATTACGAACTGGTCAGGCTATCTCCGCAAGCATGGGGCTGCGTTCGATCCGGAGCTGCTGCCCGAGCAGATTCTAGGGCAGCGCAACGACGACGCCCTGCGATCGTTCTTCGGCCCTGATCTCACGCCTGAGCAAAGTCAGCGGATGGGCGAGGAAATCGAAGCCAATTTCCGGGAAATCTTCCGGCCGCACGCCAAGCCGCTCCCCGGCCTGATGCCGCTGATGGAAGAGTGCCGCCGCGCGGCGGTTCCCATGGCTGTGGCCTCATCCGCGATGAGGAAGAACGTGGACCTGGTGGTGGAAACCCTCAGGCTTGAGCCTTACTTCAAGGTTGTCATCGACGGCGATCAGGTGTCTCGGCCTAAGCCTGATCCTGAGATTTACCTGCTCGCGGCCCGGCGGCTAGGCGCAGAGCCCTCACGGGCGGTGGCCTTTGAGGATTCGTTCGTCGGCATCAAGGCCGTTCACCGTGCCGGAATGAAATGCGTGGCCATCGCTTCCACCTTCCCGCTCGAGCAACTGCGGGATGAGACGGAGGCTGACTGGGTGGTGCGGAGCTTCGAAGAGGTAAGCCTTGATCGTCTGAGGTTGTTGTTTCAGACGCAGGGGCAGCTCTTGTGGCCGCCCGGCAGTCGACAGTTGATAGTCCACAGTCGGAAGTAACTTTCAACGTTTGACTGTCAACTGTGAACTTCAGCTTTGAACCTTACCATCACCACAGTGATGTCATCCGCCTGGGGCGCGAGGCCGGCGAAGTTCTCCACCGCTTCCACGATGCGCGAACACACGTCGGGCGCCGGCATCTCGGAGCATCCCTCCAGGAACTCCTTGAGACGTGCGTCTCCAAAGAAATCGCGGCTGGTGTTCTGAGCCTCGGTAACGCCGTCCGAAAAGATCACGAGTTCATCACCGGGCTCCAGTTGTGCGGATTGTTTGGTGAACGTCACATCGGGAAACATTCCCAGGGGAAAGTTCGGCGCTCCCAGCGGCGTGATCTCGCCGGCGCGGCGCAGAACCAGCGGCGCCGGATGCGCGGCGTCCACAAAGTCGAACCGCCCCGAAGGGTCGAGCACTCCATAAAACACGGTGGCGTACATCTCGGGCGGAGTACGCTCGCAGAGGAAGTCGTTCACGCGCACAAACAGGTCTTCAAGATCCGGATCGCCGGCGGCCACAGCGTCAAAGGCGCCTTGCAGCATTACGGACATCATGGCGGCCGGCAACCCTTTGCCGGAGACGTCCGCTACCGTGAGCCCGTAGCGCCCACCCGGCAGCGGGATCAAATCGTAGTAGTCTCCTCCTACGGTTCGGCAGGGCAACGTGAGGGCGTGGAACTCAAAATGGTCCGTCTGGGGCAGTGCGCGGGGCAACAGGCTCTGCTGGATGCCGGAGGCCAGCGTCATTTCGTGCTGGGCGCGCTCCTGCTCGCGCGCGCGGCGGAACAAGCGAGCATTTTCGATTACGGTGGCCCCTTCGACGGCCAGCGTCTGAAGCACCTCGCGATCGAGCCCCGTCACCGACGCTGCCTGCAGCCGCGCTTCGAGATAGAGCACGCCCATAAGCTGGGGCAGCATTTGCCGGATGGTCTCGCCGCTGGAGTCAGCCACCGGCAGCTTTTGCAGCGGCAAAGCAAGCACACCACGCGCCCGCGCGGGCAGCACGCCCGTCTCCTGGGGCGCGCGTCCCGCGAGGACATCCTCCAGCACGATCTCCTCTTGTCGCAGGCGCGCCACACGGTCGACCACGGCCTCGGAGTAGGTAATGCCATCAAGAGGCAGAAAGGCTCCTGCGCTGCTCCGGGCCAGGCGCAACCGCAACTCACCCTCTTCAGTGGTGAGGAAAAGCAAGCCGCGTTCGGCCTCGGTCAGGCGAATGGCAGAGTCCAGCACGGTGGTGAGCACTTCCTCAAGGGCCGGGGCGCGGTGCAGAACCTGCGCCACTCGCAAGAGAAGCCCGAGGTGATGGAGTTGGGGGTCGCGCGCGTCAGAAGCCTTACCAATCTCCTCCAGCAGGTTCGGAAGCACCGGCTCTTCCAGAACGAACGTCAGACGGTAAGCGTCGGAGATTCCGAGACTGATGTTGTCACCGGACTTCAGAACCCGCGAATCAACTCGCTCCCCGTTGACGAAGGTTCCGTGGCGGCTGCGCACGTCCTCAACCACATAGGCGTCCCCTTCGTGCAAAATGCGCGCGTGCTGGCGCGAGATGCGATTGTCGAGCAGCACCAGGTCATTGTCGCCCTGGCGTCCCAGACTGAAAGGCGCGCGCGCGATCTCCACCTCGCGTTCGTTGCCAGCGGTGTCGCGGACGATTAGACGGGCAATGGTGCCGGGCATAGTGGGTTACCGTGGATTGGGCCAATCAGTATAGCAGAGGTCATGCGGGGTCAATATCTTGCCGACTTAAGTGTTGCCCTTGAGATTATGAAATTGTCGGCCTTCTCCGACCGAATCCTCGCTGCTGTTCGAGATGGATCCCGAACCGACGCCAGAAGCGCTCACGACACTGGGGGGCAGGGGGCATGCCGCTGGCGGTACAGATCTTTCGCTTGCTGGGGCTGCCGGCGCGCGTCCGACGCCGCGCGTTTTTCGCGGCGCAGCCCCTAAAGTGTTTTTTTGGCGTTGCCCCGGAGCCGCTTTTCCCGTACCCTCAAATCTATGCAACTCCATTTCACACCCGAGCAAGAGGCGCAGCTTGCGCAGATAGCCAGCCAAGCCGGAACCGATCCCGAGCGGCTGGCAACCAATGTTGTCGCCCGCTATCTCAACGAAGAAGCCCGCTTCCTCGCCGCTGTCCAAAAGGGCCTTGCAGCAGCGCAGCGCGGCGAGTTTATCGAAGAAGAAGAAATGGACGCCCGGCTTGAAACCATGTTTAAAAAGCCCTGATGCGCATTCGCTGGACTGTTCCCGCCGCCGACGATCTGGAAAGCATCAAGAATTACCTTCAACAGCACTTTCCGCATTTTGCCGAGCCGACGGTGCGGACGATCTACCAGCGTATTCGCTCGCTTAAAACCACGCCGCATCGTGGCAGACCAGGCCACCGCAGCGGCACAAGGGAACTGCCCCTCACGCCGCTTCCCTATGTCGTCGTCTATTCCGTCAAACCCGAGGTCCTCGAAATCCTACATGTCTATCAGGGCTCGCAGGACTGGCGAGATTAGGCCATGACCAACCAGCTTTACTTCGGTCCTGTTCCGGTGACCCAGAATGGAAGCAACGGATGCGACGCTGTCCACAGCGGCCCCCTTGGGGCATCCATCTCTCGCTGAACGACCTTATCGACGGAGTGGGCGGCGTGATAATCAATTGCAATTGGGCCGAGGTTCACGCATCATCAGAACTTTGGCCGGCGCTGACAAACTCACTTAACAAAGTTCGGGGGGAATAGGGGAATGTCTGGGAAGACTTTTCGAATCACACAGCCCAAGGGCAAGCTCGGAGTGCTGGTCCCGGGCATGGGCGCCGTAGCCACCACAGTCATCGCGGGTGTGGAAGCCGTTCGCCGCCACATTGCGCTGCCCATCGGTTCGCTCACTCAGATGGGCACCATTCGGCTCGGCAAGCGCACGGATCGAAGCAGCCCGGCCATCAAGGATTTCGTGCCTCTCGCTGCAATTGACGACCTTGTCTTTGGCGGTTGGGACGTGTACGCCGACAATGCCTACCAGGCAGCGCTCAAGGCCGGCGTGCTGGACCGGACCTTGCTAGACCAGGTGAAGGATTACCTGGAAGAACTGCGGCCTATGCCCGCCGTCTTTGAGCAGAAATTCGTCAAAAACCTCCACGGCAAGAATGTGAAGAAGGGCAAGAGCAAGATGGAGCTCGCCGAGCAGGTGATGGATGACATCCACACCTTTCAAACAAGCCGGCAGGTGAGCCGAACCGTGATGGTATGGTGCGGGTCCACGGAAACCTTCCTGAAGCCTTCGGAGGTGCACCAGTCCCTGGCGGCCTTCGAGAAGGGGCTTAAGTCAAACCACCCCGCCATCGCGCCCAGCATGATTTACGCTTACGCGGCGCTGAAGTCTGGCATTCCGTTTGCCAACGGCGCGCCAAACCTGACGGTGGACATTCCTGCTCTTCAGTCGCTTGCCCTGGAGAACCGGCTTCCCATCTGCGGGAAGGATTTTAAGACTGGCCAGACCCTGATGAAGACCATCATTGCGCCTGGACTCAAGGCACGCCTGTTGGGACTGCGCGGCTGGTTTTCCACCAATATTCTCGGCAATCGCGACGGCGAGGTGCTGGACGATCCCGGCTCCTTCCGCACCAAGGAAGAAAGCAAGCTCTCGGCGCTTGAGTACATCCTTCAGCCCGACCTTTATCCGGACCTCTACAAGGACCTTTATCACAAGGTTCGCATCAACTACTATCCGCCGCGCGGAGACAACAAAGAGGGCTGGGACAATCTCGACATTTTCGGCTGGCTCGGCTACCCCATGCAGATCAAAATCGATTTTCTCTGTCGGGATTCCATCCTGGCCGCGCCTATCGTGCTCGATTTGGTGCTGTTTCTCGATCTCGCCCAACGCACACCGGAGCTGGCGCGCCTTGGCATCCAGGAGTGGCTGTCATTTTATTTCAAGAGTCCCATGGTGGCGCCTACACTTTACCCTGAGCACGATCTCTTTATTCAGCTTATGAAACTGAAAAATACCCTGCGTCACTTGCGGGGCGAAGAATTGATTACACATTTGGGGTTGGAGTACTACGACTGATGAGAGGGCTTGCTAACCGCATGATGCCGATGTGGCTACAATAGCCACTACAAGATTAATCGGTTATTCTGACAAGGCGCTGACGGTGGAATCGGGGGGATCGAGATACTGGACGCGCAGAAGCGGTTTGGCGGCGCGGAGGTCTTTCGTCGCGTCGGGCTAGAGGATGTCGCACTGACAACACCGGCGGCACATGCTAGCTAATTTAACTAGGCTCTATCGAATGCTCGGGAAAAGAGTGCCGTCTTGACAAAATAACTATACAATAATACCCGCTAATGCCAAAAATTACCGAGCGAAACCGTTAGGTCTATGAAAACAAAGGATCGGCTTTTGAGAAAGGTGAGAAACGCGTTTCCTGGGAGCGAAACCCTTCGCCCCGGCCTCTTCTCGGGCGCCGCCTCACGGACGAGGTCACAATCGGTAAACCGTGCACCGATGCCGCACAGGCGACTTTACACCACTTGCCCGGTCTTTGCCCTTGGCCTGCTGTTGATAGCGGTCCTTTCCTCGCCGATTCTTGCCGCCGAGCGCACTGCAGCCGAGGCTGCCAAAGTAGCCGACCGAGTGCTCGCCAAGGCCATCATCATCGACACGCACGCCGACACGCCGCAGATGATGCTGGACGAGAACTACGACCTCGGCGATGCCGACAGCCCTTACATGATCAGCATCCCCAAGGCGCGGACGGGTCACTTGGGCGCCGAGTTCATGTCCATCTGGGTGGGCGTCGACTGGCCCAAGGACGACCTGATCCACCGCGCCCTTGACCTGATCGACGTGGTTGACAGCCAGGTGGCGCTTCACTCGCGTGACCTCGCGCTGGCGGGGACAGCCGATGACGTAGTCCGCATCCATCGCCAGGGCAAGATCGCTATTCTGATGGGCGTCGAGGGCGGACACATTATTCAGGATGACCCGCGCATGCTCGACCTGTACTATCGGCTCGGTGTTCGCTATATGACGCTGACCCACACCAAGAACAATGGGATCGGCGACTCGTCCGGAGATCAACCACACTGGAAGGGCCTGTCGGATTTCGGCCGCCAGGTGATCGAACGTATGAACCGCCTAGGCATGATGGTAGACATCTCACACGTGTCGGACGACACGTTCTACGCCGCAGTTGCGGCGTCGAAGGCGCCTGTGATCGCTTCGCATTCCTCCTGCCGGTCACTGTGCAATGCGCCCCGCAACATGACCGATGACATGCTGCGGACCGTGGCCAAGAACGGCGGCGTGGTAGACATCAACTTTTACGACGGCTTCCTCGACCAGAACTTCGCCGACGCTTACAAGAAAGTGGAAGGCGCAATGGAAGCCGAGGTGAAAGCTGCGCGCGAACAGCGGGCGCGAGAAGGAAAGCGGTTGACGTACCTCGAGGAATCAAAGATCGATGAGAAGTATTACGCGGGGCTTCCCATTCCCAGCTATACCCGCATCGCGGATCACATCGACCACGCCGTTCAGGTGGCTGGAGTAGATCATGTGGGACTGGGCTCGGACTTCGACGGCATCTCGGGCCTGGCGCCCCGCGGCATGGAAGATTGCTCGAAACTGCCCGACCTTGTGCGCGAACTGGCCCATCGTGGCTACAGCGAAGATGATCTGGTGAAAATTCTGAGCGGTAACGTCCTGCGGGTTATGCGGCAGGTGGAGGCTGTTTCCCACTCGTTACAATAGATTGTGACGGGCTTGCGTACAGCCGAAAGGCGAATTCACCTCGGCGGTCACGGAGGCGTTCGGAGGCTCTTCTCCGTGTTCTGCGCTCTCTGTTCCACTCGCGGCAAATGTCTTGGTCCTGCGAGAAGATTTCTTGAGTATTTTTTTGAATTTCTTGAATTTGTAATCTGAAATTATCTGAAATATCTGAAATCTGGAATTTGGAATCCGGAATCTGCCTTTGGTTGGGGCTCGGTGCCCTCTGTGATGAGTTTTTCGCAAGCCGAGAGAAGTTGAAGACAACGCAAGGAGATCAGTTATGAAGAATTTCTGGGCTGGCTTCGCCAGCCTCGCCATTCTGATGAGCGCAGTAGCACTCATCGCCGGGGCGCAAGCCAGCTCCACGACACACTCGACGACTCATCACGCAACCCACGCTTCCACCGCCGTGCATCGCTCGCTGATGAACCCAGCCTCGCTTAACCAGAAGGCGCCCGATACTTACAAGGCAAAATTCACCACCACTCAAGGAGACTTTGTGGTGGAGGTCACCCGCGCCTGGGCGCCGCTGGGCGCTGACCGCTTCTACAATCTCGTGAAGAACGGGTTCTTCACGGACGCCAGCTTCTTTCGAGTGATTTCCGGCTTCATGGTGCAATTCGGACTTAGCGCCAAACCGCCGATTGCGGCCGTCTGGAGCAGAGCGCCGATTCCGGACGATCCCGTGACGCAGAGCAACAAGCGCGGCTACGTTACCTTCGCCACGGCCGGTCCGAACACTCGCACCACGCAGATCTTCATCAATTTTGGCGACAACAGCCGCCTGGATGGCGATGGCTTCGCGCCTTTCGGCCAGGTGGTAGAAGGAATGGACGTGGTCGACAAGTTGCATAGCGGCTACGGTGAGGGCGCGCCCCAAGGCAGCGGCCCGGATCAAAGCCAGATTGAGGCCAAAGGCAAGGCGTATCTTGACGCCGAGTTTCCCAAGCTCGACAGCATCAAGAGCGCAGTGATTGTGGCGCCAGCCCCGGTAACGATGACGAAGAAGCCGGCGGCAGCCAGTACCCATAAGGCTGCCCCCAAGCCGCAATGAGCAGCTCTCGAGTCGCGTTCAAAGAAGGTCGGTTGCGAGAGCGGATGGCAGGCAAAGAACACAGAGTTCGCAGGGGGCTCACAGCGGCCGCCGAGAAACTGATTTTGTTCTCTGTGCTCTCTGTGAGGCCTCAGTGATCTCCGTGTTGAGAATTTCTCGCGGTTGCAGCAAAGTAGCCCCAGGGTAAATATTCATGACGAAGTGAGAAAGGACAACATGAACGATGCCAAGCCCGGTGTGTACGCGACTTTTGAAACCAGTGAAGGCGACTTCGTATGCCGGCTGTTCCCCGAGCAGTCGCCCAAGACGGTTGCGAACTTTGTGGACCTCGCCACCGGCGCCAAGGAATTCGCCGGCTCAGGGGGCAAGAAGACCAAAGGAAACTTCTACGATGGGCTCGTGTTTCACCGCGTGATCCCGAACTTCATGATCCAGGGCGGCTGCCCGGAAGGAACCGGACGCGGCGGCCCAGGCTACAAATTCGAGGACGAATTCGGCAAAGACCGCGTCTTCGACAAGCCCGGCAAGCTGGCGATGGCTAATTCCGGCCCCAACACCAACGGCAGCCAATTCTTTGTGACCACCGCAGCCACCACCTGGCTCAACCATAAGCACACCATTTTCGGCGAAGTGGTTGAAGGCATGGACGTGGTGGACAAGATCTCGAACGTGCCTCGCGACCGCTCTGACCGTCCGCACAAGCCGGTGGTGATGAAGAGTGTGAGGATTGAGGAAGTGAAGACTTAAAGTATGAAGAGGGCGAACCCTAGCCGCCAAACGAACGACATGCTTCCGGAATATGACTTTTCTGGTGGCGTTCGTGGAAAGTACGCCGGTAAGTTCGCAAAGAGCACCATCATGGTGGTCCTTGACCCCGACGTTGCCGAGGTGTTTCCCGATCCAGAATCGGTGAACAAGGCGCTTCGCGCGCTCGGCCACATTATTCAGGACAGGAATCGAAAAGGCGGCCGACAGCGTTCGACACGGTAAGGGCAGAGTGCGTCCAGAGTACGAGTTCGATTATTCGACAGCTGCCCGAAGTAAGTACTATCGCCGACTACTGAAAGAGGGTGCGAACGTTGTCGTTTTGGAGCCCGACTTGGCCAAAGCATTCCGCAGTTCGGCTGCGGTAAACGAGGCGCTCAGATCCTTGCTTAGCATCTCGGAGACCACGCGGCGCTTGACTGGTCGACGTCATTCACAAGGTGAGCACGCGAGGCCGAAAGCACCGCAGCCAAGAGTTAATAAGTCCGCTATGTCAGAGAAATCGCAGACCGAATCTGACTCACACCCCAATCACCCCCACCAGCTCCTTCACCGCATCCGCCGACTTCTTGAGCGCCGCCTGCTCGTCGGGAGTGAGTTTGATCTGGATGATCTGTTCGATACCGCGCGCGCCCAATTTCACCGGCACGCCCACAAAAAGGCCGTTGATGCAGTACTCGCCTTCGAGGTAAGCGGCGCAGGGCAGAATCTTCTTGCGGTCGTAGAAAATGGCCTCCACCATTTCCACCGCCGCGGCCGACGGCGCGTAGTAGGCGCTGCCCGACTTCAGCAGGTTCACGATCTCAGCGCCGCCGCTCGCGGTGCGCTTGATGATAGCGTCGAGCTTGTCTTTGGGCAGCAGCTCCGTCACCGGAATGCCCGCTACAGTGGTGTAGCGCGGCACGGGAACCATGGTGTCGCCGTGCCCGCCCAGCACGAAGCCCTGCACGTTCTGCACGGAGACGTCGAGTGCCTCCGCGATGAACGTGCGATATCGCGCTGTATCCAGCACGCCGGCCATGCCGATCACGCGGTTCTTGGAAAAGCCGCTCGCCTTATACGCCGCCTGCGCCATAGCGTCGAGTGGATTGGTCACGATAATCAGAATGCACTCGGGCGACGTCTTGGCCACCTTCTCGATGGCGCCCTTCACCACTTCGTAGTTAGCCTTCAGCAGGTCGTCGCGGCTCATGCCGGGCTTGCGCGGAAAACCGGCCGTCATCACGACGATGTCGGAGTTAGCAGTGTCGGCATAGTCGTTCGTGCCTTTCACCTTCACGTCGTAGCCCTCGATCGGCCCTGACTCGAGCAGGTCCAACCCCTTGCCCTGAGGCACGCCTTCCAGAATGTCGATCACCACCACGTCTGCCAGTTGCTTATCCGCCAACCGATGAGCTACGGTCGCGCCGACGTTGCCGGCGCCGATCACTGTCACTTTTCTACGCATCATTCCTCTCCTGGTCGATGAACTTGAGGCACGCAGCCGCTGCCCACGCGAGGACGACCGCCTTCTTGGCTAACTTCCTCTCTAAATGTCGTTCAGGTCCATCATCGACATTAACATGAGCCCAATCGTTTCGGCAGCCTGATCCCGAGCGCGAGCAGCCCGATCCCGATCCCGAGCCCTACTGCCCCTTCAACCTGTCATTCCGAGGCGTCGACCTTGCTCAGCCTCTTTCGGCGAGGTCGAAGGGAGGAGCCGAAGACGACGGGTAATCTCGCACTGTCTGCGCCTTGTTTCGAAGCGAGATTTCTCGCGCAGTTCACCCTGAGCTCCTTCGCTGCGCTCAGGACCGTTCGCAGCGGAAGAGCGAACGGGCTCGAAATGACGGGGAGGCGGACTCGGGCCACGAATGCCGAGGCGGTATATAATACGGTTACTGTTTAGTGTTTGATATCGAAATTCATTTCGGAGAAACCCATGCGCAAACCCAAACCGTTTCCCGAGGGTTCGCTCGAAACATTGAAAGCGGCCTTAGCCGCCGACTTTCGGCATCGGGATCTTCACCCCGGCCCGCGCGGCAAAATCAATGGCTTCTTCGTAGCCGGCGTCCGCGTGCCGGGCAACGCCGATCCCAGGATCGTTGGTCAAAACGCGCTCAATTCGTTTAGCCATTTCGCGCGTGCCATCCGCCACGGTCACCTGCCCCGCGTGCAAGGAGTAGCCGATTCCCACCCCACCGCCGTTGTGAATTGACACCCAGCTCGCTCCGGAAGCGGTGTTGAGCAGGGCGTTTAGCAGCGGCCAATCCGCAATGGCATCGCTGCCGTCCTTCATGCTTTCGGTCTCGCGGAAAGGTGAAGCCACCGAGCCGCAATCCAAATGGTCCCGGCCCATGACGATGGGCGCCTTGATTTCTCCGCGCGCTACCAAGTTGTTCAGGCGCTCGCCGAACAAGGCGCGCTCACCATATCCCAGCCAGCAGATGCGCGCCGGCAGCCCTTGAAATTGCACGTATTTTCTGGCCAGTCGAATCCAGCGGCCCAGAATCTCGTTGTGAGGAAATAGCTCCAGCACCAAGTCATCAGTGCGGTGAATATCCGCCGGCTCGCCCGAGAGCGCCACCCAGCGGAACGGCCCGCGGCCCTCGCAGAAGAGCGGCCGGATGTAGGCCGGAACGAAACCCGGGAAGGCGTAAGCGTCCGTCACGCCCCCATGCTCGTAAGCCATGGTGCGAATGTTGTTACCGTAATCGAAAGTGGCAGCGCCGAGCTTCTGCAGATCAAGCATGCTGCGCACGTGGCGGGTGATGGAATCGTAAGAACGCGTTAAATAGTCCTTCGGATCGCTACGCCTGATCTCGGCGGCCTCTTCGATCGTTAGCCCGCGCGGGATGTAGCCGTTCAGCGGATCATGCGCGCTCGTCTGATCTGTAAGAAGGTCCGGCACCACGCCGCGGCGGGCCATCTCGGGGATCACGTCCGCGCAATTGCCCACCAGGCCCACGGACGTTGCCTGCTTCTGTCGCACGGCCTTCTTTAGGATGCGCAGCGCCTCGTCGAGATCGTTTACGCAGATGTCGCAGTAACCTTGCCGGATGCGCCGCTTGATGCGCTCGGCGTCCACTTCAATGCCGAGAAACGCCCCGCCGTTGAGCGTGGCGGCCAGCGGCTGGGCGCCGCCCATGCCGCCCATACCGCCACTCACTACCAGCTTTCCGGCCAGGTCACCGCCGAAGTGCTTACGCGCCGCGGCAGCGAAGGTCTCGTAGGTGCCCTGCAGAATTCCCTGTGTGCCGATGTAAATCCAGCTTCCGGCGGTCATCTGCCCGTACATGGTGAGTCCCATGCGATCGAGCTCGCGAAACTTCTCCCAGTTTGACCAGTGGCCCACGAGGTTGGCATTGGCGATCAGCACTCTTGGCGCCCAGTCATCCGTTCGAAATACGCCCACGGGCTTGCCCGACTGCACCAAGAGTGTTTCGTCGCTTTCGAGAGCGCGGAGCGCCGCCACAATGGCATGGTACGCGACCCAATTGCGCGCCGCGCGCCCCGTGCCTCCGTAAACCACCAGCTCCTGCGGGCGCTCGGCTACTTCCGAGTCAAGATTGTTCATCAGCATGCGCAGCGCCGCTTCCTGCTGCCAACCCTTGCAACTGATGTCTGTGCCGCGAGGCGCGCGAACAGGCGTGTATGGCTGAGTGCTACTGGACTCCACGGCGTTTGTGGTCTCGCCAGGGGCTTGCTCTACAACCTGAGCAGTGATCTCGCTCATGTGAACCTGCCTCTGACGCCATGTTAGCTTACGGCACAGCAAAGAAAAAGGGTGCGCAGCCGGGCCATCAAACCTCAACGTGCAGCCGACCCAGCTCCGACAACTTGAGCCTCAATCTTTCTTGATCCGTGCTCGCCGCATCTTCTTGAACGCCTCGAACGCTTCACGGCGGGCCGTCTGATGCTGCACCACCGGACGGGGATAGTTTTTGCCGAGTTTGATCCCGGCTTGCTCCAGCACCGAGGCGGGAGCGGTCCAAGGCGGGTGAATCCAAGGCGGCGCGAGGCGGCTCAGCTCTGGAACCCAACGACGGATGTACGTGCCCTCGGGGTCAAATCGCTCGCTTTGCCGCACGGGATTGAAGATCCTAAAGTACGGCGCGGCATCAGCTCCGCACCCCGCGCTCCATTGCCAGCCCAGCGTGTTGTTCGCCAGATCAGCGTCCACGAGTGTGTCCCAAAACCAATAGGCGCCCTCTTCCCAGCTTATTCTCAAGTGCTTCGTGAGGAACGAAGCCACCACCATGCGAACGCGATTGTGCATCCAGCCGGTCGTCCATAGCTCGCGCATACCAGCGTCCACGAGCGGATAACCGGTTGCTCCACGCTGCCACTTCTTGAGCAATGGAGCATCCGTGCGCCAACTAAACGCCGCAAACTCCGCTCGCAGCGGTTGATTCGGAGTCTGTGGGAAATGGAACAACAAGTGGTACGCAAATTCGCGCCAACCCAGTTCCTTAAGGTAGCAATCGACGGCTTCGCCGGCGCTGGCTGTGCGCGCCCTCTGAAGTTCGTGCCAGAGTCTGCACGGGCTGATTTCGCCGAAGTGCAGATGGGGAGATAGCCTCGACGTACCGGTCCGCTCCGGGAAGTCGCGATCAGATGCGTAGCCACCTAGCCTGCTCCTCAGGAATGTTCTGAGTTCCGCCGCCGCTCCGGATTCTCCCGGATTCCAGGCTGCCCGCAAGCCGCTCGCCCAATCAACCTGCGGCTCAAGACGAAGGTCAGCAAGAGGAGCGGAGTCGGGCCAGGCTGAAGGCTCAGGAAGCCGTTTCGGCCCTTCGCGAGGCGAAGCAGGCTCGGGCTTGGCAAGGCAAGCTTTCCAGAACGCTGAAAAAACCTGCAACGGGCGCTGCGTGCTCTTGCTGATGACAGTCCCGGGCTCAAACAAAGTGCCTGCATCGAAAGTCTGAACGTCGACTCCCTGCTGGAGCAGCGAACTCTTCACGGCTGTGTCACGCGCAATCGCCGCGGGTTCATAGCGGCGGTTCCAAAAGACGGCCTTCGCACCCGTTTCAGCGACCAATTGTTCGAGCGCTTGGAGACTCGACCCCCGCCGCAAGATCAGCCGGGAGCCCCGCAAAGCCAAGCTTTCGTGAAGGCGGCCGAGAGATTGACGCAGCCACCAGCGTGACGCCGCTCCGGGCGGCCACGGCTCCTCTTCGTCGGGCGCCCAAATGAACACGGGTATGACAGGTGTTCCTCGCTCAGCGGCCGCGAGCAACGCCGGGTTGTCGTCCAGACGCAGGTCCAGACGGAACCACACCAGCGACGGCGTCACGCTCAAGCAAGACTCCGGGATCTTCGCTCTTGCATCTGACTAAACCAGCGGTCTGCTCTCGTTTCCGCTGTTTCGGGATCGAAGCCCTTGGCTATGGCTCTAGGGTCGCATCTCTCTACTTAGCCGGCCGCTCTGCTTCGAATCGAATCTGTTTCAGCTTTTCGGCATCGGTTGGAAGCTCCGCCTGGCCGGCCGGAAACTCGTTGGCCTTCAGAATAAACGCCAGGGCATCGGCGTTCTGCGGCCGGCTTAGCGTTCCGGGCTTGTCGGCAGGCATCGCCGTCTGAATCTTCTCGAACAGGTCGTCAACCGTTTCGCCGTTCCAGTTTCCCTTGAAGCCGCTTCCGGTGAGCGCTGGTGTTTGGGGCCGCTTGCCCTGCAAGTGGTCGCCATGACACGAAGCGCATCTCTGGCCGTAGAGCACGCTTCCACGCTCCGCCTGTTTGCCGGTGTAGACGCCGTCCCACACTGAGGCCGTGCCTTGTGCTCGCAACGCGACCCTTGTCACGCCGCAGAAGGCGCCGATGACGATTGCAACCACAAGCCTCGCTTTTATTTCACGCATTCACGCTCCTCACAGGTATCTTATACTGGCACATCGGATGCTGATTGGACGCGGAGCCCGCCCTCGCTGGTGCTGTCAGGGCGGGCGGCGACAATGTCGCTGCCACGTCTGAATTCACCAACAGTACTGAGGAGACGTCATGCCCTTTCCCTCGAAGCATCGAGTCGCCACATTCCTGGCCGCCGTGCAGGTGTTCGTGGCGCTACAACTCGCCGCGGCTGCCAGTCAGCCGCCCGCCTGTGATCCCGGCAATGGCGGAATTACGCTGCCTCCGGGCTTTTGCGCGCTCGTGGCCGCGGACGGCCTTGGTCCGGCGCGCCACATCGCGGTGGCCGCCAACGGTGACGTCTACGTGGCGATCCAGAGCGATGACAAGCACAAGGGCGGAGTCGTGGCTTTGCGCGATACCAAGGGCGACGGCCGTCTGGACATGAAAGAAGCCTTCGGCACGGGCAGCAGCACCGGCATCGCCTTGCGGAACGGCTACCTTTATCTGGCCCATTTCAACTCCGTCGAACGATTCAAAATGACGCCCGGCCAACTAACGCCTTCGGGCCCTCCTGAAACGCTGGTGAGCGGCTTGCCCGGCGTTGACGAGCACGGCGACAAAGGCATCGCGTTTGACGGCGCGGGATCGTTCTACGTCAACGTGGGCGGGCCTTCAAACGCCTGCCAGCCGCGTAACCGGCAGAAAGGCGTGCCCGGACAAGACCCGTGCGATCTGCTCAAGGAGCACGGCGGCATCTGGAAATTCGATGAAAACAAGCTCGGCCAGAAGCAGTCCGACGGCGTGCGTTACGCCACCGGTCTGCGTCAGATGCCCGCCATCGCCTGGCATTACGGCGCGCTCTACATTGTAATGAACAACCGCGACCAGCTTGACACGCTTTGGCCCGAGCACTTCACGGCGCAAGACAATGCTGAGCGCCCCGCCGAACCCATGTATCGCGCCGTGCAGGGCTCGAACTTCGGCTGGCCCTATTGCTTTTACGACTACGGACTCAAGAAGCTGCTCCTGAGTCCTGAGTACGGCGGCGACGGCAAAATGGTTGGCCGCTGCACTCAGTTTGACTTGCCGGTGGCGAGTTTCCCGGCTCATTGGGCGCCGGTGGACCTCATGTTCTACGACGGCACTCAGTTTCCCGCTCGCTACCGCGGCGGAGCGTTCATCGCCTTTCACGGTTCGTGGAACCGCGCGCCGATGCCCCAAGCCGGCTCCAACGTAACCTTCCAACCCTTTGCTGACGGCAAACCTGCGGGCAAGTTCGAGGTTTTTGCCGGCGGCTTCGCGGGCAAAACGCCGGCGCCTATGAATCCAGACGAAGCTGTCGCCCGTGCGGATGGCGTAGCCGAGGCGCCCGACGGATCGCTGTACATCGGCGAAAGCCAGAAAGGCAAAATCTGGCACGTCTTCTATCGGGGCGCGAAATAGGCGGTCATTATGCGCGATGCTCCCGATAAAGATAGACTGACGCGAAGAAGGTTCCTCGGCACGAGCTCGGCGGCGCTCACCTCCGCAACCGTCCTCTCGCCACTCTCGGCGACGAAGCTTGCGGCGCAGGAGCAGTCGGCTTACAAGTCCTCCGACCGAAGTAGAAGCGATCCGGGCCCTACCAATCCTGCTCTGGACGCGGCCAATCCGGATTCGAACGCTCCGGTTCCCACGGACGCTGGCGGCGTACAGACGTTCAAGTACCCCTTTTCCCTCGCCCACAAGCGCCTTCATGAAGGCGGCTGGTCCCGCGAAGTTACGCAGCGTGAACTTGCGGTGGCCAAGAGTTTGGCCGGAGTCAACATGCGGCTCACCGCCGGCGGCGTCCGGGAGCTGCATTGGCACACCGCTGCAGAATGGGCGTTCATGTTGTACGGCAACGCCCGCATCACCTGCATCGATTCCGAGGGCAGGAGCTTCGTGACCGACATCAAAGACGGCGACCTATGGTTTTTCCCCACCGGCATCCCCCACTCCATCCAGGGACTCGCCCCCGACGGCTGCGAATTCCTGCTGGTGTTTGATGACGGCAACTTCTCCGAATACGAGACCGTGCTGCTCTCGGACTGGATGGCGCACACGCCTCCGGACGTCGTAGCCAAGAATTTTGGTGTCCGGCAAGAGGCTCTCGCAAGCATGCCGAAGAAGGAATTGTTCATCTTCCAGGCCGAAGTTCCGGGGCGGCTCGAGGAGGGCCGCCGCGTCGCCGCGGGCGCGTTGGGCCCCTCGCCCATTGATTTTGCTTTCCGCACTGCGCAGGATGCTCCCACCAAGCGCACCAAGAGCGGGGATGTCCGCATCGTGGATTCGAGCACGTTCAAAGTGTCTACGGCCATCGCCGCCGCGATTGTCACCGTCAAGCCCGGCGGCCTCCGCGAGCTTCACTGGCACCCGAACGCCGACGAGTGGCAATACTTCTTTGCCGGCAAGGGACGCATGACCGTGTTCGCAACCGGCGGTCGCGCCCGCACCATGGATTTCGAAACCGGTGACGTGGGTTATATCCAAAAGACGCTCCCTCACTACGTCGAAAACACCGGCACCACGGACCTGAAGTTCCTGGAGATGTTCAAGAGCAGCTACTATCAGGACCTCGCGCTTTCCGAATGGCTGGCGCACACACCGCCGGAACTTGTCGCCGCTCATCTGCACCTCGACAAAGCCACGCTGGACGCATTGCCGAGAGAAAAATCCGTGATCGTGCCTGACTAGTGTGGCGTTTCATTAAACTATATCCACATAATTTCGCTTTCGGGATATGGTTCTCAGCATGGCAGGAAAATCGAGACCTGCCGTGTTCGTGCCAAACGATATCGCAAATTAGGAAGCGAGCAGGCAGTCGATGAGACACCCGTATTGAAGATTTGAGATATTTGAGATTGCAGATGCTCAGATAGATGACGGACAACCGCTTCGAGCAGCTCCCGGTCTGGCAACGGCAATCAAGCTGGGTCAGCAAATCTACGCGTTTGCTGCAAGGCCAGCGTTCCGCCGCCAGCGCAGCCTGCGCGACCAGATCGAGCGAGCAGCGGTCTCAATCTCCAATAACATTGCCGAAGGCTTCGAGCGCGGTGGCGGCAGTCGTGAATGTAGAGTGACAAATGCGGCTAGGGTCTCAACGAGGTCACGAAAGTGCAATTGATCTTCAGGTCTTCGCACTGCGAGTCCCCTGGTGTAATCTGGGTTTGAACCACTGCAACAACGGAGCGGACAATATTGGATAAACGCACAGATCATGCCGAAAAGCCATCCGGTCAACGACTAACTCGCAGACGGTTTTTGGGCGCCGGGCCCGCAGCATTGTTGGTGGCCGGGGTTTCAGGTGCGGCGGCGGACGCAGCGGGGTTTCGAGCACCCGCGCCTCCTGCGCGCGCCTGGACGGAAGGCTCATTCGAGCTTGAAGAGATCACCGTTGGCGAGCTTCAGGACGGTATGAAGTCCGGTAAGTTCACGGCGCGCTCCCTCACTGAAATGTATCTCGCGCGTATCGAGAAGATTGACCGCCCGCATCCCGCAAAAGCTTCGGCGGGATCGCGGGCCGCCGAGGAAGCGAGGCCAGGGGTCAACGCGCTTATCGAGGTGAATCCCGAGGCATTACGCATCGCGGAAGAGATGGATCGCGAGCGGCGCACGCGCGGCCCGCGCGGCCCCATGCACGGGATCCCGGTGCTCATCAAAGACAACATCGCTACCGCCGATCGCATGATGACCACGGCAGGGTCATTGGCTCTGGTGGGCGCAAAACCGCCGCGAGATTCATTTGTAGCCAAGCGGCTGCGGGAGGCCGGAGCCGTAATCCTGGGCAAGACAAACCTCAGCGAGTGGGCCAACATTCGCTCAGAGCACTCCACCAGCGGTTGGAGCGGCCGCGGCGGACTCACGCGCAACCCGTACGCTCTGGACCGGAACGCGTGTGGATCAAGCTCGGGCTCGGGCGCCGGAGCTTCGGCCAACTTCTGCGCACTGGCTATCGGTACGGAAACCGATGGCTCCGTCGTGTGCCCGTCTTCGATCAACGGCTTGGTGGGCATCAAGCCCACCGTTGGGCTCGTGAGCCGAAGCGGTATCATCCCCATTTCGCATAGCCAGGACACAGCCGGACCCATGGCTCGCACGGTGACCGATGCGGCCATCCTGCTGGGTGTGATGGCCAGAATTGATCCCGACGACAAGATCACGGCGGAAAGCCAGGGCGAGGCCCAGCCAGACTATACGCGCTTTCTCGATCCCAACGGCCTGAAGGGCGCGCGCCTCGGCGTGGCCCGCAAGTTTTTCGGATTTAATGAAGCCGTTGACAAGCTGATGGAAGAGGCCCTGGCTGAAATGAAGCGCCAGGGTGCAGTGCTGGTAGACCCTGCAGACATCCCGTCAATGGGGAAGTTCGGAAAGACCGAGTTTACGGTGCTCGTCTATGAGCTCAAGGCTGATCTCAACGCTTACCTGGCGACGCTTGGCCCCGGCGCGCCCGTGCACACGCTCGAAGAAATCATCGAGTTCAACAAGAAGAACAGCGACCGCGAAATGCCTTATTTCGGTCAGGACACCTTCGAGAAGGCGCAGGAAAAGGGCCCGCTCACTGAAAAGGAATACCTGGATGCACTCGACAACAACCACAAACAGGCGCGCCAGGAAGGCATCGACGCAGTGATGGACAAATTTCAACTCGATGCTTTGGTGGCGCCCACGGCAGGTCCGGCTTTCATGACGGACTTGGTGAACGGCGACCACGACACCGGCGGCAGCTCGTCGCCCGCTGCCGTAGCCGGATATCCTGACATCACGGTTCCCGCTGGCTTCGTGTTCGGACTTCCCGTCGGCATTTCATTCTTTGGCCGCGCCTACAGCGAGCCCACGCTGCTCAAGGTCGCCTACGCCTTCGAGCAAGCCACGAAGGCGCGCCGGCCGCCGAAGTTCCTTCAGACCATTGAGCTCCGCGTGTGATTGGGTTCAGTTGGTATGAGCGTGGCTGCGCGATGAGCCTGCCTCTACTAATCACTGACGCCGGCGGAGAAGTCGTTGAACCCCCAACAGTCCTGTCGTCAGTAGAAGCAGCGTGGCAGGTTCCGGTGTGAGATCGAGGCTCGCCCCGGGTATCCCGTTACCGCTGGGGTCGGTAAACCAGTAGCTGGGAGGGCCAAGTTCAAGCATAGCCTCCGCAGACCCGTAGGAAGCAACCACCTCAGCATCGAAAGTAGCCGCGAGGTCGAAAGGCTGACCGAAGGTAAACGGAATAACGTCAACGGCACCCGACGGGCCTTGGAAGCAGTATGAGAGCGTAGCGGTTGTGAGACAAGCCTCGTAAACCTCACTGTCGCCGCTCCAGTCCATGGATCCGGAAATAGCGTAGTTCATCCATAGAAGACCCTGGCCGGCGCCTCCCAAAGCAATAACGGATTCACTCCATGAACCCGTCGCACCTGCCCACGTGTTGTTCCAATTATTGACCGAGGAAAGGGTATCCACTGCAATCGTGGCGTTAAGTGGAGTCTTGTTATCGAGGGTAACGAGCGTGAAGGCCGAACTTTGAGCCCCAGCGCCGGTCAGATCCAGGCAGCTTGCCGCGGCGGTTGCCGTGGTGGAGCCAGACTGGGTCTGACTGTTCAAAGAACAGCCCCAACCCCACGTCCAGGCCGTTGCCTGTACGTTGCTGGCTGCTGCTGTACTCTCGGCTAACAATACGAAACAGAAGAGCGACACGACCAGCAAAGCCGTTTTGATTCGCATGTTTTCCTCCTCGCGTCGCGATCGCCTGCTATTATTGCGGCGGGAAAAGGGATTTTGACGATGTGACGAGCGTCACAGGGGCTAGTGACGGCGCTGGTGGAGCCGGCTTCGCGTCCCCCGGTATCGGCCGGTGACCCACAGCTCCACACTCCCTCGCTTTCGGTGCAACACCCTGACAGTCAGGGTGACTTGATAAATGATGAAATGAATACATATATCAGAAATTCTGTACCCGTTTTGGCGACGCTCTCAAAGAAAGAGCAAGCCGCGGCCACGGGAATCCTCACTCGAATGCGATAAGGCGGTGCCTTTCGGGATTCTTGCTCATGCTCGCAGCGACCTCGCGCGACTATTCCAGCTATGTTGACGATGGCGCCGACGCCAGGAGCAGGGCGATCGGAAACGAGTTGGCCGCGGTTGGTATACTCTGTGGCCATTCGAACCCTCTCAAGTAACCCGGAGCTGCGGCTGAGGTAATTCCATTCGAGTTAACAGCTTTTGGGTACAGAGAGCGCGGAGACCCTCGAGCCGGGCACTGGACGGAGAATCTTCGCAGCCTGAGAAGAAGTAAGCCAGCGTAAATAAATAAGCTTTACAGTCGCTATTTCCTGCTTGGTCGGATCGTGTAGTTCCATTCGCCGTGAAATTTGTCGGGCTCCAGATTGACCTGGGCAAACTGTTCATCCGTGATCTTACGCCCAACGGGATACTTGCGGTGATCCAGACGGCAGGTCACTTGGAGACCCTTTGCCGTCGTCGTCCCGGCGATCAGCCGCACGACGGTCTCGTAATCGCGCAGCGGCTCACCGCGCCAGTTGGACGAGATGAAGGAAAACAACCGGTGCTCCACCTGGTTCCATTTGCTCGTGCCGGGCGGGAAATGGCAGACCGTCAGCGTCAGCCCTGTTGGGTCGGCCAAGCGCTGCAACTCCCATTTCCAAAGCCGCAGGCGCCAGCCGTTGCTGCCACCGCCATCGGCGGTGATCAACAGTCGCCCGGCGCGCGGGTAAAGGCGGCGGCCCCCGGCGCGCCACCAACCACGGATCGAAGCCACCGCGAACGCGCCGGTGTCGTGGTCCGTGCCCACGTTGACGAAGCCGGCGTTGCGTCCCAGATCGTAGATCCCGTAGGGATAGGCGCGGGGCACTTGGGGACCGGGAAAATCATGTCCGTTGACCTTGTCCGCCGTCCCCGTCCTGCGCCACTGGCGGCCCCGGTTCTGGTAGTTGCCGATCAATTCCTTCTTCTTTGTGTCCACGGAAATGACGGGCTCGCCCGCCCGCAGAGCGAGTTTAACGGCGCGGTTGATATGTTGGAACTGCACGTCGCGATCGGGATGATCGTCCCCCTCCTCGGTCTTGCGGTTGCCCTGCAAGCTGTAGCCACCCTCCCGCAGGAGTTGGGTGATCTTGGTGTGGCTCACCGGGTGGTGCCGGGTCGTCAGTTCCGCCGCCAGCGTGCGGGCGCTTTTGCACGTCCAGCGCAGAGGCGACTGCGGGTCGCCGCGCGCGGTGGGCTCGACCATTCCGTCCAGAGCAGGCATCAAGCCCGGATCGTTGGACGTCAACGCGTGTCGTCCACCGCCCTCGTGCCGAATCCGGCCCGGGGCCAGTGGCGCGGCCTGCAATTCCCTAACACCCTTGGTCAAAGTAACCCGCGACAGACCACAGGCGCGGCTCACCCGCGAAATACCGCCATAGCCCAGTTCCACGGCTTGGCTGGCGGCCACCAGGCGGCGGGCATGTTCATCCAGATGCGGCCACATGCCAGCAAAGTATTGGGTCAGTTGGGCATCCGTGCCCATACCCAACGTAATAGCACGGCAGGACAGAAGATGTAAATGTTATTTATTTACCCATCCTGGCTGACACACGCTCAGTTGCACCCAATTTGGTTTCGTCCCACGCAGTCGAAACGCCCGATGAGCGTATCTTCGTGGGAGAGGACATCACGCCGCAGTTCTTGGAACGCTTGCAGGAAGAGCGACCGGAATCCAGTCAGCAGCTCTAACCAAGCCCTACATCGGAAAATGGATGAGGCTTTCCGGACCACCATAATAGGGGATGTACACCACATGGGCGATGAGTTCTTGGTCTCCTTCTCCACAGAAACTCATTCACGCGCTACCGTGCACATGCATTTCGAGGCGAGGTGGGCTGAACGTCTTTCGAATTGAAACGGTCAGCCCCCTCGGGGTCAGGCTTAAATTGTGCGAGCTTGAGGAAGCGTAGCGCGTCTATCGCGGCGTCGGCTACGCTCTACGCTCGCTGCTGCGCCAACACCACGAAATCATCGGCGTAACGGAGCAGCGCACAAATTTCCCGTTGAAAGCAAGAGTAACTACCGGCGCATTCCGTGGTGAAATTTGACAGCCGGGCCATGGGCACTTACACTCAAACTGAGATGGCCATCGCCGCGAAAAACAGAGCGCTACTGACGATACCGGAGGAGGTGCGGCGCCGCGCCGGCCTTAAGCGCGGCCAGGAAGTTGAATTCAAGGTGTCTGCGGGCGTGATCAATGTCGTCCCGAAGTTGCCGGCCGCCGATGAGGAGTACACGACGGCCGGACGGCGCCTCATTGATGCCCGTTTGCGGGAAGCCCGCAAAGGCCCCTACCACGGACCCTTTACGACCGCTGACGAAGCCATTGCCTTTGTTCGCAAGACGATGCGGGAACGGGAAGCGGCAAAGCGCAGGTCGTAAGCTTCCCTCATGAAGATTTTTCTATCCCAGCGCGCGATCGAGTCGCTGAAAGACACGCCCCGCCTAGCGTCCACCGGGCTTTTGAAAAGCAACTGCGATTCCTGGCAAGCAATCTGCAGCACCCCTCCCTGCGCGCCAAGAAGTATGACGAATCGAAAGACCTCTGGCAGGCGCGCGTCAACCGGGACTGGCGCTTCTACTTCACGATCACCAGAGCGCATTCGAGGACCATGTTATCTTCGGGGTCACGGCAGACCGCCGTCAACGCCTGGGGAATCTCAATCACCTGCAGAAAACCCAAATAGTCAGCCAGCGTTTCCACGACTTGGTCCGCAGAGAAATGGAGGCGGGTTCCCAACTTCTCCGCCAGTTCCTTCATCAATTCCGGGCAAGTGAACAGCGGGAACTCGCCGGCGCGCGCCCTCTCAATTCCAAAGTGCTCGTGTTCGCCATAGTATCATCCGCATCAAGCTGAGGGTAGGTTCCGATTTGCGGCGCACTCAACATGCTGCTTGAGCGCGGGCTGCCTTGCGTATCGTTTCGCGTGAGGCCTTTCATATTCCGAATGAGCGCCGATCCATGCCTTAGCGGCCCTCGGCCTTGGCCGCTAACGCATCGGCCTCAGCGTCGGATGGCACGTAAAACGAGCCGGACTGGCGCGGTTCGGCCTCCGGTGGGGGGCGGTATCATTCGCCATGGCGACGATCATGTGGCGCGTCCAGCCGTGGCCCGCCAGCATACGGCTGATGGTAGAAGGCGGCACCGGGTGGCCCACGGCTTTTTGATATGCCGCGTGGACATCGCCGGAGTGAATCACGCATTGAGGCGCTGCGGCGCTGCGTAATTGGCGAAGCAGATTGTATTCCTCTTTTTCGGTCAGGTTCTGGCGCCGCCGGCCTCCGCGCTTGGGCTCGGCGAGCGCGGCGTCGCCCAGGCGTGCGTAAAGGGAATGGAGCCTCCAAACCGACGCGTAATTCCATCCGATAGCGGCGGCGATCTGGGCGGCACTCAGGCCCAGGGCTTCCCGCAGCCACAGGCACTGTATCCGTTGATACTGCGCCTTGGTGCGAGCCGCGCCTAAAGCGGCCTTGAGCTTTTTCATGCGAACCTTCAGGAAAAGGCTTGAGTTGGCCCATACCACCCCTTATTATTCACCATTGAATAACTCTATAGTTATCAAAGAATACGGTCCATGGCAAGCCCCGGCCGGACGGGGTACTGGCGTCATTTCTGAAGCGCGGAACGCTCTGAAGCGCAGTCATTCCCGCGAAGGCGGGAATCCATTACAGAAGTGGTTGGAGAAAGAGGGTATCAACGAAGTGGATTCCCGCCTTCGCGGGAATGACTGCGTCCGGAGCGTTTGAGTGACACCATACCGGCTTCCGGGGGTGCACGACAGAATTGTGCACGATTTGCTTGGCGCCGGTTTGCAAGGTACGATGAACGTCAGGCAGCCTTGGGAAGCCGGGTCACTGAGGGGGCCGATCGTGGTGGCGCATGGTTCGAGGGAGCAGGCGGCACGTAAGTTCAGATGAGCCCCGAATCAGGCCCCGCTGCTTCGATTGCCCGCGATCCTTCCTTCTCGTCTTCTGTGCTCTCCTGCTCAGCGGCAGCGGCCTGCGCGCTGACGAGTTCACCCAAAACTCCCGCTACTCGGCCCGGCTCTTTTCCGGGGGTACGCTGATTATTGACAGTCGCGTGGGCGACATTCATGTTTCGGGCTGGGACGAGCCGCGAGTGCAAATCGACGCGGAGAAGCTGGTGCGGGCCGGAAACGAGAAAGCGGCGCAGCCCCTGTTCGGACGCATCAACGTCGTGCTGGAAGGCCAGGATAAGGAAGTGCGCCTGCTCACCAGCTATCCTGCGCGCAGATTCTGGCGGCCCTTTCGCGGCGAGTCCAAACTCACCGTCAACTTCGAAATCGAGATGCCCTATGACGCCAATCTGGTGTTGCATTGCGTCGACGGCGACGTGCGCGTTGCGGGTGTGAACGGCCGGGAGCAATTGCGGGTGAACTACGGCGACGTGGAAATTGACGTGCCCTCGGTTTGGGCCCTCCGTTCCTTCTACGCGCATGCGTGGCTGGGGTACGTGCAGAGTGATCTGCACGGGACCGAATCGGACGCCGCAGGGATGAGCAAGAAGATTTCGTTCTGGAATCCCAATGGCAGTCAGGACGTGGCCGTTCAGGTTCGGATGGGAGGAGTGTTTGTGTACAGCGACGCTCAGTGAGTTTGGCCGGCGGCCGGCAAATCAGCACGTTGGTCCGGGGAACCGTCTTGCGCCCAGATGCGTAACACAGAACGTTGGGGATTCTCAAACCAATCGTCGAGGATCAGACTCATGACAAAGCTCAGAAATGTCCGCCGGTTCTGTACCGTCTTGCTTGCGATGGCTGCGTTGCCTGCGCTGCTGCGCGCAGACTATCGCGTCGAGAAGCATCTGAAGCTCGACCCCGGAGGACGGCTGGTGGTGGACTCAAGCGAAGGCAGCGTAAGGGTGACCGGGTCAGCCGAATCCGGCGCCGAGGTGATCGTCACCGCAAACCGGGATGACATTGACCAACTATTCGAGTTCAGTTACGAGGAACATGCGGGTGAGGTCAAGATCACCGCTCGCCGGCGCCACCCTTGGGGTTGGAACTGGGGCCACGGCCCAAATCTTCACTTCGAAGTGACGGTACCGGAAGAGACGTCCGTCGAGGTCAAGACCGGCGGCGGGAGTGTGGAGGCTTCCCGGATTAAGCGAGAGACGGAGTTGAACACATCCGGGGGATCGATTCGGGCTTCCGATCTTGGTGCGAACCTCCGCGCGCATACTTCGGGGGGAGGCATTCAACTCGAAGAGGTGAGCGGCAACGCACGCGTGGACACTTCGGGTGGCGACATTCGTGCGGGGTCATTGGGTGGGTCGCTCGAAGCCAGGACCAGCGGAGGTTCTATTGACCTTCGCGGAGTCAAGGGTGATCTTCTAGCCCACACTTCCGGTGGCTCGATTCACGTCGAGAACGCAGGCGGCCGTGTGACTGCCGACACTTCCGGGGGCTCCGTGGATGTCTCGTTTTCGCACGGGAACTCTCACGGCGGAGAGTTGGAAAGCTCGGGTGGAGGCGTCCGTGTTCGGCTGGACCCCTCGGCAAACCTGAACCTCGATGCTTCCTCTTCCGCTGGGCCCGTGATCAACGGTCTGCCGATTCGTGTATCGGGAACCTTGTCGCGCTCGCATCTTGTCGGCAGTATCGGTTCGGGTGGGCCTTTGCTGCGAGTGCACTCCAGCGGCGGATCGGTTCACATCGAAGCGTTGTAGTCGCGCGTCTCGAATGCAGTGCGTCGTTGAACAACTCGGACGCGTCGAATATGGTGCCGGTCTGGCGCTACAACGTGATCGTGTGGCAGCGCGCAAGGCTGACGCAATTCCGGACACACTTCTTCTCCTTGAACATCCGCACGTTTACACTCTCGGCAGGAACGCCCGGCGGGAGAACGTGTTGGTGTCACCCGCGTTTCTGCGCTCGCGCGGAGCCAGCGTCTTCGAGACAGACCGCGGCGGCGACGTCACCTATCACGGTCCCGGGCAGCTCGTCGGATATCCGATTATCGATCTCACCCAGCATCGGAGGGACATTGCTTGGTACATGCGCTCCCTGGAAGAGGTTGTCATCCGAGTCGCGGCGGGGTACGGCATCGACGCAGGCCGTCTGCCAGGCGCTGCCGGCGTGTGGGTGGGAAACGCTAAGCTGGTAGCCGTGGGGGTTCACATCTCGCGCTGGGTTACCTCGCACGGGTTCGCTTTCAACGTCAACACTGATCTGAGCTTCTTTGATTGGATCGTGCCTTGCGGCTTGCATGGACGCGGTGTGACCTCGCTCCAGCGCCGCCTCGGGCATCCCGTTGAACTGGAGGAGGCCACGAGCAAGGTAATCGAGGCCTTCGGCCAGGTGTTTGGCCTGGAGATGCAGCAGGCCGAGAAGGAGCTTTCTGGCCAGCTCGTTCGTGTGTAGACTGGTATCGGCTGACAGCGTACGGGGAGGCTGGTTCGCGTGACGATCGAAGATCTTGAGCGCGGGATGAAGATACTGTGGGACGGACATGTTCACTCGGCGGAACGCCTGGACCGTATTGAGGCACTGCAGGAAAAGGCTGAATCGGAGATGGCCGAGTGCAGGACGGGGATCAAGAGATTGGCGCGAGTGGTGACGCGCCTGGGCGAAGCTCAGGCCACTCTTATGGAGGCGCAAGCTCGCACAGGTGAGACGATGACCGCGCTCGGAGAGGATCTTCGAAAGCTCGCAAAGCGCATGGACGCCTTCATTGCCGCACTCAGAAACGGTCGTGGGCGGCAGCAATAGACTTACTCCCTGCGGCAGTGACCGCCAATGGCTGCAAAACTCACCCGCACCCAATACCACGAGCTCTATTACTACCTGCGCCTGAATCGTCGCGTCGACGAGCAACTCACCAATCTGTACCGGCAGGGGAAGGTGGTGGGCGGCGTTTACTCTAGCCTCGGCCAGGAAGCAATCTCGGTGGGTACGGCCTACGCGCTCGGTCCCGAAGATTTCCTGGGCGGCATGATTCGTAACGTCGCTGCGATGTTGGTTCGCGGCTTCAGGCCGCGCGATGTTTTCATGCAATACATGGCGAAGCGTGACGGCCCCACGGGCGGACGAGACGCGAACACGCACTTCGGCGATCTCAAACGAGGAGTGATTGCTCCCATCAGCGTGGTCGGCGAATTGGTGCCGCTGCTGGCCGGGGTCGGGCTGGCAGCCAAAATCAGGCATGAGAAGCGTGTAGGGCTTACCTATGTGGGCGACGGCGCCACTAGCACGACGCCGTTTCACGAGGGATTGAACTTCGCAGCCGTATTAAAATTGCCATTGATCGTCGTCGCGGAAAATAACGGCTGGGCCTATTCAACGCCGGTTGAAAAGCAGATGGCGAACACGAACATCGTGGACCGGGCGCAGGCCTATGGCATTGCCGGTGTGGCCATCGACGGCAACAGTGTCTTGGAAGTGTATGAGGCCACCCGCAGCGCCGTAGAACGAGCTTACAACGGCGATGGGCCCACGCTGATTGAGGCAAGGACGATGCGCATGAAAGGTCATGCCGAACATGACGATGCGCGCTACGTGCCGAAAGACGTGATCGAAGAGTGGCGCGCGCGTGACCCCATTTTGAACTACGAGAAGTTTCTAACCGCCAAGAGACTGATGACGGCGGGCGAGAAAGCTGCCATCGAGGCTCGGCTCGAGAAGGTGATTCGAGAAGACGTTGAGTTTGCCGAGGCGAGCCCGTTTCCCGCGCCCGAAGAGGCGGCACGGGCGGTGTGGGCCTGAGAGATCTGGCGATCTGACCCATCGGGTGATCGGGTGATTTGTGATTGAGTGATTTGTGCGAGCTTTGAGGTTAGCTTTATGGGCACCACAAGGACACCTGACATCAAAACAAGACCCGCTCGTCGCTCCAAGAAGGCCGCCAGCACCGATGGCGTAACGCACAAATCACCCAATCACCCGATCACTCAATGGGTCAATTATCTGATCACCCGATCACCCGATCCGAGCACCCTCGAGCGCATGCTGTATTACCTCAAGGTCGCGCGCGAGGCGGAGCATCGCATTGAACGGGTGCTCTACCGTCAGGGCAAGATCGTGGGTGGCGTGTACGTCGGCCGGGGACAGGAAGCGATCGCGGTGGGAGCGACCATCCAGCTTGGCGAAGGCGACATCAGTTTTCCCAGCCACCGGGATTTCGCTGCCTGGGTCATCCGCGGCTTTACACTTCGCGAGATTTTTTTGAATTGGCTGGGGCGCGGTAACGGCCCCTCGCGAGGGCGCGATAACACAGGCCATTTTGGCGATGTCAAAAGAGGGCTTATCCCGATCATCTCGCCTCTCGGCGATACCTGCCCGCTCGCTTGCGGTACCGCTTTGGTGCAGAAGCAAGGAGGTCAGGGGCACGTGACGCTGGTGCACTTCGGCGAAGGAACTACGAGCAGGGGCGACGTGCACGAGGCGATGAATATGGCGGCAGTCTGGAAGCTGCCGGTAATTTTCATCTGCAACAACAACGCCTATGCCTACTCGACGTCCACCCGTCAGCAGTATGCAGTGAAGGACCTTTCAGTACGCGGTCCGGCTTATGGCATGCCCGGAGTGACCACTGACGGTAATGACGTCCTCGCGGTCTACGAGACGGTCCGCACCGCCATCGAACGGGCCAGGGCAGGGCGGGGTCCAGCGTTCATCGAGTGCAAGACGTTTCGCATGACGGGGCATTCCGCTCATGACGCCGCGGAGTACGTGCCCAAAGAACTCTTCGAAGCAGCAGCGCAAAACGATCCGGTGGCGCGCTTCGAGAAGTTGCTTCTCGCCGCGAAGGTCATCTCTGCCGAGCGACTGGGTCGGATGGACGAGCAGATCACGAAGGAAATCGACGAGGCTGTGGCTTTCGCTGAAGCAAGCCCGATGCCGGATGGTGCTGAAGCGGTCGAAGGGGTTTATTGTGAGGACGGATGCTTCTGGAGCGCATCCGTTGTTCGTGATCAGTAGTCCGTTGCAGGGGACGCCGGACAACTGACAACGGACGTTTTCTTGCCCGAGTAAACGTGAGGTTCACTTATGGCGGTGTTAACGCATCTTGAGGCCATCCGCCAGGGCATTTGGGAAGAGATGGAACGCGACCCGTCAGTTTTCCTGATGGGCGAGGATATCGGTGTGTATGGCGGCGCTTTCAAGGTAACTCAGGGCATGCTGGAAAAGTTCGGCGCTGAGCGCGTCATTGATACGCCCATCTCTGAATCCGCCATCGTGGGTGCAGCGGTGGGCGCTGCACTGATGGGAATGCGGCCGGTTGTGGAGATGCAATTCATGGACTTCATCGCCTGCGGCTTCGACCAGATCGTGAACATGGCCGCAAAGATTCACTACCGATGGGGGCCGGCGGTGCCGATCGTGATTCGCGGACCCTCGGGCGCCGGCGTCCACGGCGGACCGTACCATTCGCAATCGAACGAAATGTGGTTCGTGCACACGCCGGGCCTTAAGGTAGTAGTGCCGGCCACAGCTTACGACGCCAAGGGCCTCATCAAGTCAGCGATTCGCGACAATAATCCGGTGATCTTCTACGAGCACAAGTTTCTCTACAGGCGGATCAAGGACGAAGCGCCCGACAAGGATTACGTGGTACCCATAGGCAAGGCCCGCGTGGCGCGCGGAGGCTCGGACATTTCGGTGATCACGTATGGGGCCATGGTCTGGACGGCGCTGGAAGCCGCGCAGGAGCTCGAAAAAGAGGATATTTCGCTGGAGGTGATCGATCTTCGGTCCCTGCTTCCTTATGACGAAACCGCGGTGCTGGCGAGCGTGCGCAAATGCAACAAAGTTATCCTGCTGCACGAGGATACACGCATCGGTGGTTTCGCCGGCGAACTCGCGGCCGTGATCGCCGAGAAGGCCTTCGACGACCTCGACGGACCCATCGTTCGGGTCACCGCTCCGGATACGCCGGTGCCGTTCTCGCCTCCGCTTGAGGAGTACTTTCTTCCGAACGCGGCGAAGGTGGCGGAGGCAGCACGAAGGCTGGCCGCATACTAAGCCAAGTGCCGCCGAACGACGAGAGAATTCGTACAGTTTTTATCCCACTCAGAAGGCTCCGTCGCGGAGTTGGAAAACCCAACTTGTGCTGAGCGTGGACTTAGGGTACTGCACTTTGGCGGAGAGCCAGCGAGTTGCGAGTCTCGCGACCGAGTTAAGTAAAATGCTCGACTCGCTTCGGAGAAAGCTTGAGGTGAAAGAGTGAACCCCCAGCACCTGCGACTTGCCACTTGCCACATATCACTTGCCACTTCTCCGACCGCCAGAGGAAAGTATGCCGACTAACGTCATCATGCCCCAAATGGGGGAAAGCATTGCCGAAGGCACTGTCACCAGGTGGCTTAAGAAGGTGGGCGAACGGGTAGAGCGTGACGAGCCCCTCTTCGAGATTTCCACGGACAAGGTTGACGCTGAGATTCCGTCGCCGGCCGCGGGCATTCTCACCAAGATTCTGGTGAGCGAGAACCAGACGGTTGAAGTCAACGCCGTGGTGGCCGAAATTGACGGCGAACGACCGGCAACTCAGCCGGTCGCCAGCGAGGTGCGGCACAATGCGGCACCCGAGGAGGCCGCTCTTGTTGGGACAATTGCCCCCCCGGCTCCGGTCTCGGGACCAGACGGCTCGGTGGCTCCTCCATTCAGCGTGCCTTCTGAACCTGCGGCATCAGGGTCCACCGCTGATGCGGCCGGTGCGGCGCTGGCCAGCCAACATGTGCGCTCCTCGCCTTTAGTCCGCCGCCTGGCAAAGGAGAATCACGTCGATCTGTCACGCGTAAAAGGCACCGGCCTGGGTGGCCGCATCAGCAAGAAAGACATTCTGGCTCACCTGGCTACACAGCCTGCGGTTGCTGGTGCTCAGCCGTCCGTGGCGGCAGGGGCCGTTGCGCCCCCTTCTGCTGTTGTGTCTGATTCAACTGCCCCCGCGGCGCGGCAAGTGGTCTTCACGGGGCCCACCCAAGCCGTCCCGATGACCCCGATTCGCAAGCAGATCGCGGAGCATATGGTTCTGAGCCGGCGCACTTCGGCGCACGTGACGACCGTTTTCGAAGTGGAGATGACTCGCGTGTTCGATATCCGCGCGCAGCAAGCGGCGGAGTTTGAGCGGCGCAATGGCTTGAAGCTCACCTTCACGCCCTTCATCGTGCGAGGCGCCGTGGAGGCCATCAAGCAGCACCCGATTTTCAACGCCTCGGTAGAGGGCGACAAGATCATCTATAAACGTGACGTGAACATCGGCGTCGCCGTGGCGCTCGAGACTGGCCTGATTGTCCCGGTGGTGAAGCGCGCAGACGAAAAGAACTTCCTGGGTGTAGCTCGCGCCGTAACCGACCTCGCCGAGCGCGCACGCTCCAAGCGGCTGAACGTCGACGAGGTCCAGGGTGGCACCTTCACCATCACCAACCCCGGCGTGTTCGGCAGCCTGTTCGGCACGCCGATCATCAATCAGCCGCAAGTGGCCATTCTGGGCGTGGGCGTGATTGAAAAGCGGGCCGTCGTGCGCAACGACGCTATCGCCATCCGGCCGATGGCCTACCTGGCTCTTTCCTTTGACCACCGCATCATCGATGGCGCGGTCGCCGACCAGTTTATGGTCAAGATCAAGATGGTGCTTGAGAACTGGACGGAGGCCGTGTTTTGACCTCTCAGACGTAGGGGCACCCCTCGTGGGTGCCCCTTGCCAACGACCCGTAAAGGGGCACCCACGAGGGGTGCCCCTACGTCTGAAAGGCGTGCCGTCATTTTCAGCGCGCTCAACCGTATGATAGAGTGAAGCGCCCGAACGTATGGGCGCTCAAACGTCGGTTAGGAGGGGAAAACATGGGTACTGCTGGCGCCGCGCCTCTGCCGGAGGAGCAGGCCGGGCAATCGTTTGTATCACGCTTTATCGGTGTATTCCTGTCGCCGGGCGAGACCTTCGAGGACATTGTCGGGAAGCCTGACTTTCTGGCACCGCTCGTAGTAGGCATTCTTGCGGCGGTGGCAGTCACCGAAACCATGCTTTCAAAGATTGGCATCGAGCGAATCATTCGCACCCAGATCGCGCAAAGCAGTAGAGGCGCGAGCATGACGCCCGACCAGATCGATCAGGCTGTAGCTCAAGGCGCGAAGTTCGGCACCATCCTCGCGCATGTTTTTGGGGTCATCGGGATCCCGATCGTCGTTCTGATCATCGCGGCCATTGGTCTCGGTATTGTAAGCGCCGTCTTTGGATCGAAAACGACCTTCGGCACGGCCTTCTCAATCACCTGCTATGCCAACCTGGTGTCCGTTCTTGGAGCGGTGATCGCCGTGGTGATGATCCTGTTCGGCGATCCGGAGCACTTTAACCCGCAGAGTCCCGTACCCACCAACTTGGGTTTCTTCATCGACCCCACGCACACATCGAAGCCTTTGGTGGCGCTCGCGGGCTCGATTGACCTCTTCACGTTTTGGTTCATGGCCCTGCTGGGTATCGGCTTTTCGGCAGCCACTCGAAAGCAGGCCAAGCCCGTCTCTGTGTTTCTATGCTTCTTCGGCCTCTGGACGGTGTGGGTTCTAGCCAAGATGGGCTGGGCCACAATGGGATAGAAACAGTGGTTAGTGGTAAGTGGTTAGTGGTTAGCCCAGCGGCCTCGAAGGCCGAACACCCACTGGGAATGTTGGCCATCAACCAACTAGCCCACTAGCCACCAGCACTCACCACTTACCACTAACCCCTAAACACTTGTTCTTTGAGGTTACCCATCTCGATCCTGCCACTCGCGCCCGAGCGGGATTGTTGCATACGCCCCACGGCGTGGTGGAGACCCCCGTCTTCATGCCTGTGGGTACGGCGGGTACGGTCAAGGCAATATCGCAAGAGGAGCTTGAGGCCCTCGGCGTCCGCATCCTTCTCGGCAACACCTACCATCTTTACTTGCGTCCAGGTCATGAGTTGGTGCGCGAACTGGGCGGACTACACCGGTTCATGGGCTGGCGCGGCGCCATCCTTACGGACAGCGGCGGCTATCAGATCATGAGCCTGGAGGGGCTGGGGCGCGTCAGCGATGACGGCTACGAGTTTCGCTCGCACCTCGACGGCTCGCGCCACATGCTGTCGCCGGAACTGGCTGTTCAGATTCAGATGGCGCTGGGCTCCGACATTATGATGAGCCTCGACCACTGCGTGGAATACCCTGCCAGCCGCGAAGTCGCCGCTAACGCCGTGAAGCTCACCAGCCGCTGGGCGCGGCGATGCCGCGCGGCCTATCTCGGGGCTCGGGACTCGGGGTTCGGTGTTCGGGGTTCGGTGTTCGGGGTTCGGGGTTCGGCAAATGAGGGCCAGGACTCGGGACTTGGAACTCGGGACTCGTGGGCCACCATCTCGGGTGAGTCCGACCACCCTCCTGATGGCCCGGCTTCTGACGCCCGAACACCGAACACCGAATACTGCATCCCGGCTTCCGATGCCCGAGCCCCGAGTCCCGAGTTCCAAGTCCCGGCCCTATTCGGCATCGTCCAAGGGGGCATCGATTCCGAACTTCGGCGTCAAAGCGCCGAGGAGTTGACGGAGATCGGCTTCGAAGGCTACGCCATCGGCGGTCTCTCGGTGGGCGAACCCAAATCTGCCACCTACGAGCTCACTGAGTTCACCGCGGCGCTCTTGCCGGAAGACAGGCCCCGTTACCTGATGGGGGTTGGCACGCCGGAGGATCTGGTGGAATGTGTGGCTAACGGAGTGGATATGTTCGATTGCGTCATGCCCACGCGTCACGCGCGCAACGGCTCCATCTTCACATCCCACGGAAGAATCGTCATTAAGAACGCCCGCTACACGCGCGACACGGCGCCACTAGACCCGGCCTGCTCGTGCGCAGTATGCCGCCGTTACAGCCGGGCCTACCTCCGGCACCTCTTCATGGCCGGCGAAATGCTCGGGCCCATCCTGGCCACTCGTCACAACCTCCACTTTTATCTTGACACCATACGCGAAATTCGCGACGCTATCCGCTCCGGCGAGTATAATGGCTGCAGGTCCAGACTACGTCGTGGACCGGTGGCGGGTGAGGCTCCGGACTCCTGACAGGAATCGGACAAGTCAGGTGACCGCTTCCGGTAAGCCTGCCCGTTCTCGGCGGTTTTTTCCATCTTCTCAGGCCGCGCGCGCGGCGGATTGGCCACATGCCACCCATTTGTCTTGTCTTTGCGGCTTCCCCAAGCTCCGGGCAGGCCTTGGTGCAGATGCTGCCCATTTTGCTGATTTTTGCGGTGTTCTATTTTCTGCTCATCGTCCCCCAGCAGCGGCAGAAGAAGAAGACGCAGGAGATGCTTTCCAATCTCAAGAGCGGAGACCGGGTGATTACCACCGGCGGCGTCTTCGGCACCATCATTGGATTTCGGGAAGGCGTGGTGCAACTTCAAATCGCCAGTCAGGTGAAGATTGATGTTTCCCGTACCGCCATTGCCGGACTGCAGCCCGAGGAGGGGGATGCCAACGGGAAACAGGGCGACGGAGGCAAGAAGAAGTAACGGTCGTCCGTAGGGCCGGGGCTTGCCCCGGCCACACGGGCTGGAAGCCCGTGCCACGTGGCATGGCCATCCTGGCCATGCCGTGAAGGTCTGAACGTAGAAGCCCTGAAGGGGCGTGCTATTAAAGCCCAGGCCAGCGGCCTGGGTCTGAGACACGGCATTTTTCAAGAATTGAAGCCCTGAAAGGGCGCGCGATTGGAGGTAGCCGAAATGGGCAGACGCACGTGGGAGAACTAAGCCCGCGTCTAGGTCGCCCCTTCAGGGCTCACGGCTTCGAGGAGTGCACTTGATCGCCCTGGGCGTTGCCCAGGGACGGGCTAGATCGGCCTTTCAGGCCTGGGTTTACGATTTGCGCTTGATGCGTGTGGTTTTCCGGAATAAAAAGATGAAAGGCTCATAACGTCATGATGGAGAAAGTTCGCACTCGGGCGATTGTGATCCTGGCGGTGCTCGTGGTGTGTGTCATCGGCATCGTCGGTCTGCCCAAGAATTTCCAGCAGCTCAAGCAAAACATCGCGGATCGCATTCACTTCGGGCTTGACCTGAAGGGTGGCACCCACTTGGTTTTGCAGGTCCACGTGGACGACGCCGTGAACCTCGTCACGGGCCAGGCTCTGGAGCGCCTTCGGGACGGCCTGCGCGGCAAGAACATCGGCTACACCGATGCCCGCAAAGCCGATCTCACCCATATTCTCATCAAGGGATTGCCGCAGAACCGCATCGCGGATTTGCAGGCGCTGGTGAATGACCAGTTCTCGGATTGGCAGCTTGAAGGGGTGGCAGGTGATCCCACGGCGCGCCAGCTCGCGCTCAAAACAACTTCCCTGGCCCAAATCAGAAACAGCACGCTGGATCAGGCCATGGACACCATCAATCGGCGAATCAATGCCTACGGCGTGGTGGAAGCGAATGTGGCCCACTACGGCAGTGAGGGTGACTACGAGTTAGTCGTGGAACTGCCGGACGTCACCGATCCCACGCGGGTGAGGGATATCATCCAGCAGACCGCCATGCTCGAGCTGAAGATCGTACAGGACGGCCCATACCCCTCGCGCGAGGCCGCGCTGGCCGCCCACGGCGGAATCCTGCCGCCGGACACGCAGTTGCTGCCCGGCCAGCCGGAGTCATCCGACACTACGGGCGGCGAGGTATGGTACATCGTCAATCAGATCGCGGCAGTCACGGGGCGTGACCTTAGTCCCGACGGCGCCCAGCCTTCCCAGGATGAAAATGGCCGTCCGGATATTCTTTTCAATCTCACTCGCGACGGCGCCTCGCGCTTCGGCCAGGTGACGGGCGCGAACGTGAACAAGAGGCTGGCCATTGTCTTGGATAGCCGTGTGGTCTCGGCGCCTGTGATCGAAACTCAAATCACGGACCGCGGCAGGATTACAGGCAGCTTTACCGTGCAGCAGGCCGCGGACTTGGCCCTGGTCCTTAACTCCGGCTCGCTGCCGGCATCGATTAGCACTCAGCAGGAAGAGACCGTAGGCGCCTCACTCGGGGCGGACTCCATTCGCCACGGCGTCTGGGCATGCCTTATCGGCTTTGTCGCCATCATGGGATTCATGCTGGTGTACTATCGCGGAGCGGGCATCAACGCCGATATTGCTCTGATTCTCAACCTTCTTATCCTGCTAGCTGTGTTCAATTACATCGGGGCTACCTTGACGCTGCCGGGTATTGCCGGCGTCATCCTGACCGTCGGTATGGGCGTTGATTCCAACGTGCTGATCTTCGAGCGCATCCGCGAGGAGTTGCGTGCTGGAAAGGCGGTGGGTGCGGCTATCGAGGGCGGATTCCAACACGCCTTCACGACCATCATTGATACCCACGTGACTACGGTGGTGTCGGCGGCGATCCTGTTTACCTTCGGCACTGGGCCCATCAAGGGGTTCGCCGTGACTCTGACTATCGGACTGGTGGCCAACCTCTTCACTTCGGTCTATGTCTCTCGCGCCATCTTCGATTGGGAATTGACGAAGCGGACGGCAGGCCAGGCGCTCAGTATTTAGCTCAGCTTTCAGCCGTTACCTATCTAGCGGTTGTCGGTGGTCGGTTCTCGGTCGTCGGTAGTAAGCTGGCCGCTGACGACTAACTCGAGGAACGAAGCCACTATGTGCTTTATAATCAGTAAGCGGTTTCAGATCGTCGGCTGTTGGTGATCATCCGTGGCCAGCAAAGTCGAGGCCGACGGCTGAAAGCTGATAGCTCAATGTAACGAACGAAGCCAAGAGGTTATTGAAAACAAAGCAGATCGTTTTATTGCTAATCGCAATAGCCAATATGTTTATGAAAACAAAAGGCTTATATTCTGTTAAGCCAAGAGGTTATTGATAAATAATCCAGTTAATGCAAAACGGCAGGTACGAAAAGCAGGAGTTGCACGAATAGTTACGAGAGCGGGTGAAACCTGATAGCTGAAGGTTGACGGCTGAAAGCTGATGAGCGAATCCCGAATGGACAGGCTGGAGCGTGCTTTGGTGCGATTTGAGACCGTGTCCGACCGGCGGCTCTCGCGCCTCGAGGGCGTGGTGGGCGATCTGCAGAGGACAGTGGGCGGCCTCGAGGGCGTGGTGGGCAAGCTGGCCGTCCAGGTGACCGCCTTTGTTGAATCGCAGAAGGAGTTCAACGCCACGATCACGACGGCTCTCAAGACGTATGACCGCAGAGTCGACCAGGTTAGCCAAACGGTGGACCGTCTGGCGCGCACTGTGGATCGCTTCCTGCGAACCCGAGCGAATGGCCACAATGGACGCTAAATGGCTTTCAGCATTCAGCCGTCATATTGATGGCTGAAATCGAGGAACGAAGCCACTATGTGCTTTGTAATCAGCAAGTTCGTTCTTTATGCTTGCAGGGCGACTGGCTGAGTGGGGCTCAGAAGCTGTGAAAAACACCTGGGAGCGCGGGCGTCTCGCCCGCCTACGGTCTTCAAAGGGAACTCGAAAGAGCGGGCGAAACGCCCGCGCTCCCAGGTGTTCTGCTGATCGCTGAAAGCTGATTGCTGAGAGCTTTTGAAACCGGAACACTGCGCGCCGGTGCGGTGTCAAACTCAGTCAGAGATGGGGTAAGGCTTAATGGAGTTTTTTCACGAACCAAAATTCGACTTCATGGGGAAGAAGTGGTACTTTATCGGCGCCTCGTTGCTGCTGGCGCTGGTGGGTATCGGCTCCATGATCTGGCATCGCGGCCTGGCTTACGGCATCGACTTCCGTGGCGGCACGCTGGTGTATGTGAAGTTCGCACATCCGCCGAACATTGATGCCGTGCGGCAGCAACTCGACCGAGAGAATCTGCGCGGGGCCACCGTGGTGACTTATGACGCGCCGGACCTTCACGAGTTTATCATCGGGCTCGATTTGCAGACGACGTCCTCGATGAACGCCATGGACATGGGGAAGCGTGATATTGTATCGGCTCTGACGAAGCTTTATGGAAACGCGCCGGAGGGCAAGACGGACTTTAACAATGCCGACCGGGAGGTGATCGCGGACCATCTGGTGGCGGCCGATCCCTTACTGCTGGCCTCGAAGGGCGGGGACGCAGCCAACAAAGCGTATCAGGACCTGGCTCAGGCCATTGTGAATTACCGGAAGGCTCCGCCGCGGAGCGGCGTGCTGAGCTCTTTCCAGGAGTTGAAGGGGGTCCCCGGAGTCACCTCAGGCGTGATCGACGCCCTGAGCCGTGACTTTTATCTTCCCGGGTTCGCCGTGTTCAACACCCAGATTGTAGGACCTAAGGTGGGAGCGGACCTCCGGCGCCAGGCCCTCTATGTTACCCTGGCCGGCCTGGGCGCAATGCTCATTTACATCTGGTTTCGATTTGAGCTAAGCTACGGCGTCGCGGCCGTGATCGCGACTTTCCACGACGTGATCATCACCCTGGGGATTTTCTCACTCCTCAGCAAGGAGATCACGCTGACGGTGATTGCGGCTTTGCTTACGCTTGTAGGCTATTCGATGAATGACACCATCGTGGTGTTCGACCGCATTCGAGAGAACGTGCGGCTGAACCGGCGCATGAACTTTAAGGATCTGGTGAATCGCAGCATCAACCAGACGCTGAGCCGGACGATTCTCACTTCGGGCCTGACGTTCCTGGCTGTCCTGTCGTTGTATCTGTTCGGAGGGGAAGTCATCCACGGGTTCGCTCTGGTTCTGGTGATCGGTGTCATTATCGGAACGTATTCCTCTTTTGCCATCGCCAGCCCCGTGGTACTGTTCTGGCAGGAGCGGGCGGCCCAGGCGCCGGAAAGGACGAAGCCGGCTCCCGATAAGCCGCGGCCGGCCCGGGCCGTCGAACGTCAGGCGGCCAGCGCGCGGCGTTGATGGAGAGGCTTGCCGTAGCGGCGGTCTGGAGCTGCCGACCGGGAATTTGGCTGTCAGTGCATGGCCAAAAGAGCCATGCCCCGTGGCGCTCAGAGAGCGCCGCTACAGTTGACGGAGCTGTTATCTCGTGACGGGCTCTTATTTGGTGGGGATCAGGGCCCGCCTCAGGAGGTGCGACGATGTTTGACGAGACGTTGCTTGAAGGATCGGCTACGAGCCTCAAGTCCGTGCACTGGGCTATCATCCTCGGTGCGGCGGCGATCGGTTATCTCCTCGGCTACAAGGGATCGGGCCTGGTCTTCTCAGGCCTGGATACAGGAGCTCTGCTGACGTATGCCGTTACACTTGCCGTAGCGTTCGGCTTTACCGCCTGGATGTTGTGTTACACCTTGGTGGACGCGCGACGCGCAAGGCTTAGTGCCGTGACTTGGCTCATTATCGTTGCGCTGCTCAACATTTTCGGCTTCATTATCTATCTCCTCTATTCGGCCTCGAAGACAACCGAATGGAAGGGAGCTACGCGGATGCTGGCCTTTCTTTTCGAAGGGCTGGTCTGCGGGGCGATTGTCTTGTATCCGCTGATTTACACGCAGGCGCTACCCCAGACCCAACTGATGACCACGCTGCTGGCGCCGCCACCGCCGCCGCCGCCGCCGCCACCTCCGGCGCCGCCGGCGCCCAAGGTGATCGTCCATAAGGTATCGACCGAGGACCTGATGAAGGCCCCCACGGTGATCCCGAAGACTATTCAGGAAGTGAAGGACCAACCGCAGCCGCCGCAGGCCGCCGGGGTGGTAGGAGGCGTACCCGGGGGCGTGCCAGGAGGCAGTATGAGCGGGGTCATCGGCGGCTTTGGCGCCGCGCCGCCGCCGCCTCCTCCTCCGAAGCCGGCCACGCCCAAGCGTATCCGGGTGGGTGGACAGGTGGAGCTGGCCAAGCAGATTTTTGCGCCTTCGCCCGAATATCCGCAGATCGCGAAGATGGCCCGCGTGCAGGGTGTCGTAAGGCTGGCGGCGATCATCAGCGAAAACGGCACCATTCAGGACCTGAAGCTCATCAGCGGGCCGCCGTTGTTGGTGAAGGCAGCCATGGACGCTGTTTCGCGGTGGCGTTATCAGCCCACTCTGCTGAATGGCGAACCGGTGCAGGTGGATACGGAAATCGACGTTAACTTTACGTTGCAAGGGGAATAGGTCGCAAGGAAGCGGGTGGTGTCCTGGTTTCGGAGTTGAACCGGGCACAGGCAAGAGGCAAGGAATACTTGAACCGGGAATGGCAAGAGCCAATCGTCAATGAACTTCATTGGCTTTTGCCTTTTGCCTCTTGCCTGTTTCAAGGCGGCAAAAATCCAAGGAGGGATAAGGCAAAATGGGAGCACAACTCGTGACGCTAAGCTTGTTAATGTTTCAAGAAGGCGGGGCCCCGGTCGGGTTCGATCCCGTCAGCATGTGGCGATCGATGCACTGGCCTGCAAGATTCGTGGTGTTCGCGCTGGTCATCATGTCTGCTTGGTCGATCGGTGTGATGATCGATCGCTGGATTGCTTTCTCAGCCGCCCGCAAACAGTCGCGCTTCTTTGCGCCGGCCGTGGCGGGCGCGTTGAAAGAAGGCAAGATCGACGAAGCCATCCGTATTGCCGAAGACAACAAGCGGAGCCATCTGGCCAAAGTGGTGACCGCCGGATTGCAGGAATTCCAGGCGCACCAGATGTCGGCTGAGATTTCGGGGGAGGAGATCGAGGCTTCGCGGCGCGCCCTGGAGCGGGCCGCAGCCATCGTACACGCCGAGCTGAAGCGCGGCGTTTCCAGCCTGGCCACCATCGGAGCCACCGGTCCGTTCGTGGGACTGTTCGGCACCGTGCTGGGCATCATCAGCGCCTTCCAGGGCATCTCCTCGTCGGGAACCGTGGGAATCGCGGCGGTATCGGCCGGTATCTCCGAGGCCTTGGTGACGACGGCCATCGGGCTGTTTGTGGCTATTCCCGCCGTGTGGGTTTACAACTATTTCACCGGCAAGATCGAGGCGTTCGACGTGGAGATGGACAATTCCTCTTCGGAGCTGATCGACTATTTCATCAAGCGGTCCTCGCACAGGAAGTAGGAGGCCGGTTCACGGGAGACTCAAAAAATGCCTGCGCACGCGAAAGCTCCACCCACTGTTTCGGATATCAATGTGACGCCGCTGGTGGATTGCATGCTGGTGCTGCTCATCATTTTCATGGTCATCACCCCTTTGCTGCAGAAGAACATCAGCGTCGATCTCGTCCAAACTCGGAACCCTCGTGCCATGCCCGATGACGAGCACGAAGACGTGCTGGAAATCGCCATCACACGCGACGGGAAAATGTACTTGAGGAGAAACCCCATCCAGGCTGACGAGATCACGCCCAAGATTAAGGACCTGATCGCCGGAAAGCTCGAGAAGACCGTCTATGTCCGGTGTGACTCACGCGCCAAATACGGCGACCTGGAGAAAGTCGTGATGGCGGTGCGCGCTGCCGGAGTTGATTCCCTGGCGTTGATCACCCAAAGACTCCAACAGCCCGGGGAGCCCGCGACGGCGAGTCCTTGAAGTTGGTCTCACGCCGGGCAAGCGCGGGCTTTAGAATTCGTTTGAAAAATCGCGCATTTCCGCCTCCGCGGGGTGAGCGTGCGGAGGAGCATCAAGATTGAGCGATGCTAACTCCCCGCACGGGAAGCGGGGCGTCACCAAGGCTGGACGGTGTGGCTGAAACGCCAGTCCGCTTGAAGGAGGGTATTTCTATGGCAATGGCTGTCGGTAGTAAGGGCGGGGCGATGAGCGATATCAATGTCACGCCCTTGATTGACGTGCTGCTGGTGCTCATCATCACTTTCATGGTGATCACACCCCGGACTCCCCACGGGCTGGACGCCCTGGTTCCACAACCGAATCCGAACGCGAAGCCTGACCTGAACGTACTCAATCGCACCATTGTGGTCACCATGGATGCTAACCATCAGGTGGCCATCAATCAGACGCCGATTAACATTCAGGATCTTGGTTCGAAGCTCGAAGATATCTTCAAGAACCGCAGCGATCATATTATTTTTGTGAAGGGCGATCCGACCTTGACCTTTGGGAGTGTCGCTCAGATCATCGACATTGCGAAGGGCGCCGGCATTGATCACATCGGCATCCTGACCAAGCAAATGGAAGAAGGACAGTGAGTGAGGGATCGCCACGCGGCCCGAGCGTCGGGCCCAACGGAGGGGTGCTCATGAAACGCTGTAAGCTCGCCTCGATGATAGGGGTGTTGCTATTGGCTGCGGCTTCGAGCGGATGTGACAAGCTCAAGGCCCGCGACCATCTGAACAAGGGTGTTGTCGAATTCCGCGGCGCGCACTTCCAGGCTGCAATCGATCATTTCCAGCAGGCGGTGTCCCTGGATCCGGGCCTTCTGAATGCGAAGATGTACCTGGCAGAGTCCTACTTTCAACTCTACGCACCGGGGGGGCAATCGCCTGACAACATCAAGGCCGCTCATGCGGCCATTGACGCCTTCCAAAAAGTGCTGGATGCCGACCCCAATAACAATACAGCTCTAGCCTATATCGGGCTGCTCTATTATTACATGCCGGACGCCCTGAAGGCGAAAGAATACGAGCAGCGGCGTTCCCAGATTAACCCCAATGACCCGGAGCCGTACTATTGGATCGGAGAAATCGACTGGAACCTGGCGGCCAAGAATGACACTGAGGCTCGCAGTGCTGATCCGAAGTTGCAGCAGCCCAATGCTCATGGTGACTTGCCTCCGTTACCCGAGAAAGTGCGAGCGGAGCTGGCGGAGAAGAATGCGGCCCTGATTGAGGAAGGTCTGCAAGCGCTGCAGAAGGCCGTGGAACTCAAGCCTAACTACAATGAGGCGATGGCCTATCTGAATCTGCTCTATCGCCAGAAGGCCGACATCGAGACCAGCGACGAAGCGCGAGAGGCTGATCTTAAGAGCGCTGGCGACTGGTTATCCAAGGCTCTGGCGGCACGCGCGCAAGTCAGTGGTGCTTCGGGCGCTTCGGGCGGCACAAGTCCGTAGTAGCGGCTCGCTTGCTGCGCGGCGGTGGTCCCTGCCAGAGGAGCGCAGGCGTGGAGCCACACGGGCCTGGCGGTTCGGCAAAGCCGGTGATAGCCGCGAACTGAACAATGCAAGGGCGCCCCGAATTTCCACGAACTCCTCCGGCCAGTTCGCCGCGGCCCCGGTGGGCCTTTGCACTCGCGATACTCGCCAGCCTGCTGGTGCTCCCGGCCGCTCAAAGGCCCGCGCCGCCGACATATCCTGATTCCAAGAGCGAGTCCGTGGCGGCCGGTAGCTCGGCCTATACGCCGCCCGGGCCTGCAAAATCTGTCGAAATTGGCAAGTTTTATTTGAGGCGGAAGGACTACAAGGGCGCCCTCAGCCGCTTCGAAGAGGCCGTCCACACGGATCCGAGCTACGCTCCTGCCTACCTCGGGCTGGGCAAGGTTTATGAGAAGACCGGCGTGAGGCAAAAGGCTCTCGACGCCTATCAGAGATACCTGGAGCTCCTGCCTTCGGATAAGGACGCTGAGGACGCCAAGGAGGTCCACCGCGCGATTGACCGGCTGCGCAAATCTACAGCCTCAGCCGGCTGAGCGTAGCGGAGAATCTGACACCGCAAGCCGCAGCGGCCGTGAAACGGAAGGTACGTGGGTCCTTACTCTGAAGGGTATAACTGTAGCTCAAATGTTCCTAAGATGTATAGGTAGTCTCAGTCCATGGGGACCTAGCGGTCCCTGTGAGTAACTACGGTTTCTCCGGCAACGCGCCGTCCCATCCCGTGACAGACTCCGAGGTTATCTTTACACGATCAACGTCCGGCGCCGAGGCAGTGGAAGGGCTCATCCGTTCCGCTACCAGTTCTGTGGTGGCCGCGCTCTACCGCCTCAGCAGTCCGAGGCTGGCTGCGGCCCTTGATGAGGCAAAGGCGCGAGAAGTTTTTATCCGAATCTGCCTGAACGATAATGATCATTACGAGGAAAATCAAGCTGCACAACAGACCCTGCGCAGCTTGGGGATACCGTTTCGCCTGCTCCACGGGCGCTCAGGCGCGGCCTCGAAAATGCACCACAAATTCGCCGTCATCGACTGGCGCACCGTAGTAACTGGAAGTTACAACTGGACGCTGGAATCGGAAGAGCGGAACTATGAGAATCTCGTGGTGCTTCGTGACCGGCGCAGTGTGGTGGCCTACGCGGAGGAGTTTGAGGCGCTGTGGCGCGAAGGACATGCGCCCGAGATGTCTGGCACGTGAGAAGCCGTATGAGCACGCAAATTGAAGACGAAGACTACGAACTCTGCATCATGCGTCACGGGATCGCCGAAGACCGTCGCGCCGGGCTTGCGGACGCCAAGCGAGCGCTCACCCCGGAGGGCAGGGAAGGGATGCGGAAGATTGCCGAAGGTCTCGGCAAGACGGGGTTCGCGCCTGTTTGGGTCGTGTCGAGCCCTTACGTGCGCGCCGCCGAGACGGCGCGGATCGTGGTCGATTCGCTCGGGCCGAAGGTTCCCTTCGATTTCTGTGATGCGCTCGAACCGGGCGGCTCTCCTGAAGAGCTTCTGACTTTTCTTGCTGCGCAGGCGCAACGCACGCGCGTCTTGGTGGTTGGTCACGAGCCGGACCTCAGCGCACTCGCCGCCCGCCTCACGGGCGCGGGTCGTCAGGCCAACCTGGGTTTCAAGAAGGGCGGCTGCTGCTTGATCTCCTTCGACGAGTTTCCTCCCCAATCGCCGGGCCGGCTGGTCTGGTGGCTCACCCCAAGACTACTGCGCAAGCTCGCTTGACCTCAATTCGACCGAAGGGTATGTAGGCTATAAGATAGGCTAACATCCAGGCTCTCCAAACCGGCTTCGAGGGCGCGCCGCTTGCGACCGGTCAAGAACCCTCTCCGCGCGGAGCTTCGGAGCGGTCACGGTGTGGTGGGTTCGTCACTGCCCTGGGCCCCGCACAGAGCTGGTTTTCCGGGGGAAACTTGCAACACCGAGCTATTCAGCAGGCCGCCGCATGGCGCGAACTTTCGGCGCCGCCGTCGTTACGGCATAGCCCGAAGGTACCTGAAACAAGCTCGCCGCGGGTTCGGCCTGATTGATATTCGTCAACTGGTAGACCGTCGTCCCAAAGCGCGGATCGGTGCGCCTGCTGTAAATCGTCTCTTGAAGCTGGGGCGAAACCCATCGCTCGGAGACGATCACGATGGGATTTTGATTGCCGATTGCGCCCGCTGGAATCGTCTCGGTGGTTCGCGTACCCTCCACGGTGACGCCGGCCATCACCTGGGTGCCCAACGATTCCGTGTTGCGCTCGCTGCTCGACGCACCTTCGACCTCGCCCCTGACCCGCATGCGTGTTACGCCAGGGCCATCTCCTCCAAAGTCCCTTTCAACGGACATGCTTCGGCCGCCCTCCCTCGCGTGGAAAGGCAACTGCATGGCCTTCTTGTTGGTGACGTCAATCATGTAGTTCACGCCGCCAACCGGATCGCTGATGTTTACAATCTCGCGAGGTGTGCTCGCCGAAGACCACGGACCGATGTGCGAGACCGTGGCATCGCGCCGCGTCCGGCCGGAGCTGTCACGCGCGATTTGCGCAGTCTCGGTGCGGTTGATCTGGTTGCCGTCGGCGAGTGTCTGAGTGATCTGAGTGGTCGCTTGCGCCGAAAACGGCGCGCCGGTGACGGGCTTCACGGCCCCAACCATGGGCCCGCCGTGAACAAACACAAACTGACCGTCGGGCACCGGAGGTGGCAGTTCCTCAGTATCGGCCGCCTGTGACCAGCAAAGTGTCGTGGCGGCCAGTAACATCGCAGCCGCGCTCAGCAACGGGAAAAGGCTTCGTTTCATGGGTTCGCTCCTTTATTCTCGGCTTCCATTGTTTGTAACTGTTGGACAACTTCGGATGGGACAGGTCCGGAGATGAATCGTATTGCTCGGGCCACTCCGTCCTCGCCGATCACAACGTCCGCGGTGACCGACTGGCGAGAAGCATCCTCGCTCACCGGCAATCCCAGCACACCTAGTGCAGACTCCGACAATCTGATGCGCACCACCTCTGCGGTGCCTAACGGTGAATCATCGTTCGCAAAGGGCAGCGGCAGGAACTCTGCAAGCTCGGCGACCGGTTCGGGTGCCGGTGTGCGCGCTGCTCGCTTGGCCGTTCGCGTTGATGGCCGGCTGTGACGGACCTCGCCCGCCTGAGCATCTGGCGCCGCGAGCGTGGCCTGGGGCGGGTTAGGCACAACCGGAATTGCGGCCGCTGCCGGCGCGCTTCCACCAGCGTGTCGAGACACTGACATCCGGCGCCACGCCAACCCGGCTCCCACCATCACGGCCACGGCCGCTGCCGCTGCCATCCACCAAGCCAGCTTGCGCTGCCGGAAACTGCGAACCGTCTTGCGGTGGGCGCGGACGGCATTCAGCAACCGTGCTTCCACCTGCATCGGGGCGTGTTTGCGCTCGTCGGCCTTTGCCAAGGCTCCGAGCGCAGTGCTGAGCTCCCGCGCTCGTGCCAGGCGCCGGGAGCATCGAGGACAACTCTGGGCATGCCCCCAAACCAGGTCCAGAACGCCCGCCTCGAGACACCCCGGCCGGTCGATTTCGTGAACCAGCGCCTTGAAAGATTCACAATCCATCATTGTGGGCTCTCTGAACTCTCCGCTCGCTCAGCAGCCGTCAAGCTCATTCCACCGGATGCACCATGGCGCAACTTCGCGAGCAACAAGTCCCGCGCCCGGTGCAGGCGAGAGCGCACCGTGCCGATGGGACATCCCAGAACGCCTGCCGCCTGCTCATAGGCCATTTCGTGAAGATCGCAAAGCACCACAACTTCACGGTAGCTCGGCGGCAGCGTGAGCACCGCTCTTCGGACACGCTCGATCTTCTCGGCGGCCGCGAACGAAGCCGAGGGATCCGAAGGGTCTAACAGCTCCAGGAATCCGTTTCCACCTTCCCAACCCGCGTCCGGCATTCCGACGTAAGGACTCTCTTGGGCGACGCAGCGCAGGGTATGATTCCTGCAGATTCCATAAAGATACGCCTGCAACGTGCCCCGGCTGGCGTCAAACGACTTGGCCTGACGGATGAGTGTCATAAAGGCTTCTTGCACGATCTCCTCGGCCAAACTCGCCCTGCCGGTCATTTGGAGCGCGAACCGATAGAGCGGCCCTTGAAGACGCCGGTAAATCGCGACAAAGGCCTGTTCGTCGCCGGCGATCATGTCTCGCAACAGATCGGCATCGGAGGCTTGATCCTCAAGTCCCATCATTTAGGTTTGACGATCCGTGCTTGACCTCGTTACATATTCTGCGATGCCAAGCCGGAAGTTCCAGAAAGTTTGACGATGAGACGCGTGTGTAGACAACGCGCCGTGGCCCTAACCCCAGTGGCGTTCTCCGCGACCTCTGTGCCCGGAAGCTTCTTAACACGGAGTTCGCAGAGACTCTGTGGCCTCCGTGTTAGAGGTTTCCAGGCACAGAAAACCCACAAGAGACAATTTGATGTGCGGGAGGGAAACCGTATCGGAAAGTTGGGATGAAGTTGGCTAGAGAGAAAGGAAGTGCGGCCTTGCGCGGCCCAGACAAGAGGCTACATTGATAAGCTATCCTATCACGCGGGGGCAGCCTGCAGGGAATAAGAGGCGGCGCGCAGCCTCGGAGCCGGGCTGATGCGCGAACCCGGCTGCACTTTCCAAAACTGCGCCAGGTTCTCCTGCCAGTCATCCAGAATGGCACGTGCCCGGGCGCTGCCCGTCTCTTCGAGGTGGTAGAAGATGAGCTGGCGAAGAAAGTAGGAGTCCTCGGGATCCGTCAGGCGCGAGATGTTGACGAGCTCAGGGTTATAGCGGCGTTCAAAGCGGTTCGCGGGGTCGTAGACATATGCGACGCCGTTCGTCATGCCGGCACCGAAGTTGCGGCCGGTTTCGCCGAGCACGACGGCCACGCCGCCGGTCATATACTCGCAGCCGTGGTCGCCGACGCCTTCCACCACGGCGATGGCGCCACTGTTGCGCACGCAGAAGCGCTCGCCGGCGCGCCCGGCCGCGAACATCCGGCCCGCCGTGGCCCCATAGAGCGCGGCATTGCCGATGATGGTGTTCTGATGCCACTCGAAGCCGGCAGCGCGAGGCGGACGGATCACAATTTCACCGCCGCCCATACCCTTCCCCACGTAATCGTTGGCGTCACCTTCCAGAACCATGCGAACGCCGTGAATCAGGAAGGCGCCAAAACTCTGGCCGGCGCTGCCCGTGAAGCGAAACTCGGCGCTCGATCCGTTCAAGCCTCTGTTGCCGCAGACCACTGCGATTTCGCCCGCTGCCCGCGCGCCGATGGTGCGGTTGACGTTGCCGATGGCGTAATTGCTCTTGGGCCACGCCGGTCCTGCGAGCGCAGGGCGCATGTCTTGCGCAACCTGCAAGGCAAGAGCATCAGCGTGGCTGGGCCGCGGCGTCTGAGTGTGGGAACTGGTTTCTTGTCCGTGATAGCTGTGGACAACCCCCTCACCCCCGGCCCCTCTCCCCCAAGGGGGCGAGGGGGGTTCATTCGATGCACGTGAATCCTCAAACCTGCTCAAATCTTCAAATATGTTCTCCCCTCGCCCCCTTGGGGGAGAGGGGCCGACATTCGATGCAGGTGAATCCTCAAACCTGCTCAAATCTTCAAATGTGTTCTCCCCTCGCCCCCTTGGGGGAGAGGGGCCGGGGGTGAGGGGGTGGTCCAGAGTCGAACGTGACGCCGCACTCGATTCCCCAACCGACTCGGAAGCGCCTCGTGCGTTCACCGAGGGGTCGATGCCGCCGCCCATCCGTGCAAGCAAGGGCCGGACATCAAGCCGACCCTCCCGCCGTGGCGACGAGTAGTCGACGGGCTCGAGCAAGTCCGTGCGGCCCACAGCCTCCTCAAGCGAGCGAAGACCCAACTGGGCCAGGATCTCGCGCACATGCTGAGCGACGTGCTCGAAGTAACGCACCAGCCGTTGAGGGTCGTTGGGGAACTTCAGCCGCAAGTCCTCGCGTTGGGTGGCCACGCCCACCGGACAGGTATTCAAATGGCACTGCCGCGCCATCACGCAGGCCAGAGCCACCAGCGCGGCCGACCCGAACCCGAACTCTTCGGCACCCAGGATGGCCGCGATCACCACGTCGCGCCCGGTCTTGAGGCCGCCGTCGGCGCGCAGCTTGACGCGGCTGCGCAGTCCGTTGGCCACCAGCGCCTGGTGCGCTTCCGAAAGACCCATCTCCCACGGCGAGCCGGTGTTCTTGATCGACGTCAGCGGTGACGCTCCGGTGCCGCCATCGTGACCGCTGATCAGCACCACATTGGCGTTCGCCTTGGCCACGCCGCAGGCCACCGTGCCCACTCCGGCCTGCGACACCAGCTTGACGCCGATGCGCGCGCGCGGGTTTATTTCACGCAGGTCATAGATGAGCTGGGCCAGGTCTTCGATGGAGTAAATGTCGTGATGCGGCGGCGGCGAAATGAGCGCGATGCCCGGCACGGCGCGCCGCACCCGCGCGATGAGCGGCGTCACTTTGTGAGCGGGCAACTGGCCGCCCTCACCGGGTTTCGAGCCCTGCGCCATCTTGATTTCCAGTTCCTGGGCGCGTACCAGATATTCGGGCGTTACCCCGAAACGGGCCGAAGCCACTTGCTTGATCTTGTGCGCGGCAGACTCGCCGTTCACCAGTTCGGTGTAGACATCCGGATCCTCGCCGCCTTCGCCGGTGTTGGACTTGCCGCCGATGCGGTTCATAGCAAGTGCCAGTGTCCGCTGAGTTTCAGGGCTTAGCGAGCCTAGCGACATAGCCTGCGTGGTGAATCGACGCAAGATGGAACTTGCAGGCTCGACCTCCTCGACGGGAACCGGAGTCGCCGTCCGGAAGCGCAGAAGGTCCCGGATGCTGGCCGGCTCGCGGTGGTCGATTGCGGACGAAAGAGCCTGGTAAGCTTTCGCGTCGTTATCCTTGGCCACCTTCTGCAGATGCCGAATCACGTCAGCGCTATAGGCGTGGCGTTCAAGCCCCTTCCGGTAGCGATAGAGCCCGGAAATCTCGAGCTTGTGGTTAACGGCGGCAAAACCACTACGATGGCGGTCGAGCGCGTCGCGGGCGATGTCAGAATAGGTCCTGCCGCTGATGAGCGATCGCGTATCCGGAAAGAATTTCGCCACCACGTCCGGGTGGAGTCCGATAATCTCGAAAAATTTCCCGCCCTGGTAACTGGCCAGGGTTGAAATCCCCATCTTCGACATGATCTTCTTGACGCCGGATTCGATGACGCCGCGGAAATTCTCCATCGCCTGCGCTGTGCTGATTTCGCCCAGCTCGCCGCGCTTAGCCTCGTCCGCCACAACCTGGAGAGCAAGGTAAGGATTCACCGCCGCCGCGCCGTATCCGATGAGGCAGGCGAACTGATGCGGTTCCCACACCTCGCCGGTTTCAAGCACCAGGTCCGCTTTGTTGCCCACGCGCTCGGCCATGAGCCGCTCTTCAACCGCGCCCACCACCAGCAGCATGGGAATCGGCGCATGCTGCCCGTCGATACCGCGGTCACTCAGCACCAGGATTGAACTGCCTGCCGCCACCGCCGCCGAGCACTCATTCGCTACCCGCTCCAGGGCGCGCGTCAAGCTCTCCACGCCTAACTCATCCGTCATTCCGGAGTTGAACTCAAAGAGCGTCGAAACGGTCTTCGGCTTGAAATAGCCGGCTCCCAACTGTTTCAGGTGGGCCAGCTCATCATCAAACAGAAACGGCGACTCCAGGCGGATCATGCGCGCGTGGTCAGGAGTCTCAACCAGAACCGAGTGACGCGGCCCCAGGTAAAGACTGAGCGACATCACCAGCGACTCGCGCAGCGGATCGATGGGAGGGTTCGTAACCTGCGCGAACATCTGCCGAAAATAATGGTAAAGCGGCCGTGGCTGGTGTGAGAGCGCGGCCAGGGGCGTGTCATCGCCCATGGATCCAACGGCCTCTTTCCTTTCGGTCGCCATGGGCCGGATGAGCAGCTCCACATCCTCTTCCGTGTACCCGCAGGCGCGCTCGGTGGCGACAAAGAGATCTCGATTGCCACTCGGGTGCAAGTCTTGCGGTGCGGTGGAGCGCCGCGGTTCGGTGTTCACCCCCTCACCCCCGGCCCCTCTCCCCCAAGGGGGCGAGGGGAGGGCAAGATCTGAGAAATCGGTTGCGAGATTCGAGAGACGAGTCGCAGGATTCGAGAGATGAGTTGCAGGATTCGAGAGATGAGTTGCAGGATTCGAGAAATGAGTTGGAGGATTCGAGAGACCAGTAGAATCAGGTCTCCCCTCGCCCCCTTGGGGGAGAGGGGCCGGGGGTGAGGGGGTAAACACCAAGCCGCCGCACTCCAAGGCGCTTCGCGCCAAGCTCGTCTCGCTGGCTGCCATGCGGGGAGCGAACAGCATGTTCTGCAAGATCCACTTGCGATAATGCCGACCCTTCGAAGCCTGGCGCTTCACTTGTTCATTCTTGAGAATCTTCTGGTGCTTCAGATCAACCACCAGAATCTGGCCGGGACCCAGGCGGCCCTTTTCCATGACGCGCGCGGCATCGATGGACAGAATCCCGGCCTCGGAGCCAAGCACCACCAGCCCGTCGTGGGTGATGGTATAGCGCGCGGGCCGCAGTCCGTTGCGGTCAAGCGCGGCGCCCACCACGGGTCCGTCGAGAAAGGCCATGGCGGCGGGGCCGTCCCAAGCCTCCATCAGGCAGGAGTGGTAGTGGTAGAACGCCTTGACGTCCGCCGGAATCTCCACCGAGCTTTCCCAGGCCTCGGGAATCATCATCAGCAGGGCCTGCTGAACGCTGCGGCCGGAGCGAGTGAGCAGCTCGAGAACGTTATCAAAACTGGCCGAGTCGCTGCCGCCGGGCTGCACCACCGGCTTCAGGCCTTCGACGTCCTGGCCCCACACCCGATGCTCCAGCACAGCTTCGCGGGCGCGCATCCAGTTGCGATTGCCCAGCAGCGTGTTGATTTCGCCGTTGTGCGCCACCATCCGGAAGGGCTGCGCCAGAAGCCAACTGGGCCGCGTATTGGTGCTGTAGCGCTGGTGAAAGAGCGCGGCTGAAGTCTCAAACGCCGGATCGGCCAGGTCGCGGTAAAACCGGCCGAGCTGCGGCGGCGAGAGCAGTCCCTTATAAACGATGTTGCGGCACGAAAACGACGCGATGTAAGTCTCGGCGGCCGCGCGGCCGGTTTCTGTTCCCTCCGGCCCGCCGCTCTCCCTGAGAAGGCGCTCAATTTCCTTGCGGACGAGGTAAAGCTCCTGCTCAAACTCGCGGTCCTGCTGCGGGGAGCCGGAGATCAGCAGGTGGCGGATGGCAGGCATGGTCTCACGCGCCTGCGGGCCCAGCACACTTTCATCCACCGGAACGCGGCGCCAGCCCAGAACGCGGAGCCGGCGGCGCTCCACGACCTGTTCGGTGAGGCGCATGGCCTCGGCGCGAGCGTCGCTGTCTTGAGGCAGAAAAAAGACGCCGACCGCAATGCGGGAATTCGAAACGTCATAGAAGTTCAGCCGGCCGGCTTCGCGGCAGAAGAAAGTCGCGGGAAGCTGCACCATCAGCCCGGCGCCGTCGCCGCTGGCGGCATCGGCCTCCACGGCGCCGCGATGGGTCAGATTACTAAGGCATTCGAGGGCCTGCTCCACCACGCGGTGGGAGGGCGGCGACCCGAGCTGGGCCACAAAACCGACACCACAGGCGTCATGCTCTTCGCGCCGGTAGAGCCCGAGTTCCGATACCACTGCCTTGGCCTTCATTTCCCTCGTCTCTGTTGCTAACATTTACCTTCTTTTCGCTTCGCGCGGTGACGCCCTGCCAGTATTAGTGTGAAGGACGCTGATTCGCACACGAAGCTAATGTTTTTTATCCATCCGATAAGCGATTTTTCGCGGCGGTCGAAGCAGCCTATTCCCGCGGTAACAAAAAGAACAGAGCGAGATTTCTCGCGGCGCGGAAAAGCACCGCGGCGCTCGAAATGACAGGTTGGGGAGGGCGGAGCCCAACCGTCACGAAGAATCCACCCGCCACGGAGAATCACCCGTCACGAAGAATCCACCCGCCACGAAGAATCACCCGCCACGGAGGATCACCCGCCACGGAGAATCACCCGCCACGGAGAATCCACCTCTCACGGAGAATCCACCCCTCACGGAGAATCACCCGCCATGGAGTATCCGACCGTCACAGCGAATTCAACCGTCAGAGCAAGCCCACCACCACCGCGGACTCGGCCGGTTATCGCGAATACAATCCGTGTCCGGAACCAAGTCCTCACCTCGCAATTGGACCATCTACCTGGAGACTCCGGCCTTGCCGCGGATTCATTGCCCGGATTCATCGGTTGCACACGACTTGCCTCAAGCACCGAGCAAACTTCTCTTGCGCCGGTAACAACTTCCGGATATGGCCTCACAACCGTCCAACCTGTCATTTCGAGCGCCGCCTCCCGAGTGCCGCCGTCGTTTGGCGGCGCGAGGGATCTCGGCGCCGCGAGAAATCTCGCTCTGAGTCTTTAACTCAAACCGCATCTCGAAGCCACCGCGCGCCTAGGGTCTCACAGCGCGTCTCGGCTTCGGTCCTTTGGCTCTTCGCGCTTGCCGTACCATCCCTCACTCAGGTCCTTCCAATCCCGGTTGACGGATTCAATCAGCCTGATCTTTTTCATTCGTCCCCAGGCCTTCATTTCCTTTTCCCGCGCGATTGCCGCGCGGACGTCTCCGAATCTTTCGAAGTAGACCAGCCGGTTGATGTTGTAACGAGCCGTGAATCCCTCAAACCGCTTATCCCGGTGTTGAAGGACACGGCGTTCCAGGTTACTGGTGACCCCGATGTATAGGGTGCGCGACTTGCTCGCCATGAGGTAGACGAAGTAGGTCTTCATTTCGCGTGCTCTAGCGGCCCTTTCACCCCAGGCTGCGCCCAAACTGCAGAGTGGTCCATTCTCCGAGGAAAAGCCAGAGCGAGATTTCTCGCGGCGCGGAAAAGCACCGCGGCGCTCGAAATGACAGGTTGAGGAGGGCGGAGCCCAACCGTCACGAAGAGCCAAACCGTCACAAAGCGATCCTTGTCCGGGACCAAGTCCTGACCTCGCAATTGGACCATCTACCTGGAGACTCCGGCCTTGCCGCGGATTCATTGCCCGGATTCATCGGTTGCACACGACTTGCCCCAAGCACCGAGCAAACTTCTCTTGCGCCGGTAACAACTTCCGGATGTGTCACTCAACCGTCCAACCTGTCATTTCGAGCGCCGCCGTGCTGTCCGGCGCCGCGAGAAATCTCGCTCTGAGTCTTTAACTCAAGCGGCATCTCGAAGCCACCGCGGGCCTAGGGTCTCACAGCGCGTCTCGGCTTCGGTGCTTTGGCCGTTGGCTTCCGCCGCCCCTTCAAAGCAGGCTATTCCCCGCAAAACGCCAGAGCGAGATTTCTCGCGGCGCGGAAAAGCACCGCGGCGCTCGAAATGACAGGTTGGGGAGGGCGGACTCCAACCGTCACGAAGAGCCAAACCGTCACAAAGCGATCCTTGTCCGGGACCAAGTCCTGACCTCGCAATTGGACCATCTACCTGGAGACTCCGGCCTTGCCGCGGATTCATTGCCCGGATTCATCGGTTGCACACGACTTGCCCCAAGCACCGAGCAAACTTCTCTTGCGCCGGTAACAACTTCCGGATGTGTCACTCAACCGTCCAACCTGTCATTTCGAGCGCCGCCGTGCTGTCCGGCGCCGCGAGAAATCTCGCTCTGAGTCTTTAACTCAAGCGGCATCTCGAAGCCACCGCGCGCCTAGGGTCTCACAGCGCGTCTCAGCTTCGGTCCCTTGGCTCTTCGCGCTTGCCGTACCATCCCTCACTCAGGTCCTTCCAATCCCGGTTGACGGATTCAATCAGCCTGATCTTTTTCATTCGTCCCCAGGCCTTGATTTCCTTCTCCCGAGCGATCGCCATACGAACGTCGCCGAATCTCTCAAAGTAGACCAGCCGGTTGATGTTGTAACGAGCCGTGAATCCCTCAAACCGCTTATCCCGGTGTTGAAGGACACGGCGTTCCAGGTTACTGGTGACCCCGATGTACAGGGTGCGCGACTTGCTCGCCATGAGGTAGACGAAGTAGGTTTTCATTTCGCGTGTTTCAGCGGCCCTTTCACCCCAGGCTGCGCCTAAAGTGCAGAGTGGTCCATTCTCCGAAGAAAAGCCAGAGCGAGATTTCTCGCGGCGCGGAAAAGCACCGCGGCGCTCGAAATGACAGGTTGAGGAGGGCGGAGCCCAACCGTCACGAAGAGCCAAACCGTCACAAAGCAATCCTTGTCCGGAACCAAGTCCTCACCTCGAACTTGGACCCTACACCTGGGACTCGAACCCTGTGCCGGCAGGCTCCGGGCCCTGCCGCGAATCGGCTTCAGACGAGTTGGCTCGAGTGCCGAGCAAGATTCTTTTGGTGCCGGCAACCAACTTTCGAATGCCTCCCAAACGTCCAACCTGTCATTTCGAGCGCCGCCGTGCTGTCCGGCGCCGCGAGAAATCTCGCTCTGAGTCTTTAACTCAAGCGGCATCTCGAAGCCACCGCGCGCCCTGGGGTCTCACAGCGCGTCTCGGCTTCGGTCCCTTGGCTCTTCGCGCTTGCCGTACCATCCCTCACTCAGGTCCTTCCAATCCCGGTTGACGGATTCAATCAGCCTGATCTTTTTCATTCGTCCCCAGGCCTTCATTTCCTTTTCCCGCGCGATTGCCGCGCGGACGTCTCCGAATCTTTCGAAGTAGACCAGCCGGTTGATGTTGTAACGAGCCGTGAATCCCTCAAACCGCTGATCCCGGTGTTGAAGGACACGGCGCTCCAGATTGCTGGTTACGCCGACGTATAGGGTGCGCGACTTGCTCGCCATGAGGTAGACGAAGTAGGTTTTCATTTCGCGTGTCTCGCCTCTGCGGCCCCGACTGCTCTTGCCTGCAGAGTCGTCTATTCTTCGAGGAAAAGCCAGAGCGAGATTTCTCGCGGCGCGGAAAAGCACCGCGGCGCTCGAAATGACAGGTTGGAGGTTCTCCAATCGCTCCGGTCGTTTGGTCCCGGTGTGCGCTCTGCTGCCTTGACCCTGCACGCCAGCTCATTCCCAGCACAGCCAGAGCGAGATTTCTCGCGGCGCGGAAAAGCACCGCGGCGCTCGAAATGACAGGTTGGGGAGGGCGCACTCCAACCGTCATCGCGGACCCAATCCTGACTCCTACGACTGCACTGGCAACGAAACGGTCAATTCACGAGCGGCTCACGGGTGACCACGGGGTCTCCAGCGTCCAGTCGAGTGGCTCTACCGCCGCGAGGGCCTGCGGAAGGTCTCGGCTGTCGATCACCCATGGCTCGAGTTCTCCCCAAGGCTCTGCTGATACCAAGGGACTTAGTGGCTTCGTTCCTTGATTTCCCTTCTCAACGCCTCGGGCGGAATCATTCGTGACCTTTAGAGCGCCACCCCCCGGCACCAACTGCCGACCATCCCTCCCAGCGTCCAACTTGTCATTTCGAGCGCCGGCCTCTTCGGGGTTCGGGGTTTGGGACTCGGGGTTGGGGGCGGCGACAGGCCCATCGCCGCTCACCGGATCGCCGTCCGCCGGTCTACCGCGGTTCCCGCCACTCGCGCCGCCATCCGGCTTCCGACCAGGCCGGGACGCGCTGTCGGCTACTTCTGTAGCCAACCTCTCAGCGAGGAGCGCCTCCCGCCGCAACTCGATGAGCACCTGCACCTTGCGGTCAATCGAGCGCCTCAGGAAGGTCTCGTGCTGCCGTATCCAAGACCACTTGCGCGAGCCCATCACCTCCACAAGCCTGGCCGCCTCGCCTGCTTTCGACAGCGGCCCCTGCTCCTGCTCGCAGATCTCGATCTCCTCGCGCACGTGCGCGATCTCCCGCTCGACTTCCAGCTTGAAATCCCGCTGGGCTCGCTCGCGGTCTTCGTCGCTCTCCGTGCTCTCAGCCCGGGTGAGCGCCCGATTCAAGCGCGCACCGCGCCAGGAATCGCCATAGAGCCGGTCCAGAAACAGGTGGACATCATTTGCCGCATACCGGTACCGAACCAGCAACTCTAGAACCTCCAGCATCTCCCGGAACTTGCCGGGCGAGTCCTCCTGGCTGGCCACGCCGCTTCTGTAGATTTGGTTCATGTGGACCTTCTCCACGCCTACTTTCAGACGCAAGGCGCGTTTGCGTTGCTCGAGCGCCAGCAGTTCGCGCTCGCGCGCGAGCATCACTTCCTTGGCGCGTTCCACGCGGCGCAGCTCGAACCGCAGATCTCCGAGCTCCTCAGCTTGCACGCGGGCGAATTCGTCCGGCGGCTGATAGCTGCGGACGCTCGCAGCGCGCAGTTGCTCGCGTTCGGTCTCCTCTTCTTCCGTATGGTCGTTCAGCAGCAGCTCGACCGGGTCAGGCCGCTGGGCGTACTTGCCGCTCTTGACAGCATTCTTTTTGGATTGCTCCTTCCCGGAGCCGCTGGCGGGCCCGGTAGAGGCCGCGCTGTTGGCCTGATTGGCCGCCAGCACGGCGGGAGTGACTTTCTTGCGAATTGTTCCCATCGTAGTGTCTCCTTTCTTCTGGGTGTTCTTGGTCCGTTGTCGGTCGTCCGTCGTTCGTGGATCGTCGATCGAAGTTCGTAGATCGTGGCGGCGCGATCCGTTGCCGGCGTACCGGGAGCGCAGTACGATCCACGCAAGTGCTCACGTGCAACGAACCACGATCTACGAACAACGAACCACGAACGACTAAGAACGACTGACGACGGACAGTGGACCATCGCCAGAGTGCCAGATTGGAATGGAACGGTGGGTAAAGACGAGGTCAATTCGCAAACACGTCTGAGGCTGAGTATTTGCAGGAGTTTACGAGGTGGCCGTGAAGCCCCGAAGCAGTAGGGGCACCCCTTGTGGCTGCCCTCAATCGGGCGGCCACCGAGGCCGCCCCTACGTCTGAACCGCGAACTGAAGTATGGTTAAGGGATGGACGAATCGTTGAGAAGAGAGGTTCGGTTTCTCACCACCCGCCTGGGCGCGATTGTTCAGGAGCAGTGCGGCCCGCGCGTGTTTGCTTCCATCGAAGAGCTGCGGAAGCTCTCGAAGGAGATTCGAGAGCATCCCGGGCCCCAACTGATCGAGGCCAGCGGCCGCGCGGCGGCTCGCTTGCGCGTTGACGAAGCCACCTCGGTGGCGCATGCCTTCAGCCTGTTTTTTCACCTCGTCAACCTCTGCGAGGAACGGCAGAGGGTGCGCCGACTGTGGGCCTACGAGAAGCACGACGGCGGAGCGCCCATGTCGCTGCGAAGCACGTTCGGTGATCTGCGCCGCCGCAAGATCAAAGCCGCGGAGCTTTCACGATTGCTGGCGACGATGCGCGTGGAGCCGGTGCTGACGGCGCATCCCACCGAGGCCAAGCGCCGCAGCGTGATGAATCATCTCTGGTCCATCACCCGCGCTTTGGACGAGCTGGCGGCGGATCCCTCCACCTCCCCGGAAGGAAAGATCGATCCCTGGATCGAAGCGCTGTGGCTGACGGAGGAGGTGCGCGAGCGCGCGGTGACGCCCGAGGTGGAAATCGAAAGCGCGCTCGTGTATCTCGAAAGAACCATTTACGACCTGGCGGGCAGCTTGTGGGAGCGGTTTCGCAGCGAATTGCGGCGCTCAAAGCTCAAGACCGCTGAGCCCGCTCCCTTCATTCGCTTTGGCTCCTGGGTGGGAGGAGACCGCGACGGCAATCCGAACATTACCCCGGAATTCAGCCTGCACGCAGCCGAAGAGTTCCGCAGCAGCGCGCTGCGCTATTACCAGCGCTCGTGCCATCGTCTGCTCTCCATGCTGTCGTTCCCGTGTCCGCGGCCCGAGGCGCAACGAGCCCTGCTGAACTCGCTCGAGTCGGACTTCGAGCGCCTTCCCGAGCTTCGCGTGCTCGAAAACGCTGACCAGCCCCACGAGCTGCTACGGCGGAAACTGCGGGTGATGCTGGCGAGGCTGGAGCGAACGGCGCAACGCGCGCCGGGCGGCTACCACGGCGCCGCGGAGTTCGCGGATGACGCCCGCCTGCTTGAGGAGTCCGTCCGGCGCGCGCCCGCGCCGAGGCTGGCGAATATCGCGCCGGAGAGGCTGCGCGTGGCCGCAGAGGTGTTCGGCTTTCATGCCGTCAGCCTCGATTTTCGCCAGCATAGCTCGGTGACGAGGGCCGCCGCCGACCGGCTGCTGATTTCCTACGAGCTGCCCTTGCAGCCGGAAAAAGCGCGCATTCAGTCGATCCAGCAGGTGCTCACCTCGCGAGCGCCAGCCAAGTCCGGGCTAGGGACGGAGGCTCCCGAAGAGTTTCGAGCCCTCAAACAGATTCAGGAGCGGCATGGCGAGGAGGCCGCGCACCGCTACATCATCAGCATGGCCACCAGCGCAGCCGATATTTGGGACGTGCTGCTGCTGGCGCATGCCGCGGGTTTGGTGAGCGGAGAGGGTGAGCAACTGCGATCGTCGATCGACGTCATCCCGCTGTTTGAAACCTACGAAGACCTTCAACACGGCGGGGAGGTGCTCGAGCAGTTGACCTCAAGCGGACTTTACAAAGGCCTGCTGGACTCCCGCGGAAGCTTTCAAGAGGTGATGCTGGGCTATTCTGATTCCGTTAAGGATTCGGGTTATCTCGCGGCGAACTGGGCCTTGTTTCGCGCGCAGGATGACCTGGCGCGGGCGGCCGACAGGCACGGCATCCGCATGGGCCTGTTTCACGGCAAAGGTGGAAGCATCGACCGGGGCGGCGGCATTTCCTACCGCACGGTGCAGGCGCAGCCGAATTCGGCGCCGAACGGCCGCCTGCGCATCACCGAGCAGGGCGAGGTGATTTCGTTCAAGTACTCGAATCCTGTCATTGCGGAACGAAACCTGGAGGAGCTTGTCGCCTCGGTGCTGGGCGCCAATCTCTTTCATCCGGCGCAGGTGCGCCGCGAGCGGCGCGCCCGCTGGCAAAAACACGCGGAGGACCTCGCCGTGCTCAGCCGCACGTTTTATCGCGAGTTTGTCTACGAGACTCCGGGTTTCGCCGAGTACTTCTACCAGGCCACGCCGATCGACCTGATCGAGCACCTGCCGCTCGGGTCGCGTCCCGCGCGGCGGCTGAGTGGCCGCGACCTGCGCGACTTGCGCGCCATCCCCTGGGTGTTCGCCTGGACCCAGTCGCGCCACTTTCTGCCTTCGTGGTACGGCGTCGGATATGCACTCGAACGTTTCAGCGAGGAACACGGCGCGAAAGGTTTGAGCTTGCTGCGCGACATGTACCGGGGATGGCCCTTCTTTTCGGTGCTGCTCGACAACGCCGAGACCTCCCTGGCGAAGACGGACCTGGATATCGCACGCCGCTACGCCGATCTGGTGAATCCTGCGAGCCTGCGCGACGCCATCTTCAGCCGCATCGAGCAGGAGTATCGGCGGAGCCGCAGAATGGTATTGTTGATCGCCGACCGTTCGCATCTTCTGGCGCGGCAACCGGTGCTGTCAGAGTCCATCCGCTTGCGTAATCCATACGTTGACCCGCTCAACCTGCTGCAGATCCGCTTCCTCGAGGAGTGGCGAAAGTCACGCGCGTCCCGGCCGGACCTGCTGCGGGTGCTGCAGATCACGGTGGGCGGCATCGCGTTCGGGATGAAGAGCACGGGGTGACCTGATGGATCTTAACATCGAGAATGCGCGGGTTGCGTTCCAGGGCGAGCTCGGGGCCTTCAGTGAAGAGGCCGCCCTCAAGCTGCTGGGCGAAACAATCGTGACCGTGCCTCGTCCGACGTTTGACGGCGCCTTCGCGGCTCTGGCTTCAGGCGCCGCGGATGCGTTGGTGGTTCCGATCGAGAACAGCCTGGCAGGCTCCGTGCTTCGAGTTTATGACCTGTTGCTTGAAAGTACCTTCTCAATTGCGGCTGAAACCGTGGTGGCCATCGAACACCATCTGATTGCCTGCCCGGGAGCTTCCTTGGAGGGAATACGCTCGGTGGAATCTCACCCCATGGCGCTCGCGCAATGTGAGCGTCTGCTGAGCGGGCATCCCGAATGGAAGCGCATTCCAGCGGAAGACACGGCGGGCAGCGCTCGCGATGTGGTGGCGAGCGGCGATCGCACTCGCGCGGCCATCGCGGGCCGGCGAGCGGCTGCGCGATACGGCGGCGTAATTCTGTTGAACAATGTGGAGGACAACGCCCAGAATTTCACGCGCTTTTTTTTGCTGCTCCCTACTCACGGTCCGGGGCCGGGCGCGGACAAAATGACGCTTGCCGTCCGCCTCGCTCACCGCGCGGGCGCACTGCTGCGTGCTCTCGAACCGTTCGCCCGCCACGGGGTGAATCTGCTGAAAATCGAAAGCCGTCCCATTCATGGTTGTCCCTGGGAATACCAATTCTTCGTGGATCTGGCGGCCGGGTCGGCGGAGGCCCGCGAGGCTGCGCTAGGGGAACTGCGCGGCGTAGCCCAGGAAGTGCGTGTGCTGGGCTTGTATCCGGCGGCTCCCAGGGTGGATGCGCGCTGACGTTTCGCTGGGGACGCGCTCTCCCGCTAGTAGGCGCTCGCAGCATCTTCAAGATCTTGCATCCAGTTGCATTCTGCGGGCCGTTTTCCTAGTATGGTTGCGCCATGAGCGAGGAACAACTCTCGGTCCCCTACTCTGAACTCGGCCGGTTGGAGCTGCGATGCCAGAAGTGTAACTCGGCATTCGTGCTCGACCTTGCCAGCACCAGCCTGCCTCCCTTGGGAGGAGAGCGGGACTTTGCCCGGCAATGCCCTGTGTGCCGAACTATCTTTCCCGAGCAAGCGCTCGGGGCTTTGATCCTTTACCAGCGTTTCCAGAGCGAGGCGCGCAAGGGAAATCTCGACATCCGGTTCAGGATCAAAATTGCGTAGGTGGCCCTCTCTGGCAATAATCCACGTCTTTCCTATCGCCGCCAACGGGCCCAACGCTCGCGTCCTGCCGCGATAAGCTGCTGCGAGCGATCACGAGCCGACTCCAGATCTGCACTCATCTTTGACTGAGCGGCGCGAAAGCGCTGGTTTAGCACCATAGCGGTTTGCACTCCGGGTAATCGCCGCGCGGAAACGCCATTCTGCCGCATCGCGAGGTAGCCATAACCCACGAGTGCGGCAAGTGCAAGGACCAGAACGAGCACCACCTTCCACGGCGCTCCAGCCTTCTGTGGCGGCAACAGCTTCACATATCCCATTCTTGCAAAGAGCTCGTTCGCGGCTCGCTCCCGCTGTTCCTGAGTCAAGTCGTTCGACACGGAGCCGAGATCGAGCGGAGTACCATTAATGGTGGCGTCGCAGCGACGTCCCTCGGGCTTTTCGACGGCTGTTGCTGCAACAGACGTGGCTGCTGCAATAGGTGAGGCGGCCCCTCGGGCCTCGTTCGTTTGCCAAAGGGCATCCTCCCGAAGCCGGTCACACTCCAGGCGATACCGTTCGTCGGTGATTTTCAGCGGAATGTCGGAAATGTCCCGCTGGCCATCACCGAACTTTTCCCAGCCCTCGAGACGCTGGCTATCATCGGCTCGAGCGGACGAATTTAGCCGCGCTGTTGGGCGCGGGTCTATATCTCCTAGCACGCGCATCTGCACACCTCCACCTGCTTCACTTTGAAGGTCTATGACGCAAGCGCAGTGCCAAGATCGCAGCGATCCGCGGTTGTGAAAGTATGGCAGGACTTACGGTCGTCGGGTGAGAAAGTGGGGTTGGTGTGTTCAGCCTGGACAAGATTGCAGGCCAGGCGAAAAATTTACCGAGGATTCAGCGGCTTTCTTTCGCCTACTTCGCACGGTCGGGCTGAACTCGGGCCGCCTCATTGAAATCGGCGATGCCCACTCGCACGATGGTGTCGCGGGAATTGGCGTTGGGTTTCTCCGTCCAAGCGCCGTAGACGCGTCCGCCGGAGGCAGCCAGGCCCGTGTAGTCCCCCAGAAACACACGTGCCGGATCGAACGGCGTCGTCGTCCAGGAGTAGTTCGCAAAGGTGCGGCCGCTGTCCGTAGATCGGGCGAGGACAATAGTCGGCTGTCGATTCTGGGGGTCATTCCGGCGATCATAGAACACTACGTTCGCGGCGCCCGTCGCCTGGTCCACGGCCAGCCACTGGAAGAACTGGTCGGCGCCGTCGTGCAGCGAGTCCGAATTGACGCGCACCGGCGGGGACCATGTGTGGCCACCGTCAGACGAGGTGCAGCAGAAGACGTCGATGTCACCATTGCGGTAGTCGCTCCACAGCACGTAGAGGCGTCCGGTTTTGCGATCCATGTCGATCACTGGAAATCCATTGCAGCGCTCGACGCTCTGCACGTCGAACATAATGGGAGCGGTGTCAATTATGTTGCGCGTGGGCTCGAACGTGTGCCCGCCGTCATGCGACAACGTGAAGACGATGTGCTGTCCGTCGCCCCACACGGCGTAGAGCGTGCTGTCGGCGCCGACCACGCCGGAGAAACCCTCGTTGGCGCCGTTGTCATCACGCGGGAGTCCGCGGTGGGTGTCGATCTCCAAGGGCTCAGACCAGGTCTTGCCGTCGTCCACGGAACGTGACAGCAGGATTTGAGAATCAACCAATGTCCAGCGCGTCCAGCCCACGTACAACGCGCCGGCGTAAGGTCCGTCACCGGTATCGGCGACGATGTAGGGCTTATCCTCAAAAGGAATGCCGGGCTGAGTGAGTTGCTTGGCGACGGCGAAATCTGGGGCCTCCCAGGTCTCGCCGCCGTCGAGCGAGCGGCGTACGAAGATGCCGTTACGGGTGGCGCCGTGCGCCCAGTAATTGAACGTACCCAGCTTGTCGAAGGCAATGTAACAAAGAAAGGCGTGCCCGTGCTTGTCGTAAGTCACCGACACGTCGCCGGAAACCCGGTAATCTGGGGGTGCGGTATTAGCTGCCGTCTCCCAAGTTTTCCCTGCGTCAGGCGAATAGGCAATGTGAGCGTTGTCCTGATAGGCCACCGACACCTGTTGCGGGTTAGCGGGATTGACAGCTACGGAGGGTTCGGTGAAATAGCCCGGCTTCGGTGTTAGCGTATGCACTTCGGCGCCCGGCGCTTTCGCGAGGTCCTGCGCCACGGTCGTCGGGACCGTTAGCGCCAAGCCGAATCCCAGAAAGAACATTCCGACAACGAACCTGACGCCGAAGACGCTTGCGAGACTGCCTCGGAGGCGCTCAACCTCTCCTGCAAACCGCGAAATCATCCTCAGTTTCCCTTCCTATTGGGTATCACCGCTGCCCTTGCGCCTCCATCCGTGACTCCCTGGCGTCGCGTTCCTTCCACAAGCGAAATCCTCCCACAAAGGCGTTGTTGTTGTCGCCAAGGCGCGCCTTGGGAGGAAGTTTCTTTAGATGCCGGGCGTTTCCACCGCCCAGCACCACGTAATCAACCTCAAGCGCGGCAGCAAGCGCCTCCACTACTTCGGCCACATTCCGTCTCCATTTCTTCTTGCCCTGCCGCTTGAGGGCACGCTCTCCCAGCCATTGCTCGTAGGTCTTTCCCTTTTTATACATAAGGTGCGCGAGTTCCATCGGTTCGAGAATTCCATCAACAATCATGGCAGAGCCGAGCCCAGTACCCAAACCCAGGAAAAGCATGCGCCCGCCCTCGTAGCTTCCAAGCGCCTGCATGGCCGCGTCGTTGATTAGCTTTACGGGTCGGCCGAAAGCCCTGCGAAAATCGAATCCTACCCAGCCATGACCCAAGTTGAAGGGCTCGCTGACGGGATGACCATGAAGCACGGGTCCCGGATAACCGATGGAAACGACGTCGTACTGCCAGCCCTTGACGAGCTGTTTTACCTGGCGGACCATCTCGGAGGCCGTCATCTTTGAACCCGACACAACCTCCCGCCGCTCGCTCTGACCGGTCGCCAGAACTTTGACGTGAGTCCCCCCGACATCGATTACAAGTACTTTAGCGTTTGTCTTGCCGGGTCGGACTTTCAAGGTTCTTCCTCAGAAGGATGAGATTCGGCTACGCGTAGTTCGCTGCGTTCGCCGGCTGGGGGTCGCCCAGCCGGCAAACCGCAGGGAGAGGAAGACAAAATCGGTGAACAGCAAGGGGAGCCATCAAATCAGACATACCTTATGGCGCCGCGACGCACAACAAAAGTGGCTCTCAAGACTTCGGCAGAGTGGTCGCGCTCAAATACTTTTGGAGATTATCCGCATTGACTACCACCGTGCCGGTATCAACCGTGGCCGGCAGAGGTGACGCGGGCGCGGTGCGCCAATCCGGAAACTCGTGTACCCGGTTGTGGTGCAGATCATCCAGAAATTGCAAGGCATAGTAGCCCATGGTGTATGGCTTTTGCGCCACGGTTGCGTTCACGTAACCCTGGCCAATTAGCGTGAGCGTTTCGGGATTCGCGTCCATCGCCACGATAGGAATCTTGCCGGCCATTCCCAACCGGTCGAAAGCCTTGGCCACGCCGGGGCCGCACGATGCCTCCAGACAGATGATTCCGTCGGGATGTCCTCCGTTTTGGATCATTCCCGCAACTGCGTCGCCTGCCGCCTGGGAATCGCCAGAGTCGTTGACTTCAGCGCCGATGCCGATCGCGGGATATTTTTTCAGCGCGTCCCGCACGCCACGCGCGCGTTCTTCCTGGTTATCCTGTCCGGCAATCTTGATCACCACGAGGCCACCGTGACCGCCCAGGAGGGAAGCCATTGTGCTTCCACTCTCGAAACCCGCGCGGTAGTTGTCCGTACCGATGAACAGCACGCGCCGCGAGTGAGGCGAGTCAGAATCCACCGTAATCACCGGAACGCCGGCGTCGATGGCGCTGTCAATGGCAGTCTTAAACAGATCGGGCTGGGCCGGAGACACCAGCACTCCGTCGGGATGGCTGTCCAAGGCCTCCCGAAAGGTCTTCAGCTCTTCGTCGGGAGCGTAACGGTTGGGGCCCACGAACTCCACCTTTGACCCACTCAGCCGATGGGCGCTGTCCATGAAGCCGGACTTGACCTGCTGCCAGTATGGGATATTGATATTCGTCGCGACGAAGACGTAGCGTTCGTTCTGGTGAGCGGCTGGCCCGCAGGAAAGCATCAGCGCGGTGATGCAGCAGGCAAGACCGCCGAGGACGATCGATGTGCATCTCATCGTTTCCTCCTTCCACCGCGGTCCTCGCTCGTGAGAGGGCCTCGGTGATTGAGTTACGGGTTGTTTTCGCCGGGCTGAAGCTTACCACAAAGAAGGCGCGTTCGAAAGGTCATCGGCTGCTGAAGCTTTTGGAAGAGGCCAACATCAAGCTGGCCAGCGTGGCCAGTGATGTGTTCGGAGTCTCGGGGATGCAGATGCTGGAAGCCTTGATCGAGGGCCAAGCGACCCCGGCGGAGAT